>Ga0134125_10002824_pt1 | contig 20393 bp, 26 predicted proteins | sample KB31751_FD_96464 | JGI IMG/M metagenome (GOLD analysis project Ga0134125, IMG submission 96464) | Terrestrial soil microbial communities with excess Nitrogen fertilizer from Kellogg Biological Station, Michigan, USA - KB3-175-1 | ecosystem: Environmental > Terrestrial > Soil > Unclassified ... | reverse complement strand
TGGCTCGGCCTCCGAGGGAGTAGTCGTTTCAGCACCGACTACCTTCGACCGAGCCACTTTCTGTTTCAAGAGGAGCTATTTAGGTCCAAACGTCATTCGCGCGGTTCACCGCTGCCGGGAAAAAGGGGACATTCCTATTTATTGGCCGCTTCCGTTGAAAAATAGGAATGTCCCCTTTATTGCGATGCTTTCCGTCTTCGCTCGCGTGGTAAACGCGAGCGATGTAGAGCGGCGACGACTTCGAGTATCAACCGGGCGCGCTGCATCAAACCACTCGCGAGCATTGCTCGAAGGATAATGGAGCTGGGGCTTTATCGGCCCTGAAGAGCTTGAACCCGTCCGTAAACTTTCGCCGCTTTGTGACCTTCCCTAAACGCCCCCTCCCGCACCGTCGATAGAACCGACAGGACGCGGTTGCGCCGTGGAATGCATTGACCATCCGGCGGCAAATCGTGTCCGAACCGTGTGCCAGGCCGGGACGGCAGCGGCTTCGTAAGGTGCCCATTTGACCCCGGTTGACGCGAATCGTAGGTCCGAGTGGCGTGAATCGGGACCGCCCCGCCGCGCCCCGCATGCAGGGATGGCCAGTGCGCCTCCCGGGAGACGGAGAAATGCTTTCCTTCGTCCAGAGCTGGTTCAAGAGCAACACCCCGCCGATCGGGGTGGACTTCGGGAGCGACTCGCTGCGCCTGGCGCAGGTCGATCTGGTGGATAACGAATACAAGCTGGTGGCCGCGGCCAGCGCCGACGTCCCGCCGCACGTCCGCAACGACCCGTCCGCGAAATTCGCGTTTTTCCACGAAACCATGCGCGAGCTTCTGCCGCAGGGGAACTTCCGCGGGCGGCGGGTGATGCTGAACCTCCCCGCCTCGCTGATGCACATTCAGCACCTGCGGCTGCCCAAGATGGACGATGAGGCGCTCAAGAAGGCGATGGCCTGGGAGGCCCGCGGGAAGCTGCCGTTTGATCCGTCACAGGCGGTGCTGCGGCACGTGATCGCCGGCGAGATTTATCACGACCAGGAGCCCAAGTATGAGGTCGTCCTGATGGCGGCCCGCAAGGACCTGGTCGAGCAGTACCTCAACGCCGCCAACAAGGCCCGGCTCGACGTGGCGGGCATGAACGTGGAGCCCAAGGCGATCGTCGATTGCTTTGCGCGGATTTATCGCCGCAAAACGGACATGGAAACGGCGACGCTGTTCGCCGACATCGGCTGCACCGCCACGCGGGCGATGATCGCCCGGCAGGGGCGAATTCAGTTCGCCCGCGTGATCCCGATCGGGGGCGAGCATTTCAGCCGGGCGGTTGCTTCCGCATTCCAGATCCCGCTCGATGAAGCACGGCTCATGCGGATGAAACTGGCGGCCGAGCAGGAACCGGAAACGCCCCAGGCACAAAAGGCGGCGATGCCCGGTAATGAACGCCGAGCCGAGCCAGCGCCCGCGGCGCCGCCGATGGAAGGAACAGGCTTCGCGCTGCTCAACGCGGCCATCGCCGCCGGAGAACGGCGCGAAGCATCAGGACAAGCCCCGGCCCCCGCCCCGGCGCAGGTCGCGGCCCCGGTCGCAACCGCAGCGCCGGCCCCGGAAGAGCGGATCACCGCCAGTGAGCCCCAGCCGCAGCAGACCGTTTCGGCGCAGGACCGGCAGCGCGTCTCCGACGCGTATCACGAGCCGCTCGGAAAGCTGGTCGAAGAGCTTTCGATGTGCCGCCGTTATTACGAAGCGACGTTCCCGAATCAGCCGGTGCAACGGCTGATTTTCGTCGGCGGGGAAGCGAATCAGCGCGGGCTCTGCCAGCAGATCGCGCGCCAGATCGGCATCGCCGCACAAGTGGGCGATCCGCTGGCGCGAATGGGCAAGTTCAGCGAGGTCGGCATCGAGAGCGGCATCGACCGCCGGTGCCCGCAGCCGGCCTGGTCGGTCGCCATCGGCCTGAGCATGGGACCGGCAAATATGGATGACGTGCCGAACGGATGAGCAAATGAGTCGAGGTCTTTATGACAGCACCCAATGAACTGAGTTTCCTGCCCGACGACTACCTCGAGCAGAAATACAAGCGGCGTGCGAACATCGTGTGCGTGATCCTGGCCGGGGTGACGTTCGCGGGCATCGGCCTGCGTGGCGCCAGCATCCGCCGACAAAACGCCCGCGTCGAATCGACCTTCGCGGAGATTGACGGCAAGTACACCGACGCCGCCCGAAAGATCGAGCAGGTCAAGAAGATGCACGAGCAGCAGCGCGAGGTGGTTCACCACGCCGAGCTGGCCGCCTCGCTGGTTGAGAAGGTCCCCAGGAGCAACATCCTGGCGGAGATCACCAACTCGCTGCCGGCGGGCGTGTCGCTGCTGGACCTGTCGATGCACGCAACGCCCCAGGGGCAGCTCATCTCCGGGAACACCAACCCGTACACCCGCGGGCTGCCGCCGGGCCAGTCCCAACCGCAGCCGACCGACGCCATGGGCCTGGGCACCAAGCCGCTGGTCTATGACGTGAAGATGAAGATCACCGGCATCGCCCAGACCGACGTGCAGGTGGCGAACCTGATCTCGACCCTGCGCCACAAGGATCTGTTCACCGACGTGAACCTGGTCATCACCGAAGGGTACACCGATCACCAGGACACCTCGCAGAAGGACAAGACGGACGTCCAGCTTCGCAAGTGGCAGATCGAGATGTCGCTGAGCCCCAACGCCGAAGTCCGTCAGGACACCAAGACGGCGGCGGTCGAATTGACCAAATAGCCCGCAGGAGAGGTTGCCATGAGAATGAAAGTGATCCTGAGAATCGTGGTCTGCGTGCTTGCCCTGGTCGGCGCCGGCGCGGGGTACTACCTGCTGTACGACCAGCCGACCGTCAAGCACGACCAGGAGCTGAGCCTGGAGATCGAGGAGCGGCAACGCGCCCTGGCCGACCTGGAGCGGTCGACCGCCGGCATCGACGACATCAGCCACAAGATCAAGGAGCTGCAGGACGCCGTGCAGTTCTTCGAGTCCAAGCTCCCGCAGGAGAAGGACGTCGAATCGATCCTGGCCGAGGTCTGGAAGCTGGCCGAGAAAAACTCGCTGCAGGCCAAGACCATCAAGAGCGGCAAGACCGAGCGGACGGCCAACTACAGCGACCAGTCGATCGAGTTGAGCATGTCCGGCGACTTCAACGGGTTCTACCTGTTCATGCAGCAGCTCGAAAAGCTGCCGCGGCTGACCCGCGTGACCGACATGTCGCTGACCAAGACCGCCGAGCACGACGGTCAGATGCAGGCGAGCCTGACGTTGAGCATCTTCTTTGAGCCGTCCAACGGCGGCGGGACCCAAACCGCCGGCGCCATGTAACGGCGCTCGAACGAGACGTGCGCGATTGACTGATGAACCCTAAAGCCCGCGCGGGCCTGTCCCGCGCGGGGAAGGACAGACGGAGCCCTTATGAGCTACGACCCGACACAGGAACCGACGCAGCCCGAAGAATCGAGCCAGCCGGCCACCGACGCCGGCACGGATGATGCCTCGTTCGAATTCGACCCCGCGTTCGTGGCGAGCAACAAGGGACCGGCCAACAAGGGCCCGTTCGTGCTGGGCGCGCTGCTGGTGGTGCTGGCGGGCGTGATCTGGTTCATGTTCTTCCGCGGTTCCCCGCCCGCGGCCAACGCCGCCGGGGCCGGCGGGCCTCAGGCCAACGACCAGATCAAGCAGTTCCTTGACAAGAGCAACATCAACATGATGAAGCAGACGCTCAAGGAAACCCAAAAAATCGTCCGGCAGTTCCAGAGCTACAACCCCGAAAAGACCCAGGTTCCCCTGACCTTGCTTCACTCCAACCCCTTCCGCGAACTGCCGCCCAAGGCCGACGACGGACCTGTCGTGCAGGATGACACCAAGGAACTCGAGTTCCACCGGCAGGCGCAAAACGCCGTCGCCGACCTGCACATCCAGACCATCATCTACGGCAAGAAGCACGGGTGCATGATCAACAACACCTTCTACACCGAGGGTCAGAAGGTCGGGATCCTCAAGATCGAGGAAATCAAGCCCTCCAGCGTGATCGTCTCGGCGGGCAAGTACCGGTTCGAGAAGCCGATGGACAAGTAGGACGGCGTTGCCAGTTACCAGTTGCCAGTTGCCAGTAAAGGCAAGGCACCCGGTTTTCACTGGCAACTAACAACTGGCAACTGGCAACTCTTTCCGGTAAGTGCCCTATGTTCGGTCGAAAAGCAACAAGCACGGAAGCGGACGTCCAGAAGGTGGCTGCCCCCAATCCGGCGGGCGGCGGGGATCCGGTTTCGGATTTCCAGTCGCTCTGGGAACCCAAGACCACTTCGACGGGCAAAAAGAGCGTCGAAGACCTGCTGCTGGAACGCGGGCAGATCAACGAGGAGCAGCTCGACCAGGCCAGGAAGGTCGCGGCCCAGACGCCCGGCAAGACGCTCCCGCAGATCCTGCTGACGATGAACGCCGCCAGCGAGGCGCAGATCCTGAGCGCGCTGGCCGAGACGCTTGGGATGCCTTATGAGGTTCCCGAGAAGGCGAAGATCGAGGAAGAGGCGTTCAACCACCTGCCGCTGGAGTACGTCCGCAAGAACAACGTCCTGCCGATGCGGATCGAGGGCAAGACGCTGGTGATCGGGATGTCCGACCCGGCGAACGTGTTCCTATTCGACGAGATCCGCCGCAAAGTCAAGCGCGACGTGCGGGCGGTGGCCGTGGCGGGGGTGGAGATCGCCAAGGTTGTCGAGCAGCTCACCGCCGGCAGTTCCGACGTCAAGGTCGACGAGATCATCGCGGACATGTCGGAGGACGACGTCCAGGTCGTCAAGGAAGCCGACGACGAAGTCACCGACCTTGAGAAGATCGGCAGCGAGTCGCCGGTCATCCGCTTCGTCAACTATCTTCTCTTCGACGCGCTCAAGCAGGGCGCCAGCGACATTCACATTGAGCCCAAGGAAAAGGCGCTCAAGATCCGCTACCGAATCGACGGCGTGCTCTTCGAGGCGATGAACCCGCCGCACGCGATGCAGGCGTCGGTCATCTCGCGCTTGAAGATCATGTCGAACCTGGACATCTCGGAGCGCCGTTTGCCGCAGGACGGACGCATCCGCGCGATGATCCACGGCCGCAAGATCGACCTTCGCGTCAGCACCCTCCCCACGCCCTACGGGGAGAAGTGCGTGATGCGTATTCTCGACAACAAGTCGATCAGCGTGCAGCTCGAGGACCTGGGCTTCGGCGACGACGCCCTGACGATCTGGAAGCGCCAGATCGACCAGCCGCACGGCATCATCCTCGTCACCGGCCCCACCGGCTCAGGTAAAACGACCACGCTCTATTCGTCCCTGCGCTGCATGGACGGCAACAAGCTGAACATCAGCACCGTCGAAGACCCGATCGAATACCACCTTGCGCAGGCGACGCAGGTGCAGGTCCACGACAAGATCGGCATGACCTTCTCGGCGGCCCTCCGCTCGCTGCTGCGTCAGGACCCGGACGTGGTGATGCTGGGCGAAATCCGCGACAGCGAGACGGCCAACATCGCCGTGCAGGCGTCGCTCACCGGCCACCTGGTGCTCAGCACCCTGCACACCAACGACGCCCCCTCGTCCATCACGCGTCTGATCAACATTGGCGTCGAGCCGTACCTGATCAGCTCCGCGGTGAACGCCATCCTCGCCCAGCGGCTGGTCCGGAAAATCTGCCCGCAGTGCAAGGAGCAGTACCAGCCGACGGACGAAATGAAGGAGTTCCTGACGCTCCAGGGCTTCGCCGCCGAGTCGATGTTCAAGGGCAAGGGGTGCGACCGCTGCCGCAAGACCGGTTACGTCGGCCGGCTGGGCATTTATGAGCTGCTCGTCATGGACGACTCATTACGGGACCTTGTGACGGCAAACCCCGATGTAATCCATCTGCGCAAACTTTGCCGGGAGCGGGGGCTGGTCACACTGCGGGAAGATGGGTTCCAGAAGGTTATCAAGGGACATACGACGGTCGATGAAATCCTTCGGGTAACGGAAAGTGCGGTGTAGTGGCTGCTTAGCCAGAGCGGGTAGTGCTAAAGGGAATTGAATTATGAGCCTGATCAACGACATCCTTCGAAACGCGGTGCAGGCCAAGGCGTCGGACATCCACCTGATGGTGGGCGCGCCCCCGCTGTTCCGCATCCATACGGTGGTGACGCCCAGCGACTTTCCGATGGTCACGCCCGAGGGCGTGATGCGGATCTGCAAGGAGCTCCTGGGCGAGAAGCGGTGGACCGAGTTCGACGAGAAGCGCGACGCCGACTTCTCCTACGAGATCGCCGGCCTGGGCCGCTTCCGCGTCAACGCCCATTGGCAGCGCAACAGCATTGCGATGGCCTTCCGTACCATTAACGACAAGGTCCGCCCGATCGACCAGCTTCTGCTGCCGGAGATCGTTCACAAGCTCACGTACCTGCCGCGCGGGCTGGTGCTGGTGACGGGCCCGACGGGCTCGGGCAAGAGCACGACGCTGGCGGCGATGATCGACGCGATCAACCGCCGCGAGTCGGGCCACATCATCACGCTCGAGGACCCCATCGAATACGCGTTCATCAGCAACAAGTGCGCCATCGAGCAGCGGGAAGTCGGCGTGGACGTGCCGAGCTTCTCCAGCGGGCTGCGCCACGTGCTGCGTCAGGACCCGGACACCATCCTGGTCGGCGAAATGCGCGACCTGGAAACCGTCAGCGCCGCCATCACCGCGGCCGAAACCGGCCACCTGGTCTTCAGCACGCTGCACACCGTCAACGCGCCGCAGACGATCGAGCGTATCATCGACGTCTACCCCGCCGACGAGCAGAACCAGATCCGCTCGATGCTGGCCAATACGTTGCAGGCGGTCATCAGCCAGACGCTCTTCAAGCGCGGCGACCAGCCGGGCATGGTGCCGGGACTGGAGATCATGCTCTGCACGCCCGCCGTGCGAAACTGCATTCGCGAAAACCGGATTTTCGAAATCTCCAACGTCATCGAAACCAGCCGGGCGCTGGGCATGCAGACGCTGGACAGCTCGATCAAGCAGTTGTTCGTGAACGGCCTGATCACCCGCGAGGACGCGATCGCCCAGGCCGCTCACCCCGAGAAGCTTGAACGCGCTTTGGCCGCTTAAGGAGGAGATGCGGAACGCTGAAAGGCGAGGCTGAACATGGCGGGACTATTCCCGTCTTCCTTCGGCAATCGGCAATCGGCATTCGGCATGGAGAAATATGCCTACGTATCGCTACGAAGCCAGTGGCGCCGGTGGAAAGGTCACGGCGGGACACATCCAGGCCGCGGACCTCAAAGCCGCTTCCCAGCAGCTTCGCGCCCGTGGCGAATACATTTTGTCCCTGATGCCCGTCGACGCTGTCGGGCACAAGGGGAAGCTGAACTTCTCCGTTAATTTCGGCCCCGGCGCCAAGGACATCCAGAACTTCACCAGCCAGCTCGCGGTCATGATCCGCGCCGGCATCAGCATCCGTGCGGCCATCGAAGGCATCTCCGAGCAGGTCCCCAACCCCAAGTTCCGGGCCATGCTCATGCAGATGAAGAAGGACGTGGAAAGCGGCAAGCAGTTTTCCGACGCCCTGCTCCGCTACCCCAAGACCTTCAGCCCACTGTACATCAACATGGTGAAGGCGTCGGAGCTGTCGGGCGGCTTCAGCCGCATGCTCGACCGAGTCGCCGGATACCTCTCGCAGGAGATCGAAACCCGCAGCATGGTGATCGGGGCGATGATTTACCCCGGCATCATCGGCCTGATGGCCAGCGGCACGACCATCTTCCTGCTCACCTTCGTGTTGCCGCGGTTCATGGTGCTGTTCCAGGGCAAGGAAGAGGCCCTGCCGGCACCGACCAAGTTCCTGCTGTTCCTCTCCGGCTTCATGCGGAGCTACTGGTACATCCTGGTGTTCGGCGCCGTGGCGGCGTGCTGGGGCTTTTACCTGATGCTCAAGACCGACTGGGGCCGGGCGTGGTTCGACAAGATGAAGCTGACGGTCCCGATCTTCAAGAAGATGTTCCGCGCGCTGTACATCAGCCGCTCGCTGCACACGATGGGCCAGCTCGTCAACGCCGGCGTGCCGATCCTGGACACCATCAGCATCACCGCCGACATCAGCGGCAACGCCCTGTATCGCCGCATGTGGCGGGCCGTCTTCAGCTCCGTCAAGCAGGGCAAAAAGATCTCCATGCCCCTGGCCAAGAGTCCCCTGCTTCCCCGCTCGGTCGTGCAGATGATCGGCGCCGGCGAAGAATCCGGTAAGCTCGGCGAAGTCCTCGACCAGGTCTCCGAATTCTATTCCAAGGAACTGAAGGGCGTCATCAAGAGCGTCACTGCCATGATCGAGCCGCTGATGATCGTCCTCATGGGCGGCATCGTCGGGTTCATCGCCATGAGCATCATCCTGCCGATCTTCAAGCTGAGTCAGTTGGTGAAGTAAGGGGCGGGAAACCCAACGGTTGGGTATAATTGCGATGTGTCGAACGACGAGCAGGTTAATCCCGCTCGCACACGGAGACGTGTATGACCATCGCGCTGAACGGACTAATCGAGGTCGATGATAAGGGTGTCGCGCGGATCGCCGGCAGCCGAATGAAGGTCATTCATCTCGTCCTCGACAAGATGGCCCACAACTCCACGCCGGAGGAGATGGCAAAGCAGTTCCCGTCGTTGACGCTGGCACAGCTCCACTCCGTCCTAGCCTATTACTACTCACACAAGGCTGAGTTGGACGCGCAAATCGAGGACGACCGCCGCTTCGTTGAGGAAATGCGAGCAAAGGCGCCGCCGGGACCCAGTCGCGCGGATCTGGAACGACGGCTGCGCGAACAGGCCGCCTCAGCGGCACGATCATGAAGCGGAAAATCCTCGACCCTCGCCTTCCCGGGCGCTACGAAAAAATGACCGCCGAAGAGCTGGATGCGGAGGTTGCGAAGTATGATCGCCCCTTCGTTGCGATGAGGGAATCAAAGCCTCTGACCCCTGCGATGAAAGCGGCACACCGGCGTTCCAAATCGAAGGGCCGTCGCACGCGAAAGGGCCAACAGGAGCCCTCCGCAACGCGCGTAGACTGGAAGAACGCACAGCAGAAGGCTGCGAGGACCGCGCGTTGGGCCGTTACGATGACAAAGGTCCGGATCCGTCGTGTGGCGGCTCGGACGCGATGGCAATTGATCACATTCTGCGGGAAAAGCGGCGGCGAATCTCGCGGCGTGGTCGACGTGCTCGCTGTCCGCAAGGACCACCGCAAGCCGAGCCCTGGAACAAAACGCGGGGACGCGCTACAGATGATGCTGATTCAGGTCAAGGGCGGCGGCGCGCCGATGCCATCTGAGCAGGATGGCAAACGACTCCGCATTGTTGCCAAACGTAATGGAGCGTCGCGAATCCTGCTGGCTTCCTGGAAGCGCGGCACTGAAGCGCGGTTTTTCGAATTGCACCCATCCAAATCGCAATGGGTCGAGGTCTCGGACTTGGAGGCGGTCTTCCGGTAGCGGAACGCCCGAGGTAATGACCCGCGCACCCGGAATCCGCGGTTCGGTCATTCCGCGTGATACGCATTCTGTACCGCCGATTCCATCTTCATCACCTCATCGTCGTTCAACATGCTGAAGAACTCTTCTCGTTTTCGCTTCGAGAGTCGTCCATGGTTTTGCAGGCAGAAGCGAATGAACAGATCGATTCGCCGGTCAGGCATGTCCACGACCTCCTGGATCGCATGCCTGGCGGCGTCATAGTTGACGAGAAAACGCAGTTCTTCCACAAGCTCCACTTCAATCGTCTGTCGGATGAAATCGAATAGCGACTCAGCCTGCGCCGTCAAATCGATGTAGCGGTAGAAGTCCGCCGTCTCGTTCTGCACCTTCATGCGGCCTTGTTCGTCCAGGTCGTACTCCACCAGCGGCAGGAGCGGCTTGGAGAACGCTTCGAGGGAAGCGTCGTAATCTTCCATCCGTTTGAGCATGGCCGCGGACACGGGGAACATAATGCCCGTCGGGGTGAATCCCCGGCGAGCCAGGATGTTGTGGATCAGGAACCGGTGAATGCGCCCGTTGCCATCCTCGAACGGGTGCATGAAAACAAATCCGTACGCGATCACTGCCGCGTGGATCACCGCGTGCAGCATGCTGGAGCCCATCCGCGCGTGGGAGGCGAACATGCCACCCATGAGGTCGGGCAGGTCGCCGGGCTTGGGCGAAACGAAGTGGACGCGTTCGCTCTGCCACGCGACTGACTCTCCAACGTAGTTTTGATTCGACCGATAGTCGGTTTCCTTGAACCGCTCATCGACGATGCGGTTCTGCAAGTCGATCAATGCGGGCTTGAGAAAGAAATCTTCCTTCTCGGCCAGTTGCAACAGCGCGACGAAGCGCTCGGTCCGATTCGGGCTCGGCTTGATGTGCTCGATCTCGAACGAGGATTTGGATTCCTTGGTGTAGAGATAAGCCAGCGCCCGCTTCAGCAGTTCGACGGGATATTCCTCGATGAGTCTGCGGCATCGCTCGGCCAGGTCCGACTGCTCGAACGCCGTCAGGCGATCGGTCCTGCGAACGATCGGGCAGAAGCGCGCGTCGCCGAGCAGGTTGTCGCGGATGCGTTGCCGTGGAACCTGCTTTCCCGGCGTGGTGGAGTACATGTCGGGTTCAAGCAGGTCGACATAATTTCCCTGAGTCGCGTCCGCAAGAGGCAGACGGCTGCCTGTCAGCAGCTCGTATAGATACCACAGCCGGCGCGCGTATTTGCCGTTGGGTTTCGACTGAACGTACTCGGCGATCGCGTCTTGGGGCACGGCACGGACGAGCCGGGCCAGGATGAGGAGGTTGACGCCGTCATATTTGAGGGCGAACTCCAATTGATCGCCTAAGGCCTCGCCGGGCCAGTATCGCGCGGGATACGTTTCTCGGACGGTGTTGTCGGCGCGCTCAATGCGGTGAGCGGAAGTGGCACCGATATACGACTCATGCCAGTGCGGCAGAACCGCAAGGCCATATTGCTTAACGAGTTGCGAGTAGCCAGCCGCGCGAACGGCATCGCTGCTCATGGATGCTCCTGCCGTGAAAAACGCTTACTTGTCGTGATTTTTAATTATACATTGGCGATGTGCAAGAAAAATGATTATGAAAGGGCGTTTCCGGCCGCGGAGAATCGCTTATGAATCCGGTAAAACGCTTAGGAATCAGGGAATACGAGGCAAAACACTTACCTATCGGCCGCCATCCGGCTGCGTTCCTCGGCAATGATCTGCTCGATGGTCAGGTCGCTGTACTCGCCGCGCTGCAATTGTTCCATTCCGCGCCGGTTCTCGCGCCTGAGGTATGCCTCGTGCTCCGGCGGAAATGCTCTGGTCAAACTGCTCCCGTTCCGGCTTCAACGCGACCTCCATTGGTCACCGCTCTTGCTCATCGCGGGTTGCCATGCCTGCTCGAATCCTTTCCGTTCGACGAAACGCCTAGCCGCTTCCGCCCCAGATCTCGTCCGCGTCCCAAGGCTCAAGCTCGCCTCGATCCGACTGCTCGATGCCCAGGGCTACCGCAGATTTGAGGGCATTCCAACCGGGGTCTGGGGCTTCAGCGGCGGGCATGCGATCATTTTAGGGTTGAATGGGTGTCGGTTCGATATATACTTAACTAAGTGTACGAGTTTCGCTGGAACTCCTGGAACCGCGCCAAATGCGACAAGCACAACGTGCTCCCTGAGGAAGCCGAGCACGTCGTCAATCATCCGTGGCGCGGGTTTCCGCGGAAGATCGGTCGCGAGAAGAAGCTGGCCCAGGGCCAAGCGCCCGACGGGACGTACATGCAGGTGATTTATGTCGTGGACGAGGATGACACGATTTTCGTCATTCACGCCAGGCCGTTGACGGACGCGGAAAAGCACGCGCTGCGCCGAAGGAGATGAACATGAAGGGACAACCTGTCAATCCGCGCCTGCCCGGGCGATACGGGAAGATGACCGCGGAAGAACTGGACGCCGAGGTTGCGAAGTACGATGAGCCGTTTGTCGCGATCCGCGAATCAAAGCCTCTGACGCAAAAGGATCGGCAGCAGCTCCGACGCGCCAAAAGCAAAGGCGGTCGTCCGCGCGTGGGCCAGGGAGCAAAACGCGTCCTCATTACGGTTGAGCGCGGGCTCCTTCGCAGCGCGGACTCATACGCGAAACAACGTGGCATCAGCCGTTCGGTACTGATCGCCAAGGCACTCAGGTCAATCCTGGGCAGCGCCGCCTGAAGATTCCCAAGGAGCAAGAGGCTGATTTGCGGAACTCATTCCGTGTAGGCATCGCGAAAGCGCTTCATCAGCTCTTCTCTGGAGACGCCTGCGGCCTCCAGCTTGTTCAGCCAGCGCGCCCTCGACAGCGGCTTGCCGTTCCACAGGAATACGTGGTGGACCTTCACCGGATCTGCATACGTTTTGCCAAAGACCGCATGCGCGAGGATGTACTCCCTCTCGTGCAGAAGTGATCCGTCCCTGTCCCAATCGCGGGCAATGCCGGTGGGTTTGCCATTGACGTATTGCACTTCTGACGCCAACCGCCCGTTGTCGTGCCAGTCCCGCGAGATTCCATGGGGTTCCCAGTTCACCCGAGGCGTCTCGGAGGCGACGACCCCGTTCGGATGAAAGCGTCTGGCCACACCGTTGCCGTCCAGCGGAATCTCGTCGACGATCACCCCGTCTTCCTTGCTGATCTGTTTGCCGTCTTCGACGTAACATTCGCGCCTTTTGAGGTTTTCCATAGCACTCCTCCCGTCTGGCGGCCCACCACCTCATCTTACACCGCACGGGCGCGCGGGGAGGGGCGTGCCGCACTCGGGGCATCCACCGCTGGTGTTGCCCGTCAGGTTGTAGCCGCACGAACGGCATCGCCTGGGCCGCATTCGACGGCCTCTGCGCGTTTCTTTCACCCAGATCACCGTCCAAGGCACCGACAGCGCAAGAGTGGCAAGAAATATCCACCAGAGATGGAGTGAAAACCGGGAGGTGTACGTCGTCTCCCACCCGCCGTACACGGTTAGGGTCGAGTCGCCGTTATCGATGGAACCTCCCGTGAGTTGGCGTTCACCGAGTGTTCCGATGCTTGCGACGCCGCGAACGAGAAAGAACACGCCATTTGGACTTGTCGCGTGCCAAGGCGTGAATGGCCTCGCGTAGCTGACTGCGAGGGCAAAACCGCTCACGGCGCAGAGCAGCAGTGACACGAAGGACGCGAAAATGAGAAGGGAGCGACTCATATCCACGCTCACTGCCCCCGGAGCAACGGCGGCAGATCTCGCGCGCCATGCAGCACACGAATGACCTGAATTCCATCCGCAATGGGGCGATAGAGGATCAGGTAGTGCCGGTAATGGGAAACCGGGAAACTGCGGAGGTCGCGGGCCAGTTCTTCGCGCTTCGGGCCTGCTGCGGGATTCTCCGCGAGGAAATGCAGCGTCTCATTAATTGCGCGATGAATCCGCCGGGCCGCCTGCGGGCTCGCCGCTCGATAAAACGCCAGAATTGCCAGCAGATCCTCACGACTGACGGCGGTTCTTTCAATCCGCGACATCAACCGGCTCGCTTCCCCTGACGTTCGGCGTGGCGCCGCTCCGATTCAGCCCAGATCTCGTCCGGGTCCCACGGTTCAAGTTCTCCCCGATCCGCCTGCTCGATTCCGACGGCGATCTTGGCCTTGAGTTCGTCCAGCTCAGAATCGCTTAGTTGGGCGTGCGAGATGAAGCACTGCAGCAGGCTGTTGGCAGCCTCCTCCGCCGATGCGTACTCACCCTTCCGCACCTTTGCGTCGATAAATTCCTGAACTTCCGGTTTGAGCGAGACCGTCATAGTTGCCCTCGAATATGCAATCGTTCGCCGCAATTCTACCTGGTGCGGTGGGTTTCAGAAGAAGCCATCCGGCGGCGTTCCTCGGCAATGAGCTCGTCAACGGTCACGTCGCTGTACTCGCCGCGCTGCAACTGTTCCATTCCGCGCTGAATCTCGCGTCTGAGGTATGCCTCGTGCTCCGGCGTGAACTGCTCCTGGTCCTGAAGCAGTTCCAAAGCCTCGTTCACCACCGCACTCGGATCTGCGTGTTGTCCCGCCTGCAGCTTCTCGTTGACGAACCGCTCCAGTTCGGGCTTCAAGACAATATTCATACGGAGTATTTTAAGCTCTTCCGTTGTCCTGTGAAGTGCGTGGCGCAGCCTGGTCTGTTTTGTCGCGAATCTTCTGCTCCAATACTTTGATCTCCTTCACAACCGAGGCGGCCTGCTCGTACTCGGCTTGGACGACCAAGAGGTCCCTGCGGTCGAGCAGCCGTTCACGTTCGGCGCGCAGTCCGTCGGCCTCCTGGTTACCTGTGGGACTCCAGAAGGGGTCGGATAATTCTCCAGTGAGCGCCGCCTTCCTGAAACAGAGGTGCTCGTTCAGAACATTCGGTAAGCGAGCCATCTCCTCGATCATTGACGTAGACAGCTTTCCAACCTCGACCCAACACGCGGAGATGGCACAAGCATCCAGCGCCCGCTCCGCCGTTCGCGACAGACGCTTCTCGTCCTCGTCGGCGATGGAAGGCATTTCCCACTGGGGATCGAGAACATCGCGACTTTTCTCAATCCACCAGACCCCTTGTACGGTCCTATCCCACCGGACATCCAGGACAAAGGTTCCCCTGCCCGACTCCACGCGATCCCTTGCCTCTGCGTATCGGAGCACGCGGCCGTTGCGGACAAGCGTTGTCCAAAGCTTGCGGCGCTCTGTTCGTTTCCTCAACCAATCAACGACCGCGCGGGGGGAGAAGATCAAAACACACACCACGAACACGCCTAGGAGTGGGACCCAAATTGGAGCATAGCACACGCGACAGCGAGCAGCGCGACCATCGCACCCCTGATGGCGCCGAGCCTCGGCGGCGGCATGACCTTCAGCGCTCCAGGCACGAAGCCATCATGCGCATTTGTTGCAACACTTACTACCGCTCGGGTGCGCTCCTAACCCAGAGCGCCCCCATCGGTTCCGGTTGTCGAGGGTTAAGAACCGTTGCATTTCGTAGCTTTTCGTTGCACGGCCCGCTCGCACCGCTTCACGTTTCGCGTCTTCACGTTTCACCTGCCCCGCTTCCCATGCCCGCATCCGAGTCATATCATCCGATCACCATGGAACGACGCAAATTCGGCGACACCGGTCTGGAAGTTTCGGCCATTTCGCTCGGCTGCTGGCCGTTTGGGGTGGACTGGTGGGGGCATTACACCGACGAGCAGGCGGTGCGGATGTGCCAGTTCGCTTACGACCAGGGGATCACCTATTTCGACAATGGCGACGCCTACGGCAACGGGCGGGCCGAGTCGGTCTTCGCGCAGTTCCTCAAGATCGTCGGGCGCGACAAGGTCGAGATCGGCGGCAAGTTCGGCTACGACTTCTACAGCGACCCCGGCGTCCCCGGCGGGCACAGCGAACGCAAGCAGGACTTTTCCCCCAAGTTCCTCCGCTATGCCCTCGAGCAATCCCTCAAGCGGCTCGGCACCGACTACATCGACCTGTACATGGCCCACAACATCAAGCTCCCGCAGTTCCGCGACGACATGTTCGCCGAGCTGGAGAAGATCAGGGCCGAGGGGAAGATCAAGGTGTGGGGCGTGTCGCTGGGCCCAGCCATCGGCTGGCGCGAGGAGGGCATCAAGGCCATGACGGACCACCACGCCAAGGCGGTGCAGACGGTGTTCAATCTGTTCGAGCAGAACCCCGGCCGCGAGTTCTGCGAAACCGCCCGCGCCACCAAAGCCGGCGTGCTCGCCCGCGTCCACGACAACAGCAGCATCCTCAAGGACGTCGTCAAGGTCGACACCACCATCGCCCCCGACGACCACCGCAAGTTCCGTGACCAGGCGTGGAAAATCTACGGCGTCAAAAAACTCGAGCTCGTCCGCCACTACGCGAGTGACCACGGGATGACCGTGCACCAGCTCGCCTGCAAGTGGCTGCTCCAGCAGGGCGGGTTGACGAGCATCACCGGGACATTGCTGAATGAGCACGAGATCAAGGAAGCGGCCGAGTCGACGGACAAGCCGAATTTATCGATGAAGGAGCTTCAGCAGCTCGCCGAGGATTATGCGCGGGATTGGGATTTGGGGCCGGAGGCGCATCCGTGCGATTTGAAGAGCAGCATTGATCCGAGCGGCAAAGTCCGCAGCGGGTACGTCCCGCCGCCGGTGTTGATCGCGTGAGGCCGGCTTCGAGCGGTCTGCACGGTGGCACGGGCGTCTCGCCCGTGCTGGCGGCGCTCGACTGAGGAAACTGCAAGTACGGCAAATCAAAGGCGTCTCAGGATCGCAGCTCGCCAGCATGGGCGAGACGCGCATGCCACGGGGCAGCCCCTTCGAAACAAGTCGGCCCCGATGTGAGGTTCTGTGCGATTCGATTGGAATGACATCGGCTCGCGAATTGGGATGCTCATCTTCGCCGTGCTTTTGAGCGGCGGAGGATGGGGGCTGATTCACGCCGGGAACGTCATTTACCCGTACGACACGCACGATCCCCGTTCTCCGCACCCCTCCGAGCGGCGGATCTCCGGTCCACTCTATGCCGGTGGGTTCGCATTGCTCGGCGCAGGCGCGTGGATGCTGATCGGCGCGCTGCGGCCGCCAGGGAAGGACTGATGGAAGCGCTTCGCTACGTCATCCTCCACCACTCCGGCATCGCCGAACCCCACTACGACCTGCTCTTTGAAACCCATCCCGGTTCGATGCTGGCGACTTGGCGCAGCACTGAATGGCCGATCGAATCCCGCACGCCGGTCACGCGGCTGCGAGACCACCGCCGCCTCTACCTCGATTATGAAGGCGACCTCTCCGACAACCGCGGCTCCGTCCAGCGCCTCGCCGAAGGCACCTGCCAGGTCGACGTCGGCGAAAACGCCGTCTGGACCATCCGCCTGCTCAGCGGCGCGTTCCCCACCACCCTCGTCTTCCGGCAAATTGATGGACAGCAATGGGATGTGGATCTGCTACAATGAGAGCAACATCACGCACGGGAGGAATTGATCGTGAAGCTTATTTGGTGCCTTTCGGCCATGCTCTTCAGTGCCGCCCTCGCCCGAGGGGCGGGCGGCGACTACCTTTACGTCTCGACCGAAAGCTGGCCGACCCCGAGCATTTATCAGATCTCGTCGACAGGCAACGTCTCCATTTTCACCACGGTTCCGAGCCCGTCAAGACAGGCTTGGGTCGCGTCGGATAGATCGGGGTACCTCTACGTCAATGCGACGGGCGAGTTGTTCACCTTCGGCGGTGGAAAAAACAGTAACTCGCCGATTGATGGCTTCAATCAACTTATCGCTGCTGATCCAAATGATGATGTTTTTCTTGCCAACATCAACAACGGGGTGCTCGCAGAGACGGCTCGCAACGGCAAGGTCACGCTTGCTGTGAACGTCAGAGCGACGGGCGTTGCGGCAGATGCCTTCGGAAATCTGTACGTGGCCGGAACGCCCTACGTTTGGGGTTCAGACTACGAGTTGCACGCCCTCGCATTGGGTCTTTACAAGGTGGACCTCGCCGGGAGTTTCACCGCTTATTCAACGGCGATTTCTTACCCCCAGCAACTCGCGGTTGATTCAGCCGGCGACCTGTTCACTTTCAATGGCCTGAACAACGCCTCCCTTCTCGAGGTCACGCCGGATGGCAATCTGACGACGCTTGCCACCAACCTCCAGAATCCGGCAGCGATCGCCATCGGCAGCGATGGGACGGTTTATGTGGGCGCGGGCTCAAACATCTACACCGTCGCGAACGGCGCTACGAACCTGTTTGCCACGCTTCCCAATGTCGGCATCACCAGCATAGCGTGGTCCCCCATTCCCGTAACGGTTCCCGAGCCCGGCCTGCTCGATCTGCTGGGTCTCGCACTGACGGTGGGCCTTCTTCGCCAATCTCGCCGCGGGATATCATTTGATATCAAGCTGTTACGCGGATAATCTGACCCACATGAGCAGCAGAAAGCAGCCGCGATTGGAACAGGTGCTGGTACGCCTCAGCGCTGCCGAACGAGCGGGCTTCGAGCGCGAGGCCCGCAGTCGCGGGCTCCGCGGCGTCAGCGAGTACCTGCGCAAGAGCGGCCTCGCCCAGGCAACACGGCAATATGCCTACACCGCCGAAATCGAGCCCGCAAAAGAAGGCGGGTACGTGGTGAGCTTCCCGGCCCTACCCGGCTGCGTCACGCAGGGCGAAACGTACGACCAGGCCATCGCCAATGCCCATGAGTGCCTCCAGGGGTTCATTGAAGCAATGGCAAAGGTTGGTCGGCCGCTCCCGCGCGAGCAAGAGCCCAAGCGGCGTACCAAAATCGTTGTGACGGCCAAGGCGGCGGCGGGGGCATGAGCAGCCTGCCCATGCTCAAACCACGCGAGGTGGTCGCCGCACTCAAACGGGGAGGCTTCGTGGAAACCCACTCTCGAGGCGGACATCGCTACCTCTGGAATGAGCGGACAAAGCGAATGACCTCGGTTCCGTTCCACGCCGGCGACGTCAAACGCGGAACCCTTATGAAGATCCTGCGGGATTCGGGCATCACGCCCGAAGCCTTCCGAAAGCTGCTCTGAACGCTCAGAGCACAGCAAGACCCCAGCCGGATTCACGCGCCAAAGTCGTAGACGGGTGCGGTCAGCGTTCTCGAGGGCTTGGCCCCTCCGTGCACAATCGCATGGATCCGCTCGACGGTTTGAGGCGAAAAGTACCGCTCGCCGGTTTCGAGGCAAACGCGAGCCGGGACGTGTTCGATGACAATGACGCGGCCGTCCACCTCAACGGTATAAGTGACCAGCCTGTCCGCCATCGTCTCGGTTCGATCTGGCTCAGTCATGGCTTCCTCGATCGGAAATCGACCCAACGGTCTGAGTCCGGCTCAGATATACGGTAATCATTTCTGTATCCACAATCAGATTGCCCGTCCCCGATTTCAGTTCGTGGCCGTTAAAGTGCTCCCAGCCGGCCCGAAGCACCCCACCGGGGTGCGACAAAACGCCATCTCGGCTTTGGCAAATGAGCCGCTAGAATACCTCGCTTTCCTGCGGCCGACCTGAACGTGAGCGATCTGAGCACCACCAACCAGTTGGATTCCCGCACCCCCACGCCCGGCGGCGGCATCGTGCACGCGCTGGCGGTCCTCACCGCCTGCGCCACCTTCCCGCTGATCTTCATGGGCGGCCTGGTCACCAGCCACCATGCCGGGATGTCGGTGCCGGACTGGCCTAACAGCTACGGCTACAACATGTTCCTCTTCCCGCCGCGACTGTGGATCGGCGGGATCCTCTACGAGCACACCCACCGGCTGATGGCCACCGTCGTCGGGATTTTCTCCATCCTGCTGGTGATCGCGACGTTTTTGCCCGAGCAGGCCAAGTGGCGCGAGCGATGGCTCGCCCTGGCTGTGCTCGGCGCGGTGATCTTTCAGGGCGTGCTGGGCGGGCTTCGCGTTGTGCTGGTCAAGCTCGATCTGGCGATCGTTCACGCGTGTGTCGCCCAGGCGTTTTTCTGCCTGGCCGCATTCGTGGCGGTGGCGACATCGCGATGGTGGCACCAGCCGCGAGAACGCGATCATTCCCGCGGCCGCGGATTGGTGCTGCTCGCAATGGCGACGGTGACCGCGATTTATCTCCAGTTGATTGTCGGCGCGACGATGCGGCACTTTCAGGCGGGCCTGGCCATTCCGGACCTGCCGCTGGCGTATGGCAAGGTCCTTCCGCCGATGACGCAATCTCAACTCGACGCGGCCAACTGGGTGCGCGTGCGGGAATGGAACCTGGACGCCGTGACGCTGGGCCAGATCTGGCTGCACTTTGGGCATCGGCTCGGCGCGATTGTCGTGAGCATCCTGATTCTGGCGCTGGCATGGGTGGTGCTTCGCCGCTACCGTATGCACCCTCGACTGGCCCGCCCGGCGGCGCTGCTCATTGTTTTACTGCTGGCGCAGCTCACGCTCGGCGTTTTAACGGTGCTCCTGCGCAAGCCGGCCGACATCGCCAGCGCTCACGTCGCCGTGGGCGCGCTGGTACTGGTGACAACGTTCGTCCTCACCGCCCGGGCGGCGCGCCTTTACGGGATGCCCAAACTGGCCACGGCCGAGGAGCCCACTCGTGACACGGGTTTGCAACCCGTGCCAGCGATCTGATACCGGCGGAACCGAGCATCGGCGGGACCTTTCTTAGAAGGATGTCCGCCGGCACGGGTTAAAAACCCGTGTCACAAAGGACCGAGATGGAAACGATTGCCGACATTCAGGAGATCGATCGCGTGGCGGACGTGGGCCTTGAGCCCGCGCGATCGCGGGCCGCGCTGCACACCCGGCTGAACGATTTTTACGAGCTTACCAAGCCGCGGATGAATTTCCTGGTCGTGGTGACGACGATGGTCGGCTACTACATGGCCGCCCGCGGGGCGGCG
>Ga0134125_10002823_pt1 | contig 20394 bp, 17 predicted proteins | sample KB31751_FD_96464 | JGI IMG/M metagenome (GOLD analysis project Ga0134125, IMG submission 96464) | Terrestrial soil microbial communities with excess Nitrogen fertilizer from Kellogg Biological Station, Michigan, USA - KB3-175-1 | ecosystem: Environmental > Terrestrial > Soil > Unclassified ... | reverse complement strand
CACTGTCGATCCGTCGGACGAAATGTATCCCCATTTACCCCCAATTTTTACAGCAGCTAATCCCTCGGAAAACGCACGTGCATCCTCGAAAGATGGTGGAATGACTTCAATGCCAAAGTTGTCTATATATCCGTAGCTTTCGTCCAACTCAAAACACGCTAAGCCTCCGCTGTAGTAGCTGATACTCCGATAGCGGGCAGGCACAAGAACTTGTCCAGCGGTATTCATGACACCACGCTTGTTGCCCGATGAAAATGCTGCCAGCTTTTCGGTAAATATGAGGGGCTGCGCAGAACAGGGAGGAATCACCACTTTCCCATGCTGATCAATGGCTCCCCACAACTCTCCCTCTCTGAACGAGCCTAGGCCCTCTCGAAATGGGTATCCATACTCGAGGACAGGTGGGACAATCACCTGACCTCGTTGGGTGATATACCCCGTCTTGAACTTCTTTCGACTTCGCCCTTCACGGACGAATATGGGAAATAAGGAATCATCGGTTGCCATTGTTCACGACATTAGCACCAAGGTGGTGGCTGCTGGCTGAAATACCCGCAGGCAGCGCAGAAAGTATATTAACTATTAGATATATTAGTTTTATCAATATACATCTTTTAGCTTGACGAACAAAACGCGAACACAGTAGCCTGACTTCCATGGCAGCCGCGTTCTGGCGAGCGTGGCTACGAAAAAGATTGCGCGATCTCCACGATCGCTCATGCAGCAGGCGGCCGCTCGGCCGCTGGCGGAAGGGCAGGACAGCTCACCATGTACGAACCACTCGACCCCTCAATGACCTTTACGAAAGCCGCGGAACTCTGGATCAACTCGCGCACGATGTCTCCGGCGAGCCGCGCGCGCTACATCTCGCCGCGCACGCTGCACGACCTGCAGCAGTATCTGCGGGCGCTCACTCGCAAGTTCGGCGAAGTTCCACTTCAGGAAATCCATGTTGGGCTGCTGCGCGAATATCAGCAGGAGAGGGCTGAGACCTGCGGTCCGAACAAGATCAACCAGGAACTCGGGACGCTGGTGCGCATCATGAGGCGAGCCCGCGCCTGGAGCCAGGAGCTGCAGGACTGCTACGAGCCTCTCCAGCGCGAGGAGGCTGACATTCCCCGCGCGATGAGTCCGGAGGAGCAGAAGCAATTTCTGGAAGTCGCAGCCAGTCGCGACGAGTGGAGCTTTGTCTATCACTATTCCCTGCTGGCGCTGGCCACGTCGGCATCGAACTGCGAGCTGCGCGGTGTGAAGATCGGCGACCTCAATTGCTTCAGCAAAGTTCTGCACATCCGCCGTGAGCACGCCAAGAATCGCTACCGCATCCGCACGATTCCCATGCACGATGAAGCGGTCTGGGCGGCGAATCGCCTGGTCGAGCGCGCGGAATCGCTCGGGTGCTCGAGCGCGAGTCATTACCTGATGCCATTTCGGGTATCGCCAAATCTGTGGGATCCGACGCAGCCGATGAGCAACAGCGGCATGAGACGAGTCTGGGACGAAGTCCGCAAGGCCGCCGACGTGCCCTGGCTGCGCATTCACGATCTGCGGCACACGGCAATCACGCGCATGGCCGAAGCCGGTGTTCCCATTCCGGTAATCCTGAGCATGGCGGGACACATCAGCGTGCGTATGCAGCAGCACTACACGTCGGTGAGTGAGTACGCTAAGCGCTGCGCGGTGGAGGCGGCGTTCGATGGCCGCAACTACATGATCGCTGCGGGGCGAGTGATGGAAAATGGCACTCGGCACGCAGCAGTCGGCATTCGGCGAAAAGCAAAACCAAAAGCAACACACGACACGGATTACACGGATGCTACGGATGCCGCGGATCGCTCTGGGATTATTGAGTAGGCAGCCAGCGTGCCTTGCTTTGTGAACTAGCTGTATCGCTGAGTAAGAGCACCTCGTGGACTTCGTGGACGCGGTGGACTACGCTAAATGCACAGGGCCTTCAGGCGCCGATTGCTCTCTGGCGCATTCAGCCGTTGCTTACTCCTGCCAGCTATGGGTGTAACCCGTTAAAATCTGTGCGATCCGTGTCGTGTTTGATTTTTCCACAGCGAACGACGGATCATCCCTTGACAGCGAATTCCCAAATCGGTAATTCTGTCTTCGGTCAACTACCCTGATGGCTCGGCAGGAAGGAGCCACGAACGACGGATCAGGCCAGTTAGAGCGACGGTCTCATAATCCGTGGTTCTAAAATCGGCAATCAGCAATCGGCATTGGGTAAAATCGCTCTCCTGCGAGTCTTCCCTTGGACAACGAAACTCCGTTCAATCTAAAACCCTGTCATCCTTCGCTCCGCCCGCGACCATGTTTGCACCTGAAATTAATTTGGATGGCGGAGCGGAGGACCTGCTTTTCCCGGTGCGAGTGAACGAACAGCAGATCCCTCGACCGCAACGACAAACACTCGGAGTGATCGAGAGTGTCGCGGCGGTCGACGAAATGACAGTATTCGGTGAAGTTGGCTTCTCTCCTGAAATGAAATTTTTGTCCGCAGAATCAAGGCCTTCCGCTACTCTTATGCGCATGGCGCATGAACAGACGGAAATCATGCATGTTGAGCAGCACTTCTCCTCCGGCGATCTGGTTCGGGACATCGTGATCGGCATGGCCGATGGACTCACTGTCCCTTTCGCGTTGGCCGCGGGGCTCACCGGCGCGGTCAGCGTTACGAAGCTCATCGTGCTCGCGGGTCTGGCCGAGATCGCCGCCGGCTCGATTGCGATGGGACTCGGCGGTTATCTCGCGGCCAAGGGCGACGCGCAGCATTACCACAGCGAGCGTGAACGGGAGGAGCGCGAGATCGTCGACCGCGTGCGCGACGAAGAGCAGGAGATCTACGACATCTTTCACACCTACGGCGTCAGCGAAGAGGAGAGCACGCCGGTGCTGCACGCGCTGAAGCGCAATCCCGAAGCGTGGGTGGACTTCATGATGCGTTTCGAATTGGGACTGGAGAAACCCGAACCGCAGCGCGCGCGCAACAGTGCGGCGACGATCGCGGCGTCATACATCTTCGGCGGATTTATTCCGCTTATGCCTTATATCGTGCTCAGCAACATCTATTCTGCGCTGACCTGGTCGGTGGTGATCACCCTGATTGCACTCGCCGTTTTCGGATACATCAAAGGACGCGCGACGGGCGTGTCTCCTCTGCGTAGTTCGATTCAAACTACATTGACCGGAGGAATCGCGGCAGCAGCGGCATTCGCGCTGGCCCGGCTGTTCTCGAATCATTAGGGCAATCGGCACCCGGCGCTCGGCGATGTCCATGCAGTCCACTGCGTCCATTCTGGACTAAGTGGACTATGTGGACTGTGTGGACTATAGCCGAGCCCAATGCTGACTGCGGAGTGCCGGCACCTACCGGCGCCGGTTCTGTCTTTTGCTCCCGCTGTGTTCTCATTAATCTATGCTCCGCAATTCTGTTCGCCAGTTTCGTGCTGAGGCGCCGGCTGTGTTTACGCTGGCGTGGCCGCTGGTGCTTGCGGAGATTGGGTGGATGGCGATGGGCATCGTGGACACCATCATGGTGGGCCACATGCGCAATAGCGCAGAGGCGATCGGCGGAGTCAGCCTGGGCAGCGTCATCTTCTATACTGCGGCGATTTTTGGTGGAAGCCTGCTCTACTCGCTCGATACCAAGGTTTCGCAGTCGTTTGGCGCCGGCGATCTGCAGGACGCGAACCATTCCCTGCTCAATGCGCTGTACATCATCGTGCCGCTTACGCCGGTTCTGATGGTCTTCATCTGGTACGCCGGCAGGCTGCTTCCCAAAATAGGAGTAAATCCCGGCGTGCTGGCTCAGACGCTTCCTTTCTTGCAGGCGATGAATTGGAGCACGCCTCCGCTGCTGCTGTATTTCGCGTTTCGCCGATATCTGCAGGCGGTCGATCTGGTGAAGCCGGTGACGTTCGCGCTCATCTCGGCGAATATCGTGAACGCCGTCGGGGATTGGGTGTTGATCTACGGCCATTGGGGCTCACCTGCTTTTGGCGTCGCGGGCTCGGGATGGTCGACATGTCTCTCGCGCGTCTACATGGCGGCGGTGTTGTTCATTGCAGTGGTCCGGCAGCATCGCCGGCAGAAGCTGCCGTTGTTTCAGCCGCCGTATCGTCCCGATTTGGGACGCATTGCCGAGCTGCTGCGAATCGGCCTGCCGGCGGCTACGCAGATTCTGTTTGAGATTGGAGTCTTCGCCGCAGTGACTGCGCTGATCGCAAAACTCGATGCAGCCTCGGTCGCGGCACATCAGATTGCGCTCAACTGCGCGAGCTTCACCTACATGGTGCCGCTGGGCATCAGCTCGGCTGCAGCAGTTCGCGTGGGCCAAGGAATCGGACGCGGCGACCCTGCAGGCGCCGGCCGTGCCGGCTGGACGGCGATCGCGATGGGTGCGTTTTTCATGAGCTGCGCGGCGGTAGTGCTGGTGCTGGCTCCGCATCTGATTGTGCGCGTTTTTACCCCTGACCAGCAGGTCATGCGCATCGGCGTGAATCTCTTGTTCGTCGCCGCCGCGTTTCAGCTCTTCGACGGCCTGCAGACCGTCGCTACCGGCGCGCTGCGCGGAGCCGGCGAGACTCGCATTCCTATGCTCAGCTCGTTTATCGCGTATTGGGTGATTGGATTGCCGCTCGGCTGCTACTTGGGATTCTCACGCCACCTCGGCGCGCTCGGCTTGTGGGCTGCGCTGGCGATCTCGCTCATGGTGATTGGGACGGCGCTGGTGTTCGCATGGCGCGGCAAGGTACGCGAGCTGGAGATGCGCGAGGTGGTAATGGCGTAACGGAACCGCCTATTTCACTCGATATCTGATCGGACCAGTTCTCTTTTATAGATACTGTCATCTCTCGCTCCGCCACGACGCAGCTCGCTTCTACAAGCGTCGTTGTGCGGAGCGGGGGACCTGCTGTTTTACCGCGCGTTGGGAGAACAGCAGGTCCCCTCGACCGCAACACCAACGCATCTCCATGCTCAAGCGTGTCGCGGCGGTCGAAGGGATGACAGTGTTTAAAGAGATACGTGCATATTCGTGATCGACAGTGAATGCATTTCACCCGATCACCCGATGGCCCGATGGCCCGATCACCCGATTCCTCAGTCCTCCTCCAGCACCGCATTCACGATGTCGTCGATCATCTGCTTGGCTTTGGTGTTGCCCACGGTGTGGTGGTTGATGATGATGGAGAAGGCGATGTTGTGTCCCAATTTGGTAACGGCGTAGCCGGTGAGCGAGTTGTCGCCGCCGATCTGGCCGGTTTTGGCTTCGACATGGTCGGCGGCGTAAGTCCCTTTGAAGCGCGTGGAAAGCGAGCCGTCTTCGGCGGCTATTGGTAGCGTATCGCGAAACTGCGCTGCCCAGGGCTGCGCGTAGACGTATTGAAGAAGCTGAGTGAAAGCGTGCGGCGTTGCCAGTCCGGAGCGCGAAAGCCCGGATCCGTCGTAGAGCTCGAACTCTGCTGGATCGATGTGGACTTGCTCGGTGAGGAACTTGCTCTCGGTGTCGAGTCCTCCCGAAATGGAACCCAACGGGCCTTTCAGCTTTCCAATCAGCCGCAGCATCAGCTCCACGTGCAGATTCTGGCTCACCTTATTTATTACCCGCAGATCCTCGATCAGCGGCACAGATTGATGCTGCGCCAGCACCACGCGCGCCGGGGTTTGCACCGAAGGAACCACAAGCGGCTGATCGTGTTCCGGAATAGGATACTGCCACGGCTCGGAGTGCTGCGGGCGAGCCTTGCCGCGCACCGTAATTCCGTGCTGTTGCAAAAGCGTGCGGAAGAACTGCGCGTTGCAAGTCGCCGGATCTTCGATGGCGAGCGCTTCGTCATCGCCGGCATCGCCGATGGGAATCGTTCCCCAGAAAGTAAGCTCGAGCGAGCCGGGCTCGCGCAAAATGCCGACGTTGCGCAACGTGCCGCGCGCGGAGGTAGTCACGAGATTGCGCACGCTGTAGTAATCGGTGTAGGGATCGAGCGTGAGCTGCGCGCGTTCGCCGAGACGATTGCCCGGCTTGATGCTGGCAAAGACCAGATTGTCATTCACGGTGAGCGCGGAGGCTGGCGCACCGTAATCCCACATAAGGTCGTCCTGCGTCCAGCCTTCGCCGTAGCGTTCGTAGACGAAATAGCTGTCGTCGCCGACGATGTCACCGTCGATGACTTTCACTCCGGCGAGAGCCACTTCGTCCGCAAGCTCTTCGAGAATGCGCGTGTGCGGAGTGAGACGCTCGGTCTTCTTTACATAGGGCAGCACGCGTCCGGAGAGATTCGGATCGCCGCGTCCCACGAGGAAGAGATCGCCTGCAAGGCGGCCGCGCTTGTCCGGACGCTTCGCGCTCTCGACCGTCGTTTGGAACTTGTAGTCCGGTCCGAGAAGAGCAAGGGTTGTCGACGTGGTAAACAGTTTCGTGTTCGACGCCGGATGCAGCATCTTGTCGGCGTTCTCTGCGTAGAGTGTGCTGCCGGTGGCGAGATCGACCACGCTGATTCCCCAAATGGCATGAGCGGAGCGGGGATCCGCAGCACGAACGGCATTGATGCGCGCGGCCAGGCGCGTGCCAAGGTCCTGCATGGCTTGCGGCGATACCGCTGGCGTCGGCGCGACCGGTGTGGGTTGCGGAGGCGGCGCGGTATGCGTTGGCGATGTGGGCTGCTGGTTGGTAGTGGTGGGTTGAGACTGCGAGTGGGTTGAACTAGCGAGCGATGATGCCAGCAAGAAGACAGCAAGAGTGCGTGTGACCATTGCGCGGATTGTACACAGAACCAGCGCCGGTAGGCGGTGGGGCAGCCGCGGTGTGTGCGGCTGCGCTTTCGAGAACTTAACAAGTTCAAACTGCCCGCATTCTCCATGCGCTCGGTGCTGGGCTTGGAACGCCCAGCGCCGACCCACCGCCTACCGGCGCCGGTTCCGTTTGTGCCAGTACAATCCCACCATGCGTCCGACGTTCGAATGGAAGGTGCGCTCGCGGTCGCTCAAGCTCGGCGAGCGCACGCTGATCATGGGCATCGTGAATGTCACGCCGGATTCGTTCTCTGACGGCGGCGAGTTCTTCGATCCTGAACGCGCTGTCGCTCACGCGCTCGCGTTACTCGCGGAGGGCGCCGACATTCTCGACATTGGTGGCGAGTCCACGCGGCCGGGAAAGAAAGATCCGGTGACTGTGGAGGAAGAGAAACGACGCGTGCTGCCTGTCATCGACGGTATTCGCCACCAGGTGCGCGACGCGATTCTCTCTATCGATACCTACAAAGCCGAGACCGCCGAAGCTGCACTCGATCGCGGTGCCGACATCGTTAATGACGTGAGCGGTCTTACCTGGGACGACAAGATGGCTTCCCTGCTGTCGTCTTCCGATTGCGGCTGCGTGCTGATGCACACGCGTGGACGTCCTGATGAATGGCGAGATCAACCGCCGCTTGCAGCGGCAGAGGTTGTTCCGCTGGTCAGCGAAGGACTGCGCGCGATCGCGCAGCACGCGACCAGCGCCGGAACTGCTCGTGAGCGCGTCGTGCTCGATCCGGGTTTCGGGTTTGGGAAGCGCATGGAAGAGAACTTTCCGTTATTGGGAAACCTCACCGAATTGCATCAGCTCGGATTTCCTCTGCTCAGCGGCACGTCGCGAAAATCGTTCGTGGCACGAACGCCGGCGAACGCGAGTGATGGTGGGTCGCGTCTCGCGGGCAGTATCGCTGCGATGACGGCCAGCATTCTTGCGGGTGCGCATATCGTGAGAGTGCATGATGTCAAGGAGGCCGTTGCGGCCGCGAGAGTGGCGGACGCGGTGCTGCACGCGAATTCACTCCAAGTTTCCTGATCCTGTCATCCTGAGTCCGCCTCAGGCGGACGAAGGATCTCCCGCGATATTTCAGTCTGAAACGCATTTGCGAGGTTCTCACCAGAAGAACTGATGTCCATGGGCCGAGGAGCCTGGGAAGCACATTTCAGTCTGAAGCATTCCGGGAGGTCCTTCGGCCAAAAGAAGGCCTTCAGGATGACAGGTCTTGGGACTCATGGACCAACGTGACCTGGAAGCCGCCTTAATTCCTATTCTGGGAACCAGATTTTCTAACTGCGCAAAAATCGTGGCCCTTACATTGCTCATTCAGCAATTTTCGCGCCACAAAAATGACCTCATTTTTTCGCTTGACGAATTTCCCAAAATCGCATAGCACAGAAAGTGTAGTCAGTTGATGCGGTCTCGGCGGAGATAGCGCCAAGACGAACACATCACGAGAACTCGGCGGAACTCAACTTCCGCTGACCACCGGCAGGAGCGGCGCTGCCAATCAGTTTCACGGAAGGATTCTCTTCCATTCGGCCTGCACCTTAAGAGCTTGGGGCGAAAGTGTCAGAACCGGCGGCGGTAGCCGGTGGGGCAGCCGCGGTGTGTGCGGCTGCGAGTATCCAGGCTCGACGTTTAACCGTAAGCCTCGGAGCTGGCCATTCGGCCATCTCCGACCCACCGGCTACCGCCCCCGGTTCTGTCTAATTCATATGCCTAACCATCGCGTGCCCGTCTTTCGCTTGTTCCAACCCACGTGGAGCGAGCCTGCGTACTACGTCATGCGCGAGGTTGCGGTGCGGATGGTGCGCGATCGCGCGGCCACTTGCATCAATCGCGGTAAAGCCATTCGGTTGACGTTTCATCGTCCGGAGAATTTGCGCGACGAGAGCGCGCGCGTTGGACCGGCGACCATGCATGCGTATGCGTGTGGGTCGCGGCGTGCGTTTGGGGCAGTGGAGGGCTGGAGTGTTTTGAGGCCCGAAGGGCCGCCCAGATGCGGAGCCCAGCGGCGTGAGCCCTGGGTAGAGGAGTGTCTAGCAGCCAGCGGAGCCCTGTAGGGGCGACACCGTATCGCGGCCAAGGGCTGCAATTTTCAGTGTGGTTTTCAACATTCTGTGTCGAGGATAGCTAAATACGAATGTCGCCCTTTCAGGGCTCGCATTCTATTCGTGCGCTTACCCAGGGCTTACGCCGCTGGGCTCCGCATCTGGCGGCCCTTCGGGCCTCAAACAAATTCAATCTAATTCGCCCGAGAAGGCACAAAGCTCTCCCGCACAACCCACTCCGGCGACGTCGATCATGATCAACCCTTCATCATTGTTCGTCGCCGGAGTGCCCGCCTCGCAATAGGGAGTTGGAATGGGTATTCCTTCGGGAGAGGGTCTGGAACTCGTTGCTCGGCGGAGAGCGCACGTCAGGCAGTTTGGCTTCGAACTGCAGCGCGATCTGCGGGCTTTCGTAGAACACTTCTGGCCCGTTTTGGAACCGGCCACACCGCTCCAGTGGAACTGGCATCTTGACCTGCTGCGCGAGCACCTCACGTTGGTGGCGCAGGGCAAGTGCCAGCGTCTCATCATCAATGTCCCTCCGCGGAGCATGAAGTCGCTGCTGTGTACGGTGTTCTATCCCGTCTGGAGATGGATCTCCGCGCCGCAACGGCGATTCATGTTCGTCAGCTATTCCGAGGAACTGAGCACCGATCATTCTGTCTTTCGGCGCAACGTGCTCAATTCGGAGCTCTACCGCAAGTTCTGGGCAACTCGCGTTTGCTTTGCGAAAGACCAGAACCTGAAGACGCAATACGAGAACACGCAGCGCGGCGTGATGTTCGCCACGTCCATCACCGGATCAGCGACGGGCAAAGGATGCGATGAGCTCATCGTCGACGATCCGCTCAACGCGCAGAACGCCTTCAGCGACAAGGAACGTCAGACCACGAACCGCAATTTCGATGCGACGTTTAGGTCACGGCTGAATGATCCCGCAACGGGAAGCATCGTCCTCGTCATGCAGCGCCTGCACGAGGATGATCTCGCCGGCCATCTGCTTGCGCGAGAGCCTGGCGCATGGACGCATATCAAGCTGCCGGCGGAGGCCGAAGTTCCGGAAGTTTGGAGGTTTCCCATTTCGGTCGAGAAGACTCAGGAGCGCAGACCAGGCGATCTACTGTGGCCGGAGCGCTTCCCGCGTGAGGTGCTCGACGGTCTCAAGACAGCATTGGGATCATGGGCGTATGCCGGACATTATCAGCAGAATCCGGCGCCGTTCGAAGGCGGCATCATCAAGCGCGATTGGATCAGATACTACCGTGAGCTGCCGGAGGGCAAGTGCAAGTGGATCCAAAGCTGGGACTGCAGCTTCAAAGAGACGCGCAACTCCGACTACGTGGTCGGGCAGGTTTGGGTGAAGTTGGAGGCTGATTATTACCTGGTCGATCAAGTGCGCGAGCGCATGGACTTCGTACGCACGCGGCAGGCGATCCAGGAGATGAGTCGCAAATTTCCGCAAGCGACAGCCAAGCTGATCGAGGACAAAGCCAATGGCCCGCCGTGATTCGGTCATTGCGGGATCACATCAGCGGCATCATCGCCAGGACGCCGAAGGATCCCAAATTGGCACGACTGAACTCGGTCTCGCCGCTCTTCGAAGCCGGCAACATCTACTTACCCGAACGGGCAGAATGGGTCGGCGACTTCGTCCAGGAGCTCCTCAACTTTCCGAATGCCGCGAATGACGACCAGGTCGATGCCTGCACCCAGGCGCTCGAATATCTGGAGCGGCGGCTGAGCGGTATTCAGCAGTACTACAAACAAGAAGCGGCGATTACGCTCATTGCGGTGTTCTGAATGATGTGGCGATTTGTCCCAGTAACCGGGCAATAGGCGTTGACCGGGCTACGCTCCCGCTGCCTCACTAGCGTAGTAATCACACCTTGCGCGTGCTGTTGAGAAACTCATGATTTCCGGCTACTACATTCTTCCCGTAAGCGTTTTCCATGCGGCAGCCTCAACAGAGCCGTTTCATGCGTGCGCACACCAGATCGACGAAACGCACGTTATCTGCTGGGCGCGGTTTCCCGATCCCGGACATGAGCAACGGTTTCTCGCACGCGAAGGAGTCGAGGCGCTGCCCGATGCGACGCGCAATCAGCCGATCACAGACGATCATGCCATCAGGCTGCAGAGATATGGAGTCCGGCCGGGACACACGACGATGGATGTGTGCGATCGACTCGTTGAAGTTGTCGGGCACTGCATGAAGATCCCTGGATAAAACCAAACTCCTAATTCACCACGGAGACACGGAGTCACGGAGAAGACTTAAGCAATTGTTTCTCCGTGCCTCAGTGGCTCCGTGGTGAAAACCCACCCATCCGCTACCGCGGACGGTACTGACTTTCATGATTAAACGAATATCCCAAATCCTCGCACTCGTGTGTCTCTCGCTCTGCGCGCACGCGCAGAACTGGACGACAGTTTCAGCCTCGAACCTCACCGATCTCAACCAGCAGAAGCTGGCTGCGGGAAGCATGTGCTTTCTCGGCACTGATCAGAACGATATTCCGATCAGCTTTCAGGTCGGCGGTGGAGGACAAGTGCTGGCGCGTCCGTTTTGCGTGCCGGTCGCAAATGGATCGTCGGCGTCGCTGCTTGTGCCCAATCCGCAGAATACGCAGCCGCAGGGCATCTACTATCGCGTGACTGTCACCGATTCGGCCACTGGGCAGCTTGTGTTGCGGTACACGCAGGTTTCGTTCAGCGGAGCGAGTTTCAATCTGGATCAGTACGCGCCGCAGTATCCGGGACTGGTCACGGCTCCGGGAGCGATCAGCACGCCGGGGAACTTCACAGTGAATGGGAATCTCAGTGTGACCGGCAGCATCAGCGGGACATATGTGTTTGCAAGCTCGGCGTACTCGGCCTTGAGTTCGAGCGCGGCATACGGAACATTTCAGTCAGTCAGCGACAAGCAGCGCGGCGCCTTCGTGCAGAATTATCCGCAGACGCGCTGGATTCCAATCTCGCCCTGGCTGAACCTCGGTCACTTCGCGAAGGGCGATGCCGTCTATCTGAACGCTGCATGCAGTGCGACCGCGTCCAGCTACACGGTTACCTGCACAGGAGCGAACTTCAGCAGCGCCGATGTGGGAAAGCTCGTCGTGCTCTTTGGCGCTCGCGCGAATGGCTCCGGAGCGACGGCGACGACTACGCTTTCGGGCGGCGCAATAACGACGCCGACTGTGACCGCAGCCGGCACCGCATATCTGACTAGGCCGACTGCGACCATAAGCGGCGTAACCTGCACCTACAATCCGGAGCTCAAGGTCAACCTCTCCGGATCGAATTACGCGACGGGAAACACGGTTTCATCCATTACCGTTGTGTACGGAGGATCGGGATGCACTGGCACGCCGTCGATCGCGATTACATCGGGTCCGCCTCTCGCGCTCGCCGGAACGATCGCCAGCGTGACCAACGCAACCACGATCGTCCTTACAACCAACATTGCGCCTTCCGTGACGACAAGCAGTTTGTCGATGCTTTACGGATCGGACGACACGGCCAACATCAACTCCGCCCTGCAGGCGCTTGCTCCGAATACAGATGAAGGACTGAATCCCATTTCGGTTTACTGCGGGCGGCTCTATATGACCTCCGGCCCGATCAACGTCGTGAACAAAGCGATTGATCTGATTTCGCCTGGTCCGGGCAATCTTAGTTCGGCAAATGCGCAACAGGGCTGCGGATTCTTTCTTGCCAACAACTACACCAGCCCGACCGACGCGATCTACATGGCGGGAGCGCAGTTCAGCAGTCTGAAAGGCATCCACATCTTCAGCGTTTCGGGAAACAAGCAGCGCGCGGCGATCCGCCTGCAGCAGCCGGGCGGCTCGACGACAAACCACAACAATCAGTACAACCGATTTCTCGACAACATCGCTGGTCCCTGGTACACAGGCGGCCCAAACGGCAGCGATCCGGAAGCTGCTGCGTGCTTCACCGCATCGTTCACTCTGAATCAATGTGCGCAGTTCCAGTACGGCTTCTTCTTCGATCAGCCGAATGCGAACAACGACCAGATGATGTTCACGAACAACATGGTAGTCGGCGTCGATATTGGTTTCTATCAGTACGCGAACCAGTCCGCCGAGCTGCTGCTCGATCGCTATATGTGCGATGGCTGCGCCGTGGGAATCAAGGCCAATGCCAACATGGTCGTGCGCGATGCCGACATCTCCAATGGCTCCGACTGCGACATCGTGCTCGGCGACTCGGCTTACAGCGGGACCAATCTGGGAATCGTACTCGATCTGCAGCATTACACATCGGAAGCCGGACACCGTTTTCTCTGCGGCGATGCCCAAACCTCGGCTGTCGATAACATCTCGATCTTTCTGCATGGACAGATCAACTGGCAGGCTACTTCGAGCACGATCAAGAGCGGGACGATCATCGACTTCAGCGGCATGAACTTCGGGCCGAATATCTCAGTCGCCGGCGATCAGAACATCATGCCCAACGTGCTCGGGACCCTCCTGGCCACGACCGCTCGTCTGAACATGAACTGGTATGTCCCAGGAGCGGCGAATGGTCCCAACCTCGTCCAGAACGGACCCGATGTCTCCGCCAATGTTCCCGATCCGCCGATTACGAATTTCAAGAACCTGCAACTTACGTATCCCGACTTCCGTCACTCGCAGTGGGTGAAGCGCGACTGGACGCTCAATGTCGGACAGGGCCAGCGTTGCCACACCGACATGATCTACTTCGGCGGCGATCCTGACTCGATCGAGTGCAACAACACGACGGTGCTGGGCAAGAACCGGGTCTTCGGCGAGCTTCTCGTGAATTCCATCGGCGCGCCGTCTTCGCCGACGTGCAGCAAGCTGTCCGGCTCGGGATCGACGACCTACTTCTACAAGATCGCTGGAGTCGTGGCTGGAATCGTCGGGCCGGCATCTTCTGAAACGAGCTGCGCCAGCCAGGCGGCTTCTCTCTCGAACTCCTCGGTGAACCAAGCGTGCGGCGTGCCTGTCGCTGGAGCACAGCAGTACGCGATCTATGAATCGACCAGCACGGGAACGGAAAAGCTGCTGGCGACCGTCGCTGCCGATCAGATGGTCGCAGGAGCGAGCAACACCGTCTGCTACAACGACGCGGTTGGCGGCGCGGCCGGCGCTTCGCCCGTAAGCACCGACTCGACCGGCGGCGCGACCTTCCAAGGTCCCATTTCGGCACAAGGACTCACGCTTACCGGTGGAAGCGGGCTCGCCGTTCCTTCACTGAACATCAATGGCGACGGCAACATGACCAAGAACCCGCGCATTCCCTGGACTGCGTACCTCAGCAGCACGACCAACAACACTGGCATCACGTTTGCACAGTGGACGAACAGCGCGCCGCTGAAGATCGTAAGCATTTTCGGAATTGCGACCGGCGCGCCTGCAGGATGCACTTCGTCGATTCAGTTCTTCGTGCATGACGTGGCGCAAAGCTCGAATACGCCTGCCGCTACGCTCGCCAACGGCGCCGGAAATACCAGCCTCGTGAATCCTAACTTGTCTATCGCTAGCGGCGACACTATCCAGTTGCAGTACACCGCCTCGGGCTGCACCACGCAGGCTAGCGGCGTGAATGTCACCGTAGAGGTCGAGCCGCAGTGAACCTGACAGTTAACAAAAAGGTCACTAAGTAAACGTCAAGGTCACGGAGAACTCTTCGTACCTTGGCGTGGACTTCGTGGACTGGGTGGACGTCATGGACTTCGTGACCTTCGTGTTTTGCTCTTCCCTTTTTCCGCAGGAGTAACAAATGACTCTGAAGAAAGATTCCATCGTTCCACGTTTGCCGAAGCCCAACGCCCACACGCTGCTTCTCGTGCTCGTGCTCATGGGCGGATGGATTGCGAACTTCGCGACGTTATCGGCGCGTATGGCCGATGTCGAGAAGAATCAGGGCAAGCTGGAGCAGCGTTTCGATCGCGACGTGGTGCCGCGTCCGGAGCAGGAAGTTCGCGACCGCATGCTCGACCAGCGCCTCGCGCAAATGCAGCGCACGCTCGATGCGATTGAGCAGGAACTGCAGAGGAAGAAATTTTGACCCAGCGGTTTTGCTCAGAAGCTCAGCCGCTCAGCAGCTCAGGAGCTTTTTTCATGACCGCCTTTGATGAAGCACTTGCCTTCGTGCTGCGCAACGAAGATCCACACTCGAGCGGAGTCGTTACCGAGGACTCGGGTGGACGAACTCGGTTTGGAATCGCGGAACGCTTTCATCCCGATTTGGGGGATTCGTTCTACACCGAACCTGCGGACAAGGCTTTGGACGTTGCGCGCGCGATCTATCGTTCCGAGTACTGGAAACCGATTCGCGGCGACGAAATCCGCGATCAGCAGGTTGCCACGAAGATGCTTGATATGGCGGTGAACATGGGCGTGCGGCAGGCGATCGTTCTGTGCCAACGCGCACTGAACGAGTGTGCCGCACTCCAGCTGGCTGAAGACGGCGTGCTTGGATCTCGAACAATGGCCGCAATCAATCGCTGCGACCCTCTTGTTCTGCTGATTCATCTGCGAGAAATGTGCGCGGCTTTCTATCAACACCTTGCGGCTGTGCGCCCGGAGATGCAGGAGTATCTGCGCGGCTGGCTGACGCGAGCGCGCGCTTGAACCGCGAACGCAAACCCAAAACCGCCACGGATTGCACGGACGCTTCGCGCACGGATCTCACGGATATGAGAAGTGCTGCCACTAAGTTGGTTTCCATGTCTTGAGTTCCGCGTTGATCCGCGTCAGGTCTTTTGTTTTCACACCGCTCGATCACCCGATCACCCGATCTCTTATGAATCTTCACAGACTCTACCTTTTTCTCTTTGCGGTTGTATGCCTGCTTATCCTCATCGTCGGCTCCGCCTGGCGTGATCACATTCGCGATGATGCTCGGCGCGATGCAGTCGTCGAAACGCAGCAATCAGATATCACTCAAATTGAGCAGCGCATTGCAGCCGCGCAGAAGGATGCTGCTTCACGGATTGCGGAGCTTGAACGTGAGCGCAAGGAACTAATGGCGAAGCCGGCGCGTGCTCCTGAAGTGATACGCGAGCTAGTGCCCATGCAGGCTCCGATTCAGCCGAGCAGCAATCCTGCGAAGGCTCCGGATGCTCCTGGCGCAACGCTCACTCGCAACCAACAGGTTGATCTCGCGCAATATGCACTGGCATGTAAAGAATGCGGGATCCAGCGCGATCAGCTTCTGCAGCAGGCGAGAGATCAGCAGGAGATTATCTCGCGGCAGAAGGTCGAGGTTGATGCTGTGAAGAAATCTACCAAAGGCGGCAGCATTTGGCAGCGCACGAAACGGATCGCCAAGTGGGGAGCGATCTTCGGCGCGACAGGTTACGTGATTGGGAGGACACAGCGATGACGAAGCTTTCTGAAGCATTTCAGGAGATGGCGGGCGTACTGAATGCGCTGATCGGCGTTCTGAACGCCGTCCATACAAACGTGTGGGCGATCTTGCTTGTCTGTTTTGCTGTTGGCCTCTATCACGACGGCAAAGACGGCGCGGCGCTGGCCATCAGCACGGGAGCGTTTACGATGCTGCAGGCGAAGGAGAAGAGCTCCTGAGCTGCTAAGCTGCTGAGCTTCTAAGCTCAAAGACCTCTTCACTACGGAGTCACGGAGAATTAGGTTTTGCTTAGCAGCTTAGAAGCTTAGTAGCTTAGAAGCTGCATGATCTCCATCGCCATCATTCCTGCCCGACTCGCCTCCACTCGTTTGCCGCGCAAGGTGCTGCGCGAGATTGCTGGACGCCCTATGCTCGCCCATGTGGTCGAGGCGGCGCGGCGATGTCCGCAGCTTGCGGATGTGATTGTCGCTACCGATTCCGAGGAAGTGCTCGCGGTTTGTAAGCAGCATGGATGGCGGGCGGAGATGACTTCTGCTGCGCATCGCAGCGGGACCGATCGGGTGTGGGAGGTCGCGCAGCGGATTCCGGCTGACGTTTATGTGAATGTGCAGGGTGATGAGCCGTTGGCGCGTCCTGAACATATCTCTGCTCTGCTCGGGCCGATGAAGGATTCGCGCGTGCTGGTCTCCACCGTCAAGACGCCTTGCGCGGCGGCCGATGTGAGTAATCCGAATGCGGTGAAAGTCGTAACGGATCTATTGGGTCGAGCGCTTTACTTTACTCGCGCGACTATTCCCTTCGATCGCGACAACTCCGGAACGATGCAGCGGTTCAAGCATCTTGGTTTTTATGCGTACCGGAGGGAGGCTCTGGAGAAGTTCTGCTCCTGGCCCGAATCGGAACTGGAGCGGGCCGAGCGTCTGGAGCAGTTGCGGTTCCTGGATCATGGGATCGAGATTCATGTGGCGGAGACGCCGTTCGACACCGTGGGCGTGGATACGGAGGAGGACTTGAAGCGAATGGAAGGGATATTGCGCGCCAGGTAGATCACCGTTACTTGCCATTCCGCCGCGAGATCAGTCCCGCGAAATCGCGGGACGGCTGCGACTAGCCCACCATGGAGCGAAGTGGAATGGTGGGTAGGCGACGAGCGTTTGGATTCCGGCTTCCAGCCGGACGATTGAGAATTGCGGTTGGTCAGCAAAAGAATGTCAGCGACGGAATAAAAATCTTTCACCTGAATATGCCTCATTCAGTCTTTGAGTGTTTTCGTAATCGAATGAATTCTCAGCCGTCCGGCTGGAAGCCGGACTCGGGGTTCCGTTTCTCGATGACCCACCATTCCGTTTCGCTCCATGGTGGGCTAGTCCCAGTCGTCCCGCCATTCGGCGGGACTGTATTGTTGGGGTCGACTAGCTTACGTTCAGGCTCTTGGCCGGCGTGTTACATCTCCCGTTTCGGGAAGATGAGGGCGTTGAATTCGGCGCCTATCAGCACCACGATCGACACCAGATACAGCCAGACCAACAGGGCAATCACCGCTGCGAGTGAGCCATAGATCACCGCATAATTGGCATAGTTGGTCACATACCAGCCAAACCCCACCGTCGCGCAAAACCACATCACCGTCGCCAGCACCGCTCCCGGCAACACTCGCCGCCAGGATTGTGTACGCGGAATCGCAAGGTGATAGATCAGCGCGATCACCACGATGCTGGTGAGTATGCCGATGGTCCAGCGTCCGGCGGTCCAAAGCAAAAGTACCGCTCCGCGTAGTTCGTAGATCGTGTGCAGCGCGAGCCAGTTCTGCACCTGGTTGCCGAAACCGACAATGAGTGTTGCGAATGCCATGGGAAATGCGGCGATAGGAATCAGCAGGAAGGCCATGGCGCGCTCCTTCCAGAATCCCCAGGGATTGCCTTGGATGCCATAGGCGCGGCGGAAGGCTGACATCCAGGAAACCATGACGCCGCTCGCAGCGGCGAGGGCGACCACGGATGCGGAAAGGATCACATGTACCGGCCGAATCTTGCTGGTATTGAAGTACGCGAGCGCCAGGGCAGTGGTCCCAGCAGGAAGGACCCTTCCGATGGCATAAGCTATCTCGCGGGTGAAAGCGACCGTGTCCTGCGACATACCGACAATCGAGGCGAGGACGAGGAATGCAGGAAAGAGCGTGAGAATCGAAGAGTAAGCACCGGCCTTCGCGGTGGCGAATGCATCGTGCTCAAAAGCGCGCCACACCGCACGGCGAAAGTGCGTCACCAGGTGGAGCATTGGGAAACAGAGTAATGGATGGAGAGGCTGCTGGCTATTGAGAGATCGGGTGAGGAATCGGGCCATCGGGTGATCGGGTCATCGGGTGAAGTGAAACCAACAGCAAAACCAAAACACGACGCGGATTGCGCGGATGCTTCGCCCGCAAATTCGCGGAGGGTCAAGAGTTGAACTCGCTTCTGCGAAGATAAAGGGTTCTTCCTTTTCTCGACACAGACTCTCTCTATTGGCGTGAATTTGTCCTTGGTGTCCCAATGCTTGCGCGTTGATCCGCGTCCCATCCGCGCAATCCGCGTAGGGTTTTGGTTTTCAGATCACCCGATCACCCAATCGCCCGATTCCCTATCCTGCCGCTTCCTCCTGCTGCGATGCTTGTTGCAGACCGGTTGCCATTTCGGGAAGGATGCCTAGTTCCTGGTAGATCGGTCGAACCAGGCGGCGAATTTCCGGCAATTCGCGGGCGAACCAGATTGCGCCTGCTATGCAGCATGCTCCGGTGATCAGCAGCGTATCCGGTGCGCCGATGCGGTTGGCTACTGTGCCGGCTAACAAGCTTCCGAACGGCGCCATGCCGGTGAAGGCCATGGCGTAGTAGCTCATCACGCGTCCGCGTTTGTCTTCTTCGACGATGGTCTGCAGGATCGTATTGCTCGACGCCATCTGCTGCATCATCCCAATGCCTACGACGAACATCAGGATCAGCGACAGCCAGAGCCACGGCGAGCGCGAGAAGGCGACGAGTCCGCCGCCGAAGACGGCGGCTGAGATGGCTGTCAGGCGGCCGAGTCCCAGAACGGAACGGCGCGCTGCGAGGCGGAAGGCGCCGGTGAGTGCTCCGACTCCTACGGCTCCCATGAGGAAACCCAGCGTGTGCGGACCTCCTCCGAGAATCTTGCCAGCAAAGATGGGCATGAGCACTGTGTATGGCATTCCCATGAGGCTGATCACACCTAATAGAAGAAGGATGGAGCGAATGGGAGGGAATCCCGAGACGTAGTTCCAGCCATCGCGCAGTTCGGCGAAGGTGCTGCGGGGTGCTCGCGACTTCGGCAACTCCGCGATCTTCATGAGTAATAAAGAGCCGATCACGGCGAAGTAGCTGATGCCGTCGATCAGGAAGCAATAGCCTTCGCCTACGGCGGCGATCACTATGCCCGCGACTGATGGGCCGATCAGGCGCGCCATGTTCACCATCGATGAGTTCAGCGCGATGGCATTGCCGAGGTCGCGGCGATCTTCGACCATTTGCACGACGAATGCCTGACGAGCGGGCATGTCGAAGGCATTGATCAGGCCTTGGAAGAGGCTGAGCCAGAGGATGTCCCAGACGGTGATGATGTTGGCGAGCGCAAGTCCGGCGAGCGCAAACGATTGCAGCATCGCCAGGACTTGAGTGACGACGAGAACGCGATGGCGATTCCAGCGATCGACCCAAACGCCCGCGAACGGGGCGAGGAGAAAGGTTGGGATCTGCCCGGCGAAGCTAACTAGCCCTAGTAATAAAGCCGAGTGCGTGAGGCGATAGACGAGCCAAGCTGTAGCGAGGCGGGTCATCCAGGTTCCGATCAGCGAGACGCTCTGTCCGCCGAAGAAGAGGCGGTAGTTGCGGTGGCGCAGCGCGCGCAGCATGAACGCCAACGTTTTTTCTTTTGACTGATCGGGTTGCGCGGACACAGGTGTTCAGATGCACTTCGTTCCTGCTCTGGCTCAAGAAAAGCAAAATCAAAACACGACGCGGATTGCACGGATGCTTCGCCCGCGGATTACACGGATAACCCGGAACGCAAAAAAGCGCGGAGCAATTTTGCTCCGCGCTTTTCGTGTTGTGCGCCCGGCAGGGCGCACTCACTTGGAGGTGAAAGTCCTCTACACACCCGGCAAGGGGAAGTGTTAGCTGAACGGCAAGGGTGT
>Ga0134125_10002822_pt1 | contig 20403 bp, 14 predicted proteins | sample KB31751_FD_96464 | JGI IMG/M metagenome (GOLD analysis project Ga0134125, IMG submission 96464) | Terrestrial soil microbial communities with excess Nitrogen fertilizer from Kellogg Biological Station, Michigan, USA - KB3-175-1 | ecosystem: Environmental > Terrestrial > Soil > Unclassified ... | reverse complement strand
TATGACGCGACGGAAGTCCACCAGGCCGCTAACCTGATCTCGTATCGCGCGACTCACGATGCGCTGACGGGGCTCATCAACCGGCGCGAGTTCGAGCACCGCCTCGCGGCGCTGCTCGCTCCGGGACGCGACGATTCGAGCCGGCACGCGCTCCTCTTCCTCGATCTCGATCAGTTCATGGTCGTCAACGAGAGCGGCGGCCATCTGGCGGGCGATCACCTGCTGCGGGAAGTCAGCCGCATCCTGAAAGAGCAGACGCGCGGCAGCGATGTGTTGGCCCGGCTCGGAGGCGATGAGTTCGGCCTGATCATGCGCGGCTGCACGCTGGAGGAGGCGAGTGACACTGCGGAGGCGCTGCGTGCGGCCGTTGCGAGTTATCGTTTCGAGTGGCGAGGCATGCATTTCCACCCGCAGCTGAGCGTGGGCCTCGTGCCGTTCGGCCTGGATGCCGGTGCGCCGGCCACGCTGCTCAGCCAGGCAGAGGCGGCGTGCCATCTCGCGAAGGAGAAGGGACGTGACCGGCTGCAGGTCTACGACGCGCGCGATCGCGACATCGGACTGCGCTCGGGCGGCATGCACTGGGTCTCGCGCCTCAACGAGGCTCTGCTGCGCGACCGGTTCACTCTTTATTGTCAGCCGGTGCTCGCCGTCAACGGCCGCAAGCGGCGCCATGGCGAAGTGCTGGCGCGCATGCTCGATCCGGAGGGCAGACTCATCCTGGCCTCGCATTTCGTCCCGCACGCGGAGCGTTATGGGCTGATGCCGCGGCTGGACCGCTGGGTAGTGCACAAGGCGCTCACGACGCTGGGTGCGCTCTATGCGCAGGGGCGGGGAGCGGAGGTAGGAGTCCTCGCGATCAATCTCTCGGGGGCAACGCTCAGCGACCGCGCGCTGCCGCAATTCGTCCGCGACGAGCTGCGCAACTCCGGCGTGCCGCCGGGAGCGGTCTGCTTCGAGATCACCGAGACCGCGGCGATCTCGAGCCTGCCGGAGACCTCGGCCCTCATCAACTCACTGCGTCGGCTCGGCTGTGCGTTCTCGCTCGATGATTTCGGCCGCGGCATGTCCTCGTTCATGTACCTGAAGCAGCTGCCCGTCGATTACCTGAAGATCGACGGCGAGTTCGTCCGCAACATGAAGGACGATCCGGTCTCGCGAGCCATGGTCAAGGCGATCCACGCGCTGGGCCAGGCCATGGGAATCGCGACGGTTGCCGAGTGCGTCGAGAACCCGGACGTGCGCCGCCAGCTCGAAGCACTCGCGATCGATTACATCCAGGGGTTGGAGGTCGGGCCGCCGCAGCCGCTGGCGCAGTATCTGCAACTCGCATCCGAAGCGGTAGACTGAGCCTGACGCGCCCGAGCCACGGCATGCGCCGGCGGCCGTCGAGGCATGCGGTTTGCTCGCAGGGCGGGCGGAGGTGTCGATGAATGCCAACATGAATGCGGCGGCGGCGGGGCAACTCGTCCTGGGCGCCGATCTCGAGGTCAATCGCCTCGGCTTCGGTGCCATGCGCATCACCGGCCGCGGCGTCTGGGGCGATCCGCCGGACGTGGCGACGGCCGTGAGGGTGTTGCAACGCGCCGTGCGTCTCGGCGTGAACTTCATCGACACCGCGGACTCCTATGGCCCCGCAGTCAGCGAGACCCTGATCGCTCGGGCGCTTCATCCCTACGCAGCCGACATCGTCATCGCCACCAAAGGGGGTCTTGTGCGCCCGGGGCCCGAGGCATGGAAGCGCGATGCCCGCCCGGAGCATCTGCGCAAGGCCTGCGAGGACAGCCTGCAGCGCCTGCGGCGCGAGCGCATCGATGTCTATCAGCTGCATGCGCCGGATCCCAACGTGCCGCTCGAGGACTCGATCGGCGAGCTCGTGCGGCTGAAGAGCGAAGGGAAGATCCGGCACATCGGGGTGTCGAACGTCAGCCTCGCCGAGCTGAAGCGCTGCGAGCGGTTGACACTGGTCGTCTCGGTTCAGAACCGCTACAACCTGGAAGACCGCGACTCCGACGAAGTGCTCGCGTATTGCGAGAGCAAGGCGATCGCCTTCCTGCCCTGGGCGCCCCTCGGCTCGGGCCGGCACGCGCGCGGCTCCGGGGCGCTGCGCGTGCTCGACAGAATGCGTGGCTCCAGCGCGTTGCGCGCGCTCGAGAGAGTGGCCGAGCATCACGGCATCACCGTCGGCCAGGCCGCGATCGCGTGGCTCCTCGCGCGCTCCACGGTGATGCTGCCGATCCCGGGGACCGGATCCATCGAGCATCTGGAGCAGAACGTCGCGGCCGCTTCCGTGCGCTTCTCGCCGCAGGACTTGCACGAGCTGGGCTAGCGGCGCGAAAGCTTCGCAGAGGCCTCGTCGCGGGACGCCGGCTCCCCGGGAAATCCCTCGGCCGCCGCATGCACCGGCAGTCGGGTCGTGAATTTCTTCGTTCGCAACACGAAGCTCGTGTTGACGGAGCGCACGCCCGGCAGCTGCAGCACGCGCGTCGAGAGGAACTGTTCGTAAGCCTCCATGCTCGCCGCCACGATGCGCAGCAGATAGTCGTTGGGACCGCTCATGGAGTGGCACTCGAGCACTTCAGGCCGCTCGCGTACCAGTTGGTCGAACTGCCGCACGGTCTGCGGATGGTGGTTCTCGAGCGAGACCAGAGCGTAGGCCTGGATGGGCAGGCCGATGGCCGGCGCGGACAGGAGAGTCGCGTAGCCGGCGATGAACCCTTCCTCCTCCAGACGGCGCAATCGTCTCCAGCAGGGCGCCGCCGAGAGTCCCACGCGCTGCGCCAGCTCCTGATTGGAGACCCGGGCGTCGGACTGCAGCTCATCGAGGATGCGCCGGTCGAGCCGATCGAGTGATTTCGGCATGATTTTATGCAAATAGCCGTGCCTGGAGAAAGAATATTGCCATAGACGGCCTCAGGGGCGCAATGAACGCAAGCTCATTTCCGCGTGCGCCCCCTAGGCTATGGGCAGCGTCACCCCGAAAGGATCCCCATGCCGGCCGCTGCATCTCCGGTTACCCGCCTGAGCGGTGTGGCCCCGTCCCCGGGCCGGGACCCTGACTGGCGGCAGGTGGCCTACCTGCTGCACGCCTCCCGCGCCCTGGATGATCTCGAGGAGTCACGCCTCCTGCCCGCGCGCCAGGTGCTGTATCAGTTCTCGGCGCGCGGACACGACTTCGCGCAGATCCTGCTCGGGCTGCAGCTCACCGATCCGCACGATGGGGTTACCGTCTATTACCGCTCGCGCCCGCTGATGTTGGCGCTAGGGGTGCAGCTCGAGGATGCCGCCGCGGGGCCGCTCGCCCGCGCCGGCTCTTTCAGCGGCGGCCGGGATATCGGCGTCGTCTTCAACAAACCGGGCCAGGGCGGCGCTACCGTGTTGCCGGCGTGCGGCGGCGTCGGTGCGCAATACACCCCGGCGGCGGGCTGGGCGCAAGCCATCCGCTATCACCACGAAGCGCTGGGCAATCGCGAGTATCAGCGCAGCATCGCCGTCGTGCTGGGCGGGGACGCGTCGGTGGCGACCGGCGGTTTCTGGTCGGCGCTGACGATGGCGACCACGTTGCGTCTGCCGGTACTCTTTTATATCGAGGACAATGGCTTCGGCATTTCGGTGCCTTCCGAGCTGCAGACGCCCGGAGGCAACATCGCGGCCAACCTGCGCTCATTCTCGGGCCTCACGCTGTTCGAAGGAGACGGTGCTGATCCGATGCAGGCCGCGAAGCTCATCGCCGATGCCGTGCAATGCGTGCGCGAGGAGCGGGGCCCGGTGCTCCTGCGTCTGGCGGTGCCGCGACTCTGCGGGCATTCCGGGCAGGATACCCAAGCGTACAAGTCGCCTGAGACGATCGCGCGCGAGCGGGCACGCGATCCCCTGCATCGGTTGCAACGTTTCCTCGTACCCCGCGTCCTGTCGGAACAGGATTGGACCCGCTTGGCGAGCGATGCACGCCGTGATGTCGAGGTTGCCATAGAGCGGGCATTGGCGCGGCCGCATCCGGACGCCGAGGAGCTGACCCGCTTCGTGTTCGCCGAAGGTCCCGCCGGCGGTGTGCAGGCGGTGCAGGAGCAGGGTGGTCTCGCGGCGGCGGGCCATACCTTTCCGCCCGGGAGGCGCGAGCCGCAGCCCGAGCCGGTGCGCATCAACATGCTGACGGCCATTCGCCGCACGCTCGATGCGGAGCTCGCATCGAACCCGCGGATGGTGGTTTTCGGCGAGGACGTCGGTCCCAAAGGGGGCGTCCATGGAGCAACCCTCGGACTACGGGAGAAGCATGGCGAGGCGCGTGTCTTCGATACCAGTCTGTCGGAGGAGGGCATCATCGGCCGGGCCGTCGGGCTGGCGCTCGCCGGGCTGCTGCCGGTGCCGGAGATTCAGTTCCGCAAGTACGCCGATCCCGCCACCGAGCAGTTGAATGACTGCGGCACGATGCGTTGGCGCACGCGCAATCGCTTCGCCGCCCCCATGGTGGTGCGGATTCCGGGCGGGTTCTTCAAATGCGGCGATCCCTGGCACAGCCAGACCAATGAGGTCGCCTTCGTGCATGGCATCGGCTGGCGAGTCGCAGTGCCGTCGAACGCGGAGGATGCCACCGGGCTACTGCGCTGCGCACTGCGCGGCAACGATCCGACTTTGTTTTTCGAGCATCGCGCGCTGTTGGATGGCGCCTGGGCGCGACGGCCCTATCCGGGGGACGAGTACGTCGTCCCATTTGGCGTCGCGCGCTGTGTTCGCCAGGGCGCGGAAGTCACGATCGTGACCTGGGGTGCGATGGTGGAGCGTTGTGAGCGCGCGGCATCGGCATCGGGTGTGGATGCCGAGATCCTCGATCTGAGGACGCTCTCGCCCTGGGACAAGGATGCCGTGCTCGACTCCGTGCGCAAGACACATCGGTGTCTGATCGTGCACGAGGACAATCTGACCGCGGGTTTTGGCGCCGAGGTCGCGGCGAGTGTCGCGAAAGAAGCGTTCTTCAGCCTGGATGCCCCGATCGAAAGGCTCGCCATGCCGGACATTCCGAGCCCCCACAGTCCGCTTCTGCTCGAGGCGGCTGTTCCGGGCGTAGAGTCGATCACGCGTGCCATCCAGCAGATCGCGAGCGTCTGAGTCATGTCGGTGACGGTGAAGAGTGTGGAGATCCGAGCGCCCTCCGGGCAGGAAGAGGGCACTCGGTCGCAGGTGCTGCGCTGGCTGAAGGCTGTCGGCGAGGCGGTAACCGAGCACGAGCCGCTCATCGAGCTCGAGACCGACAAAGTCACCGTCGAGGTGGCCTCGCCGGGAGCCGGCGTGCTGACTGAGATCCTGAAACAGGAGCAGGAGGAAGTGGCGCCGGGGGAGATTCTCGGCCGCATCGGGCTGGCCGCCGCAGGCGGTGCGACGGCCGCGGGTGACGGCCTGCGTGGCGCGATCCCGGGCCATTCGCCTGCTCCCGATGCGACAGGAGCCGGACCACACGCGCCGGTTGCCTCTGGCAGCGCGGCCGCGCGTCCATTGAGTCCGGCAGTGCGCCGACTCTTGGCGGACCACTCGCTGGATTCGGCGTCGGTACGCGGCACGGGCGAGGGCGGCCGCATCACGGTTGGCGATGTGATGCGGGAAGTCGCCGCTCCTTCGCGATCCGTCCCGGGGTCATCAGCGCCCGCGGCAGCATCGTCAGCGGCGCGGTTGGATATGGATGGCATTGCGAGTCACCGGGTGCCCCATTCGGCCGTCCGCAAGCGCATTGCGGCGCGAATGGTGGAGAGCCTGCTGCACACCGCGCCGCACGTCACCACGGTGTTCGAGGTCGACATGAGCGCGGTGCTCGCCCACCGGCAGCGGCATCGCGAGGAATTGGCGCGTCGAGGCGTCACTCCGACACTGACCGCGTACTTCGCGCAGGCGGCGGTGACGGCGATTCGCGCGGTGCCGGAAGCCAACAGCCGCTGGACGGACGCGGCGCTCGAGATCTTCGACACCGTCAATCTGGGAATCGCCACGGCGACGGAGGCAGGCCTGGTAGTGCCCGTGCTGCACGAGGCCGGGTCCCTGGATCTGCTCGAGACTGCCCGGCGCCTCGAGCCGCTGGTGCAGCGGGCGCGCGCGGGCACGCTCACACCCGCGGATGTCCGCGGCGGCACGTTCACGCTGTCCAATCACGGGGTGAGCGGCAGCCTGCTCGCCGCGCCCATCATCATCCCGCAGCCGCAGTCGGCGATTCTCGGCTTGGGCAAGCTCGAGAAGCGCGCCGTCGTGCTCGAGAAGAGCGGCGAGGATGATGAGATCGTGGTGCGCTCGTGCTGCTACGCCACTTTGACGATTGACCACCGCGTGATGGATGGCAGCCGGGCGAACCGCTTCCTGCAGGCATTCACGGAACGGCTTTCCGGCTGGGGAGACTGAGCAGCAGGTGACTCGGGGCAGCGGGGCCGCTACCATGCGCGGATTACCCCGCAGCTTTCGGGGGGAGGACGTGAGCATGACCGAGAACGCACCCGCAATGTCCGGTAAGCCGATCGAGGACGAGCCCGACCTCGACCGACGGCGGATGCTCACCACCACTACGGCGGCGGTAGGTGCCGTCGGAGTGGCGCTGGCGGCGGTGCCGTTCATCGAGTCCTTGGAGCCGAGCGAGACCGCGCGTGCGCTCGGGTCGCCAGTCACCATCGACATCTCCAAGCTCGCACCAGGGGAGATCATGAGCGTCGAATGGCGTCAGCGTCCGGTGTGGGTGCTGCATCGTACCGACGCGCAGCTCGCCGAGCTGCCGAAGCTCAACGGACAGCTGAAGGATCCCCTTTCCAAAGAGTCGCAACAGCCGCCCGACCTCAAGGGCTGGAATCCGATTCAGCGGTCCATCAATCCCAAGTATCTCGTGGTCGTCGGCATCTGTACGCATCTGGGATGCATCCCGAAGTATCGGCCGCAGCTCAACCCGCCGGACCTGCCCGCGGGCTGGGAAGGTGGATTCTTCTGCCCATGCCACGGGTCGCGCTACGATCTGGCTGGCCGCGTCATGGACGGCTCACCCGCGCCGCTCAATCTGCCGGTGCCACCGCATTACTTCAAGGACGCCAACACCATCAGCGCCGGTGAGCTCGCCGACGGCAGCCAGCAGAACTGGGAACCCGATACCTGGTAGCCGACGCTAACCCGAATCGTTCGCGTGGGTGCCGCCGAAGCGCGCGTAGACTTCGGTGCTCGCCGGCGGCAGCGGCCCGGTGATCGTTTTACCGCTCTCGTTGAGGAATTGCTCGGCCGTGGCGAACACGGCCGCGTAGAGTCTGGCAGTGAGCTCGTAGGCTTCCGTTCCCACCCACTCCGTGGGCAGCAGGGGCGGCGGCAACAGCGGGTCCTGCAGATGGATCTTGCGATACTCGTGGACGAGTAGGGTGCGCACGAGGAACGCCGCCTGGGGCGGCAGCGCATCTGATCCCCGCACGGCCGCCGCCACGGGTGCGAAAGTATCGCGGAATCGTCGGTATCTGCGGCCGATCTCCGCCAGATCCCAACCCTCGGCCGCGAGCCTGCGGTCGGCCGCCACCCCCTCCGTCGCGCTCTTGAAAATCCAACACGGGTTGGCACCGCTCACGGTGAGCAGCCAGCCGCGGGCCTCCTCCAGCGTGCAGGCGGGGTGCGCGTAGACCCCGGGACTCAGCTGTCCGAAGCCGAGCCAGCGCAGCTCCTCGCGGACATTGCGCCGATTCCCGGATGCGCCCTGGCTCTTCGTGCCGGAGGGTGGCAGCACCGCGAGTGTCCACTGACCGCCCCAGCTCGACGGGATTACCCCGTAGATGCGCCGCGTCGCCTCGACGAAGAGTTTTCGCCCGCTTTCGGTAATGCGGTATTCGCTGCGTCTGCCGTGGCGTGTAGCCGCGACCCATCCTTCGGCCGCGAGGCGCGCTACGGCAGTCCGCACCAGCCGCTCGGCGAGACCGAAGGGACGCGCGAGATCGATCAGGCTCCCTAGGGTCACGGCCCCGCCGCGGGGCGCGATGGCATCGCCGAAGATCGTCATCAGGAGCGAGCCACCGCGTAGGGGCCGCTGACTCTGGAAGCGGCGCAGCAATGCCTCGACCGGCGGCTTCGTGGGTGGATTTGCAAGCTGTGGCACGGCCGCATTCTGGCACGAAAAGACGTGACACAGAAATAGAGCGTGATACGATATTCCTGTGTCACGTTGTGGAGCGGCAGCATCGAGCCATGTACACCCAGGCCCTCGATTCCCCCACGCCAGATGTTCAGCCGGGAGACGCCGGCGGACAGGCGGCGCTGCAGCGGCGCTTCGATGAGCGCATCGAGCGCGACGAGAAGATCGAGCCGAAGGATTGGATGCCGGACGCCTACCGCCAGACGCTGATCCGCCAGATCGCGCAGCATGCGCACTCGGAGATCGTCGGCATGCTGCCGGAGGGCAACTGGATCACGCGCGCGCCGTCGCTGCGGCGCAAGGTGGTTCTCATCGCGAAGGTGCAGGACGAGGGTGGCCACGGCATGTATCTCTACAGCGCGGCGGAGACCCTGGGCGTCGCGCGCGCCGAGCTGCTCGAGCAGTTGCTCGACGGCCGCGCCAAGTACTCGAGCATCTTCAACTACCCGACGCTCACCTGGGCGGATGTCGGGGCGATCGGCTGGCTGGTCGACGGCGCGGCCATCATGAACCAGATCCCGATCTGCCGCTGCTCCTACGGTCCCTATGCGCGGGCCATGGTGCGCATCTGCAAGGAGGAGAGTTTCCATCAGCGCCAGGGATTCGAGATCATGCTGGCGCTCGCCCGCGGCACGGCGCAGCAGCGCTCGATGGCTCAGGACGCGCTCAACCGCTGGTGGTGGCCCTCGATCATGATGTTCGGGCCGAGCGATGCGAGCTCCGTCCACACGGCGCAGTCGATGCGCTGGCGCATCAAGCGCTTCACCAACGACGAGCTGCGGCAGAAGTTCGTCGACATCACCGTTCCCCAGGCGCAGTTCCTCGGGCTCGAGATTCCCGACCCGGCCCTGCGCTGGGATGAGGACTCACAGCATTACCTGACCGGTGCCATCGACTGGAGCGAGTTCAAGGCAGTGCTGCAGGGCAATGGACCGTGCAATCAGGAGAGACTGCGGGCGCGGCGCCAGGCGCATGAGGAGGGCCGCTGGGTCCGGGAGGCAGCAGCGGCTTACGCAGCCAAGCACGAGGGGAGGGGTTCACGCCATGGGTGACGACTGGCCGCTGTTCGAAGTCTTCATCCGCGCCCGCTCGGGCCTCGAGCACAAGCATGTCGGAAGTCTCCACGCCGCTGATGCGCGCATGGCCATCGAGCACGCCCGCGATGTCTACACGCGCCGACAGGAAGGTGTGAGCATCTGGGTGGTGCGCTCCAGCGAGATCATCGCATCCGACCCGGAGGAGGCAGACGCGCTCTTCGAGCCGGCACGCGACAAGGTGTATCGCCACCCGACGTTCTATGCGATTCCCGACGAGGTCAAGAATCTGTGACGACGGCAGCGCCTGAGCCTTCACATCCGGCGCCGCGAGCCGACACGCCGGCTGCCGGCCGGTTCCGGTACGTGTTGCGCCTTGCCGATACCAGCCTGGTGCTCGGCCAGCGGCTCGGCGAGTGGGTCGGGCACGCGCCGGCGCTGGAGGAGGACCTGGGGCTCGCCAACATCGCGCTCGACCTGATCGGACAGGCGAGACTCCTCCTCACCTACGCCGGTGAGGTCGAAGGGCGCGGGCGCGATGAAGATGCGCTCGCTTTCCTGCGCGATGCGCCGGAATTCTGCAACGTCTCGCTCGCGGAGCAGCCGAACGGCGATTTCGGCCGGACCATCGTGCGGCAGTTCCTGCTCGATGCCTGGCAGCTCGAGCTCTACGAGGCGCTGTCGGGCTCGAGCGATGCGCGGCTCGCGGAGATCGCCGCCAAAGCCGTGAAAGAGACGCGATACCACCTGCGGTTCAGCGCCGGATGGCTCGTGCGCCTCGGCGACGGCACCGCGGAAAGTCATGCCCGAGTGCAGGAAGCGCTCGATGAGCTCTGGCGCTTCACCGACGAGCTGCTCGCACCGGATGCGCTCGATGAGGAGATGGCTGCGGCGGGCGTTGCTCCTTCGCTGACTGCCCTGCGGCCACTGTGGGAACAGCGGGTCGACGCTGTATTGCAGGAGGCGACGCTGAAGCGGCCCGCGGCGGTGCGATACCCATGGCAGGGCAAGCGCGGCGTGCATACGGAGCACCTCGGACACATGCTCGGGGAAATGCAGCATTTGCCCCGCGCCTTTCCCGGTGTGACATGGTGACGGAGAGTCTCGCCGCGCGACCGGCCCGGAGCATTGTCCACCTGGATGAGGAGCGGGTGTGGCAGGTGTTGCGATCCGTCATGGATCCGGAGATCCCGGTGCTGAATGTGATCGATCTGGGCATCGTGAGATACGTGCGTAGCGACGGCGCTCGTCTGCATGTGGGCATCACACCGACCTACTCGGGCTGTCCCGCCACCGAGGTCATTCAGCGCTCCATCCGCGAGGCGCTCGCGGAACACCAGTTGCGGGACGTGATCGTCGAGACGGTGCTGTCGCCGCCCTGGACGAGCGAGTGGTTGAGCGAGGAGGGCAGGCGGAAGCTCGAGGCGTTCGGCATTGCAGCGCCTTCCGCGCGCGTCGCCGCCACTGTCGCCTGCCCGCGCTGTCGCAGCCATGATGTCGAGCGCATCAGCGAGTTCGGCTCGACCCCGTGCAAAGCACACTATCGCTGCGCCGACTGCCTCGAGCCGTTCGATGTCTTCAAATGCATCTGACTGAGCCATGTTGAGATTTCACTCGCTGCGCGTGGCGCAGGTGCAGGCGCAGGCCGAGGACGCCATCGCCGTGACTCTCGAGGTTCCCACGGAGCTCGCGGCGGAATACCGCGGCAGTGCGGGGCAGCACATCGTCTTGCGCGCCTCGCTGCAGGGTGAGGAAGTGCGGCGCACTTATTCCCTGGTCAATACGCCGGGAGAGCGGCTGTTGCGCATCGTCGCCCGCGTCCATTCCGAGGGTCGCCTGTCCACGCACCTTGCGCAGCACGTTCGCATCGGTGATCGACTCGACGTGCTGCCGCCGAACGGCAGCTTCACGCCCCACTCGGCGGCGGCGGGCAGTGGCACCTGCGTGGCGATTGCCGCCGGCTGCGGCATCACGCCCATCGTGTCGATCGTGCGCAGCTGGCTCGAAGCGGGAGCGACCGGCCGGGTGATTCTCTTCTACGGCAATCGCAGCATGGCGCGCGCGATGTGCCTCGAGGAGCTGCTGGCTCTGAAGGACCGCTATCTCGACCGCCTGGCGCTGCACTTCGTGATGAGCCGCGAGCCGCAGGAAGTGGAGATCTACAACGGCAGGCTCGATGCCGGACACGTCCGTGACCTCGCCCGGGCGTTCTTCACGCCCGCGGAAGTCGCCGAATGCTTCATCTGCGGCCCTGGCGACATGATCGAGAGTGTCTCGCGCGCGCTGCGCGAGCTCGGCGTGAGCGCCGATCGGATCAGAGCCGAGCATTTCACCGTCGCCACCGCGGCGCCGGAAGCGGCAGCCGCCAAACCCGAAGAGCCGGATGCGCCGCAGGCGGCGGCCCCGCCAGCGGCTGCCGGCGGCATGCAACCCGGCGTTGCCGAGGTGACCGTGACCATGGACGGCCGCCGGCGCTCCTTCACGATGCGGATGAACGGCGAGAGCGTCCTCGACGGCGCGGCCAAAGCGGGCCTGGAGCTGCCGTTCTCCTGTCGCGCGGGCGTTTGCTCGACCTGCCGTACCAAGGTCGTACGGGGCGAGGTCGCCATGGAGCAGAACTACGCGCTGGAGGACTGGGAGCTCGAGCAGGGTTACGTGCTCGCCTGCCAGTCGCAGGTCAAGACCCCGGTGCTCGAGCTGGACTACGACGAGCGCTGAGCGGCCTTCTCGAAACAACACCCGACAGATCGATCATGAGCCATCAGACTATCGTGTTCGAATCGGCGGACGGTATCGCCCGACTCACTCTCAACCGTCCTGACCGCCTGAACAGCTTCAACACGGTGATGCATGCCGAGGTGCGGGACGCCCTGGCGGCAATCCAGCGCGATGACGCGACGCGTGTTCTCGTCATCACCGGTGCGGGCCGCGGCTTTTGCGCCGGGCAGGATCTCGGCGATAGGGTCGTGGCGCCCGGCGGCGGACCACCGGACCTCGGCTCGTCGATCGAGAACTGGTACAAGCCTCTGGTCCTCGCGCTGCGCCGGTTGCCGCTGCCCGTCATCGCCGCCGTCAATGGAGTCGCGGCCGGGGCGGGCGCCAACATCGCGCTCGCCTGCGACCTGGTTCTCGCCGCGCGCTCGGCGAGCTTCATCCAGTCCTTCGCCAAGATCGGTCTCGTGCCGGACTCCGGCGGTACCTGGATCCTGCCGCGGCTCGTGGGCCCCGCGCGCGCGCTGGGCCTCGCTCTCCTGGGCGAGAAGCTTCCCGCCGAGCAGGCCGCGCAGTGGGGCCTGATCTGGCGCTGCGTCGATGACGGTCAACTGGCCGCGGAGGTGGACACGCTCGCCCGGCAACTGGCGGCCGCGCCGACCCGCGGTCTGGCCCGCACCAAGCAGGCCATGCTCGAGGGCTGCAGCCGCACACTCGAGCAGCAGCTCGACATCGAGCGGGATTATCAACAGGAGCTCGGACACTCCGCCGATTACGCCGAAGGCGTCGCGGCTTTCATGGAAAAGCGTGTCCCGCGCTTCACCGGCCGCTGAGAGGCCGCAGGAATCCTCGAGGGTACAGCCATGCAGTTAGAGAGCTTCATCGCGGGCCGCTGGCAGGCGGGCGGCGGGACGCCGATAGCCCTGCGGGACGCGACCACCGGCGAAGTCATCGCCAACGCGTCCGCCGACGGGCTCGACATTTCCGCCGGTCTCGATCATGCGCGCCAAGTCGGCGGCCCGAATCTTCGCCGCCTCGGCTTTCACGAGCGCGCCGCGCTCCTCAAGGCGCTGGCGAAGCATCTGACGGACAGGAAGGAGGAGCTCTACACGCTCTCCTATGCGACGGGGGCGACCAAGTCCGACTCCTGGATCGACATCGACGGCGGTATCGCCACTCTCTTCGTGTACGCCAGCAAGGGCATGCGCGAGCTGCCCGATGCCCACGTCTACCTGGATGGCGCAACCGAAGCCCTGTCGAAATCCGGCGGCTTCGTGGGCCAACACATCTGCGTGCCTCTGGAAGGAGCCGCAGTGCACATCAACGCGTTCAACTTCCCCGTCTGGGGCATGCTGGAGAAGCTCGCCCCGACCTTGCTCGCGGGTGTCCCGGCGATCGTCAAGCCGGCGACCGCCACGTCCTATCTGACTGAGCTGACGTTCCGCCGGATCGTCGAGTCGGGCATCCTTCCGGAAGGCGCCGTGCAGCTGATCTGCGGCGGCGTGGGCAACCTCTTCGATCACCTCACCTGTCAGGATGTCGTGGCCTTTACCGGCTCCGCGTCCACCGCGCGCAAGCTGCGGACGCACCCCACGGTCATTGACCATTCCGTACGCTTCACCGCGGAGACCGACTCGCTCAACTCCTGCGTGTTGGGCCCCGATTCGACGCCCGGGACGCCTGAGTTCGACCTTTTCGTGCGCGAGGTCGCGCGCGAGATGACGGTGAAGGCCGGCCAGAAGTGCACGGCGATCCGCCGGGCCATCGTCCCCGCGGCGAATGCGGCGAGCGTAGTGGAAGCGCTGCAGGCCGCGCTCGGCAAAGTCGTGCTCGGCAATCCCCGCCTGGAGCAGGTGCGCATGGGACCTTTGGCCTCGCTCGCCCAGCGCCGCGAAGTCCTGAGCCAGCTGGCCAAGCTGCAGCGCGAGGCGCAAGTCGTTTGCGGCAACGGGCGGCAACTCGAGCTCGCTGATGCCGATGCCGACCGCGGCGCGTTCATCGCGCCCACATTGCTCTACTGCCGGGAGCCGGAGAATGCCGCCGCCATTCACGAGGTCGAGGCCTTCGGTCCCGTCTGCACGGTGGTCACATACGAGGGGCTGGATTCAGCGGTAGCGCTCGCCCGGCGCGGGGCGGGCAGCCTCGTGGGCTCGGTTTTCACGGCCGACGAGTCCGTTGCGGCGCGGCTCGTGCTCGGCCTCGCTCCCTTCCACGGCCGCCTCCTCGTCGTCGATCGCCATTGCGCCAAGGAGTCGACCGGACATGGCTCGCCGCTGCCGCACCTCGTTCACGGCGGGCCCGGCCGTGCGGGCGGGGGAGAGGAGATGGGCGGCATCCGCGGGGTCCTGCACTATATGCAGCGCACCGCCGTCCAGGGGACGCCCGATGTGCTCACGGCGATCAGCGGCCGGTGGATCAAGGGCTCGCGGCAGCGCGATCCCGGCGCCCATCCGTTCCGTATTCCCTTCGGGGACCTGGTTCTCGGTGACAGCTTCAACTCCGGAGAGCGCGAGGTGACGGTGGCGGATATCGAACGCTTCGCCGACCTCTCGGGTGATCACTTCTACGCCCACATGGATGAGGCGGCCGCGCGGCGCAACCCGATCTTCGGCGGCCGGGTCGCGCACGGGTACTTTCTCATCTCCGCCGCGGCCGGTCTCTTCGTCGACCCGCCCTTGGGGCCAGTGCTCGCCAACTATGGCATCGACGCCCTGCGCTTCACCAAGCCCGTCAAGCCAGGCGACCGCATCAAAGTGCGCATCACGTGCAAGGAGAAGTCGCTGCGTGCCGGACAGGGCTATGGCGAGGTCCGTTGGGATGCGTTGATCACCAACCAGGATGGGGAGCCCGTAGCTGGCTATGACGTCCTGACGATGGTGAGCGAGAGCGCCATGCCGACTTGACCGCGCGCCGGGAGGCACTGTCAGATTATCGATCAGGCGGGCATACGAGGGTATGCTACCGCGACCTGTGATGCTTTGCGGGGGAGATCACTGTCATGCGCATGTTGCTCGCGATGGCGTTCGCTCTGGCCACCTGTTCTGCTGCCGGAGCAGCGGAGCGGGCACTCCTCAGTGATCCGGCAATGTCGAAGACGCAGATCGTCTTCGACTACGGCGGGGAGCTCTGGAGCGTGCCGCGCAGCGGCGGTCAGGCGCATGTGCTCGCCAGCGGCATGGATCTGCTGGCCCAGCCGGTCTTCTCGCCCGACGGGTCGCAGATCGCTTTCACCGGCACCTACGACAAGAATACCGACGTCTACGTCATCCCGGCCGCCGGCGGACAGCCGCGGCGCCTAACCTATCATCCGGATCCCGACATCGCTGTTGGCTGGACGCCGGATGGCAAGAGCGTGCTCTTCCGCTCACATCGCTACAGCTTCTCGGACCCCAACCACCTGCTCGCCGTGCCGGCCACGGGCGGCTTCCCCGCCGAGCTGCCGCTGCCGAGCGGCGAGATGGGCTCCTACTCCGGCGACGGCAGCCACATCGCGTACGTTCCCGGGTTCCAGTGGGAGCCCTACTGGAAGGGGTACAAGGGCGGCCAGCACACCGAGATCTGGATTTCGCGCCTGGCGGACTCGAGCACCGTTCGGATCCCGAACCTCAACTCCAACGAAAGCGATCCCATGTGGGTCGGGGGCAAGGTCTACTTCCTGTCCGACCGTGATGGTCCGGAGACGCTGTATGCCTACGACACCGCCACCCGTCAGGTGCAGCGGCTGATCGACAACAAGGGTTTCGACATCACCTCCGCCTCGGCCGGTCCGGGCGGCATCGTCTACTCGCAGTTCGGCGAGTTGCGCATCTATGACTTCGCGACGGGTGCGACACAGGCCGTCCCGGTCACGATCGCGGGCGATCTCCCGCAGCGCCGGCCGTATTTCGAGGATGTAGCGAACAACATCGTCAATGCCACGCTGTCGCCGAACGGCTTGCGTGCGGCGTTCGAGGCGCACGGCGACATTCTCACCGTGCCGGCGAAGCACGGCAGTATCGAAAACCTCACTCACAGTCCGGGTGTGATGGATCGCACGCCGGCCTGGTCGCCGGATGGCAAGTCGCTCGCCTACTTTTCCGATCGCGCCGGAGAATACGATCTGGAGATTCGCGCGCAGGATGGAACGGGGCCGGCGCGCCGCGTCTCTCTGGGCCAGGACGACGCCTTCTACGATTCTCTGACATGGTCACCGGACAGCAAGAAGGTGTTCTTCGAGGATCAGAAGCTCAACCTCTGGTATGTCGATACGACGGAGGCGAATCCCAAGGCAGTGAAGGTCGCGACGGACGATTACGCCGAGCTGCACAATTTCGATGCGAGCTGGTCGGGAGACAGCCGCTGGATTGCCTTCGCGAAGGTGCTGGCCAATTATCAGCACGCGCTCTTCGTGTATGACCTCAAGGACGGCACCACGCACCAGATCACCGATGGCACCAGCGATTGTCTATCACCTCAGTTCGACGCCAGCGGCAAGTACCTCTATTTCACTGCGAGTACCGATACCGGGCTGGCCTATGGCTGGCTCGACATGACGCGACTGGAGCGCGTCGTGACTCGCCAGGTCTACGTGGCCACACTGCAATCCGCGCTGGCCTCACCCCTTGCGCCGCGCACTGGGTTCGAGAAGGCTGCGTCGTCGGCCGATAGCGCAAAGGACGGCAAAAAGCCCCAGGCGTCCGCCAAGGGTTCGACGCCGAACCCGCCGGCGGTGAACATCGACTTCGCGGGTCTGCAGAGCCGAGCCGTGCCGCTGCCCGTACCGGCTGCGAACTACGTGGGAATGACCGCCGGCAAGACCGCTGGAATTCTCTTCCTGCTGCGGGCGCCGCTGGTCCCCTTACCGTCGCAGGGCGGTCCCGACGGTCCGCCGCTCGCGGTGCTGCGCTTCGATCTCAAGGAGCGGAAAGTTGCAGACGTAGTGGACGGTGTTTCCCTTGGAGCGATCGCGGCAAACGCCGAAAAGATCCTCTACCACAGGGGGAAGGACTGGTTCATCGCTGACGCGAAGCCGCACGCCACACCGGATCATCTCAATCTCAGCGACATGCGCGTGCTCGTCGCGCCTCACGAGCAATGGGCGCAGATGTACCGTGACGCCTGGCGCATGGAGCGGGCGTTCTTCTACAACCCGACCTTCGACGGCCTGGACCTGCCGGCGGCGGAGAAGGAGTTCGCCAGTTTTCTGCCGGGCATCGCGAGCCGCGATGACCTGTCATTCCTCTTCCGCGAGATGATGAGCTATCTCGCGGTGGGTCACATGTTCATTCGCGGCGGCTACCAGCCGGAGATGGAAGAGGTCACGGTCGGACTGCTCGGTGCCGACTACAGGATCGAGAACGGCCACTACCGCATCGTGCACATCTACGACGGCGGCCGCTGGAATCCCAACTCCTATGCGCCCCTCGCGCAGCCGGGGCTGAAGGTGAAGGAGGGGGACTACCTGCTGGCGGTCAACGGGACTCCGCTCGCTGCCGGCACGAATCTCTACGAGGCCTTCGAGGACCTTGCCAACAAGACGGTCACCCTGACCGTGGGCCCGAATCCCGATATGACCGGCTCACACCAGGTGACCGTCAAAACCATACCGAGCGAGGGGCAGCTGCGCAATGCGGCGTGGATAGAGCGTAACGCACGCACCGTGGCTCGCCTCAGCGGCGGCAAGCTCGGCTATGTCTACCTGCCCGACACCGCCTGGGGCGGCTTCACCAATTTCAACCGCTACTTCTTCTCCCAGGTCGACAAGCAAGGCGTCATCATCGATGAGCGCTACAACCACGGCGGCCTGATCTCTGACTATATCATCCAGGAGCTGGAGCAGCGGCCCATGAGCGTCAACGTGACCCGCTGGGGTCGCATGGCGGTGGTGCCGCCGGAGGCGATTTTCGGGCCCAAGGTCATGGTCATCAATCAGTTCGCCGGCTCGGGCGGCGATGCGTTGCCTTGGTACTTCAAGATGGACCACGTCGGCACGCTGGTGGGCGAGCGCACCTGGGGCGGGCTCGTTGGCATCGGTGGCTATCCGCAGTTGATGGATGGCGGCAGCATTACGGCTCCGCGCATTGCGGTAGAGGGTCTCGACGGCACATTCCCGGTGGAGAATCACGGAGTGAGCCCCGATGTGACCGTGTGGGAGGACCCGCAGCTCGTGCGCCAGGGTCATGATCCACAGCTCGAGCGCGCCGTGGCGATTGCCATGCAGCAGCTCAACGAGCATCCGCTGCCGCAGTATCAGCGTCCGCCTTGGCGCAACTACCACCCGAAATTGCCGCCGCTGCCGGCTTCGCCGACCAGTCTGACCACCGAATAAACCAAGGACCGACACGGCGCTCTGCGCCTACGACGTGCTGACAATGGCGAGCGACAAAGCGGTGTCGGGCGCCTGAACAGGGCGCCCGGACAGGCGTATCCTACGCGGACTTTTGACGATTGGCGGTACCGGAGGTCAGTGTCATGCGCCCATGGCTCGCGGCGACGCTCGCTCTCATCTCATGTTGCGCTGCCAATGCAGCCGACCGGCTGTTGTTACGCCATCCGGCCATGTCGAAGACGCAAATCGTCTTCGAGTACGGCGGCGAGCTCTGGACCGTGCCCCGCGAGGGCGGCCAGGCGCACATGCTCGCGAGCGGAGTGGACCTGCTCGCCGACCCGATCTTCTCACCGGACGGATCCCAGATCGCATTCAGCGGCACGTATGACAAGAACACGGATGTCTACGTTGTCCCCGCGACCGGCGGACAGCCGCGACGACTGACCTATCATCCTGACCCGGACGTCGCCCTGGGTTGGACGCCGGACGGCAAGAGCGTGCTGTTCAGCTCCCGCCGCTACAGCTACTCCGATCCCGATCAGCTGTTCACCGTACCCACGACAGGCGGCTTCCCGACCGAGCTGCCGCTGCCGAGCGGTGAGATGGGGTCGTATTCCCCCGACGGAAGCCATATTGCGTACGTACCGGGTTTCCAGTGGGAGCCGTTCTGGAAGGGCTACAAGGGCGGCCAGCACACCGCGATCTGGATCACGCGCCTGGCGGACTCCAGCACGGAGCGGATCCCGAATCTGAACTCCAACGAGGGCGACCCGATGTGGGTCGGCCACTCGATCTACTTCCTCTCCGACCGCGACGGTCCGGCGACCCTATATGCCTACGATACGGATAGCCGCCAGGTGAAGCGCCTGATCGACAATCACGGCTTCGACATCACTGCGGCCACCGCCGGCCCCGGTGGCATCGTGTACTCACAGTTCGGCGAGCTCTACGTTTACGACATCGCAACGGCCACGACTCACGCCGTGCCAGTCACCGTGGCGGGCGATTTTCCGCAGCGGCGTCCGTCCTTCGAGGACGCATCGAAAGACGTCCAGAACGCCGACGTGTCGCCTCAAGGCATGCGCGCCGTTTTCGAGGCTCACGGGGACATCTTCACGGTGCCGACGAAGCACGGCAGCACCGAGAACCTCACCCACAGCCCGGGTGCCATGGATCGCGACCCCGCGTGGTCGCCCGACGGCCAGTCCATTGCGTATTTCTCGGATGCGGCGGGAGAGTATGACCTCTACATCCGCCACCAGGATGGTACCGGCGCTGCGCGCCGCATCCCGCTCGGGCAGGACGATGCCTTCTACTACGCCCTGCGGTGGTCGCCCGACGGCAAGAAGCTCCTCTTCAGCGATCAGAAGCTGCAGCTTTGGTATGTCGATATCAACGGCCCGAGCGTACGGCCGCAGAAGATCGCGACCGACAGCTATGACATCCCGTTGCATGACTTCGCGGCCAAGTGGTCTCCCGACAGCCGCTGGATCGCGTACACGAAGCTCATGACCAACTACCTGCACGCGATCTTCATCTACTCCCTGGCCGATGGCTCGACGCACCAGGTGACCGACGCCACGAGCGATTGTCTGAACCCGGTGTTCGACACGGGCGGCAAGTATCTTTACTTCACCTCGAGCACCGATACGGGCCTCGCATACGGCTGGCTCAGCATGACTTCCATCGAGCGGCCGATCACCCGCACCTTGTACGCCGCGACACTGCAAGCCGCGACCGCCTCGCCGCTGGCGCCGCAAACGGACTTCGAGAAAGCGCCGCCCGAGGCGGGCAAAGCCAAGGAGAGCTCGAAACCGGGGGCGCATCCCGCCAAGAAGCCGGAGCCGCCCAAGCCGGTTGCGATCGACTTCCAGAGTCTGCAGGCGCGCGCCGTACCGCTACCCGTCCCGGCCGCCAGTTACGTCGAGCTCGATGCCGGCAAGGCGGGGACCGTCTACCTGGTCAGGGGGCCGGAGCTGCTGGTGCCGTCGGGACCGAATGGGCCGCCGCTCGATGTGCTGCAATACAGCCTCGATACCCGCAAGGTTACGGACGTGATCGACGGAATCACGGCCGGCTCGTTCGCGGCCGACAACGGCAAGCTGCTGTATCGCAAGGGAGACAATTGGTTCATTGCGGACGCCGCGCCCCACGCGCAGCCCGATCATCTCAACCTGGGTGATATGCGCGTGCTCGTCGTGCCGCACGAGCAGTGGGCCCAGATG
>Ga0134125_10002821_pt1 | contig 20406 bp, 17 predicted proteins | sample KB31751_FD_96464 | JGI IMG/M metagenome (GOLD analysis project Ga0134125, IMG submission 96464) | Terrestrial soil microbial communities with excess Nitrogen fertilizer from Kellogg Biological Station, Michigan, USA - KB3-175-1 | ecosystem: Environmental > Terrestrial > Soil > Unclassified ... | reverse complement strand
CGCGGTGCCGCGGTCGCCATCGACCCCCCCAATGGTGACGTACTCGCCCTGGTCAGTGAGCCCGGCTTCGATCCAAGCGTCTTCGCACGCGGCATCACGCATGCGGAATACGCGGCCCTCACGGAGGACATCGACAAGCCACTGTTGAACCGTGCCCTGCGCGGCACGTACCCCTCAGGCTCAACGATCAAACCCGCGCTCGGCCTCATCGCTCTCACGGACCATGTGATCACGGCCGACAAGAAGCTGTTCTGCAACGGCACGTTTCACCTGCCCGGAAGTCGCCACCTGTTCCGAGCGGACAAGGACGAGCCGCGCGGCCTGCTCGACCTGGCGGAGGCGATCTCGCGCTCCTCCGACGTGTACTTCTATCAGCTGGCCGCCGACATGGGCATCGATCGCATCGCAACCGGACTGGCGCCGTTCGGGTACGGCCAGCTCACGGGCATCGACATCAGCGGTGAGAAGCCGGGGCTGTTGCCAACCCCGCAGTGGAAGCGCGCGGCCTTCAAGCATGCGGCCGATCAACCCTGGTTCCCCGGCGATACGGTCAATCTCGGTATCGGGCAGGGCTTCCTGCTCGTGACGCCACTGCAGCTCGCCCACGTCGCGGGGGTGCTCTCCGAACGGGGCAAGAGCTTCCGGCCGCGGCTGGTGAAAGGCCTGCACGAAGCCGACGGCAGCATCAAATGGCTGCCCCCGGTGCAGGAAAAAGGCGTCCAAGGCGTGCCCGAGGCCGATTGGTCCGTCGTCATCGACGCGATGATCGGCACGACGGGGTGCGCCCGTTACTGCGGCACCGCCCACGTGGCGTTCAAGGGTGCGGCCTACACAGCCGGCGGCAAGACCGGCACGGCACAGGTCTACACGGTGGCGCAGAACGCCAAGTACAACGCCAAGATCACCCCCGAGCGCCTGCGCGATCATGCCTGGTTCATTGCATTTGCGCCCGCAGAGGCCCCGCGGATCGCCGTCGCGGTACTGGTGGAAAACGGCGGCTTCGGTGCGGGAAATGCGGCACCCGTCGCCCGCAAGATGCTCGACGCCTATCTGTTGGGTTCCGACGGCAAGCTCAAGCCCTCCATGGTCCCGCCGGCTCTGCCGGCGCAACCGCCGGCGACGACACCTGAGCCCAGCGCTCCCCCGCAGCCGCAGGTCGCGCCGCAGAAGGAAGCTCAACTGCCCACGACGACCGTGCGCATCGGCTGATCGATGATCTACGAAGAAGTCACCTCCGAGTCCCGCGCACGGCGTACGCTGACTGGTGCGGCGCGCGTGCTGTTCGCGCTGAAGATCGACGGTCCACTGGTCACTGGGCTGGCGTTGATCTGTGCTTTCGGCCTCGTCGTTCTCTACAGCGCCTCCGGACAGAACATCGGCACTGTGATCCGTACGGTGGTGCGCATCATTCTGGGCGCCATCGCGATGCTGCTGCTCGCGCGGGTCAATCCCAACTTCCTGCGGCGCTCCGCGCCCTGGTTGTTTGCCATCGGCATGTTCCTGCTGGTCGTGGTGTTCGGCATCGGCCATATCGGCAAGGGCGCACAGCGCTGGCTGGATCTGGGAATCATCAAGTTCCAACCCTCGGAGCTGATGAAGCTCGCCGTTCCGATGATCTGTGCGTGGTACCTGCACGAACGGCCGCTGCCTCCGACCTGGACGTCGCTCCTGGTGCTGGGCGGCCTGGTGCTGCTGCCCGTGGGCCTGGTCGCCGTGCAGCCCGACCTGGGCACCGCAGCGCTGATCGCGATCGGCGGCGTGCTCGTGATCATCATGGCCGGCCTGCGCGTGCGCGTGATGGTCATGTTTCTGCTGCTGGGCGCGGCCGGCGCCTGGTTCGGCTGGAGCTTCATGCACGACTATCAGCGGGCTCGCGTGCTGACTTTCCTGAATCCGCAGACCGATCCGCTCGGGGCCGGCTACCACATCATCCAGTCGCAGATTGCCATCGGCTCCGGGGGCGTATTCGGCAAGGGCTGGATGAACGGCAGCCAGGCGCAGCTCGAATTCCTCCCCGAGCGTTCCACGGATTTCATCTTTGCGGTGATCGGCGAGGAGTTCGGCTTGCTCGGCCAGGCGACGCTGCTGGTGTTGTACCTGTTCGTGGTCGCCCGCTCGCTGTTCCTCGCGATGCAGACCCAGGACACCTTCGCGCGGCTGCTGGCGAGCAGCATTGCTCTTACATTCTTCGTATATGTATTCATCAACACGGGAATGGTGACCGGCCTGCTGCCGGTCGTCGGCGTCCCCTTGCCGCTCGTCAGTTACGGTGGGAGCTCGGTGGTGACCCTGCTGGCGGGCTTCGGTATCCTCATGGCGCTGTACTCGCACCGCAAATTAGTGAGCTCATAGTCAGTTTTGTCATTCTCTAAATTGCGACATTCGTGGATTCTCTGGGCGCTCGTGCAAGCCGCGAGTGCGCAACCCTCACTGCCTCCGGGTGCGCCGCCCGCAACGCCGCCAGGGACGCAATCCTCACTGACACCCGGCGTGCCGCCCACGACGGCAACGCAGTCCGCTCTGCCACCGCCGGTCCCCCTTCCGCCCGCCGGCAAATTCGATCTCGCGCGCAGTGACATCGCAAGCTTCGTCGACAATGTCGTGGCTCGCGATGCCCTGGACCGCAAGTCCGTCCAGGCGCTGCTGGGACACGCCGAAGCGCAGCCGAAGATCATCGAGCGCATTACGAAGCCGGCTGAGCGAGTGCTCGAGTGGTGGGAGTACCGGCAGATCTTCGTCAACGAGAAGCGGATCGCCGACGGCGCGCAATTCTGGAACGAGCACCGCGTGTCGCTCGAGCACGAAGCCGCCCAGCGCGGTGTTGCGCCACAGTACATCGTCGCCATCCTCGGAGCGGAGACCAACTACGGGCGCATCACCGGGCACGATCGCGTACTCGATGCGCTCATGACGCTCGCTTTCGACTACCCGCCGCGGCAGGACTACTTTCGCGGCGAGCTCGAGCAATTCCTGCTGCTCGTGCGCGAGGAACGGATCGACCCCCTCACCGTGCTGGGGTCCTACACCGGAGCGATGGGCGCGCCGCAGTTCATGCCCTCCAACTATCGCCTCTACGCCATGGATGCCAACGCGGATGAGAGCCGCAACCTGTGGACGGACTGGGACGATGTGTTCGCCAGCGTCGCCAACTACTTCATCTCCTTCGGCTGGGTGTCCGGCGGACCGGTTCTGACCCCTGCCCGGCTCGATCCGGATCCGAGCTTCCAGCTCGATCCGCGCAATCTGGAGCTGAATGAGACCCTCGACAGTCTCAATGGGAAGGGGGTCAGGGTAAGCCTGTCGCTGCCACCCACCACGCCGGCCGTGCTGGTATCGGCCGAAGAGAAAGACGGGCCGGCCTACCGCGTGGGCTTTCAGAACTTCTACGCCATCAGCCGATACAACCACAGCGCGCGCTACGCCATGGCCGTGAATGATCTGGCCGAGGCGATTGCCAAGCGCGTGCGCAGCGCAGAGCCCCCAGGCCATTCGCCTTGAGGAGCGTGCTCTCATCCAGAAGGGCGCTCCTCGCAGCGGCGGTCGCAAGTGCCGCGCTATTGAGTGCCTGCGGAACGCTTCCGCCGCAACCCCGCGCTCAGACTCCTTCCCCGGCGGTCATCCAGCCGATCCCCGAGCCCCCGACCAACGTGATCGCCATTCCGGACGCCGTCCCGAAAATCGAGCCGCGCAGCGCCCACGGCAACCCCGTTTTCTACGACGTGCTGGGCAGGCGTTATTACGTGCTGGGGAGCGCGTCCGGGTACCTGGAACGCGGCGTCGCCTCCTGGTATGGGCCGACTTTTCATGGCGAGCGCACCTCCAGTGGAGAGTCGTACGACATGTACGGAATGACAGCTGCCCACAAGACCCTGCCGCTGCCCACGTACGCCCGGGTCACCAATCTGAAAAACGGACGCAGCGTGGTCGTGCGCATCAACGACCGGGGTCCGTTTGTAGCGAATCGTCTCATCGACCTGTCGTACACGGCGGCCGCGAAGCTCGATATGTTGCGCGAGGGCACTACGCTGGTGGAGGTCCGGGCGCTGGTTCCCGGCGAGCCCGACACGCTGACGCGCGCCTCCGAAACGCCGCCCCCCACACTTTATGTGCAGGTAGGTGCGTTTTCAGATGAACGGAACGCGAGCCGCGCGGTCGAACGCCTGCACGCGGCTGGTCTCGCCACTGCTTTTGTGCGCATGCCTGCGGATGGGAGCAAAGACCGGCTCTTTAGAGTGCGTGTCGGCCCCGTGACCAGCGTCCCTGAATTCGATCAACTCGCTGCCAGACTGGCGGCCATCGGGTTCCGCGACGCAAGGCTGGCCAACGACGACTAACGATTGAGGCAGTCAGCGCGAGGCACCCGTGCCCATTGCGAACCGTCGAATCTTCTGGGCACTGGCGTTCATCGTCGCTTTGAGCGCGATCCTTTCGATCGGCTTCGTGAGCTACACCGAGCTCACCACGCTGGCCAATTCCAGTGCCAGCGTGCAGCGCTCCTACGATGTCCTGCAGACCCTGAACGACCTGGATGCCGCGATCACGGACTCCGAAGCGAACCAGCGCGGCTTCCAGCTCACCCGCGACCCCTCCTACCTGACGCAGTACGACGCGGCGGTGGCCCAGATCCGGCTCGCCGTGAGCGAGCTGCGCCGCCTGTGCGCAAACGAGGCCACAACGGCAACGGCCGTGGCCGAGCTCTCGCGGCTGGCGACCGCGCAGCTCGATGACCTGCAGAAGACGGTGCACGCCAGCGAAACCGGCGACCGTTCGACCCTCGCGCACATGGTCGAGGGCGCCGACACTCAGGTCATGGCCTCCTTCCGGCGCTTCTCCGCCGATCTCGATGTCCTCCAGCGAGGGCTGCTGGAGGCGCGCCGGCAGGAGGAGCAGCAGGCCCGCACCACCAGTGAAGGGGTCCTGATCGGCACCATCGTCCTGAGCTTGATCTTCGTCGGTGCCGCCGCCCTGATCAGCCGCCGTTTCGACGAGCGCCGCCGCCAGCTCGAGAGAGAGATCACGGAGCGGCGCCGAGCCGAGGAGTATCGCGAGGCGCTGCTGGTGAGCGAGCGCACAGCCCGCGCCGAAGCCGAGCGCGCGACGCGCCTCAAGGACGAGTTCGTCGCCACATTGAGCCATGAGCTGCGCACCCCGCTGAATGCCATCGTGGGGTGGGCGGGCATCCTGCGCAGCGACCGCCGCAGCGCCTCCGTGGCCCAGGGGATGGAAGTCATCGAGCGCAATGCCAAGGCGCAGGCGCAGATGATCGAGGACCTGCTGGACATGAGCCGGATCGTCTCCGGCAAGCTGCGGATCGACCTGCAGCTGATCGATCCGGGGGCGGTGCTGAAGGCGGCGGTCGCCTCCATCCGCCCGAGCGCCGACATGAAGGACATCTCGCTGCATGCCGCGCTCGAGCCCGTCGGGCTGATCGACAGCGACGCCGGAAGGTTGCAGCAGATCATCTGGAACCTGCTCACCAATGCCATCAAGTTCACCCCGCGCAACGGCACCGTCCGGGTGGGCTTGCAGCAGGTCGACGGACAGGTCGAGATCACGGTAAGCGACACCGGACAGGGCATTCAGCCGCAATTCCTGCCTTACGTCTTCGACCGCTTCCGGCAAGCGGACGCCTCGACCACCCGCCGGCACGGGGGCCTCGGGCTGGGTCTGTCGATCGTGAAGAGCCTGGTGGAGATGCACCAGGGATCGGTGGAGGCGCGCAGTGACGGGGACGGCCTGGGCGCTACCTTCACGGTCCGACTGCCACTGGCCCGTCCGCAAGCCGGCACCTTCTTCAAGGCCGAGCGAGTCGGACAGGCCGCTGAGCTGACACTGCAGGGGCTGCGGGTCCTCGTGGTCGACGACGAGCCGGATGCCCGAGCGCTGGCCCGCCGTGTCCTGGAGGAGCGTGGAGCGCACGTCGTAACCGTTGCCTCGGCACTGGAAGCTCTCGCGATCGTCGGTGGAGACATCGTGCCCAGCGTGGTCGTCAGTGACATCGGGATGCCCGACCAGGACGGATACGATCTCATTCGCAAGATGCGCGCGCTTCCGGGACTCGCTGGCCGGATTCCGGCAGTGGCCCTCACGGCGTTGGCGCGCGCCGAGGACCGGCAGAGAGCACTGCTCGAAGGCTACCAGACGCACATCAGCAAACCGGTGGACCCGACAGAGCTCATCGCGGTCATCGCGAACGTCACCGATCTCACAGCACCCTCCGCGGTGCGGAGTGCGTCAAACAATGGAGTGGTGCATTGAGATAGAATCTGAACAGCTGACTTTTCTAATGTTCGTCGTCGGGGGATCTTTGCGGATGTTTCGTTCGTCCAGCTTCGTGCTCGTCATTGCCGCCTCGGTTTTCGCTGTAGCGCACGCTACGGCTCCGACTCCGGCCCCCAAGCCGGCCGCCGCGCCCGCCAACCTCGGAGCGCCGATTCCCAAGCCGCCGGATGTCAACGCCAAGGCCTACATCCTCGTGGATCACTTCAGCGGCAAGGTGATTGCGGAGAGTCATGCGGATGAGCGCATGGAGCCGGCGAGCCTCACCAAGCTCATGACCTCCTATGTGGTCTTCAAGGCTCTGAAGGAAGGGCGCCTGAAGCTCACCGATCCGGTCACCATCAGTGAGCACGCGTGGCGCTCGCAAGGATCGCGGACCTTCGTGCAGGTGGGGACCCAGATCCCGGCGGAAGTGCTCATCAAGGGCATGATCGTCCAATCCGGCAACGATGCGACCATCGCTCTGGCGGAGAAGGTGGGCGGCACCGAGCCCGCCTTCGCTCAGATGATGAACGAGTACGCCCAGCGGCTGGGAATGAAATCCAGTCACTTCGTGAATGCCGACGGCTTGCCTGCCGCCGGCCACTTCACGACTGCGCGCGACCTGTCCGTGCTGGCCAACGCGCTGCTGCGCGACTTCCCGGACCTGTACCAGTGGTTCAGCATCCGTGAGTACGTCTGGAACAACATCAAGCAGCAGAACCGCAACGGCCTGCTGGAGCGCGACCCGAGCGTCGACGGCATGAAGACCGGCCACACCGACAGCGCCGGGTACTGCCTGGTAACGGCTGCCAAGCGTGACGGCATGCGCCTGGTCTCCGTCGTGTTGGACGCGCCCTCCATCAAGGCCCGCGAGGATGCGAGCGAGACGCTTCTCAACTACGGCTACAACTTCTTCGAGACCGCCAAGGTGGAGAGCGCCGGCGAGCAGGTTCTGAAGCCGCGCGTGTACAAATCCTCCGAGCAGTTCGCAGTGCTGGACGTGCCACACGATATGTACGTCACCGTTGCCCGCGGCCAGGTCGCGAACCTGAAGACCAGCGTGCACGTCCTCAAGCAACCCCTGATCGCCCCCATTGCGCTCAACGAGCCCCTCGGCGACCTGACGATTACCGATCCGAGCGGACAGGTCATCGCCCACACGCCGTTGGTCGCCCTCAAGGCAGTGCCGGAAGGCGGCCTGTGGACGCGGATGACCGACGACGTGGCGCTCTGGTTTCAGTAGTGGCTGAGCCTTTCCCGACCTGCTATCTCAACGGGGCTTACCTGCCGATCGACGAAGCGCGCATCTCACCACTCGATCGTGGCTTCCTCTACGCCGACGGCGTGTACGAGGTCATGCCCGTGTACTCGGGGCGCCCGTTTCGCTTCGAGGCGCACTGCGACAGGCTGACTCGCAGCCTGGGCGAGATCCGTATGCGCGATCCCCACACGCGTGAGGAGTGGTACAGGATCATTGCCGGCCTCATCGAGCCTAACGGCGCCGTCGATCAGTACGTGTATTGGCAGGTCACGCGAGGCGCCGAACGCGGCCGCAATCACGCGCCTCTGCCGGATATTCCACGTACGGTGTTTGGGTTCTGCGCTCCCCTGCCCGTCATCGGCGCGGCCACTCTGCAATCGGGGCTGAAGTGCGTGACGGCAACCGACACCCGCTGGGCGCGTTGCGACATCAAATCCGTGGCATTGCTGGCCAACGTGCTGCTGCGTCAGCTGGCAGCGGATGCGGAAGCGGCGGAAACGATTCTGTTGCGCGATGGCGAAGTTCTCGAAGCCTCCGCCGCGACGGTGCATGTCGTCAGCGGCGGTTCGCTTCTTACGCCACCCCACTCCCGGAACATCCTCCCGGGCACGACCCGCTCGGTGGTCGAGCAGATGGCCGAGCGCGCCGGTGTGCCTTTCCGGTCGGTCTGCGTGAACGAGGCACAGCTACGCTCCGCCGATGAGATCTGCCTGTCCGCCGCCACCCGCGAGATCCAGCCCGTCACCTGGCTCGACGGTCGGCCGGTCGGCACGGGCCGACCGGGCCCCGTGTGGCGACGGCTCTTCGATGAGCTGCAACGCTACAAGCAGGAAGTGCAGTTCTCCCCGTGGTGAACGAGCTGCTGGTCTTTCCGGCCGACTACCCCATCAAGGTCGTCGGTCGCCCCTCTGACGAGTTTCGGGCACGTGTGCATGCGATCGTGCTGCGCCACGTGCCTTCGCTGGATCCCGATCGGATCACCGAGCGGCTGAGCGAGAACGGCAACTTCCTGTCCATCTCCTACCCGCTGCGTGCCGACAGCCGCGAGCAGATCGAAGCCCTGGTCGCGGAGCTCAAAGCCTGCGAAGGCGTCCTGATCATTCTGTAGGGAAGCAGGCCCGCTCCCACCCTGATAGCTTCCGGATCTGAACTGATAAGCAGAACGTAGGCGCCAGGGGGTCTCGTAACCCGATTGTTACCGCCCTGTCACCGGCCGGCCACTGACGCCCACGCCTGCCGGCCGGTAGCATGCGCGCTCGATCACAGCATAAAGCGGTGCGCGCACCGCCGCGGGCACCAGCCAAAACAAATGTCCATCGCACTCGATCAGGTCACCAAGCGGTATCAGGGGGTACCCGTCGTCAACGACGTCTCGCTCGACATCGGCGACGGTGAGTTCTTCGTTCTCCTCGGGCCCAGCGGAAGCGGCAAGAGCACTCTGCTGCGCGCCATCGCCGGCTTGGCGGGAGTCGACCACGGCCGTGTCGCACTGCACGGGCGTGACGTGACCCACGTGTCGCCGCGCGACCGCGGGGTCGGCCTGGTGTTCCAGAACTACGCCCTGTTCCGTCACATGACGGTGGCTGAGAACATCGAGTTCGCGCTGCGCGTGCGGCGGATGAGAGCGTCCGAGCGCAGGCAGCGGCGCCAGGAGATGCTGCGCCTCGTCTCGCTGGAGGGAATGGACAACCGCCTGCCCGCACAGTTATCGGGCGGTCAGCAGCAACGCGTCGCGGTCGCCCGCGCACTCGCCCACAAGCCGGAAGTGCTGCTGCTCGATGAGCCCTTCGGCGCCCTCGACGCCAAGATTCGCGAAGAGCTGCGCCGTACGATCCGCCAGGTCCAACGCGAGCTCGGCATCACCACGGTGCTGGTGACGCATGACCAGGAAGAAGCCTTTGCGATGGCGGACCGCATCGGCGTGATGAACCTCGGGCGGCTGCTGGAGATGGACAACCCGCACGAGCTGTATTCGCGCCCGGCGACGCGTTTCGTCGCAACCTTCCTCGGCGCCGCCAATCTGCTGCTCGCCCACCAGAGCAAGGAAGGCGTGCGGTTCGGAAAGACTCCGGTCAACGCGCATCCCGCGAACCCAGGTCACGGAGGTCGCGAACACGAGGTCGTCGCAGTCGTCCGTCCGGAGGAAATCGAGGTCGCGCCCACGCGCGAAGCGCTGCACGCCCGCTACCTGGCGCACGGAGCGGTCGAAGAGGTTCTCTTCACCGGCGCACTGGAGCGGATGCGCATTCGCATGGACGATGCGGAGGCCGCGCCACTTTCTAACAGCAACGGGTCTGGGATACCCCTGCTGGAAGTCACGCGCACGCAGCACGAGCAGCGAGCCTTCCAGGTCTCGCCGGGCCAACCGGTCGCCATCGGTGTGCGGCGTATCCACATCCTCCCGACGCCTCTGTCGAGTTTCACTGCGTGCGCACCTACGGAGCTTCAGGCGGCAACGCTGAGCCAGCACCCCTTGCTGGTCGAGCTGGCCACGCGCATGAAGACCCGGATCTCCACGCGCGTCGAGCCCCAGCTGGGCGTGTCGGGCGCCGGCTCCGAGGGCGACGGGGCCTTTGCGGGGACTACGGTCATCGCCGCGGAAGCGGATGTGGCCCAGCGCACCGAGTGGCTGTTGGAAAACGGTGCCGATGAGGTGCTGGTCCTGCCGCAGAACGCGACGTCCCCGCAGCGAGTGCTGATCCATTGGGCGGAGGAATCCGTCAGAGGCGCGACGCTCGCGGTTTCCGCGAGCGTATTACGGCACGTAGCGGCAGAGGCGACCTATGTCGGTATCTTCCCGGATCAAACCGCTGAGACCCAGCGACCGCATGGCGTGCGTGCATTGCTCGATGCTCGTTCCGAGGCGCAGGAGGTCCACGGCCTGGAAATGCGTACCGAGCTTCGCTTCGGGGACGTTGCGAGCGAGCTGGCCCGCCAGCTCGCGGAGGCTCCCGGTCAGATGCTCATTCTGGGTGTTTGCAGCATGACGGGCGTAGCCGAGAAATTCGGCTCGCTGCTCGCGGATGCCCGCTGGCCGGTGTTGATCGTGCACCGGACCCCTGAAGGGGTCGTGGCGTGAGAATCAAGCAACCCAGCGTGCTCCCCGGCTTCGGCCTCACGTTCGGCTTTACGACGTTCTTCCTGTGCGCGATCGTGCTCCTGCCGCTGGCCGCTCTGGTCATCGTGGCCACCTCGACGACGTGGCACGACTTCGTGCACCTGGTGCTGAGCCCCCGCGCGCTGGGCTCCTACCGGCTGTCCTTCGGCGCCTCGGCGCTCGCGGCGACGATCAACCTGGTGTTCGGGTTCGTCATCGCCTGGACGCTGACGCGCTACGACTTCCCGGGCAGAAAGCTGATCGATGCGCTGATCGATATGCCGTTCGCCCTGCCGACCGCGGTGTCCGGCATTGCCTTGACCACTGTCTTTGCGCAGAACGGCTGGATCGGGCGGTATCTGGAGCCGTTCGGCATCAAGGTGGCCTACACCTGGATCGGCGTCACGGTTGCACTGACGCTGATCGGGATGCCCTTCGCGGTCCGCTCGATGCAGCCGGCGCTGCTGGAGGTGCAGCGCGACCTGGAGGACGCCGCCGAAACCCTCGGTGCAGGCCGCTTCTACGTGTTCCGGCGCATCATCCTGCCGACGGTGCTGCCCGCGCTATTGACCGGATTCACCCTCGCCTTTGCGCGCGCGGTGGGTGAGTACGGATCGGTGATCTTCATCGCCGGCAACCTGCCGATGAAAACGGAGATCACCCCGCTGCTGATCGTCATCCGGCTGGAAGAGTTCGACTACAAGGGAGCCGCGGCGCTCGGATTCGTGATGCTGGTGATCGCCTTCGTGGTGCTGCTCACCATCAACCTGCTGCAGGGCTGGGGACGCCGGCGCATCGTCCAGGCGGCTCACTGATGGCCGCTACACCGATCCCGCTGCAGGAGGACCTCGCCTCGCGCCCGGGCCGCGACACCATCGCGAGCCATCTGATCCGCTGGACATTCATCAGCGTATCGCTGCTGTTCCTGGCGGGGCTGCTGTTTGCGCCGCTCGCGACGGTGTTCTTCATGGCGCTGCAGAAGGGAGTGCACGCCTACCTGCACAGCTTCGCCGATCCGGACACGGCATCGGCCATCCGGCTCACTCTGACGACGGCCGCGGTGGTCGTGCCGATCAATACCCTGTTCGGCCTGGCCGCCTCCTGGGCGATCGCCAAGTTCGAGTTCACCGGCAAGAGCTTCCTGATCACCGTGATCGATCTGCCGCTGGCGGTCTCGCCGGTCATCTCGGGCATGGTGTACGTGTTGCTGTTCGGCCTGCAGGGCTGGTTCGGAAGCTGGCTGCAGGATCACGACATCAGCATCATCTTCGCGCTCCCGGGTATCATGCTCGCGACCATGCTCGTGACGTTTCCATACGTCGCGCGCGAGCTGATTCCGCTCATGCAACAGGTGGGCAACGATGAGGAAGAGGCCGCGATCACCCTTGGCGCGGGCGGCTGGATGACCTTCTTCCGAGTCACTCTGCCGAAGGTCCGCTGGGGCCTGGTGTACGGGGTGATCCTGTGCAATGCCCGCGCCATGGGCGAATTCGGCGCCGTCTCGGTGGTCTCCGGCCACATCCGCGGCCTGACCAACACCATGCCCCTGCACATCGAGATTCTCTACAACGAGTACAACTTCGTCGGCGCATTCGCCGTCGCATCGCTGCTGACACTGCTGGCCGTGGTCACCCTGGTGGTCAAGACGCTCGTGGAGCGTACGGGCTACCGTCGCCGATGATGGCCATCGACCGTATCCGCGCTTTCATCGGTGCCGCGTGGCAACGGCTGTGGCCGGAACCGGGCAAGACGACTCTCGGGTGGTGGCTCGTGGCGGTCCACGTGGGCATCGTGTTGATCGTCGCCGGCGGACTGTCTTACTCGGCCGTCGGGATGCTGCACGATCAGGCGGACGAGCAGGGCAAGGCGCGAGTGCAGCTCGCGAGCGCCATGGCGCGCGAGGACTTGCGGCGCCGGGGCGAAGATGAGGTCACCGCGCTGCGCGCGCTGGCCGATCGGCCGACGCTGCAACGGCTGCTCTCGGAAGGACGCACCGATGCGATCCCGCCGATCCTGCGGCGCTCCTGCGACACCGCCAACGTCGACGCCTGCGCCGTCGTGTCCGGCACGCAGATCGTGGCCGAGAGCGGCCCTACGCTCGACTGGGAGTCGATCATCACCTCCAGCAGCGAGCAGGGCTCGACTTTCCTCGCACTGCCGACGAACGTCCGAACGCCCGTGATGGGCTCATATGCCAGCCTGGGTGACACCGAAGGCACCCGCGTCTACGCGGTGCTGCTGCTGAACGACAAGCTCGCCAAGGCGCTCAGCGAGCGCGTCGGAGTGGCGATCAAGCTGGTCGACTACCGCTCCTTCACCAACGACCCCGTGAACGCCTACACGCCCCTGTATTCGTCGGCCCTCGCAGACGGCCGCTCGGCCGTCCAGCGGATCACTTCCAGGGGCGAGTATGCGGCCAGCGTGCCCGTGTTCGCCTCGACGGGCGAAGCCATAGCGCTGCTGGAGGCCCTGCTCCCCACCGATGCCATCGACAGCTCCTCGGGCCGCCTGATCCGCAAGCTGCTGGTCACCACACTGATCCTCGCCGCACTTGCCGTGTTTGCCGGTGTGCTGCTGAGCGAGTTCATCGCCGGACCCGTCAAGGCGCTCACGGATGCCGCGGTGCGCCTCGGGCAAGGAGACTTCTCCACCTCCATTCCCGTGGGCGGGGCGGCTGAGGTGGGCAAGCTCGCACGAACGATGGAGGACATGCGACGCAACCTGGTCGATCTGACAGGCGCCCTACGCCGCAGCGAGGGTGAAGCCCAGGCCGTCCTCACCGGCATCGTCGAAGGCGTCTACGCCGTCGACCGAAGCCGCACCATCCGCTACCTCAACCCGCAGGCCGCGCGGCTGCTCGGCGTAACGCCCCAGCAAGCGATCGGCCGCTTCTGCGGCGATGTGCTCAAGCCGTGCGACGTCGATGGCCACAGGCCATGTGAGAATCGGTGTCCGATCCTGCTCGCCAGGAGCGATGGCAGCGCCAAGGCGGTCGAGCATCTGCAGGTCACCGAGTCCGAGCCGCGCATCACCGTCATCACGAGCTCCGGCATGGTCGAAGGACTGCAGGTGCAGGTCATCAGGGATGAGACCGAGCTGGAAGGCGTACGGCGCGCGCGCGACTCGGTGCTTGCGAATATCTCGCACGAGTTCCGCACGCCGCTGGCGGCCCAGCTCGCCTCGATCGAGCTGTTGCTCGAAGGGATGTCCACGGGTGCCCCTCAGCCGATGCCGCGCGAGCGACAGGAGGAGCTGGTGCGCTCCCTGGAGCGCGGCACCTTGCGGCTCACGCGCCTGATCGACAACCTGCTGGAGAGCGTGCGCATCGAGTCAGGACAGCTCAGCATTCGCCACCAGAGCGTCGAGCTGCGCGAGATCGTCGAAGACGCCCAGGCGCTCATCGGCTCGCTGCTCGCGCTGCGCCAACAGTCGCTGGAAGTGGATCTGCCGGAGGATCTGCCGCTCATCGCCGGAGACAAGCACCGGCTCACCCAGGTGTTCGTCAACCTGCTGGCCAACGCCAACAAGTTCGCACCCGAAGGCAGCACTGTGCGCATCGGAGCGTGTCCCGAAGGCGCGAACGTCACGACCTGGGTCGAGGATGAAGGTCCCGGACCCGCCGCAGCAGACACGGAAGCCATCTTTGCGCGGTTCCGGCGGGGCACGGAGGAAGAGCCGGAGCCGGGCGGCCTGGGCCTCGGCCTGTGGATCGTCAAGTCCATCATCGACCGCCATGCAGGTACCATCGCTCTGATTCGCACCGAGCTCGGGAGGACGCGGATGGTCATGACATTGCCGGCAGAGACGGGGACATGAAAATCCTCGCCGCGGACGACGATCGCGATCTGCGCGAGCTGATCGGCTTCACGCTGGCGCAGGCGGGCTATCTGGTCCTGAAAGCCGGCGACGGCCCGAGCGCCCTGAAGATGTTCGAGGAGGAATCCCCGGACCTGGTGGTCCTCGACATCAACATGCCCGGCGCGAGCGGCTTCCAGGTGTGCGAGGCGATCCGCAAGCGCTCCCGTGTGCCGGTCATCATGCTCACCGTTCGCGGCGAGGAAGAAGACCTCGTCCGTGCGCTCGAGCTGGGGGCCGACGATTACCTCACCAAGCCCTTCAGCCCGCGCACGCTGCTCGCACGCATCAAGGCCCTGCTGCGCAGAGCAGGCATGGAGAACACGGCGCCGCTCGCGATGGGTCGCGTGACCCTCGATATCGAGGAGCATACCGTCAAGATCGCCAGCGGCGAGCCCGTGAGACTGACGAAGCTCGAGCTGCGCCTGCTGCAGATGTTGCTCGCGAATGCGGGCCACACTGTCAGCTCCGATCGCCTGCTCATCCAGGTCTGGGGACACCGCAACTCCGGCGATCGCCAGCTGCTCAAGCAGCTCGTGCACCGCCTCAGGCAGAAGATCGAAGCGGACCCCGCGGTCCCACAGCTGCTGCAGACTGCATCGGGAGCCGGTTACAAGCTCGTCGTCGACTAGGGCGCGCCTGAGCCCGAGATGTCACCGGGTCTCTACCGGCTTGATACAGCCTATCCGCTAGGCTGATCGGAGGATCAAGCACAGGAAGCGCACTCTTGAACTCTCCGATTCGAACGATTGCCATCATCGGGGGCGGTTTCAGCGGCACCACCGTGGCTGCCAACCTCCTCCGCCTCCTCAACAGCGAACCCACACGCATCGTGCTCATCGAGCGCTCTCGCTGCATCGCACGCGGCGTCGCCTATGCCGACCGCGAGTACAAGTACCTGCTGAACGTTCCAGCAGGCCGCATGTCGGCGCATCCGCGCGAGCCGCTGGAGTTCCTGACATTCGCACGACGGCGCCTTCCGTATGCGACTGCGGAGGACTTCCTGCCGCGAGCACTGTACGGGGAGTACCTCGAATCCTCGCTCGCCAATGCCGAGCTGACCGCGGGTCCTGACGTACGGCTCATCCGAGTGCGGGCCGAGATTGTCGATGTGAGCCGCGATGCGCATTCCGGTTCCGTTCATCTGCACGCAACCGACGGGTCCACGATCACCGCAGACGATGTGGTGCTGGCCGTGGGCAACCCTGCCCCAGGCTCGCCGCCGGCCCTGGACGGGCTACTGGGCTCCTCTCGATACTCGCAGGATCCGTGGACGGCGCCGTCCTCCTGCCGCCCTGGCGAAACGATACTGGTCATCGGCACCAGCCTCACCATGGCGGATGTCGTAGCGGCGACCTCCGTGAACTGCAACGATAACGTGACGATCCATGCGATCTCCAGGCATGGACTCCTGCCGCCCTCGCAGACTGCCTTCAGGCATGCGCCGTGCGAGGGAGACAGCGGCGCCCTGCTGCGCGAAGCATCGTTCTCGGTACGCAGGCTGATGCGTTCGATACGGCGCCTTGCCGCCGCCACAGAGCGCCAGGGCGGGGACTGGCGGGAGGCGGTCACTTTCGTCCGCAACATCGCGCCGGCTCTGTGGAGCCGTCTGCCGTTGCGAGAGAAGCGGCGTTTCCTACGCCACGTGCGCACTTACTGGGACGTGCACCGCCATCGGCTGCCGCAAGAGACCCTGGCCCAGATCCAGCAGATGCGCTTGCGGGGAAACCTGCGCATTCACGCCGGACGTGTGCTCTCCTGCGAGCGCTCCGGTGACAAGGTGCGAGTCACGTGGCGGCGGCGCGGCGCAACACAGCCCTCCAGCCTGCTCGTGGATCGGGTGATCAACTGCACCGGGCCGGAGTACAACCCCTACCGCTCCCGCGATCCACTGATGCACTCGCTGTTCGCGCAACGACTGGCCTCGGCCGATGCGCTGAGCCTGGGATTGCGCACCGCCGGGAATGGGGCGTTGATCGACTCCAGCGGGCGTGCGGCCGAGAACTTTTTCTGCGTCGGGCCGCAGTTGCGCGCCGATTACTGGGAGGCGACGGCGGCCGCCGAGCTTCGCTCGCACGCGGAGCGCCTGGCCACGCATCTGGCGGATGCCAGTCGCGTGCGGTCCGCGAGCGTCTGCTACGGCGCGTAGATCTGGTCGAAGATTCCGCCGTCGCTGAAGTGCTTCTTCTGGTTCGCCGGCCAGCCACCCAGCTCGGCGATGGTCACGAGCTTCAGCTGCGGATACTGCCCGCTGTAGCGAGCCGCCACCTGCGCATCGCGCGGCCGATAGAAGTTCTTGGCGACGATCTCCTGCCCTTCCTTGCTGTAGATGTATTTGAGGTATTCCTGCGCCACCTCGCGCGTGCCACGCCGCAGCACGACACGGTCGACCACCGCCACAGGCGGCTCCGCGAGAATGCTGATCGTGGGCACGACGATCTGCAGCTGCTCTGCTCCGAGCCGCTTCATCGCCAGTAGCGCCTCGTTCTCCCAGGCAATCAGCACGTCACCGATGTTTCGCTGCACGAAAGTCGTCGTGGCGCCGCGCGCGCCCGCATCCAACACCGGTGCGTTCTTGTAGAGCTTGCGTATGAACAGCTTCGCGCCGGCCTCGCTCCCGCCGGGCTGCCGTTGCGACCAGGCCCACGCGGCGAGGTAGTTCCAACGCGCGCCGCCGGAGGTTCGGGGATTGGGCGTGATCACCTGGACGCCGGGGCGGATCAGATCGCTCCAGTCCTTGATGCCCTTCGGGTTGCCCTTGCGCACCAGGAACACGATCGTCGAGGTGTAGGGGCAGCTGTTCTCCGGCAGGCGGCTCGCCCAGTTGATGGGCAGAAGCTTGCCCTGCGTGGCGATCGCGTCGATATCCGCCGCCAGCGCCAGGGTCACGACGTCAGCCTTGAGTCCCTCGATCACCGAGCGTGCCTGCTGACCGGAGCCGCCGTGAGACTGGTTGATCCGGATGTCCTGTCCCGTCTTGGCCTTCCAGTACCGCGCGAACGCGGTGTTGTAGTCCACGTACAGCTCGCGTGTCGGATCGTAGGACACGTTGAGGAGCGTGACGGCGGCTGCCTGTGCCGGCCGGGTGCCGAAGATCGTGGCCGATGCCAGGCCGGTCGCGACGGCGGATGTCAGGCGCAGCAGCTCGCGTCGGTGCATCGAGGATTCTCCGTTTGCTCGTGGGAGAATGAGCTTACGCGGAGCGCTTGCGGGCCGCAGTTACAGAGCGGTTACGAAGCTTGGCGGGCGTCAGATCTTTGCGCTAGTAACTCATAGCCGGCGGATGGGAGGTCAGCCCCAGCGCCCTGAGCAGAATGGGTTCCAGGGCGGCCGCCGCGGCGGCAACCGTCGCCGGCCCGCCGAGCTCGCTCAACTGCGTCATTTCCAGTCCCTGGTAGCCGCACGGATTGATACGGCGGAACGGCTCCAGATCGAGCGCGACGTTCAATGCGAGTCCGTGGTAACTGGCGCCGCGTCGCACCCGGATCCCGATGCTCGCCAGCTTCTTTCCCTCGACATACACCCCGGGTGCGCTACGCCGGCTCTGCGCCGATATTGCGAACTCGGCGGCCAGATCTATGACGGACGTTTCCAACGCAGTGACGAGGTCGCGGACACCGAGTTGCGCACGGCGCAGGTCCACGAGCGGATAGACGACCAGCTGCCCCGGGCCGTGATAGGTGACCTGTCCGCCCCGGTCGATCTGCACGACAGGGATATCTCCCGGCGCCAGAACATGTGCGGCACTCGCGTTCATGCCGAGCGTGAACACCGGCGGGTGCTCGAGAAACCAGATTTCATCCGGCGTCGCTGCGTCCCGCTCATCCGTGAAGCGCTGCATCGCACGCCAGGTCGGCTCGTACTCGACCCGCCCGAGCTGACGAATCACCGCTCGAGGCAGTGCGGCGGAGGCTCGCGCGGGGACAGTGGAGGCTTCAGCGCTCATGGCGTCCTTCGCTGCTATTTGCCCCTCGCGCCGCCATTGTCGAGACCGGCGTTGTTGCGGTTCAACGCCTGCTCTGCCCGGTAGCTCGAGCGCACGAGAGGTCCGGACACGCATTCCAGGAAGCCTCGCGCCAACGCCAGCTCCCGATAGTTGTCGAACTCTGCCGGGGTGACGAATCGCTCGATGGGCAGGTGATTGACCGTCGGGCGCAGATATTGGCCGAGGGTGACGATGTCCACGCGCGCCGCGCGCAGATCATCCAGCGTCTGCACGATCTCCTCGTCCGTCTCTCCCAACCCCAACATCAAGCTGCTCTTGGTCAGCACGCTCGGGTTGTGTCGTTTCGCGTGTTCGAGCACGCGCAACGTCTGCTCATACCCCGCACGGGGATCGCGCACAGGATGCGTCAAACGCCTCACCGTCTCGATGTTCTGCGCAAACACTTCCAGACCCGAATCCACTACCGTCTCGACGTCGGCGAGCACGCCTTGGAAATCGGGCGTCAGTGCCTCCACGGCAGTCTGCGGGCTGCGCTCCTTGATAGCCCGAACGCAGGCCGCATAGTGGCCAGCGCCGCCGTCCGGCAGATCGTCGCGGTTCACCGAGGTTAGAACGATGTACTTGAGCTTCATCAGCTCGACCGTTCGCGCGGCGTTCTGCGGCTCGTCGGAATCGAGCCAACTACGCGGATTGCCGGTATCCACCGCGCAGAAACGACACGCGCGCGTGCACACGGCCCCCATCAGCATGATGGTCGCGGTACCCGCATTCCAGCACTCGCCTATGTTCGGGCACTTCGCCTCCTCGCAGACGGTGGCGAGACGGTGTTCCTTCACCAGTGCCCTGACAGTCTCGAACCCGGCCCCCGACGGGGCCCTCGCCCGCAGCCACGTGGGTTTGCGCAGCGCGACCTCGGCGCCCGCGGCGGCATGCGCCTTGATGCCGTCCCGGATCGCCGTAAATCCTTGAGGTGTCAAGTATTTTTCGCCACTCCGGGCCCGCGCAGCTTCGCTCACCAGGGGGATGTCTTTCAGGTTCGACATACCCTTATTGTAGGGCCAAACCCCCGGATTCACAGAAGGCCGCCGGTCACAACCGCGGGCCCCGGGTCAGTGCAACCAGCCGAACCCTTTGGCCATCAGGCCGGCAAGCCCCAGCGTCGCGGCAATCAGCGTACCGAACAGCAGACGGAAGTCGCGCTCCTGGTGCCTCCTCACGTCCTTGAGGTCCTGACGCACTTCACGAGCGTTCTCAGTTATCTCCCGCTTGAGATCACGCACATCGGTCTTCAGTACGGCAACATCGGTCTTCAGCACGGCCACGTCGGTCTTCAGCACGGCCACGTCGGTCTTCAGCACCCCCATATCGGCCTGCAGCTGATCGACCTTTTCTTCGACGTCGCTCATGTGGACTTCCATACGTCACCGGTCCACACAGGCTAGGCAACTCGCGGCACACCCTCAACGGACTATTGATCGAACGCGGCTATCCAACTCCCTGAGCCGCTCGATGGACCCCACGTCGAACCACTCACCCTGATGCATCTGCCCGCGCAAGCGGTGCGCCGCGATAGCGCGCTTCAACAAAGGAAGGAGAGGAAACTTCCCGGGTGAGCAGCCAGAAAAAAACTCTGGGCGATACACGCCAACACCCGAATAGGTATAGCTCTGCCGCACGCCGTCGCGCTCGATCACCACGTCCCCGTCCAGCGCGAAATCACCACGCGAGTTGTGCGCGGGGTTGGGAACCAGCACGATGCACGCGTCCGCAGCATCGTCGAGGACGAGCCGGCCGAAATCGATATCCGTCCAGACATCGCCATTCACCACCAGAAACGGCTCCGGGCCCAAAACAGGCAGCGCATTGAAAATGCCGCCGGCGGTCTCCAGCGGCACCGGCCCTTCTTCGCTGTAGTGGATACTCACGCTAAAGTCGCGGCCGCCACCGAGAGCGGCCTCGATGCGATCGCCCAGCCAGGAGAGGTTG
>Ga0134125_10002820_pt1 | contig 20407 bp, 20 predicted proteins | sample KB31751_FD_96464 | JGI IMG/M metagenome (GOLD analysis project Ga0134125, IMG submission 96464) | Terrestrial soil microbial communities with excess Nitrogen fertilizer from Kellogg Biological Station, Michigan, USA - KB3-175-1 | ecosystem: Environmental > Terrestrial > Soil > Unclassified ... | reverse complement strand
TGGGCGCCGAATACTTGCGTCAAGGGAAGCCGCATCAGGCGGTGGAGCACCTGGAGCGTTCGTACCAAATGGAGCCGAAGAACCAATCCACTCTCAATTCGTTGCAGGCCGCGCTGCGCCGGGACGGGAAAACGGAAGAAGCAACAAAAATCCGGCAGGAACTGGCGGCATTGCTGCGCGATCAGGATAAAGGGAATCAAAACGCGCTGGCCGCAGCGAAGGTGAACAACGAAGGAGCGGCGCTTGAAAAAGCTGGTGATTTACGTGGCGCCGTCGATAAATACCGGCAGGCGATAACCCTGAATCCGAATCATGTTGGCATGAGAGTAAATTACGCAATCGCGCTGCTGCGTTTAGGGCACTGGACGGAAGGATTGAACCAGTTGCACCAAGCACTGAAGATGACCCCGCAGGACGCCAAGCTGCAGGCCGCAATGCGGGACGCTCTTTCGCAGGCTCCGAAAGAGCTGGTCCCTGACTGGCATGACGAATGGTCCGCGGCGGCGCACCCGGCACCGAAATAAACCCGCCCCGTAGAATGAAATAGATATGTCAAAGTTGTCCATCCGCGATCTGGATTTGCGCGGCAAAACGATATTTATTCGTGTCGATTTCAACGTGCCGCTGGCTCAGGGCGGAAAAGAGATTACGAGCGACAAGCGGATACGCGCTTCGCTTCCGACGATTCAATATGCGTTGCAGCAAGGCGCGGGCGTAATTCTGGCCAGCCATTTGGGGCGGCCGAAGGGCAAGCCGAACGCGGAAATGAGTCTGGCTCCGGTGGCCAAGAGGCTGAGCGAGTTGCTGGGCGTGAGCGTGAAGATGGCGCCCGATTGCGTGGGAGCCGAAGTGGCGGCAATGAAGCCGAAAGCGGGCGAAATACTGTTGCTCGAAAATTTGCGATTCCACGCGCAGGAAGAGGCGAACGATCCGGAGTTTTCGAAACAGCTTGCATCGCTTGCCGATGTTTACATAAATGATGCGTTCGGCAGCGCGCACCGGGCACATGCTTCCACGGTGGGCATGATTGCCTACATGCCGCAAGCGGCTGCGGGCTTGCTGATGGACAAAGAGATTGAATGGCTGACGAAGGCAACAAAGAATCCGGACCGGCCGTGTGTAGCGCTGTTGGGCGGCGCGAAAGTTTCGGACAAAATTGAAGTGATTCAGAACCTGATGAAGGTGGTGGACACGCTTCTGATTGGCGGTGCGATGGCGTACACGTTTCTGAAGGCGCAGAATCTGCCGACCGGCAAATCGCTGGTGGAAGCAGAGAAGGTAGGTTTGGCGAAGCAGCTACTGGCCGAAGCGGAAGGCAAGATTCTGCTGCCTGACGATCACGTGGTAGTGCGCGAAGTGAAGCCGGGCGCGGAGAATCGGGTTGTGACGGAAATTGGAGCTGACGACATCGCCGTAGACATCGGGCCGAAAACGATTGAGAAATACGCGAAGGCGATTCAAAGCGCAAAGACCGTGATCTGGAACGGGCCGATGGGAATTTTCGAGATGCCGCCTTTCGATAGAGGCACGGTGGCGTTAGCGAAGGCCGTGGCGGAATCGGGCGCGGTGTCGGTGGTCGGCGGCGGCGATTCGGAAAAAGCGATTAAGTCGGCGGGGGTGACGGACAAGATCACCCATGTATCGACCGGCGGCGGCGCGTCGCTGGAATTTCTGGGCGGCGTGGAACTGCCGGGCGTAGCGGCATTGACGGATAAAGCCGCAGCGGCCAGATAGAGGAAGAAAGCCGGCAACGCACTTATATATAGGCGGTCTTCGAATAGCAGTTGATTTCGCTCAGGTTGCGGTAGTTGTCGCTGCCGCCCTGCAGCACATCGAGAACTTCGGTTGTGCTCAGGTAGCGAATCGGGGCGGAGGGATCGATCCTCTGCACGATCTCGATAAGCCCGGAGAGTATTTCCTGATCGGCGCGGGTCATGTACTTGCTGCAGACGATGCCATGCTTTTCAATTAAGAGCGGCATTCGTTCCCGTAGGAGGAATTGCAACTCGCGAGGAAGTGACGACGCCAGCGCGGGCGCAGCCCCGGGAAGGAAAATTGCCTGACAGGGATAGAGAACACCTCCGGAGAGAATGCGCCAAGACGCCGGATCGGCAGCGAGCGCATGTGCGGCCGGCGATTCCGGAAGAGACCAGGCCGATTCTGGAAACGCATCGCGTAGCAACGAGGGATGGCAGTTGGGGACGGAGCGCGGCGTGACGGCGACCCGCTCTTCTACTTCGGCCAGCAAGCGCTCCACCGACAGGCAGCTTTCGCCACAAACCACCAGCCCGTGATTGCCTAGCACCAGAACATTGATCTGAGGGAAACGAACAAGGACGCGTTGGATGCTGGCTGCGAGGGCGATGCCGGATGGAATATAGGGGATCCATTGCCAATTTAGACCTGCGAGACGGCTGGCGAGGCAATGCGGAGCGTCGGCGCGGACAGCCCATGCGATGGTATTCACCGAATGGACGTGAACCACCACTTTTTGCGGCATGACCACATGCATGGCTGTTTCAATGGATGCAACAGCGTCGCCGTGCGGAGAGGGCAGCGTTTCCGGGATGGGAGTGTTCTGGCTCACACATTCTCTCGCCCTAGCCAATTTGACTGGAACGAGGAAATCGCAGGCATCGGCCTGGACCAGCCATTTGCCGGAAGCCTTTATCCAGAGCACATCGTCGATTTTGACGGAAGTGTTTCCCGTGCTTGCCTGAACCAGCAATCGATTATCTCCGACACGCGCGGACAAATCCCTCAGCGTGTCCAGTTCGAGATATTCATTCGAAATATAGGCCGGTGTCATCAAAACCTCCTTCGAGTGTTCAGGGCAAAATTTGAAATGCGGGGACGTTGGGCGTCTCCTCGTCAATGCGTTTCGACCGAAGCCGGCCGATTTTGATCGACGTTCTGAAAATGGCTCCGACGGGGATAATTCCGCCGAGTTTATGAGCCGCCACGGCAGCCAGCCCCATTGAGGCAATACAACCGCAGGATTCGCAGTCCGGCTTGCCGCCAAACTGGCAGGGTGTGATGTTTGTTTTAAAATCGGCCGAGATCGTTTGCGTGGTCATGGCAAACACGCATTCTTCCGGATTATGCGGCGGCGATTCCATTTGGCGAATCAATCCCTCGGGCATGTCCAACTTGGGAAACTCCTTCCGCAACTGCAGCAGTTCCGCGATGACGCGGCTGCGCTCGGCGGGACTGAGCATCTCGGGCAGATTATCGCCTATTTGAGGAGTAAACAAGCTGAACCAGATTTTATTTATTTCGGGCCGCGGAGTCCAGAACTGAAGGAACTCTCGCAGATAGCCGGGGCGCTTCACCAACTGTCCGGTGATGGTGGAATGAATGGTGATCCGCTGGCCCGCGATATTTTTTAAGATCCGCTCGTACGTGGCCGGCGCGCGGCGGAGGTCGTGTTCCGGCTGCAAGCCGTCAATTGACACGACGACGTTCATGTGATCGAGCGTTGCCCATGCGGCCGGAATCACACGAAACGCGCTGGTGACAACCTGCACATGGACGCCACGCGCGATAAGAATCGGAACCAGGACTTCCAATTCGCGGTACCGGACTAACGGGTCGCCGCCGACGAGAGAGAGATGCAGCGGTTTCAGGCGATCGACAACTTCGAGTACACCGTCAATTAGCGCCTGGCCTTTACGGTCGCTGAGTTCGCGAAGAGTTACGCCGCCGCCCAGATGGGCATCTTCATACGCATAGCATCCGGGACATCGAAGCGGACACTCCCTCGTAATTTCTATGGAAAGAGATGGTTTTGAGCCATTGAGAATCTTGCGCCAAGCTTTGAGTATTTCCGATGTGTGCACAGCTTCATCCTTTGGTTTTGATCGTTCGGCATAGCAGTAGACGGTATAAGCGGCCGGAGATGAGCAGTAACGAAACCACGAAAACATACGGGGCGGTCATCATTTCAAAGGAACAGCGCCACGTGTCTTCAAGAATTGACCGGCGATGGATCCGCAGTACCAGGACTTTGACAAGACGCGGCAGTGGTCCATGGGCCAATTCAGCTATGGCTCAAGAGTCCGGCTTACGCGGCGGGAGGAGAAGAATCGGCTGCTTCGAGAGCAAACCCTGTGAAACAAATTGGCGCCGAAGTAGGGACCAGATCAGCGGGGCCGTAGCTGATGGCGACAAACCGTCGGAGAGTTCCCCAGGCGGTAAACACTCTGTCGAGGTGAACGCCCGCGTGGTGGTGATGAGACGTTTGAAACGAAACAGAGAAGCCGGGGTTGGAATTGAGCAGCTCCGGGCAATCGGGCTGGTTATCCAAATTCGAGGAGAGGAGAAACAGCGCCGCAACTAAGGCAATTAGCTTCGAATATCTGAAAACACGGCGCAGAGCGACCTCACCAGCTCTCATGTTATCTCACTCGAAAACGCGAGCGGAAAGAAGCTTAAAAGGAAGAGCGGGTGGCGTACGACCAATGTCACGTAATTAAGAGCATCAACATAACGATGGGCAAAGTTCCTGACGTCCGAGACCTTAAATCGGAGCCCGTAGCGTGAGCGAACGTGACCGGTTTTAGCCCTCCATTTTTAGGTCGCTGACGCTTCCGGCTCCGCATCAGCGCTGCCTGAACGACAAATCCGCTTCGGGGCCCAATGCCTTGCTTATCTGAGTGACATTGGGCGCAGGACGCTATTCTTCGCGAAGAGCATCCATTGGATCGAGGCGCGAGGCCCGGCGAGCAGGCACAAATCCGGCGACAGCGGCGACGAGCGCGAGGACGGCGGCAGTCACGGAAAGCGTGGTGGGATCGTTTGCTTTCACACCGTAGAGGAGGCTTGCGATGAAACGCGTGACGCCGAGCGAGAGCACGAAGCCGACCGCCAGACCGATTGCGATGAGGATCGCAACTTCTGTTAGCACCATTCGGAGAACGCCCGATTGACGGGCTCCGAGCGCCATGCGAATGCCGATTTCGTTTCGACGGCAAGCAACGCTATAAGAGGTGACTCCGTATAGGCCGATGACGGCCAGGAGCAATGCCAGTACGCCGAAGAAGCCGGAAAGTGTAGCCAGCAAACGCTCGCGGGATAAGGATTGGTCGACTTGAGCGGCAAGCGTTCTAAACTGCAAGGATGCGTCGGAATCGACAGCAGTGATGGTGGATTTCACGACGGAAATTAACGAGGAGGGCGAACCAGCGGCGGGACGTATTTCGAATGTAGTGGCATGAGCTGTGCGCTTGTCTTGGCTGGTAGCCACGTAGACGGTAGGCGGAACAGCATCGCGCAATGTCGCATATTTTGCGTCCTGGACTACGCCAATGATTGTGACAGGATCGCCGGGCTTGCTGCCTCCGGATTCCCGGTAGTACTTGCCGATCGGGTTTTGTCCCTGAAAGAATTTCTTTGCCAGAGTCTCATTCACAATTGCCACTTTCGGGGATTGAGGAGTGTCGTGCGAGTTGAAATCGCGGCCGGAAAGCAGGCGGGTGCCGAGCGTTTTAAAGTAACCATCGGTTACCAGGTTGAAGAAAATGAGCACCGGCGGTTTACCTCTGGCAGAATTGCTTTCAAATTGTAAGTTGGCGGCGTTAATAACGTCGCCGACAGGAGTGATGTCGGAATAGCTGGCGGAGCGAACGCCCGGCAACGCGCGCAACCGTGAGAGCATCTCGTCGAAAATGGCCCCGCGTCGATCCAGGGTATCGGTATTGGACTGCAGAGTGACGCCTGTAAGGAGAACATCGTTTCGATCGAAGCCTGGATCGAGAGTTTCGAGTTGCATGAAAGTGGCTAGCATCAGGCCCGCACCCGCCACCAGCACTAGAGACAATGCAATCTGCGCGACGACGAGCGCCTTGCCAAGACCAAACCGCCCTCCCTCCAGCACGCCGCGCGAATTCGCTTTCATCGCCGACTGTGGATCCACTCGTGTCGCGCGCCACGCGGGCGCAAATCCGAATAACAAACCAGTGAGAATCGCTACGCCAACGGCAAATGACAGCACACGGGAATCGATGCTCAGATCGAGAAACACTTTATTTTCCTGGTAGACACTGGAAGAAAGGAACCTCACGAGCAGTTGAGCACCCCAATGCGCGAAAGCAATTCCCAGCAACGCCCCCGTTATCGACAGCAACATGCTTTCGGCGAGCAACTGGCGCATCAAACGGCCGCGGCTCGATCCGAGCGCCATACGAATCGCAATTTCTCGCCGGCGCACCGCGCCGCGGACCAGGAGAAGATTGGCGACATTGCTACAGCCGATTAGCAAAACAATGCCCGTGATCGCCATCAGCACCAGCAGAGCGTTGCGATATTTCGAGCGAATAAAGGAAGGGCCGTTAGCAACATTCTCAGCGCGGAACGTACGTTTTTTATAAGTTTCGCGCTGATCCGGGCGCAGATCCGGTGGCATCGTCGCATCGAAGATAGGCCCGGTTAACGTTTTGAGCCGCGCCTCGACTTGCTTCGCAGCAAGGCCCAACTTCGGCCGACCGATGATGCGAAGCCACCCTGCGTTGCTGGCATCGAGCGAGTTGTGTTCACCGTCGATCACCTTCTCCGCGCATAGCGGGACATAGACGTTACTTTCCCTGCCGACGTCGATACCCGTGAATTCAGGCCCAATGACACCGAGAATTTCGAAGGGATGGTTGTCGAGCACGATGGTCTTGCCGATAATGTCTGCGCGGCCGTCATATTCGCTTTGCCAGAAACCATAGCTGAGCACCGCGGCTCCAGCGCAGCCGCGCCGATCGTCGGCCGGCGTGAACGTCCGGCCTAGTAGAGGGAGCAGGCCGAGTGTGTCAAAAAATTGACCGGAGACATAGTTGCCCTGCACATTGCGAACCTCGCCGCGCGGCGCCAGGTTGAAATGTTTGACAGAATAAGCAAGCAATCCGGAGAAGACATCCTGCCGGTCGCGAAGCTGCTCCCAAACAGGATTGCTGAAGTAAGGGCCGTTGCCGCCCCACAGGTCTTTGTTTGTCATGTTCACCTGGAGCAACTGCTCGGGATGGCTAACGGGCAAGGTCTTGAGCATCACCGAATCGATGAGGCTGAAGATAGCCGTGTTTGCTCCGATGGCGAGCGCCAGTATCGCGATGGCAGTGAGGGAAAATGCCGGGCTCTTTGAGAGCGTTCGCATTCCAAATCGAATGTCCTGACGAAAGTGCTCCAGCCAAATCCAGGAACGTTCGTCGCGATGAAGTTCCTTGGCTTGCTCGACACCGCCATAAGCCCGTTTGGCGGCAAGGCGCGCTTCTTCGGCGCTCATGCCCCGCCGAATGTAATTATCTTGCAAAAGCTGCAAGTGCGATTCGACTTCGCGCGTAAGTTCGCGCTCGGCGCGGCCGGGCTGCAGGAAATTGCGAAGTTTAGAAAAGAAACGCCGCCAACCTAGCATCACTTGAGGCCCTAGTAGAACGATAGCAGCAGTGTACTAGGATGGCAAGTGAAAATGCTCTTCTTCAAGGCCTCGCGAACGCTCAGGATTCCGAACTGGGGTCGCTTACGCTTCCGGCTCCGATTCAAGGCTTCAATCGAATGCCGATGTAGTGCCTACGCGAGCGCGAGGTTCAGATTCTGGATGGCCTCGTCGATTTCGGCTGTGTTCTTATAGCCGACGGTCACGGCGGTGACGCCCGCGTGGCGGAAAGCATAGCGCATTGCTTTCTTGCGGTCATCGCGATTGGTGAAGCGGCCTTCGCCCACCAGTTTCATGCTGATGATGCCCATGCCTTCACTTTTGGCCTGCTCCACATGGGTCACTACTTCATTTACGTTGCCCAAGCCGGCTGTGTTGTAATCCTCAGCATCCATCGCAACGCCTTTGTGGTTCATGCGAATCATGGCGATTTGCAGCCATTTGGTTTCGGGGACCTGCCGCAAGGCGGGAAGGCCGTGCACGGAAGCTCCACGGGCCAGGACAACTTTCTTTTCCTGCGCTTCGGAAATGCCGTCCTGCCAGCGCTCGCTGTCGCTAGGCCATGACGCGACATGCTGCCAGTGGAGCAATGCGATATCGAAGTACTCGGTATTGGCGAGTTTGCGCAGTTCGTCGATCTTTTGCTGCGGATCGGTTCCGGGCCGGGTCGTAACCTTGGTCATGAGCCGATAGCTGTCGCGCGGAATGCCCTTCAAGGCAACACCGAGCATACGGTGCATATCGCCATAAGATTCAGCAGTCTCAAAGAAGCGAATGCCGTGATCGTAGGCGTGGCGGACAAGCTTGGTGAACTCCTCCTGCCCCAGGTCACGCTGGACTTTTCCGCTACGGGTTCCCGTTCCGAACGCGAGCCGGGTGACTTTAACGCCGGAATTTCCGAGCGTCACCCAATCGGTGGCAGTCTCTTTTGTTGCAGCGATGGAAAGCGCGCCCGTGCCCGCAAGAGCACCCGCCGCCAATCCGGTTTTGAGGAAGTCACGTCTTGACCAATGCGCCATTCTTTGCCCTCTTTCGCGGATTTTATCATGATTTCGCGATTCGGGCACTCGTGAGAGGCCGATGGGCGTTTGGCGTGGGGGAAACGGCAAAAGTAACAGCGACTTAACGGAACAAAGGCGAGCGAGCGGGCTTAGGTTCATCCAGGAGTGGAGTTCATGACGGAACTATGGCGCGATATTCGCTATACGGGACGGGCAATGCGGAAAATCCGCTTTTGACGCTGGGGCTTGGGATCGGCGCGAACACCAGCATTTTTGCATTGATTAATACGCTCGTCTTGAACCCGCTGCCGGTGAAGGGCGCATCAAAACTGCCCGTGATGGCGACGACGGAGGCCAAGAGCGCATCGAAATCGCAGAATCCGCTTCCTTTCTCGTACGCAGATTTGAAAGAATTTCCAGGCCAGGAACCAGGTATTCAGCGAACTTTCCGGGTACACATCGCCGAGAGTCTTAACACTCCAGGCGGGTAACACCTCCGAGCGGATGTTCGGCGAAACTGGTGACAGGCAACTATTTTTCAGTATTGGGACTGAAGCCGACGGTAGGGCGGTCCTTTTCGCCGGATATGGACGACGCACCGGGAGCGCATCCGGTAACGGTAATGAGCTATGCAACGTGGCAATCGCGGTTTGGCGGCGAACCGGACATTGTGGGGAAAGCGCTTCGCGTGAACGGGATTGTGCTTACGGTGATGGGCGTTGCTCCGCCGAAGTTTATTGGTGTAGATGCGATTTTCGGGCCAAATTTGTGGCTACCCGCATCAATGGCCGAGCGCTTACTGCCCGGCGAAATGCAAAACGTATTTGGCAATCATAGCAAGACGGATTTTCTGGGTGTGGGGCGGTTGAAACCGGCGATTGGAAGGGCGCAAGCGCAGGCAAACATCGCGACCATTGCGTCGTCGCTGGCGCGAGAGTATCCGGAAACAAATGAAGGACACACAACCGTTGTCCGCCCGATTGGCGACGCCTTGTCCGCTCCATTCGTGTTCGGTGGCGCGATGCTGATGGGTGCAGTAGGCATGGTGCTGTTGATTGTGTGTTCGAATGTGGCGAACCTGTTGCTGGCAAGGTCGGCCGCGAGGCGGCAAGAAGTGGCGGTGCGGCTGGCGATTGGAGCGAGCCGCGCGCGGCTTATGCGTCAATTTCTCACCGAGAGCGTGGTGCTGGGGTTGATGAGCGGCGTAGCGGGATTTGCAATCGGATACTTCGGATTGCGAGCGCTGTGGTCGTTCCGGCCCGCGGAAGTGGGCCAATCTGATGAGCCGCATCTGAATGCATCGGTATTTCTTTTCACTCTAGCGATCTCGCTGCTGACGGGCTTTATTTTCGGAATTATTCCGGCGCTGCGGGCAGCGCGAGCGAGTGTTGTGGAATCGCTAAAGGAGGAATCGCATACCGTAGGGCGGCACGGAAAGCGCGTAACCGTTGCCAACACCTTGCTCGTGGGACAAGTGGCTTTTTCGTTTCTGCCGCTGGTAACAGCGGCGCTGGTACTCAGAAGCATTGGGTGGGCGTACAACGTCGATCCTGGATTTCAGACGAAGCACCTGGCGGTGTTCTTGACAACCCCGGGGCAGGCTGGATACACGAAGGAGCGGACGAAATCGCTCTACAAGGAGGTGCGCGACCGGGTGGTGGAGATGCCGGGGGTGGCATCCGTATCGTGGGCTTCGAACCTGCCGCTATGGGGGCAAATCGAAAGCGGAGAAGATCACGACGGTGCTGAACACGGTGGACCTCGACTACTTTGAGACAGCGGGAGTGGCGATCGATCGAGGCCGCGAGTTTAATAATCACGATCAGGACAACTCAAGGCCGGTAGCCGTGATTAACGAAAAGATGGCACACGATTATTGGCCGGCAGGCGACGCTATCGGGAAACGCATTCAACTTCCGGGCGACACCCAAATGCGACAAATTGTCGGCATTGCAAGAAACGCGAATTATTCGACGCTGGCCGAGCCGCCGCAATCGTGCGTATATGTGCCGCTTGCGCAGAAGTTCTCGGATGCAATGAGGCGAGTGCCCACACCCCTGACCGTGCGACACTTCGATCATGTCCAAAGTTCGTTGGGGAGTGCTGGGCGCGGCGGCGATCGATCTGAAAAAAGTAATCCCCGGAATGCAGCAAAGCGAGTTGTGCGATGTAGCGGCGATTGCGTCGCGAGATATTGAACGGGCGAAGGCAGCGGCGGAGTTGCTTCACATTGCGAAGGCTTATGGATCGTATGAGGAATTGCTCGCCGATCCGGACGTCGAGGTCATTTACAATCCGCTGCCGAATCATCTGCATGCGCCCTGGTCGATTCGCGCGGCTGAGGCCGGCAAGCACGTACTTTGCGAGAAACCGATTAGCCTGAGCGTGGCGGAAACGCGGAAGCTGATTGCCGTTCGCGATCGTACCGGTGTGAAAATCGGCGAGGCGTTCATGGTCTATTTGCATCCGCAGTGGCGGCGCGCGAAGGAATTGGTGGAATCGGGCGCGATCGGCGAACTGCGGGCAATCATTGGCGCATTTAGCTACTTCAATCGCGATCCAAACAATATTCGCAATATGGCGGACATTGGCGGCGGCGGGCTGATGGACATTGGATGCTATCCGATTACCACATCGCGATTGTTGTTTGGCCGCGAGCCCAAGCGAGTGAGCGGTTTGTTGGATTTCGATCCGGACATGCATACGGACCGGCTTAGTTCGGCGATGCTCGATTTTGAGACGGGGCATTCGATTTTCACTTGCAGCACGCAGATGGTGCCTTATCAGCGGATGCAGATTCTGGGGACGAAGGGGCGAGTTGAGATCGAGATTCCATTTAACGCGCCACCGGCCAGCCCTTGCCGAATTTTTGTCGATGACGGCTCGGACGTGAGCGGCCGGAGCGCGCGGGTGGAAGAGTTTCCGATTTGTGACCAATATGGATTGCAGGGCGATGCATTCTCGATCGCCGTGCGAGGCGAAGGGGACGTGCCGGTCACACTTGAAAACGCGTTGGCGAACATGACGGTGATTGAGGCATTATTCCGGTCGGCGAAGACAGGGAAGTTTGAGAGTCCGGAAGGCTAAAAAATTCGATGGCTTCAGGCTGGCGGCAGCGGCGCTAAGACGCGCCTAATCAGACTCCGCCAGCAAATCACCCAACCGGTCAAGCCTTCGTTCCCACAGCGAGCGTCGATCCCGAATCCATTTTTCCAAGGCCGAGAAGCCCGCCGGGTCAATCTGGCAACTACGCACCCTTCCCACCTTTTCAGTACGCGCCAGCCGGCTGTCCTCAAGCACCTGTAAGTGCTGCGCCACTGCTGTCAGCGTGATACCGAGAGGCCCGGCCAGTTGGGATACCGAAAGCGGCCCTTCGCTGAGCCTCTCCACAATCGTGCGGCGCGTAGGATCTCCGAGCGCGTCAAAGATGCGGTCAATATTTATTTTCGAGCGGGGCATTGCCTAAGATGCGGCCTTGCGCTCCAATTCGATCGCCAACTGATCGAGAAGCTTGCGCCAACCCGCTTCTCGCATCTGTGGGCCGCCAGAACCTTCGAAAAATGCTCCCTGATGCGTGCAAATCAGGTCTGTTCCTCTATTCGTCGGTATAAATTCGAATGTCACCAATGACGCCGAAATTCGCTTGCCTCCCAACGCCATGGTGGAAGAGGTCACAATACGCGCGTTCGGCACAATATCGTGATAGCTGCCAACGCTGGTAAGCGGAACACCGGGGAAGGGACTGCCTTCCTTGAACCGATACTCAAGCCGCTCGACACCGCCAACTCGAAAATCCATCTCAAATTTTTCGATGTCGTGACGCTCTCCTTCGCCAAACCAGCGCCGCTTTTTAACGGAATCGGCAAAGGCGAAAAACACCTGCTCGGGTGATTTCGGATAGCTGCGTTCGATAACAAAGGTGCTATGAACTACGGATTGGTCGCTCATGGGTGGGCTCCTTAATAGTGAAGTAACTACTTCAGTATCCCCGCGAACCCACAAATAGTCAAGTGGCTACTTCAGTATTTTTTTACCTCCGTATTCGCGCTTCGTGCTCCAACAGCCAGCGCTTCCGCTCGATGCCACCGCCGTACCCCGTCAGCGAGCCGTTAGCGCCGATCACCCGGTGGCAGGGCACCACAACTCCCACCGGATTCGACCCATTTGCCAAACCCACGGCCCGAACCGCCTTCGGCCTTCCAATCCTCTCGGCAAGTTGTGCGTAGGAAATAGGTTCGCCCGACCGAATGGTCCGCAGCGCCCGCCATACATCGCGCTGAAATGAGGTGCCCGCCATCGCGACCGGCAGCTTGTCGATAACTCCGAGGTCGCCAGCAAAGTAGCGGTTCATTGCCTCAGTCAAACCATGCGGATTACGCGCGGCGCTGATCTGGAATCCGCCATCGCCATAATGAAGCCCTAAGATCCGCATCATGCGGTCTTCGTGATCGGTCCAATCCACCGCCCGGAGATTTCCATTCCGATCGGCAACAAGCAGCATCTCCCCGATTGGTGTTTCCAATCGATCGAGCAATAGTTGTAAAACCTCACGCATATGCGCTCGCGCTTCTTTCATTACCGATCCCACTAGCCGCAACGGCCCACAAATGCTGCGCGGCATAGGCGCGCCAGGGCCGCCAGAACTCCGCGCGATCTAAAAGGCCGGACGAAGTAGAGCGAACGCCATCGACCATCTCCGCGCCGCGCAGCAATCCTATGTCGGAAGCCGGAAAGGCGTCTGTTTCGCGCAAAGCTCGCAACGCGATATATTGAGCGGTCCATTCGCCCACTCCGCGAATCGCGCGCAATCGCAGGATCGCTTCTTCAATAGTCCCGAACGGGCGGAACAGGTTCGGATCAGCCGCTGAAGCTTCTGCCATTGCTTTCAACGAAAGCCGCCGCGCATCCGGCATTCCAACCTCGATTCGCTCTGCGGCCGTAATCCGCTCGGCGCTCGGAAACACATGTGAAAGTTGCGGATGGCCGGCGAATTCTTGCGTCACCGGTCTTCCATATAGGGCGACCAATTGCCCTCCCAGCCTTCGAGCCGCCGCCACGCTCACTTGCTGTCCCAGGATGGCCCGCACTGCTAGTTCAAAACCATCCCAACCTCCCGGCGCGCGCAGTCCAGGCCTTCTCGCGACCAAAGGAGCCAATCGTGGGTCTCGCGATAAGTGCGCATCAATGGTCCCAATATCGGCTCCCGTATCGAATAACCGGCGCACACGCGCCACAATCGCGGGCAACGCCTGCACGTTCGGAAAGCGGATCGTAATACTCAGGCTCTGCCGCCGCGGCAAATGTACTACTTCCACGCTACCGGTAACACCGCTTACTTCCACCGTCCGGTGATATCTCCCGTTCTCTACGACTTCTACGCCGGGAATGGCGCGCGCCTCCAGGTGCGCCAGCGTTGATTCCCAGTCGTACGGCGGGCGGTAACGGACGCGAAGCGTCACGCCTGCATTTAGCGCCGGGTCGGGCACAAGATTCTTTCGCCGTAATGCACCCGGCGGCCGGTGAAAAAGATCTCGAAATGTTTCGTTAAATCGCCGTACACTGCCGAATCCTGCGGCCATCGCGATTTCTGTCAGCGGCATTCGCGTCTCATGAATCAGTTGCTTCGCAAATAGGACGCGCCGGGTTTGCGCCACCGCAATGGGCGAAGCACCAAGATGCTGTAGAAACAATCGCCGCAACTGGCGCTCGCCGACTCCGAGTCGCTCGGCTAATACTTCGACGCTTGCGCCGTTGCCATCTAGCGCGCCGTCGTTAATCAGCGCTAGCGCGCGAGAGACTGTGTTCGATGTTCCGCGCCATGACGCCATATCGGGAGCGGTTTCCGGACGGCAGCGCAAGCATGGCCGAAACCCCGATTCCTGCGCCGCAGCAGCGGACCCAAAGAAGCGGCAATTCTCGAATTTCGCCGTTCGCGCTGGACATATCGGGCGGCAATAGATTCCGGTTGACGTAACGCCTACAAACAACAGTCCGTCGAAACGGGGATCGCGGCTTTCGAGGGCGCGATAGCAGATCTCGCGATCGGGCAGTTCCATACGCGAATTTTCGCATTCACGCAACGGCGCCGACTGGCGATTTTCGGACATCGTCAACCGGTGCATTTCTCACCCTCGCTGTCCCGCCATCACCTCAGTTTCGAACTACTGCCGTCATCCGCAGCGGACCATGCCGGCCAAAGCCCGGCTCCCAACGAAATGCCGAAGACGAAAATTACCGCCGCCGACAAGACTAACGGGCTATACGGCGCAAGGTTGTAAAGCAAGCCCGCGAGCCTGTTCGAAATCAGCAGCACCGCACACACGCCGGCAGTCTCGCCCACGAGCACAATCCTAAGGTGGTGGACATGATCCCGCGCACAAGACGTAACCTCGGCGCGCCCAGCGCTGTTCGTATTGCAATTTCCTGCTTGCGAACCGCGATCGTCTCGGCAATCACGCCGTAGATATTCATCGCCGCCAGCACCGCCGCGCAGACGCCGAACCACAATAGAAGAATCATGTTGAATCGCTCGCGCGCGGCATTCCTGTCGATCAGTTCGCCGAGCGTGCGTCTCCCGCAACGGCCTGCGTGGGATCCATCTGCGCCAATGTTTGCCGGACGAGCAAACTCAATCCGCTGACGCTTTGTTTTCCCCGGATCACCAGGTAATGCGGGTCTTGCGCCTGAAGTGACGGCACAAAGATACTCGCGTCTTCTTGCGTCACGTTGCGGGAGCGCGCATTCCCGCAAACCCCGACAATCTTTAGCCAATTCGAAGAGCCTTTGAACCGAATACGCTGCCCTAACGGAGAATAGCCGGTTTTGCTGATGCGTTCCGCCAATTGCGGCTGACGATCACAACACCTTTTTTCGGTGTCGTGATCGCTGAAATCGCGCCCTTCCAGTAACGGCGTGCCCACAGTGCGAAAGTAATCCGGACTGATCGCTTCATAATTCGCCTTCGGCAGCACCTCCGGTTTCCTGCGCCCGGCTTCAAATTCAAATTCATAGCCGCGATCCCATCCGATAACGCCTTCCAACGGCCGCACCAACACCGCTGCAGCAGAGATGACTCCCGGCGATTCGCGAAGGCGCTTTAAAAGCTGCGGATAGAAGGCGCGGCGCATCCGCGGATCGAGGGATTTCCCTCCAAACAAGCCGGGGCCGCGCAATTGCAAATTTACAGACAACGCGTCGCGATTCGGGAAGCCTACATCGGCCGAAATCATCGAGCGATAACTCAAAACAAATAAGCCGGCAATCGCGAGCATCGCCACTGTTACCGCAGCCTGCCCCAACACGAAAAAATTTCTGGTTTTTAAGCTTCTGCGCGACAGCGACAATCGCGTGCCGGTGCCTTCTCGAAGAACCGATTCTAGCGGCAGCCGCATTGCCGCTATTCCGGGGATTAACGTACAGAACACGGCAGCAAGAACTGCGCAAATCGCGCTGAAACAAATGCTATCGAGGTTTACGCCCGCATCTCCAGTTCGCGGAATATCGGCAGGCGCCCACCGCACCAGGAATCGTACGGCGAACGCGGCAAGCATGGCCCCAGCCACCCCCGCCGTTCCCGCCATGAGCGCGCCTTCGGCGCCGAGCTGCGAGAGAATTTGGCGAGCCTGCGCGCCTAGCGCGATTCGTGTCGCAATCTCCGCCCGCCGCGCGAGGATGGCCGACAGGATCAGAATTCCGGCGCTTATGGTGGACGCGATGAGCAGCAGCACCGATGCCCCGAGCAAAATCCGAAGTTGAGGGCGCGAAGAACCGCTCCAGTATGCAATGAGCGGTGTCATGACGGCCTTTTGCGAAGCCGAATACGCCTCCGGATGCTCGGCCGCTAATCGCCGTACGAGCGCGCCAACCTGTTTCGCGACAGTCTCATGCGAAACGCCGGGCCTCGCGCGTGCAATAGCCTGCAAGGACGTCGCCCGGCGATTCTCCACCACGTTCTTATCAACGCCCAGCGGAAACCAGAAACCGGCCCCGCGCGGGAATTCAACGCCAGGCGCCATTACGCCGATTACGGCGTAGCCCTTGCCCGTTTAAGCGGAGCGTGCGGCCCACAATGCGCGAATCGCCGCCCAGATGTTCACGCCAAACGCGGTCAGAAACGATTACCACCGCTGGCGCGCCCACGCGTTCGTCGGAAGCCTGAAAATCGCGCCCCAGCACGGGACTTACGCCGAGCACTCGAAAAAAATCGTGCGAGACCGGCGTACTCTCAATCTGAACCGGCGGCTGCTTGCCAACCTGCAAGACGCGCGCATAGCCATAGAGCGAAGTGGGCATCACGGCGACATACGAAAAGTCTCGAATGTTCTCCTGCAGGTCGTGCAGCTCAGGATAGGCCAGCTCGTCCACATATCGGCCTGCTTGCGGATCCACCTTCCATATCACTTGAATGGATTTCTGATTCGGAAACGGCAAGGGCCGCAGCAGAACCGCGTCGACCAGCGAGAACATCGCCACGCTCATGCCGATGCCGAGCGAGAGAATCGCGATCGCCGCTAGCGACGTATTTTTGTGCCGCAAAATGGCTCGTGCGGCTAGCTTTGTCTGCCGTAGACCATCTTCTAATACCGCAACATTGCTCTCTATGCTATCGTGCTGCCCGAACTTGAGGTGGCTCATCCGCCGAGGTGCCAAATCACGAAATTTTACGGTAATTGCGGTACTTTCCGAGTGTCTTTAGCTGTGTAAGCCTAAGATTCCGGCCCACTTCCCCTTGACTGCCCAGCAAGCGAACCCTTATATTCGAAGCAGCTTGGGCTGTGAGCTGGCCGAACGGTTTGTGCGCCGGATTACCCTGATAGGTGTGTCATGCGGCCGCGTGTAGAGCATAATGGGCTCAACTCGCTGCGCTCGGAGTAAGGTGCTGGAGCAGAAAAGACAGTTTCGGTTTTTCACGATCACCCGTGTTCTCGCCGCTGCGATTCTCGGCTGGCTCGGCGCGCAGTACTTTCCCGTACAGCGCTTCTTTCCACAGCAGCAGGAAGCTATCAAGCTCGACCTCTTTCCAGTCAAGGCCATAGCGGAGCCGAAGCTTGCAGCCGCATCGTCATCCCCATTCGGGCATCCCTATTACCGCTACTCCGTGATTCCTGGCGGTGCGCACAGCCGCGCCGAACTGGAAGCGGCACTCGAACGCGATCCCGTCGCCGCCAAGCACTATTCCGATTTCCATGCCGGCGATACGCAACTAGTCCGGCTCGATAAGGACCGCCAGTATTTCGTTTCGTATCGTATCGGCGACAAAGTCTACTGGACGCGCCGCGCGCTGACTCTCCACAAAGGAGAGTTGCTGTTGTTCGATGGCGTTCACTATGCCCGCGCCCGCTGTGGCAACCGGCTCTCCGAACGCGTCGCCGCGCCGCAAATGCAAACGGCTAGCGCCGAGCCCGAGCCCAAAATTTTCAACGCGCCCGCGGCGGTTCAAATGTCGCTGGCCCAGCAAGTTCCCAAGCTCGATCCAGCACCCAATCTGCCGTTTGAATTATCGAGAACTCGCATTGAAGGCCTGCCCGACCCGCTCGCCAGCCTGGCCGAGCCCTACATAGCTTCCGATGTTGCGGAGGCTGCCGGCTCCGAAGCCGCCGAGACTCTCGATTATGTGCCGATCCGCCATGATCGCGTTACGCTGTTCGCCAACGACGGCGCGAGCCCCATGGCGATGCTGCCGATTTTTTATCCTACCGAAACCCCGCCAGTTTCGAGCGTCCCCGAACCGTCCACTACAGCTCTCGCCGGCTTGGCATTTCTTTTTGCAGGTGGGATTGTCTGTTGGCAAAAGAAACGCCATCGCTTCATCCGCTGACGCCTCTTTCTTGAATTTGAAAGCAAGAATCGGGGTGCGAACGACCGTGTCAGTCGTCATCATCCGAATGTAAGGAGATGACGCACATGCACAGAAAAAGCGAGCCGGCAATTCTCTATTTCGGTACGCCAGTGGCCTTAGTGAGCACCGTAAATGAAGACGGATCCTACAATCTCGCGCCCATGTCTTCGGCATGGTGGCTGGCGTGGCGCTGCGTGTTGGGATTCGGAGCGCAATCGAAGACACCGCAGAATCTGATTCGCACTAGAGAATGTGTGCTCAACCTACCGAGCGCCGCAATGGTTGACGCGGTCAACCGGCTGGCATTGACAACTGGCTCGAATCCAGTACCACCTTCGAAACTAGCGCGCGGCTATCGTTACGAGCCGGAGAAATTCGCGATCGCGGGCTTGACGCCAGTAAGCTCCGAGACCGTTGCCGCGCCTCGCGTATTCGAATGCCCAGTTCAAATGGAAGCGACGCTCGAATCCGTGCAACACCTGGCGGGGCAGGAGGAGAAATGGCGCGGCAGGCTAGTTTCGATTGAAGTGCGAATTCGCCGCGTGCATCTCGACGACTCGATTTTGGCTCCAGGAGAGCCGAATCGCATCGACCCGGATAAATGGCGGCCGCTGATCATGAGCTTTCAGCATTTTTATGGATTGACTGCGGAGCGCCTGCAGGAATCGGCTCTGGCGCGGATTCCTGAAGGAATGTATCAGACAGCAACGCGATAAGGCGGGGCTACGGAGCTGCGTGAACAATGGTCGACACCTTACGCGCGCGTATGTATCTGTCGACAGGGATTCTCCCCAGCGGTCTGCCCTGGCCTGGGAAGCTAATTTTCGAGCACCTCAAACGATAGGCGACAATATTCGAATGGAGGAGGATACTCGCATCCACATGCACAAGCCCTCCATCTGCGCCGTAATTGTGCTTTATCGCGAACGAGCTGAAAATTCGCGAACCGCGATGACAATGCGAATGGCTCTTGCCACCGACCCTTCGCTCGCATCCAGGCTTTTGCTTTGCGTGTACGATAATTCGCCCGCTCCGGAGCCGGTTTCTCGTGATATTTTTCCTGCGGAGACGCTCATCTTTCAAACGGGTGTGAACGGTGGCTTGCCGTCGGCCTACAACAAAGCGCTGGAGATCGCGGAGGCGCGCGGCATCTCGTGGCTGCTGCTGCTCGATTCCGATACCGGGATTACCGCGGAATTTCTGAATGCATGTTTGCGCGCGATAAAGGAGGCGGATGCGTCGCCGCAGATAGCGGCCATCGTTCCGCATGTGCTGGAGGGTGGCATCGCGCACTCGCCACGCAAGATGGAATGGCTGCGAAGGCCGGCATTATCGTCCGAGGCTTCCGGAGCGTTGACGGGTGAATTGATCGCCTTGAACTCCGGAACGGCGGTGCGCGTTTCGGCAGTAGAAGCGCTCGGAGGTTTCAGCTCCGAATTTTGGCTGGATTATCTGGATTATTGGCTGTTTCGGGCTCTGCAGCGAAGGGGCCTGCATCTTTTTGTGCTGCGTGAAACGGTTGAGCACTCCCTCTCGCTCGCGGACGCCGGAACAAGGATGTCCATGGAACGATATCGGAACATGCTGGACGCGGAACACTATTACGTGGCGAGCTATGGATCGGCGTGGGAAAGGGTACGTTTGAAGTTGGTGCTTCTTTACCGCGCGGCTCGATTTGCAAGAGAACCATTGAACAGGCGTTTTCTCCCTTTGGCTGTAAAGAACGTCTTTCGCTGGCAGCCGGGCGAACCACCCCAACCACCACACAGTTGACAAAAACAGGGCCAATTGCAACAAATTGCACGAGGCAGCACCACTTGATGGTTGTTATTATCTTGACTTTCCATTCAAACACCCTTTAGACTGCTGACATAAGGTGGGAATTGCCCATGACGACCGACAACACAGCGATGACGGAGACAAGCATGGCGCTTGCGGCCTCGCTGCGCGGCTCGACGCCGGGCATGAAGTGGGACAGCGGCCGTCAACAAAGTGCCACAGCCGTACAACTCCCCCTTATTTTGGTCGCACTCCTTTAGCGCCTGCCCAAAGCAGGTTCTCTGAACACCGAACTATCGGATAGAGAACCCTTTTGTTAGTGGCAGTTGGCTTGCTATTAAATTTTTTTTATTGAGATCGCTTCCCTTAGGAGCA
>Ga0134125_10002819_pt1 | contig 20418 bp, 16 predicted proteins | sample KB31751_FD_96464 | JGI IMG/M metagenome (GOLD analysis project Ga0134125, IMG submission 96464) | Terrestrial soil microbial communities with excess Nitrogen fertilizer from Kellogg Biological Station, Michigan, USA - KB3-175-1 | ecosystem: Environmental > Terrestrial > Soil > Unclassified ... | reverse complement strand
CAGCTCGTGCAGCGCCGCGCGCTTGTTCGCGGAGCGATCGTAAAACGCCTGCGCGATGCGATATCCCAGCCAGTAACCCATGTCTATGGGCCACCCTGTGTCCGGATGATGGTTGAACAGCCAGGGGCCCGTGCCTTTCATGCCCGCCTCCCTGGCGAAGCGCGCCGCCAGCTCTGCCTCGTGCGCGCAGCCGTAGTGCCATCTGTCCGTGGATTGCCGGGGCGCGGGGTCAGGCAATGTCAGCGATGTGATGAGGTCTGCCGTGCCCTCGTTGATGACGTCCTCGAGCAGCGTGTCGTGATCGCCTTGCTGGAAAGTTTGTTTGTTTTTGATTGTTTCGGGGACCACCGAGAATGGGACGAAGTCCGGATTCACCTTGTTGTAGCTGTAGGGCGTGCCGGGCGGCGTGGCGAGCATTTCGGCGGCCAGGATGATGCCGTTCGGCGAGTTCATCCCAGCACCATGCTGCTCTCCCACCACGAAATACACGTGCCGTGGAAACCCGATGGGCGGGTAGAGCGCCTTCAGCCGCCGGAAGGCAGCCTCGATCACCGGCTTCTGACCCACGACCTGCCCGATGTAGGGGCGGACCTGGGAATAGTAGGTCCGGGCGGCCTCGACATGTTGGGTGAGACTCGCCGCCGTCACATGCCTGTAGGCCATGAAATCCTTCAGCCCCTGGGTGGCGGGGGCCAGGTACTCCTTGCGATACACGCTGAGGCGCTCGGCCAGTGGCACCTTCGCCGCATCGTCGAAGGCGCGCCAGAAGCGGGTGACATCGGAGGCGACGATCTCGGCATGGCCTGGATCGCGCGTGATGGCGGTGAAACCGCTGAGTGCCGTGGAGAGTGAGAGCGTACCGGCCGCGATGGCCGCGCCCGCCAGCAGTCGAGCTGCCCGCTTCATTCCTCTTTCTCCGGTGTGTTGTGCGTACGATCGCCGTCAGCGGGAGCTTGCATGTCCCAAGCCCCAGACGTACGCCGCCACCGCGGCAACCTGACTGCTCGAGAGCTGCGCGCCACCCATTGGAGGCATCGGGCTGCGGTAATTGCGCGGGCTCGGTACACCATGGCGAATGGTGCGCTCGATTCCCTGGTAGCTGCCGTCGCTCCAGTGCCATCTGCCGGCAGTGAGGTTGGGGCCGACCGGCGAGCCCGTGCCCTGCTCTCCGTGGCAGCCGGCACAGGTGCCCGAAGCCACCTGGCCGTGGAATATCTGGTCGCCGAGCTCGACCATCTCACGCGTGGCGCCCTGCGGGACCGGGAGGCGAGCGGCTGCCGCGGCGTTGGGATGAACGCCTTCCGGCGGTAATGCACCGGCAGACTCTGACGTGCTGCCCAGTGCCGTCATGTCCGGGCAGGGCGTGATACCGCTGGCTCCGTCGGTCGAGCCGGTGCCGCCACGGTACACGATGCGATAGATCCGTCCATGCACGTCATCGGAGACGTAAAGCGCGCCGCTGGGCCCTACGGCCAGTCCTGCCGGGCGATGCGCCGCCGAGCCAGGGTCTTCCTGTCCTCCGGCGAAGCCGTCAGCAAATATCTCGCACTTCCCCGAGGTCGCGCCGTTGGCGAGTGGTTGAAACACTACGTTGTAGCCCTGTTGCGGAAACGGCGCGCGATTCCACGAGCCGTGGAAGGCGATGAATACGCCGCCGTCGTAGCGCTTGGGGAATTGCTTGCCACGATAGACCGTCAGATCCAGGGGCGCCCAGTGGGCAGGATAGGCCGCCACGGGGTCGAGCTTACCCGCGCAGAGCCCGATGGCCTTGCCGTTGCCGCCGTATTCGGGCGCGAGGAAGAGCTTGCGCTGAACGCCGTCGTAGTAGCAATAGGGCCAGCCGTAGTCGCCGCCTTGCACCACGTGCATTATCTCCTCCGCGGGCAGGTAGGCACCCTGTTGCGAGGTGAAGAGTTTGGGCCAGTTCTGCCCCAGCTGATCACGCCCGTGCTGAGTCGCATAGACCTCGCGCCCGGAGTCGACCGTGATGCCGTCAGCATTGCGGATGCCCGTGGCATAGCGGCCGGCCGGTGAGAACCGCTGGTGCAGCCGCTTCGCGCTGTAACGCCAGATACCCCCGCGCGTCGCGAGCTCCGGGCAGGGATTGACGCCTGGCGACTCGAGCATGCGGTTCTGTTGCTGGCACGCGTTGCTCGGGGATCCGAGGTCGATGTACATCCAGCCATCGGCGTCGATTGCAAATGGATGCATCGGATGATCGCCGGTGAGCGGCATTCCATAGACGACAGTCTGTGCCGGACCCTTGGGGACGATCGATCCTCGCGACATCGCGTAGCGCACGATGCGATCGCTTTCCTCGGCGTAGAGATAGCCGTCGTACAGTGCGATGCCCGTTCCTCCATGGCCGCCGGTGCGAGGCGTCGGTCCGAAGCGCCGGATGACGTTGGCCTTGCCTCTACCCGTCGTGTCCCGCAGCGCCAGCAGGAAGCCGCCGGGCGGCGGCGGAGAGCCGGTGTAGTAACTGCCGCTCCAGGTGTTGAGGTAGACCACTCCGTTGGGTGCCACGACCATGTGACGCGCATGGCCGAGATGGTCTGCGAAAATACTCGCGCAGAAACCGGGCGGGAGCTTCAGGCCGGCGTTGCCCGCGCACGCGGTCGCAGCAGTGGCGCCCGCCGCCTTGTCCGCACCTGCAGTTGGCTCTTGCCCCGAGGCTCGGCCCCGCGATGGCGCAAGCAGCAGAGCCGTGAGCGCAATGGCGAGAATGAAAGGCAAGCCGTGGAGAGCGTCTCGATTTCGCATGGTTCTCGACCTTGAATCAGCTTGAAGGGGAGCGGCCCAGGCGCGCCAGCCATTGGCTCATGGCATCCAGGGCTTCCGTCCTCACGTCAGCGTCCTTCCGGCCCGTTCGGGCCGGAACGTGGAAGGAATGATCGGCGTCATCCAGCAAGTGCAGGGTGGCGAGCGCGCCCAATCGCCCGGCCAGCGGCCTCAGCAGCTGAAGGTCCGCCAGCTCGTCACGAGTACCTTGAATGAACAGCATCGGGATCCTGACCTGCTCGAGGTGCACCGCTCGCTCGCTCCCGGGTCGTCCCGCCGGATGCAGTGGAAATGCCAGGAATACGAGTCCGCGGACCTCCGGTAGCGCAGATCGTGCCTGCGCCTGCGAGGTCATGCGGCCGCCGAACGAACGGCCCCCGGCGATGAGCGGGAGGTCCGGCGCCAGTCGCGCAGCCTCCGCGACGGCTGCGCGAACGGTGGCATGACACAAGGGCGGCGGGTCCGGCTGCCGGCTGCCTCGCTCCATGTAGGGAAATTGATAGCGCAGGGTGGCGATCTCGTGCGTCCCGAGACCGGCCGCAATCGCTTGCATCGAGGGGTGCTCCATTCCGGCTCCCGCCCCGTGTGCAAGTACGAACAGGGCGCGCGCCGTGCCCGGCCGCTGCAACAGCGCCGAGACCCGATGTGTCGAGCCGACACTGATCGTCAGGCGCTGATTTGCGGCGGCACTCATGGCCGCGCACGCGAGTCATATTGCCGCCAGGCGATGTAGACGAACATCAAGGCGATGACCGGGTATAAGAGAAAGCTCGCCTCCGTGCCGAGGACACCGCCGGTGACCCAGTCCGGTCCCTGGAAGGACACATTCAACAGGTGGTTGACGGGAGCCACGCTCCCGTTGCGTGTGCCGATGACGAAGAGCTGCATGAAGTCGAATGCGCCGTGGTAGCCAGCGGCAAGCCATAGCGACCCGGTTCGCAGGACGGTGTAGCAGGTCCAGATACCGAATGAGACGAGAGAGATGAGATCCCATACGTTCTCGCCGCGCTTGAAGAAGTAGTGATCGGCTCCGAACCACAGGGCGATGAGCACCGCCGCGGGCCAGAAGCCGAGGCTCTTCCACAGCGTCTGCAGCAGGTAGCCGCGAAAGAGGTATTCCTCGGCGATGCCGACGAGCACATTCGACCCCAGCCAGGCGAGCGCAGCCCAGCCGATCATACCGCCGTGCAGGGCCAGCCCGTGCACCGTCATGCCCCCGAGAGCGATCATGCCGAGGGCCACGGCTGCGGCGGCCGCGACACCGATCGCGAAACCCTCCCAGTAGCGGGACCGGAAGGCCTGGCGTATGGGTAGGCCGTAGCCATCGACCCGACGCCCTTCATACAGCCCGAAGAGCCAGGTGAGCAGCAGGGCAGTGAGCAGATTGATCGTCTCGTAGAACGCGCCAGTCCGGGGTGAGAGCTCGGTGGCGTGCAGCGCAGTGGCCGCGCGCCGGATCGGCGGACCCAGAAATTCGTCGGCTGAAAGCAGCCAGAAAGCCAGGGCCGCATAGATCAGCGCCCGCAGGATTGGGCGCAACTTCCCGTCAGCGCCGACCAGGAGGAGTGAGAGCCTGGACCGGATCATCTCAATTCTCAGCGCAGGAAACCTCGTCCTTCGGTAGAGGAGGAGGCGTGCTCCCGGTTGCTTTGGCAGGTACCAATGGATTCGCAACAGCACGCATCATCGAGCGTCGGTGAGCAACATTTCTTTGGATACTCCACATACACATCATACAATGCACGCCAGTCACTGCTGACAATTCAGACGGCAGATTGAGCCGACAAATGCACAGGAAATTTCCGCGTCTGGGTTGTTGAACAGGGTCGTGACTACTATGCTGTCGCGATGGTGCTTACGTACCGGTACAGGATCAAGGATGCTACCTCCGGTCGGCATATTCAGCGACAGTCCAGGGCCGTGAGCCGGGTCTGGAACTATTGCGGGGACATCCATAACGCCGCTCGGCGGCACAACAAGCGCTGGCCCTCGGGCTTCGATCTGATCAATCTCACCAGTGGCAGCAGCAAGCTCCTTGGTTTGCATTCGGATACGGTGCAGGCGGTGTGCAAGCAGTTTGCGATCTCCCGCGATGCCTGCGGCAAGCGGCCGCGATGGCGGGGGAGAATGTCCCTGGGGTGGGTCCCCTTCCAGGCGCCGCGGGCCATCCGACTCCAGGGCGATACCGTGGTGTTCCTCGGACGGCGATACCGCCTCTGGCTCAGCCGCCCCATAGACGGCAGGGTCCTCTGCGGCAGCTTCGCCGAAGATGCCCGCGGCCGCTGGTACCTGAATCTTCAGGTCGAGGTCCCGCAGGACGGCGAGCATGGGGTCGGGGAGATCGGCATTGATCTGGGCCTGAAGTCCCTGGCCGCGCTCTCTACGGGCGAGATGATCGAGGCCCCACGCATCTACCGCAAGCACGAGCGGGCACTTGCCGTTGCACAGCGTGCCGGACGCAAACCTCGTGTGCGCGCCATCCACGCGAAGATTGCGGCCTGCCGCAGGCACTTCCTGCACGAGCTGTCCAGGCGACTGGTGCGCGAGAATGGGCGCATCTACATCGGCAACGTCAATTCCTCCGGATTGGCCCGCACCAGCTTGGCCAAGTCCGTGCTCGATGCCGGCTGGTCGCAGCTTCGATCCCAGCTCCGCTACAAGGCCGTAAGGCACGGGGCTGAGTACATCGAGGTTGACGAGCGATTTTCCACGCAGGTCTGTTCCGCGTGCGGTGTGCGCGGCGGCCCAAAAGGTCGAGAGGACCTCGTAGTCAGAGAGTGGATCTGTGGCGGATGTGGTGCTCGGCATGATCGGGACATCAACTCTGCTATCAATATCCTCTTCTCGGGCCGGAACGTCGGCCTCCAGCAGACGGAAAGCCCCTCATTTTCAGTGAGGGGAAGACGTTAAGCGATATACTATAGGCATATCAAAAAATGACGGGTGGCGAAGTGGCCGGGACCCCGGCCGCCGCTCCCCGCGTGCGAGGTTGACGTGAAATACACCGTGATCATCGCCCGCTCACTCATCAGCCTGTTGGGCCTCGCGCTCGTGGTGCTCGGTATCCTCTTCTGGACCGGCCACGCGCTCTCGCTGCTGTCGCTGCACATGGATCTCGGGGGCCTCTTCGTCATATGCCTGTGGGTGCTCGTCGTCCTCGGATTCATGAGCCGCGCGACTCGCGTGTTTGCGCTCGTGGTCCTCATCTGGAGCCTGCTCGTCCCGGCGCTCGGCGTGCTGCAACTGCAGTTGCTTTCCGGTGCCAGCCATTGGATCGTGCAGGTGGTCCATCTGCTCGTTGGTATCATCGCGATGGGATTGGGCCATGGGCTCGCGCGCCGCATTGGCAGGGCGGCTCCCGAAGCGGTGGCGATGCCGGACAAGGCGTGAGGCCGCGCGACGGCGAGGCGGGGGCACCGCGCCCTCGTCAGCGAGCCGGATGCGCTGACTGGAGAGGCTGACGAGTTGAGCTGACGATCTCGACGCGGCGGGCTTTTGCCCCGATCCGTATATCATCAAGGGTCTTGCGCGTCTCTCTCCGGAGAACCAGATGCTCCAGCGCTTTGCTGCGTTACTCATCGCCTCGATCACGCTCGCCTACGCGCAGGTTCCGCCTCCGGTCCATTACAAGCCAACACACTGGCCGATCCGCAACGGCGTCTTTCACATCCGCAATTTCCGCTTCGGCACGGGCGAGACGCTCGCCGATCTGCGACTCCACTACGTAACGCTCGGCGAGCCTCGGCACGACGCTGCCGGTCACACGAGCAATGCCATCCTGTTGATTCACGGCACCGGCGGCGATGCGCATTCACTCCTCAACCCGGTGTTCTCGGACGTCCTCTTCGGTCCGGGGCAGCCGATGGATATCAGGAAGTACTTCATCATCCTTCCGGATGAGATCGGTCATGGCGAGTCGAGCAAGCCGTCCGACGGACTGCGGATGAAGTTTCCTCACTACACCTATGACGACATGATCCGCGCGCAGCACCAGATGCTGCTCGAGGCTCTGCACGTCGATCATCTGCGCCTCGTTCTCGGGACATCGATGGGGTGCATGCAGTCCTTCGTCTGGGGCGAGACTTATCCGAAATTCATGGACGCGCTCATGCCTCTTGCCTGCATGCCCATGGAGATCGCAGGCCGCAACCGCATCTGGCGCTACATGTCCATGCAGGCGATCCGCAACGATCCAGCCTGGGACAATGGCAACTACACCCATGAGCCGATGGAGGGCGTGGACGATGCCGCAGACTGGCTCATTATCGCCGGCTCGGCGCCACAACAGATGCAGCAGGGTCTGCCGACCCGCAGGCAGGCCGAGGACTACGTCAAGGAGAGGGTGCAGTACTATGCATCCTACATCGACGCCGACGATTTTCTGTACCAGGTCGATTCCTCGCGCTTCTACAATCCGGAGCCGCGCCTGGGCTCCATCGTGGCGCCCGTCACGTGGATCAATTCCGGCGACGACTTCATCAACCCGCCGGAGCTCGAGGACATCGCTCAGAGGCTGGTCCGCAGGATCCCGCACGGGCGGTACATTCTGATTCCGGCGTCCATGGAGACCTACGGCCACGGGACGCACACCCACGCTGCGGTGTGGAAGCGCTATCTCATCGAGCTGTTGGCCAAATCGCAGAAGGAATAGCGAGGATGAGAGAGGGCAGCCACTGGCCATGGCTGCCGGTCAAGAGAAGAGACTACCGCCGTTGACCGCGACGGTCTGGCCGGTCATGTAGCCGTTGCCCACGAGCAGCAGCACGGCCTGCGCGATCTCCTCCCCCGTTCCGGGCCGCCCGACCGGAATCCGGGCAGGAACGCCCGCCTCGATCAGCGGCTTGCCCATTTCCGTGTCGATGAGGCCCGGTGCCACGGCGTTCACCGTTACCCCTTCGGCCGCGAGCCGCAGCGCGTAGCCGCGCGTCAATCCTTCCATACCTGCCTTGGCGGCTGCGTATGCGATGCTGACGGAGCCGGAGCCGATGCGGGCACCGATCGAGGTAATGTTGACGACTCGGCCCCACCGCCGGGCCCGCATGCCCGGCAAAACAGCCTGCGTACAGAGAAAGGCGGATTTCAGGTTGACGGCGAGCGTGCGATCGAAATCCTCCTCCGTGATCTCGGCGAGGCCGCGAATCGCAGCCATACCGGCGTTGTTGACCAGGATGTCCACGGGGCCGAGCCGCTTCTCGATCTCGCGCGTCATGGCTTCGACGGCGGCTCGGGCGGAGACGTCGGCACCGAAAGCCGCGGCACGCCCACCGCCCTTGCGTATGGTTTCCGCGACCCTTTCCGCCTCGGCATTACTCGCGCGATAGTTCACCGCGACCGCAGCTCCGGCCTCGGCCAACGCCAGTGCGATCGCCCGGCCGATGCCGCGCGAGCCGCCGGTGACCAGTGCCACGCGGTCTTTGAGATCATTCAATCCCAACATCCCTATTTACTCGTCAAGAAACACGGTCTCTGCCTGAGCCTTCTCGAAACAGAGGTTGACGGTCCGGCCCACGCCGATCGTGCGATGTACGACCCCGGCAGGAACGGTGGCAGCCTGGAGAGGCCCGATGCGAATGGAGCCGCCATTTTGCATCTCGATGACGATCGCTCCTTCCAGGACGACGAAGAGCTCATCGGACGTCGGGTGCACATGCCAGCGGTACTTCCCTTGGAAAACGGCCAGCCGCAGGCAGCTGTCGTTGACCCGGTTGAGTACCTTATTCCGATACTCCTCCGTCACGGCCCTGGCCTCAGCCGCGAGGTCGATGACCCGTAGGGGCGGATATTTGACCGGCTCGTTGCTGTAGCCGGCTGCCGTCGTAGCTTCAGTCATGCGGTTGCTCGGAGTCCGCAGCAGGGACGCGGAATGATACAGCGGATGGTGCCCGCGCGTCCCGCGGAGGCGGTCGGGCCGTCAGTCGACAACCAACTGCGACGCTCGTGTTCGACCGCCGCCAAAAAGGAGACCCGATGCCCTCCTGATCCGCCGATTGAGCGGCTCGGAGTAGATGCGTGCAATGAAGTAGCCAAGGAGGATGCTCGCGCCCAGCATGGCTCCATACCAGACCGGAAGCGCTGCGCCTGCGGCGTCGGCGTGCCTGACGGCCGTGATCAATCCCAGGACGATCAGCATGTGAAAGAGATAGATCTCGTAGCTGCAGCGGCCGATCGCGCGCAGCCAGCCCGTGCCTCTTGCCATCGCGGCGTTGCCCGTGCCGTTACCGAATGCAACGACCATCAGTGCGATCCCCAGCCCCAGCGCGCTGACGTCGAGCCCCCAGCGGGCGATGCCGGTATGAGCGTCTTCGTTGCAGAGAAGGACGGTCAGCACACTGATCGATGCTCCGGCGAGCAGGGCGACCCTCGAGCTGCGCGGCCCGAGCAGGCCGCGGTGAGATGCCAACGCGGCAATGCAACCGAATGCGATCGCATCGGTACACGCGAGATAGGCATATTCCCGCCACGGATCCGCATCGCCCAGCAGGGCGCGGGTCACCGGACCCACGATCAGCAGTGTCCCGAGCGCGAGCAGGAACGCTCGCTCGCTGCGCAGGAGCACGGCAGCGAGCGGGAAGAGCAGGTAGAAAGCCTCCTCCACGGACAACGACCACAGCACATCCCAGCCGCCAGGCAGATAACCGTGATGTCCCTCGAGCCAGTTCACATGAAAGGTGAGTGCTGCCACCAGGGCGCGGCTGAGCGATGCGCGCTCGGGACGGATCATGAAGTCGGGTACCCCGGCGAGATGCAGCGTGCTCAGGATGATGAGCAGGAGCAGCAGGCAGGGAGCGATGCGCGCGAATCGCATCCGATAGAAGCCGCCGATCTGCACGCAGCCGAGGCTTTCCCAGCGGCGCAGCGACAGCCCGGTGATGAGAAAGCCCGAGATGACGAAGAATGCTACGACAGCGTAATACCCCGACCAGAAGAGCACTTGCTGCAGAGTTGCGGGCAGGGCGTGCTGCACCGGAAAATGGTTCAACATGAATCGCAGGTTGATGTGATGCAGCACGACCAGCAGAACGCACAGGCCGCGCAGCACATCGACGCCCGCGAGCCGCGACGACACGACGTTGCCGGGTGCCCTGACTGCGTCGCTCACCATGGCCCCTGATTACCGTTCGTCCAAGCGCGGCCCATGAACCGGCACGGCTCGCCCGAGAGCGCGGCAACAGCCCGACCGAGATTCCGCTGTCGCGCTTCGTCCGACTTGAGGCCGGCGAAGTATCGGAGGATCTCCTTCCTGCGGCTCGGGGTCAGCCTGTTCCAGCTCAGCTTCGCTCGCGGAATGCGTGCCAGCGCCGCGCTGAACCAGCGTGGCATGGGGTGGCGAGGCCCGTTTTCGTAATCGCAGTCGAAATCGAGATCCACAGTGACGCGATCTCCAACGCGTACGCCGGCTGCGTCGCGCACGGAGCTATGGAGGTAGAGATAGAAGCTTCCATTGCCTGTGGGCATCATGTTGATGCGCCACGGCGCTCGCGCCGGCTTCCCGTTCACGCGCACCAATACCGGCATCGGCTTGCGCCAACTCTTCTTCAGGTGGCGCGCGCGGCTGGTGCTGACGTCCACATAGGGATTGATCCCCCTGAGCTTGATGGCTGCCGAGAAGCGAAGCGCGGGTTTACGCATATGTCCCAGCGTGCGCTACGGTCCATCAACCGCGCAGCCCCTCGCCCGCTACGGCAGCACGCGAATCCGCATGTCGCGGATCGCAATGGCCCCCGGATGATTACCCTGTATGCCGATCAACCCAACCGGCGCCAGTCCGTATCCCGGATATGCCGAGAACTTCGAGGCGGCCACCCGCTTCTTCCACTCGGGGCTGCCGAGCTGATAGTCGACGGTCCTGCGTCCGTTCAGCCAGTAGCTGACGTGATCGCCGCGCACGACGATGCGCGTTTTGTTCCATTGGCCATAGGGATGCACCACGCCCGCGGGTGCCGGGTACATGGCGTACACGGAGCCCGCCGCCGTCATCCGGTTCTTGCCGTCCGGCGCGTTCTGGTCATCCAGGAGCTGGTATTCGGGTCCGGTCCAGTAGATCTCCTCGTACTGGTGCGTTGCCCGATAGAAGATGCCGCTATTGCCCTCCTTGCCGATCTTCCACTCGAGCTTCAGCTCGAAGTCCTTGTAGGGCCGGGTGGACTCCAGGTCCTCGACCGGCCCGCTCTTGGCGAGCACGCCGTCATGGATGGTCCAGCCCGCAGGCAGTCCAGGATGCTGCCAGCCGCGGAGCAACGGGGCGGAGTTGTCCTGCAGGAAATACTGCCAGCCGCCGGTGCCCTTCAGCAAATCCTGCCCGGGCGTGGCAGGGGGTGCCGCGGCCACGAGTCCGGTGGTGCCCAACGAGGCCAGTGTCAGTGCCAGTCCGATCGGCCGGAATCGGCGAGTCACGTTTGCAGGGAGGAGTCTCATGCGAGTCCAAGCCTTTCAAGTAGCTCGACGGGCGGGCCATCGAAGTGGGTAAGGGCCACGTTGCCGATGTATTTGAGATCCTTCCGGCCGGCAAGCGTCGTGTAGAACCCTGCAGCCGTCAGGTTTCGATAGGTGGCGAAGAACTGCGCCGGCTGCTGCAGGTCTACAGAGGCGCGGCTGACATTGCAGATGCGATCGCAGATCGCCCGCTGCTGCGCCTCCGGCAGCTCGGCAAACGACTGCTCGGAACGCGCCCGCGCCTCGGTCCGGCGCTGCGCCTCCGCATCCAGCCAGGCGAAGCCTTTCAAGACGGTCTCGCGATCCTCGCGCTGCTGCGGATAGGGCGCGCTGATCCACTCATCGATGAAGTCCACCACACCGACCGCCGAGGCCGACGGCGAGTGCTCGTCCGCAGGGATGATGAGGTCGGACAGTGACGTTGCGAGCTGTCTCTGCTTCGCGGCCAAGGTGAGCGGCCAGAAGGCTCCTTTCTCATACGCCTTGATGAGGTCCGGATCCGGCCCATAGCCGTGCATGGTGGGCTCGAACTCCCGCAGTGGCCCGGGGGCCGATGCGCCGGGCTCCAGCTTGTAAGTCGCGCGAGCGCGCATCGCGGGCATCACGGACGCCGCCGCGATGATCAATTTGATGGTGGTACGCCTGTCGGTCATCTCAACTCTCCGCGTCGGGAAGACGCTAAATCTCTCGCCTCTTCATCCGATCCAGGATGTGATCGGACATGCGCCACGCCAGCGCCATGATGGTGAGCGTCGGGTTCTTGTCGGCGTTGTACGGGAAGACGCCGCCGTCGGCCACGAAGACATTGGGAACGTCCCAGGTCTGTGACCAGCCGTTGGTCACGGAGCTGCGGGCGCTCGCGCCCATGATCGTGCCGCCGACCTCGTGAATCATGTACCCACCCGGGGCAATGGCCTTGACCGGGTCGGTGATCACCGGTGATTGCAGGCGGCCTCCCATCGCCTGCGCGATCTGGCCGAAGGTCTCCTGCATGTGCACCGCCTGGCGTTGCTCGTAGTCGCCCCACTGCCAGTGGAAACGCAGCACCGGGATGCCGAACCTGTCCTTCACCTTGGGGTCGATGTCGACGTAGCAGTTGTCGTTCGGCACCATCGCGCCGCGTCCGTCGAAATACACGAATGAGCCGTAATACCGCCGGGCGTCTTCCTTGAATTTCTTGCCATAGCTGCCGCCCGTCAGCCACTCGAGGCCTCCGAACGTGCCGATGGAAGGCATCTGCTTGCCGCCGCCGTACTCGATGTGGTAGCCGCGCGGGAACGGAAGCTTGTGTGCGAGCTGCTCCTTGTACAGCCACCACGGGACATAGACTTGCAGGCCATCAGCGGCGTCGTCGTTGAGCGGCGGCAGATTCTCGAGCAGAGGAATCTGCGCGCTCACCGAGCTCCCTACTGTATCCAGCACGTAGCGTCCGACCAGCCCGCTCGAGTTGCCCAGCCCGTTCGGGAACTGGCCGCTCTTGGAGTTGAGCAGAATGCGCGCGCTCTCACAGGCGCTTGCGCCGAGCACGACCACTCTTGCGGTGGCATGCTCATGTCGTCCCGTAGTGGCGTCGACGAACCTCACGCCGTTTGCACGCCCGTTCTTCCCAACCGTCACCTCATACACCATCGCATTCGTAATGATGTCGAGATTTCCGGTTGCGAGCGCCGGCGGCAGGTGCACCGTCGTGGATTGGTAGTTGGCCGCGACGGCACAGCCGCGCCCGCAGGGGGTGGCCCACAGACATGGCGAGCGCTTGCGCATCGCTTCGGCCAGGATCTTTTGCGCCCGCGCGTTGCCCGGATGCAGCTTGCCCGGAATCGTGCGGTGATCCTGCGCACGGGTCAGTACCGCCCGACGTCCCGGCAGCACCGGAATGCCGAGCGGCGGTGCGCGGTGCATGAGGAGATGGTCGCTGACAATTGGCTTCGGAGGCGGCAGGAGGGTGCCGCCCGGCCCGGCGGGCGTGTTTTCCAGCGAAGTCTCGCCGCCGTAGACGCCGATCAGCAGCTCCACCTTGTCGTAATAGGGTGCAACGTCGTCGTAGCTGATCGGCCAGTCGAATCCCAGCCCGTCACGGCTGCGGGGCTTGAAGTCATAGGGGCCATTGCGCAGTGAGATGCGGCCCCAGTGGTTGGTGCGGCCGCCCAGCATTCGCGCGCGCCACCAAGTGAAATTTCCGCCCCACTTGTCGGGGACGGAGACATACGGCTCACCGGGGACATCCCAGCCGCCGTCGATCGTCGCGTCGTAAAAGCCCTTGTTCTTATCGGGGGTGCTTGCCCCAGCGAGCGGTGCCATGTCCGGCGTCTGAAACATGGGAGTCTCGTGCGCCGGCGTGTACTGACGCCCGGCCTCGAGCATGAGCACGCGCACGCCCTCCATGCACAAGGTGTAGGCTGCTTGCCCGCCGCCCGCGCCGGAGCCGACGATGATGACGTCGTATGGGCCGCGTTGAGTGTTTGCCGTCACGAATGGCATCGATCAATGCTCCGTCGTTGAAGTTGTCTCAGGTTCTGTAGGCTTGCCTGCCGAATCCCTGCACCGGAATGCCCCGGTGCGCCAGCACTTCGTGCTGCAGCGCGTACATGGCCGCCGCTGCCTCGTCGATCGCGCGCGCAAAGGCGAGCGAGCCGGCGAGAATGGGTCCCAGAAGCGCCTTGTCCTGCACGCGCGCCTTCGGATACTCGTGCTCCAGCACGAGGTACGTCCGCTGCGGGTCGAGGTCGAGCAGCTCGCGCGCGGCGAGCTGATGGTCCAGCCAGTCCACCGACCGGTTCTGCAGATAAGCCAGCGGATCGTGCCGGGCGGTGCCCGGCAGCTCGTGCTCGCAGAAGACAGTCTGCTTCTTCCAGGCGTTCTGCTGTTCGGAAGGATCGGCGCGCGGCGTATCGCCATCGCGGTCGCCCCGTTGCATCGTCTGCCCACCATATCCCCACGCGGCAATGCCACGTGAGTCGATCACCTGTCCTTTGACGTGAAAGCGCTGAATGAGGAAGGCGTAGCCCGAGTCCTTGAGGTACTGGAACACCGAACGCGAGTCCTGGCCCATGAGGATGGCATGCGAGGGATCGTAGTGGATGCGGAACTGATCGCCGACACCGTGCCGCTCACAGATGCGGTGCAGGGCGATCCACGGTCCCGGGGCGTAGGCGATGTTGTTGTGCCAGGCGTCGGTCACGTTCCATCCCGGCATCGGGCACTGCTCGATCAGATAGGTGAGCCCCCGGGCCTTCGCTTCCTTGAGGAGCGGGATGAATACCTCCTCGAACATGTCGAGATTGGCGTCCATGCCGATCTTGGGGTTGCGTCCCACGAAGCCCACGACCGCATCGCAGTGCAGCAACACCGCGGCATCGAAGACGCGGTGCATCAGGTCGTGTTTGACGCCACGGGCGCGCTCGTCAGGAGCGAGCATGTTGTCGAAGTAGCCCAGCTCCGAGAGCCCGACGCCGGTCGAGCGCATGGCGCTCTCGACTCGAGCGGCACGTGCTGCGGTGAACGGCTTGCGCAGGTCCAGCGTGTTGGCGACCGGATCGAGTAGGGCAGCGGCCGGCACGTCGCTCTGCGACGGGTGCAGAGCACATGACAGCTCGATATTGGGGGCGCCGATCTCCGCGGCGAAGGCCAGCCATTCCTCGATGGCCACATCGGGGTCGGCTTCCCGTCGCTCCCTCGGTGTCAGCTCCTGCAGTGCCGCGGTGAGGATGCTGAGCTTCATGGGCCGCGGCCGGAATGCGCCGGCGGTCGTGCCGCCGCTTGTGGCCGCTCCCGCCGGAGCGGGGCTATTGCTGGGGAATGGCATGCGCGAGCCTCTCGTTGCGGAACGAGAGCACGAAGAGCGCTGCGACCGCGAGCGCGAACACCGCCGGATAGATCCAGACCGTCACCCAGTCGTGACCGCCCGGCGCGCTGTAGCGGTCGGTGATGAGGCCTGCCGCGGAGAAACCGATGAGCATCCCGACGCCATAGGTAGCCAGGGTGATGAGGCCCTGCGCGGCGGCCTGCCGCTCCGGTCCGGCGCGGGTGTCCGTGTAGATCTGACCGGAGACGAAGAAGAAGTCGTAGCAGGGCCCGTGCAGGGCGAGGCCGACGAGCAGCAGCCACTCGAGCTGCCAGGAATCGCCCAGCGAGAAGAGCGCATAGCGGCAGGCCCAGGCGACCATGCCGATGAGCAGTGTCGTCTTCATCCCGTAGCGCTTGAGGAATACCGGCAGCAGCAGCATGAAGAAGAACTCGGAGGCCTGCCCGAGTGTCTGCTTGCCTGCTGCGTGCGCAACGTGGATCTCCGTCAGGAACTGGTTGGCATCCTGATAGTAGAACGCGAGCGGCACGCAGATCAGAATCGAAGCGAAGAAGAAGATCGCGAAGTTACGCTCGCGCAGCATCTCCAGGGCATCGAAGCCGAGCAGGCTGCCCAGGCTGCGCTTGCCCCGTGCCGCGCCGAGCGGCGGGGTGCGCGGCAGCGTGAAGCTGTATATGCCGAGCAGGAACGAGCTCGCCGCGCACATCGTGAAAGTGTAGTGCAACGCACCGCCTGCCAGCGCCGCCGGAGCATCCCACGCGAAGACGTAGCTGATCACGAGCCCCGCCACGATCCATCCGATGGTTCCCCACACGCGCACTTTGGGGAAGTCCCGCGCGGGCACCTCCATCTGGCGGAACGCCACCGCGTTGACGAGTGCCAGGGTGGGCATGTAGAGGATCATGTAAGCCAGCAGATACGGGTAGAAGTGCGCGAAATCGTGCGCGCGCGCGAGCATCAGCATGAGCACGCCGCAGACGATGTGGATGGCGCCGAGCAAGCGCTCCGCATTGAAGTATCTGTCGGCGATGAGTCCGACGATGAAGGGCGCGATGATCGCGCCCCACGCCTGCGTCGAGTAGGCGAGCCCGCTTTGCCCGCCGGTGGCGTGCAGGTTGAGGGCGAGGAAGCTCCCCATGGTGACGAACCACCCGCCCCACGTGAAGAACTCCATGAACATCATCACGTACAACCGCAGCTTCATGGAGTTCGTCAGCACGTGATGGCGCCTCAGTCGAAACGCGTGAGCCCAACGCCCCGCCGCGGGCATGGGGCCGTCGCCTGCAGTCGCAGAGCTCGCAGGTTATTGCAATTAAATTTCGCTGTCAAAAACACTGGAATATTTATTTCGTCGCGGCGCGCACCGGCCAACCTCACGAGCGCGAGGGGATTTTCCGCCAGACACCGCCTGCGGCGTGACTCGCGAGCATGGCTTCGACCAGGAGGTCGCTGCGATATCCATCGGCGAACGTCGCGAGCGCGGCCGGCCGCGCCCCAGGTCCTGCCCCTTCGCGTATCCATTGGTACGCATCGGCAATCACGTTGCGGAAGGCGTCTGCCCAGGCTTCCTGGTGACCCGCCGGGAGATGGGCGTAGCGTGCGGCCTGCGCGGAGAGGATGGAAGGGTCCTTGCCGAGTACGCTGCTCGGCTGACCGAATCGGCCGATCCAGAGCTCGTTCTGCCGCTCCTGCAGCCAGCGTACCGAGGCCTGGCGCCCACAGACTTCGAGCTGCAGATCGTTCTTGTGGCCGGGAAGCACCTGGCCGATGGCGACGCAGCCCTTCGCGCCGCCGCGAAACCGCAGCAGCACGGTGGCGAGATCCTCGCTCTTTATCCTGACGCGGCGGCGCCCGCGAGTGGTGGTGCGCGAGAACGTACCGCCCGCGGCCCGGGAAACCTCCCGCTGCGCGACCACCGTGCCGAGATCGGCCAGCACCGCCTCGATCCTGAGCCCGGTCACGTGCTCCGCGAGATCGCACCAGTGCGAGCCGATGTCGCGCAGCGCGGAGCTGGCGCCCCCGCGGGCAGGGTCGAGCCGCCAGGAATACACCCGCTCATCGGCGAGCCAGTCCTGAAGGTACTGCCCATGCACGTAGCACAGCGCGCCCAGCTCGCCGCGGCTCACCATGGACCGGGCCTCCTGCACGAGCGGATTGCCACGATAGTTGAATGTCACCACGTGGGCGACGCCCGCGCGGCGTGCGGCCTGCCAGAGGGTGCGGCTGTGCTCGGCGCTGTCCGAGAGCGGCTTGTCGGAGATGACGTGTTTGCGGGCGGCGAGCGCCGCGAGCGAGACCTCGAGGTGCAGGTGATTCGGTGTCGTGTTGTGAACGACATCGATGTCCGGATCGGCGATGAGCTCGCGGTAATCGCCGTACGAGCGCTCCACGCACCATTCTGCGGCCCGCCGGCGCGCCGCTTCGCTGCTCGAGCCGGCGAGGGCCAGCACCTCCACATCCCCCAGGCGGCGTACCGCCTCGATGTGCTGGGCGGCGATGAACCCCGGACCGATGAGACCCATCTTCAGCCGTTTCACTGCAACCCCTCATGATGCGCGTCACCGAATTGTAGTCGATCGGCAACAATCGCGGGCCAGAATGCCCGCCGGCCACATTGCTGGCGGCCGGCTGCGGCCCCAATCCAAAATGTTTGTTCCAATCATCTTGACAGCGAAATTTTCATTACAGTATGCTTTCCGTATATCACTTGGGGGAGTGCGTGCCGATGAGAACCAACAGAGTGTCCGGCAGGAGCGCCCGCAGTGGGCGGCGGTCCGGCATCCTCACCGACAATTTGCTTGCCGCTTCCCGCTTCAGGGGAGCACGGGCGGGTAGCGTGGCTGCCGTCGTCGCAGGCATTCTCGGCGGCGCCGGGCTCGCGGCGACGCCGGCGCACGCGCAGACCGCGGCGGCTGCCCAAGCCACGCTGGCCGCTCCTCCGACCGGCGGCTCGGCGCAGACCTCGCAGAATCTGCAGGAAGTGGTGGTGACCGCCACCGCGATGCAGGTGCGCAAGCTCGATGCCAGCTACAACGTGGTGTCGGCCGACAACGAGCTGATCAAGGAATCGAACCCCATCAGCGCCGCCGACATCCTCAAGATCGCCCCCGGCATCTGGCCGGAGTCCTCCGGCGGCCAGACCGGCGCGAATATCGAGGTGGCGGGCTTTCCGAGCGGCGGCGATTCGCCCTTCTTCACCAACATGATCATGGGCATGCCGCTCTACGGCACGCCGAACCTCGCCTATATGGACTCGAGCTCGCTCTTCCGCCTCGATGACACCGTCGAGCGCGTCGAGGTGGTCCAGGGCGGCCCGGGCGTGTTGTTCGGGCCCGGACAGATCGGTGGCACGGCGAACTACATCCTCAAGACCGGTGATACCTCACCGGGCGGCAAGGTCAGTGTCACCTACGGCACCGAGCATATGTGGCGGACGGACGTCTACCAGGGGTTCAAGGTCGCCGACGGGTGGTATGGCAGCGTTGGCGGCTTCTACCGCGTTTCGGACGGAGTGCGCGATCCGCAGTTCCCGTCCGATGACGGCGGCCAGTTCACGGCCACTCTGAAGCACGACCTCGAGGGGGGCTCGCTGACCTTCTGGGCGCGGGTGCTCGATGACAAGAACCAGTTCATCACCCCCATCCCCCTGATCGAGAGCAGCAACGGCTCGATCTCCGGCTACCCGGGATTCAATCCGCTGACTTCCACGTTCTACGGGCACGCCAATCAGATCGTCACCCTCGCGAATCCGTACGGTGGCTTCACCAACGCGAATCTGGCCGATGGCCGCGGCGGCAGGCTCTATTACTTCGGCGCCAACTACGACCAGCACTTCGGCGGCCTGACGCTGCACAACGGGTTTCTCATCGATGGCGGCGGTCTCGACACCAACGGTTGGTTCTCGGGCAACAACCCGCGGCCGCTCAGCATGTATCTCTACGGCTGCAACACCACAGAGCCTGCCGGCTGGTGCAACGGCACCACCCCGATCGACAAGAACAACCTGAACGGTGGCACGGGCTACCCCTTGAGCCAGGACATTCAGGCGGTGTACGCCGGCAGCGGGCAGGCCGTTCCTCTTTCCACCAACGTGATCCAGCAGAGCTACCACCTCATCGAGAAGTCGCTGCAGAGCGTCACGGATGAGTTCCGGGCGAGCCAGACGCTGTTCCCCGGCGATACGCTCACCGGCGGTGTATATCTGGCGTTCTACACCGACAATGACACCTGGTTCTCCGACTCGGCGATCATGACTGCCACGCCGGCGGCGACGCTGATCAACCTGAGCTTCGTGCAGAATGGCAGCATCTACCATCTCACGAGCCCGCAGGGTTTCGTCAACGACAACAGTACTTACAACACGCCGGTCCGGCATGGTGATGGACGCAACGTGGCGCCGTATCTGTCAAACAGCTGGCAGAGCGGGCCCTGGCTCGCCGACTTCGGGGCGCGCCTCGAGCACATCGACCTGCGCCAGCGCACCTGTAACACGACCAATCAGGCCCTGGGCGATCCGACTCTCGACCTGTGGGACAACAAGGTCCCGGTCTGCAACGGCACCTGGGATTACGAGCACTACGTCCATTCGATGCCGGCGTATACCGCCGGCCTGAACTACGAGTTCTCGAAGAACGCGAGCGCCTACGTCCGCCTCAACACCGGCAATCATTTCGCGAACTTTGACGACATCGCGTACCAGGCTCACAACGCGCCCTTCGTGTATCCGCCGGTGGAGACCGTGCGCAACTACGAGCTGGGCTTCAAGCTCCAGTCGTCCTTCGCGTTCGTCGACGTTAGCGCCTATCACCGCACGTTCGATGGCATACGCTACCAGGCGAGCACCCCGGAGGGCGTGGCGATACCCGGTGAATACGGCTCCTACGGCGCGACCGCCAACGGTGTGGACGTGGATGGCTACATCACGCCCTTCCAGGGTCTGACGGTGCGTGTGGTCGGCGACTACATGGCGGGCCACTACCAGAAGAACTACTCCTGCCTCAAGTACACGGACCTCTTCGGCAACCCGCAGTGCGCTTCCATCAACGGTGCGCCGCTGCAGCGCCAGCCGAAGTTCCAGATCAGGGTGACGCCGAGCTACACGCTGCCGACCCCCTGGGGCGATGCGAGCGCCTGGCTCACCTTCGAGCACGCCGGCCAGCGCTATAGCGACATAGCCGGCCTGCAGCCTCTCGGCGTCTACAACATGCTGAGCGCGGGCCTGCTGACCGACATCGGGGACCACTGGCAGCTGCGCGTTCAGGGCACCAACCTGACGAACGAGATCGCGCTGACGGAAGGAAATGCGCGCATCTTCGGGGGTGCGGTGGGCGTCGGCAACGTGGTGCTTGCCCGTCCGTACGAAGGCCGAGAGGTCAACTTCACCGGGTCCTATCAGTTCT
>Ga0134125_10002818_pt1 | contig 20422 bp, 20 predicted proteins | sample KB31751_FD_96464 | JGI IMG/M metagenome (GOLD analysis project Ga0134125, IMG submission 96464) | Terrestrial soil microbial communities with excess Nitrogen fertilizer from Kellogg Biological Station, Michigan, USA - KB3-175-1 | ecosystem: Environmental > Terrestrial > Soil > Unclassified ... | reverse complement strand
TCAACGCGTTGATCTGGGTGCCACCGGTCGCCGACCTGGCCGTTGACATCGTGCTCGTCGACTCCACAAATTTCACGACGCTGTTCGGCGGAACTGACAGCCTCAAAAACTTTTGGCGCAACCTGGCGACGATGAAACGGTAGTGCTGCTACGACATGGGTCGGGGTGGCGGGATTCGAACCCACGGCCTCTTCGTCCCGAACGAAGCGCGCTACCAAGCTGCGCCACACCCCGCCTGAAGCTCCGACAGCCTATCGCACCGGGCTATCGGCTGGCCAAACCGTGCCGAACCGCGGTGCGCCCGGTCACGTCCACGAGCACGAACGCTCGAACTCGACGAGTGCCTCGGTCGGGCCGGCCGGATCCAAACCCTGCGCCGGGGCCCTAAGTCACGCAGGCGTGGATCAGCCGGATCGCATTGTCGGTCCAGCAACGCGAGCGGCTGCGGACCGCGATCCGGGTCCGGTCGGTCAACGCGCCGAAACTGTTGGCTGCGAACGGCTCAGGTCACTGGCCGCGTCGCGGTCGCCCATCGGGGAGGAGATCAACGTCAGCATGGTTGCCTCCGGCCTGCAGCAGAACCGCACCGGCGCGAACGGCGAGGTGCCCATCCCCGCGGACACGTGTAACTGCATGTGTGCGCCCCAACGGGAGGGCCCCTTCGCGCGTGAGCGATCCAGACCGCAGTTGGTCACCAGAGCGCCGTAGTACGGCAAGCACACCTGCCCGCCATGGGTGTGTCCGGCCATCACCAGTTGATAGCCGTCGGCGGCGAAACGGTCCAACACCCTGGGTTCCGGGGAATGGGTCAGCCCCAGTCGCAGGTTCGCGGCCGGGCTGGCCGGGCCGGCGATGGTGTCGTAGCGGTCCCGGTCGAGGTGCGGGTCGTCCACGCCCGCGGCGGCGATGTGCAGGCCCGCCACCTCGAACTCGCGCCGAGTGTGGGTGAGATCGAGCCAGCCGCGCTCGGTGAACACCGCCCGCAGGTCCTGCCAGGGCAGCGGTTCACCACGCACCCGATGCGACGGGTTGGTCACGTAGCTCAACGGGTTCTTCAGGCGCGGCCCGAAGTAGTCGTTGCTGCCGAACACGAAGACACCCGGCCGCGACAGCAGGTCCCCCAGGGCCTGGATGACCGCGGGGACGGCCTTCGGGTGGGCCAGGTTGTCGCCGGTGTTGACCACCAGGTCGGGTTCCCAGCCGGCCAGCTCCCGCAGCCACGCCTGTTTGCGGCGCTGGCCGGGCGTCATGTGGAGATCACTGATATGCAGCACGCGCAGCGGTGTGGAGCCCGGGCTCAACACGGGCATGGTGATCTCGCGCAAGACGAACGCGTTGCGCTCGATGATCGCCGCATAGCCGAGGCCGGCGACGCTCGAACCGAGCGCCGCTGCACCGGCGCGCATCAGGAGCCGGGCAATCGGGACTTGAGCATCAGGCATGGTGGCAGCCTACTGCCGGTCACGGACCGGCAGCGTATCTCACGCCTATGGGGGCGGCTGACCGGGCGCCGGTGGCGGCGGCGCCAGCAGCGGAATGGTGATCGGGGGCAGCCCCGGGATCTCGACAACCTGCGAGCCGACCGGCACCGGCGCGCCTTCGGGCGGCGGAGGCGGGGCCGGCGGGATGCCGTTGCTGACCTGGATGGTGATGATCGACCCCGGAATCGTTGCGCCGCTCGGTGTCGTTCCGACCACCTCGCCCTGCTTTGCGCTGCTGTTGACGAAGTTGTTTTGGTCGGCGACCTGGAAGCCCGCCTCCTTGACGCGCTGGCGTGCCGCCTCGATATCCAGGCCCGCCACGCTCGGCACCCGCGACCCGGGTGAGCCGTCGACGTAGCGCGGGTCGGTGGGCGGCAGTTGTATCGGCCCGAAACTGGTGGCGATCGGCTTCATCGCGGTGAACCACGTGCGCGCGGGCTCGTTACCGCCGTACAGGTCGCCCTCGCCGCAGTGGCGCAACGGGGAAGAGCACAAATCCGTGGGGTTGGTGGAGTCGTCGTAGATGTAGTTGGCCGCCGCGTAGTGGTTGGTGAAGCCCACGAAGCCCGAGGAGCGGTGGGCCTCGGTGGTGCCGGTCTTGCCGGACACCGGCAGGTCCCAGCCGGCCGCGCCGGCCGAACCGGCCGCCGTGCCGCCGCCCACGGCGTCCTTGCTCATCGCGTTGGCCAGGGTGTTGGCGAGACCCTCGGGGACGACCCGGTCGCAGGTCTCGGTGGTCACGGCGACTTCAGTGCCCTTGCGGTCCACCAGCTTGTCGATCGGGTTCGGCGGGCACCAGGTGCCGCCCGAGGCGAGTGTGGCCGCGACGTTGGACAGCTCCAGCGCGTTCACCTCGATCGGGCCCAGGGTGAACGAGCCGATGTTCTGCCGTTTGACGAAGTCGGCCAGGCTTTCGTTGCTGTCGGGGTTGTAGTCGCGGGCGGTGCCGGGGTCGGCGTAGGACCGCAGCCCGAGTTTGATCGCCATGTCCACCGTGCGCGTCACGCCGACCTGTTGGATCAGCTTGGCGAACGCGGTGTTGGGCGAGGTGGCCAACGCGTCGGTCACGTTCATCGACCCGCGGTAGTTGCCGGCGTTGATCACGCACCAGTTGTCCTTCGGGCAGCCCTTGGCCCCGCCGCTACCCATGCCCTTCGCCTGGAAGCGGCCCGGCACCTCGAGGGTGGCGTTGATGCCCATCCCCATGTCCAGGGCCGCGGCCGTGGTGAAGATCTTGAAGACGGATCCCGCGCCGTCGCCGACCAGCGAGAAGGGTTGCGGGCGCATGGTTTGACCGGCGTCGACGTCCAGGCCGTAGGTGCGGTTGCTGGCCATCGCCATCACCTTGTGCGACGTCTTGCCGGGCTGGATCACGCTCATCACGCTCGAGATGCCCGGCAGCGTCGGGCTGGCGAACCTGTCGATGGCGGACTTGACCGGGATCTGCACGTCCGGGTCCAGCGTGGTGCGGATCAGGTAGCCGCCCCGGGCCACCTGTTCCTTACTGATCCCGGCCCGCGACAGGTACTCCTGCACGTAGTCGCAGAAGAACGCCCGATCGCCCGCCGCGATGCAGCCGCGGGGCAGCTCGTTGGGCTGCGGCAGGACACCCAGCGGTGCGGCCTTGGCGGCTTGCAGCGCTTCGGCCTCCTGCGGGATGTTCTCGATCATGGTGTCCAGCACCAAGTTTCGTCGCGCCAGAGCGCCCTCGGGGTTGGTGTACGGGTTGAGCGCGCTGGTCGACTGCACCATGCCCGCCAGTAGCGCCGCCTGCTGCCAGTTCAGGTCGGAGGCGTTGATGCCGAAGTAGGTCTGGGCAGCATCCTGCACGCCGAACGAGTTGTTGCCGAACGAGACCAGGTTCAGATACCGGGTCAGGATCTCGGGCTTGGTGAAGGTCTTGTCCAGCGTCAGCGCCATCCGGATCTCGCGCAGCTTGCGCGCCGCGGTGGTTTCCACCGCCGCGCGCTTCTCCGCGTCGGTCTTCGCGGTGACCAACAGTTGATAGTTCTTGATGTATTGCTGCTCGATGGTCGAACCGCCCCGCGTGTCCACGTCACCACGGGCGTAGCCGGCCAAGCCGGTCAGCGTGCCCTTCCAGTCCACCCCGTTGTGGTCGGCGAAACGCTTGTCCTCGATGGAGACGATCGCCAGCTTCATCGTGTTGGCGATCTTGTCGCTGGGCACCTCGAACCGGCGCTGCGAATACAGCCACGCGATGGTGTTGCCCTTGGCGTCGACCATCGTCGTCACGGCCGGTACCTCGCCCTCGAGCAGCTGCGCGGAGCCGTTGGCGACCACTTCCGAGGCCCGATTGGACACCAGGCCTATCCCACCGGCGACGGGGAAGAGGAGGGCCGTGGCGACGACACTGGCCAACAAACAGAACCCCGCGAGCTTCAGCATCGTGAGCGCGGCCGGGGGGCGGTCTGACATGGCTACTACAGTAGCGGCCCCCAGTCACGCCGCCACGCTGCAAGTTCACCCAGAAATTGCGGCAATCCGGGGCCGGGGCCGACCTCGAGAATTTGCGGTTGCGTCACAGGTCAAACGGGTAACACAGTGTGCAAGATCACTTCCTCGCCCATCTTTTGGGACGAGACGGCACGATCGTCCCAAAAAAAGCGTTATCGGACTGTTGCGCAATTGGCACCTGACCACCTAACTTAGACACACGGTGAGATTCAGGTAACACCGAAATACATATGAGGCGTAGATCGCAAGGCGGGATCTGCACCCAGGAGGGCGGCCGTGACGGGCGGCCGGTAGGGAAGGGAACAGTTCGTGTCACCAATTCGGCCGGCGGCGCGCAGGACAAACATTGCAGCCGCACAAGGGGTACTTCACAGTGTCGACGCTGAAGAACGGATCGCTTGGGTCTCGAGGGCTCTGTGCCGCACGACCGATCCCGACGAACTGTTTGTCCGCGGCGCGGCCCAGCGCAAGGCGGCAGTGATCTGTCGGCACTGCCCGGTGATGCAGGAGTGTGCGGCAGACGCGCTGGACAACAAGGTCGAGTTCGGGGTTTGGGGCGGCATGACCGAGCGGCAACGCCGCGCGTTGCTCAAGCAGCACCCCGAGGTGGTGTCCTGGGCCGACTTCTTCGACAAGAGCAGAAGCCGCACCGCCGGCTGACCTTTCGCCGCGGCGCTAACCGCCCGCCCCGCTGTCGGGGTGCGGCCTAAGCAACCGAAGTGATCTGGTCGGCGAGGGCACGCAACGCTTCCAAATCCGAAACGTCAAAGGGCAGCGACGGAACGCCGACCACCGGCACGTGCGGGTTGGCCCCGGTGAATCGGGAAAGCAATCTGACTTCCCGCCTGGCGGTTTGGGCGCGGTCGGCATGAATTCGCAACACGCCTGCGGCCAACGACGCGGCTTCGGAATCGGCCTCTTGCTGCAGCATTTCGGTTCCGTCGATCGCCCGCTCGGCCGGCAGAGAGCACAACATCGGATGCGTGCGGTTCAAGACCAGCCCGGCGAGCGGCATCCCTTCCTGCGACAGCCGGTCGACGAAGAAGGACGCCTCGCGCAGCGCATCGGGCTCGGCCGCCGACACGACAACGAATTGCGTGCCACGCCTTTTCAGCAGCGCATAAGTGCGATCGGCCTTCTCCCGGAAACCACCGAATGTGGCATCCAGTGACTGCACGAACGCCGCGGCGTCGCCGAGCATCTGTGAGCCCAGGATCGTGGACATCGCCTTCATGGCCAAACCCATTGCGCCGGTGACCAACCGGCCGATACCGCGGCCCGGCGCCAACAGCAGCCGCCACAACCGGCTATCCATGAAGCTGCCCAGTCGCTGGGGGGCGTCCAGGAAGTCCAGCGCATTGCGCGACGGCGGGGTATCGACGACCACCAGGTCCCAGCGATCCTCGGCCAGCAGCTGACCCAGCTTCTCCATCGCCATGTACTCCTGCGTGCCGGCGAGGGAACTGGCGACTGTCTGATAGAACTGGTTGTCCAGAATCGCTTGTGCGCGACCGGGTCCAGAGTACTGGACCACCATCTCATCGAAGGTGCGACGCATGTCGAGCATCATCGCGTGCAGCTCGCCGGGGACCTCCGCCGCTAGTGGGACTCGCTGCGGCGTGTTGCCGAGGTCGTTGACCCCCAGCGCCTGGGCCAACCGCTTGGCCGGGTCGATCGTCAAGACGCAGACGTTGCGGCCGTATTCGGCGGCGCGCAGGGCGATCGCGGCAGCGGTGGTGGTCTTGCCCACGCCACCCGCGCCGCAGCACACCACCACTCGATTGGCGGTGTCGGCCAGGATAGCGCCCATATCAAGCTGTTTCGGTGTGACGCTCATCGAACTCCCTGTTGCGCAAGCGATTCCGACAGTTCGTAAAGGCTACCGAGGTCGACGCCGTCGGAAATCGCTGGAAGTTCCAGCCGCGGGACCTTCAATGCATCGAGCTGTTGCGCGATCTCGGTGCGTGTGGCGATCACCGTCGCGTGCTGGATGGTCTCTGTTAGCAGACCGGCGAAGTCATTGTCGTTCAACGTGATTCCAGACATTTCCAGCCCGGCTCGTACCGAATCCGCGTCGACATCCCCTTCGGCGGCCTTCGCCAGATCCGCCGGCTGCAGGTAAGAGGGAATGTTGCGGTTCACAATCACACTGCCGATTGGCAGCTGCATCTCGGCGAGCTCCTCGATGGCTTCCAGGGTCTCCTGGACGGGCAGTGCCTCCAGCAGGGTGACCAGGTGAATGGCGGTCTGATCGGAGTGCAACAGCTTCACCACGCCGTCGGCCTGCGAGTGCACCGGGCCGCCCTTGGCCAGATCGGACACGGCCTTGGTGACATCCAGGAAACGCGCAATCCGCCCCGTCGGGGGGGAGTCGACGACGATCGCGTCATAAACCGGGAGCCGATTCTTATCGACGCGTATCACCGTCTCTTTGATCTTGCCGGTGAGCAACACGTCACGCAGACCGGGGGCGATGGTCGTCGCGAACTCGATCGCACCGATGCGGCGCATCGCGCGGCCCGCGATGCCCAGGTTGTAGAACATGTCGAGGTATTCCAGGAACGCGGCCTCGATGTCGATCGCCAGGGCGTTGACCTGACCGCCGCGTTCGGCGGTCGCGATCTTCACCTCCTGAAACGGCAGGGGCGGTACGTCGAAGAGTTGCGCAATCCCTTGGCGCCCCTCGACTTCCACGAGGAGGACTTTGCGGCCCCCGGCCGCCAGCGTCAGCGCCAGCGCGGCCGCGATCGTCGACTTACCCGTACCGCCTTTGCCGGTCACAAAATGTAAGCGGGCCTTCGTCAAGCGCGCCGGCCAGCCGACGGCGCTACCGCCGCTCGATGTGGTTGCCACCTTCGCATGCTAGCCGGGCCGGGCTGGCCGGAACGGTTCACCTCCGACCGATAAGCTCGGCGCATGAGCCAAATGACCGCATGGGAGTACGTCACCGTCCCGCTGCTGACGCACGCCACCAAACAAATCCTCGACCAGTGGGGCGCCGACGGCTGGGAGCTGGTGTCCGTGCTGAACGGGCCGACCGGCGAGCAGCACGTCGCCTACCTGAAACGCCCCAAGTAACGACGTCGGTCCGATGAGTGCCCAGCCTTCCTGGAAGGCCCGCATCTCCGAGCTCGGTCTGGCGCTGCCGGAGGTGGTCGCGCCGCTGGCCTCCTATGTGCCGGCGGTGCGCACCGGCGACCTGGTCTACACCGCGGGCCAGCTGCCGATGCAGGCCGGAAAGCTGATGGGTACCGGCAAGCTCGGAGCCGAGGTCACCCCGGACGAGGGCAAGGTGCTGGCGCGAATCTGCGCCCTCAATGCGCTGGCGGCGGTCGACTCGCTGGTGGGTATCGACTCGGTGACCCGGGTCGTGAAGGTCGTCGGGTTCGTCGCGTCCGCTCCCGGTTTCAATGGCCAGCCGAGCGTCATCAACGGGGCCTCCGACCTGCTCGCCGAGGTGTTCGGCGACCGGGGCGCGCATGCGCGTTCGGCGGTCGGCGTCTCCGAGCTGCCACTATACGCGCCGGTGGAAGTAGAGCTGATCGTGGAGGTCTGCTGACGTCCGTGACCGAGGTTGCCGAGTCGCCGAGCCATCCCGCCTACGGCAGGTTGCGGCGGGTCACCGACACGGTCTCGGTCCTGTTGGCCGACAACCCCGGCCTGATGACGCTCGAGGGCACCAACACCTGGGTGCTGCGCGGCCCGCGAAGCGACGAGCTGGTCATCGTGGATCCCGGGCCCGACGACGACGAGCACATCGCGCGGATCGCCGCGCTGGGCCGCATCACTTTGGTGCTGATCAGCCATCGGCACGGCGATCACACCGACGGCATCGACAAGCTGGTCGAGCGGACCGGCGCGACGGTCCGCTCGGCGGGCAGTGGCTTTCTGCGGGGTCTTGGCGGTGAGCTGATCGACGGCGAGGTGATCGACGCGGCCGGGCTCGAGATCAAGGTCATGGCCACCCCCGGCCACACCGCCGATTCGCTGTCCTTCGTGCTCGACGATGCCGTGCTGACCGCCGATACGGTGCTGGGCCGCGGCACGACCGTCATGGACAAGGAGGACGGCAGCCTGATCGACTACCTGGAATCGTTGCACCGGCTGCGCGGGCTGGGCCGTCGCGCCGTGTTGCCCGGGCACGGGCCGGAGCTGCCCGACCTGGACGCCGTCACGCGGGGATACCTTGCGCACCGGCATGAGCGACTGGAGCAGGTGCGATCCGCGTTGCGCGAACTCGGCGAGGACGCGGGTGCTCGCCGGATCGTCGAGCACGTCTACGTCGACGTCGACGAGAAGCTGTGGGACGCCGCCGAATGGTCGGTTCAGGTGCAGCTGGACTATCTGCGCAGCTAGCGCGCGCTTACCTCGCTCGCGGTTGGATTCTCGCTCGGTCGCGCCCGCGCTTCGCGCGCGCTTACCTCGCTCGGCGCGCGAGCCGCTCGGAGTCCGAGATCAGCACGCTCTTGCCCTCCAGGCGGATCCAGCCGCGGTGGGCGAAATCGGCCAGCGCCTTGTTCACCGTCTCCCGGGAAGCCCCCACCAGCTGCGCGATCTCTTCTTGCGTCAGGTCGTGGGTGACCCGCATGGCGCCACCTTCTTGGGTGCCGAACCGCTGGGCGAGTTGCAGCAGCTGCTTGGCGACCCGGCCGGGCACGTCGGTGAAGATGAGGTCGGCCAGGTTGTTGTTGGTGCGGCGGAGCCGTCGGGCCAGCACCCGCAACAACTGCTCGGCGATCTCGGGACGATCGGCGATCCACGCCCGCAGCGCGTCTCGGTCCATCGACACCGCACGCACCTCGGTGATGGTGGTGGCGCTGGAAGTTCGCGGACCCGGGTCGAAGATCGATAACTCGCCGAACATGTCCGACGGGCCCATGATCGTCAGCAGGTTCTCGCGTCCATCGGGCGAACGGCGACCGATCTTCACCTTCCCCGCGACGATGATGTAGAGCCGATCCCCCGGTTCCCCCTCGGCGAAGACTGTGTGTCCGCGAGGGAAGTCGACGGGTTGCAGCTGCTTGGTCAGTGCTGTGACTGCGCCGGGCTCAACCCCTTGGAAGATTCCTGCCCTTGCCAGGATCTCGTCCACGTTGCCTCTTCAACTTTCCCAGAAAATTAATGTGATACGGGCAGGCTGATCCCTTGCTCGCGTGACGAGTCTAGAGGAACGCCATTGTGTCTAACGTGCCAACGCTACACACGATTGGCGTGTCGAGGTGCCCTAAATTGCGGATTGACGTGCGAATGGCCGTGGATTCGCGTCGGTAGCGTCATCTCATCGCGGTCGACGAAGCCGATTGCAAATGATGGCGCGGCGTGACGCGGTCCGCCGGCGCGCGCGGTCGACACGGGACCGGGCAGCTGCCGTGCCTCGCGCCGATGCAGGTATTCGAGCGCCTCCGGCATGCCCTCGGAGGCCAGCGTGCGCATATCGACGCCGCCTGCACGCTCGAGAAAGTCGTCGACATCAGCCACCGCCATCGGGTCATGGGCGAGCTCGGATTCGAGCCGCCCCAGACCCAGCACCGCCAGCATCAGCAGTGCCGGAACACCGGCCACCAGCAACCATGACACACGAAGAGTAAACATGGCCTTGAATCAACACGAGGTCTCAGCGAGATCACGAAATCAGTACTCTGTCGTAGGTGACAGTGGCAAAGTCGTCCGGGCGCTCGAAGTCAACGTCAGCCCAGCCCGCCGGCGTCGACACCGGGCGCTGGTCGCAGGAATCCCGAGTCGGCTTGGTACGACGGGCGCGGCGCATGAATCGTGCACTGGCACAGGCGTTTCCGGATGCGCACTGCGAGCTGGATTTCACCACGCCGCTGGAGCTGACGGTCGCCACAATCCTGTCGGCGCAGAGCACCGATAAACGGGTCAATCTCACGACGCCGGTGCTGTTCAAGCGGTATCCGTCGGCGCTGGACTACGCGCAGGCGGACCGCGACGAACTGGAGAACCTCATCCGTCCGACCGGCTTCTTCCGTAATAAGGCGTCCTCTTTGATCGGCCTGGGCCAGGCCCTGGTCGAACGGTTCGACGGGGAGGTGCCTGCCACCATGGCCGAGCTGGTCACGCTGCCCGGGGTGGGTCGCAAGACCGCCAACGTGATCCTGGGAAACGCCTTCGGGATCCCCGGCATCACCGTCGACACCCATTTCGCACGGCTCGTGCACAGGTGGCGCTGGACCACGGAGAAGGACCCGGTCAAAATCGAGCACTCCGTCGGCGAGCTCATCGAACGCAGTGACTGGACCATGTTGAGCCACCGGGTGATCTTCCACGGCCGCCGGGTGTGCCACGCGCGCAAACCCGCGTGCGGCGTCTGCCTGATCGCCAAGGACTGTCCTTCCTACGGCCTGGGTCCCACCGAAGCGTTGTTGGCCGCGCCCCTGGTGCGGGGACCGGAGACCGAGCACCTGCTCGCGTTGGCCGGGCTGTAAGACGCGCCGGAACCCAACTCGCACAGGGGCCGCATGCCTAATTTGAGGCCGAGCTTGACCCGGAAGGTTCGCTGGCACATCGCGATTCTGGCGGTGGTGGTGGCGCTGATTGTGGCGCTGGTGGCCGAACTGCGTGACCACTCCGCCACGACGGGGGCGCCGTCGACGGATCAGGCGACCGATCAGACAATGGCCGATCGCGAACACCGCGACGCCGATACCGCCGCCGCGTTGGCGGGTCCACGGCAACGCGCCGGTCTGCCGCCGTGTCCCGGCGCCGGAAGCGGTCCCGGCCCCGAGGCGCTGCGCGGTGTGACGGCGGAGTGCGCCGCCGACGGTTCGGTCGTCGATGTCGCCGGCGCGGTTGCCGGGCGCTGGGTGGTCCTCAACTTGTGGGCGTATTGGTGCGCGCCGTGCGCCGCCGAACTGCCCGCGATGGCCGAGTACCAACGACGGGTCGGTTCAGCCGTGACGGTGGTGACGGTGCATCAGGACGAGAACGAGACCGCCGCCTTGCTGCGGCTGGCCGAGCTCGGCGTAAGGCTGCCGACCTTGCAAGACGGTCGTCGTCGGGTCGCGGCCGCGCTGCGGGTGGTAAATGTGATGCCCGCGACGGTGGTTCTGCGGCCGGACGGTAGCGTTGCCCAGACGCTGCCACGAGCTTTCAACACTGCCGACGAGATCGCGGCCGCGATCGGAACCGACAGGGGATAAGCGGAAAAATTGAACCGACTGGAGGGGCCGTGAGTGCTGGGGGTTCGCCCCTGCGGAATGGGGACCCCGCCCCCGCGCGCGGGACCGTTCCGCTGACGCCTGACGCCTGCCCGTCCTGGCTGCGTCCGCTGGTCGACAACGTCGATGACATTCCCGACGCGGCCCGGCGCCGGCTGCCGGCCGACGTGCTGGAGATGATCACCACCAAGGCCGCATCGACGGTCACCGCCCTGCGCGGAGCCAGCCGCGAAGCCGCTGTCCTGGTGCTGTTCTCCGGCCCGCAATCCGGCCCACCCGACGGCGGCCCCCCCGACGACGCCGACCTGTTGGTCACCGTGCGGGCGTCGACCTTGCGCCACCACGCCGGCCAGGCGGCCTTTCCCGGCGGCGCCGCCGATCCCACCGACGACGGCCCGGTGGCCACCGCCCTGCGCGAGGCCCGCGAGGAAACCGGAATCGACGTCAGCAGGCTTCATCCGCTGGCCACCATGGAGCGGATGTTCATCGCGCCCTCGCAGTTTCACGTCGTCCCGGTCCTGGCGTACTCGCCGGATCCCGGCTCGGTCACCGTCGTCAACGAGGCCGAAACGGCGATCGTGGCGCGAGTTCCGGTGCGCGCCTTCATCAACCCGGAAAACCGGCTGATGGTGTACCGCGGCGATCTCGGCCGCCGGTGGGCCGGCCCGGCCTTTCTGCTGAACGAGATGCTGGTCTGGGGATTCACTGGCCAGGTGATCTCCGCGTTGCTCGACGTCGCCGGCTGGGCAGGGCCCTGGGACACGGACGACGAGCGGGAGTTGGACGCGGCGATGGCGCTGGTCGGTGAACGCGGTGAGCCGCCCCGATGAACATGAATTCGATGACCCCGTCGCAGTGGCTGGACGTCGCCGTGCTGGCGGTCGCCTTCATCGCGGCGGTCTCGGGCTGGCGGTCGGGCGCGTTGGGTTCGCTGCTCTCGTTTGTGGGGGTGTTGCTCGGCGCGATCGCCGGGGTGCTGCTGGCGCCCCACCTCGTCAGCCACATCGCCGCGCCGCGCGCCAAATTGTTTGCGGCACTGTTTTTGATCCTCGCGCTGGTCGTCATCGGTGAGGTCGCCGGCGTGGTGTTGGGACGCGCCGTCCGGGGCGCGATCCGCAGCCGCTCCATCCGAACGGTCGACTCGATCATCGGGGTGGGAGTTCAGCTTGTCGTGGTGTTGACGGCGGCGTGGTTGTTGGCGACGCCGCTGACACAGTCGAAGGACCAGCCCGAGCTGGCCGCCGCGGTCCGGGGTTCGCGAGTCCTGGCTCAGGTCAACGAGGTAGCGCCGCCGTGGCTCCAAACGGTGCCCAAGCGGCTTTCCGCGCTGCTGAACACCTCCGGCCTGCCGGCGGTGCTGGAGCCGTTCAGCCGCACCCCGGTCATTCCGGTCGCCTCACCCGACCCCGAGTTGGCCAGAAATCCCGTGGTGCAGGCCACCGCCCCAAGCGTGGTCAAGGTGCGCAGCCTGGCCCCCAGCTGCCAGAAAGTGTTGGAGGGCAGTGGATTCGTGATCGCGCCCGACCGGGTGATGACCAATGCGCACGTGGTTGCCGGCTCCAACAGCGTTCAGATCTACGCCAGCGGCAATCCCCTCGACGCCACCGTCGTGTCCTACGATCCGTCGGTCGACATCGCGATCCTGGCGGTCCCCAACTTGCCGCCGCCCCCTTTGCCTTTCGCGCAGACCGAGGCGAAAACAGGTGCCAGTGTCGTCGTGCTGGGTTATCCCGGCGGGGGCAACTTCACCGCGACCCCGGCCAGGATCCGGGAGCTGATCAAATTGAGCGGTCCCGACATCTACCGCGACCCTGCGCCGGTCACCCGCGATGTCTACACCATCAGAGCCGGTGTGGAGCAAGGCAATTCGGGCGGACCGTTGATCGACCTCGACGGTCAGGTGCTCGGTGTGGTGTTCGGCGCGGCGGTCGACGACCCCGACACCGGCTTCGTGCTGACCGCCGAGGAGGTGGCCGGCCAGCTCGCCAAAATCGGTGACTCGCAACTGGTGGGCACCGGGTCCTGCGTCAGTTGAGCCTGGCTCGGGACCCGTGCACCTGCTCGAGGAATCTCGTCAGATGCCTGTTGACTTCCTCGGGTGCCTCTTCGTGGCTGAAATGCCCTGCGCCGGTGATGGATACGTAACGCCCCTGCGGGGCATAACGTTGCGTCCGATCGACCGGGTCCGCGAGCACGTAGGGATCCGCCTCACCGCGTAGGTGCAGCAGCGGCACACTGAGCTGCTGGCACATCGACCTCATGAACCGCCGGCCCTCGTCGCGCAGCTGGCTGCGCGCCGCCCAGCGCTGGTATTCCAGTGCGCAGTGCGCGGCCCCCGAGATCTGAATCGCCGTGCGCAGATGGCCGATGGTTTCGGAAAAGTCCTCGGATGCAAGCCATTTGGCGCAGCTACGGCTGCGGACCAGGCGTTCGATCTCGGCCGCGTTGTCTCGGGTCAACAGGCGTTCGGGCCACAACGGCACTTGGTATTGCAACAGCGTCTGCAACAGCGCATAACCCTGGTCGCGTCGGGTCAACGTGGATCGTCGCAACGCCGCGGGGTGCGGAGAACTGATCAGCGCGATAGCCGACACCAGCCGCGGATGCAGCAGCGCGGTGGCCCAGCAGGCCAACCCGCCGTCGGCGTGACCGACCAGTGTCGCCGAGGAGTGTCCGAGCGCACGGATGAGCCCGGCCGTGTCGCCGGCCAGTGTCCAGCCGTCGTAGCCGCGGGGCGGCTTGTCGCTGCCGCCGTAGCCGCGCAGGTCGACCGCGACCACCCGCGCCCCGGTCAGCCCGCGCAGCTGATGACGCCAGGACCACCAGAACGATCCGAATCCGTGCAGCAGCATCACCAACGGCCGCGCCGTCGGGGGCGGGCCGGCGGCCGCGCTGGGAGGAAGGGCCTCGACGACGTGAAAGCGGATGCCGTTGGCGTGCACATCCAGATGGCGCCACGGCCCGTCGATGCGGGTTACCGACGGATCCGGCGGCGCCATCTACCAGCCCGAGGGATCGGGTGCGGCGCCGTTTCCCGGCTTCGCGTGCTTGCCGTGGCGCTCGGTGAGTTGCTCGGCCCTGAATTCCGAGCCGGCGGCTTTGTCATGGCCGGGCGTCAGCGCGGTGCGGGTCTCTTTGACCGATTCGATGGTCTGGCGCGGCCCGCGGATCCGGCGCACCTTGAGGAAGCCAAGCAGGCCCAGCAGGGCGCCGACCACCACCATGACCCCGAAGACGATCAGGTATGCCACCCAGCGCCACAGCCAGGTGTCGAGCAGTTCGGCGACGAAGAAGAAGAAAAAGAAGGTGGAGTAAAACAGCACCACCAGCGCGGCGATGAAGAAAACGCTACCGGTGAGGCCCTTTTTGACGTCCCGGGTGATCTCGGCGCGGGCGAGTTCGACTTCGGCGCGCACCAGCGTGGAGACCTGGGCGGTCGCGTCCTTGATCAGGTGACCGATCGACGGCTCGGCGGGGCTGGCATGTGGGTCGGTCAACGGAATCGTCGTCAGCGTGCTGGGCACACCGTTCTTGCCATCGGCTTTGCTCACAGACCGTCCTCTTTCGTCATCGCCAGGCTCGCCGTCGTCGCGTTTTATGTTGCCATGCGGCGCCTGAATAGACGAAGCCAGACGAGGCCAGCCGAACACCGCGACCACCCGCCGGCCAGTTCGGTTCGCACAGAAAGCGGTCGGTTCGGGGCGCGCCGCTAGAGCGACCAAGGGCTTCCCGGCCGATTACACTCGGCGAAGCCGGTCGCGATGTCCGGCCGACCGATGGGAGTGAGGCTGTGCGGAGGGCGCACCGGTGCTTCTCGGTAGCGATAGTTGCCCTGCTCGTGGCCGCGCTGGGTTCGCATGGCCACGCCGCCGCCGCTGATGTCAGGATCCCGCTGGGCGGTGGCGCGGGCATCGTCATCAACGGCGACACCATGTGCACCCTGACCACCATCGGTGGCGATGCCGCCGGCGAGCTCATCGGTTTCACCTCCGCGCATTGCGGGGGCCCGGGCGCTCAGGTCGCCGCCGAGGGAGCGGAAAACGCGGGCGTCTTGGGCACCATGGTCGCCGGTAACGACAACCTCGACTACGCGGTGATCAAGTTCGATCCGGCCAAAGTGACGCCGGTGGCCAACTTCAACGGTTTTTTGATCAGCGGCATCGGTCCGGACCCGGCCTTCGGCGAGATCGCCTGCAAACAGGGCCGCACAACCGGCAATTCGTGCGGCGTCACCTGGGGAATGGGTCAGAGCCCGGGCACCATCGTGATGCAGGTCTGCGGCCAACCGGGCGACTCCGGCGCGCCGGTGACCGTGAACAACGAGTTGGTCGGGATGATCCACGGAGCGTTCAGCGACAACCTGCCGACCTGCATCGTCAAGTTCATCCCATTGCACACCCCGGCGGTGGTGGTGTCGTTCAACGCGGTGCTGGCCGACATCAACGCCAAGCACCGGTCCGGTGCCGGGTTCGCCCCGTTACCGGGCTGAACCGCACCGACTACTTCGCCTCCCTGATCGCGTCGAACACGCCGGGGTCGAGCAGCGTCGAAGTGTCGCCCAATTCCCGGTTTTCGGCGATGTCCCGCAACAGCCTGCGCATGATTTTGCCGCTGCGGGTCTTGGGTAGCTCCGGCACCACGTGCACCTCGCGCGGACGCGCGATAGGGGAGATCTCCCGGGCCACCTCGACGCGCAGGTCGTCGACGATCCCGTCGTGCACTTCGAAATCGGCGCACAGGACGACGAACGCGCAGATGGCCTGACCGGTTGTCTCGTCGGTCGCGCCGACCACCGCCGCCTCGGCCACCGCCACGTGGCCGACCAACGCCGACTCCACCTCGGCGGTCGAGAGCCGATGCCCCGACACGTTCATCACGTCGTCGATCCGGCCTACCACCCAGATGGCGCCGTCGGCGTCGTAATAGGCGCTGTCACCGGCGAAATACCAGCCTTGCTCGGCGAACCTGGACCAGTAGGTCTCGACGTAACGTTGCGGATCGCCCCAAATGCCGCGCAGCATCGACGGCCACGGTTGGTCCAACACCAGGTAACCGGTGGCGTGCTCGCCCTTGTCGTTGCCCGGTGGCAGCTCGTCGCCGTGGTCGTCGACGATCTTCGCCGAGATACCCGGCAGCGGCGTCATCGCCGAACCCGGTTTGGCCGCAGCGACTCCGGGCAGCGGGGAGATCATCGTGGCGCCCGTCTCGGTCTGCCACCAGGTGTCGACGATCGGAAGGCGCCCGGCGCCGATCACCCTTCGGTACCAGCGCCACGCCTCGGGGTTGATCGGCTCGCCGACCGAACCCAGCAGCCGCAGGCTGGACAGGTCGTGCGCGTCGGGAATTTCGCGGCCCCACTTCATGAACGTGCGGATCAGCGTGGGCGCGGTGTAATAGATTGTCACGCCGTACTTTTCGATGATCTCGAAATGGCGATGCTGGGTCGGGGTGTCGGGCGTGCCTTCGTAGAGAACCTCGGTGACCCCGTTGGACAGCGGGCCGTAGAGACCGTAGGTGTGTCCGGTGACCCAGCCGATGTCGGCCGTGCACCAGAACACGTCGCTATCGGCCTTGATGTCGAAGACGTAGTAGTGCGTGTAGGAGGCGTGCGTCAGATAGCCGCCGCTGGTGTGCACGATGCCCTTGGGCCGGCCGGTGGTTCCCGACGTGTACAGCAGGAACAACGGCTGCTCGGCGTCGAACGGCTCCGGGGTGTGTTCGGGGGAGGCCGCGTCGACGACGTCGTGCCACCACAGATCGCGGTCGTCATTCCAGGCCACGTCAATTCCGGTGCGCCGCACCACCAGAACGTGCTCGATGGGGCTGTCCGGGTCCGAGACCGCCTCGTCGGCGGCGTCTTTGAGGGGCGCGGGCTTGCCGCGACGGTACTGCCCGTCGCTGGTGATCAACAACTTGGCGTCCGCGTCGGCGATGCGGGCTTGCAGCGCTTTGGCGGTGAAGCCGGCGAACACGACGCTGTGCATGATGCCCAGGCGCGCGCAGGCCAACATCGCGATCACCGCCTCGGGGATCAGCGGCAGGTAGATCGCGACCCGGTCACCGGCCACCAGACCGAGATCGGTCAGCGCGTTGGCGGCCCTGCACACTTCGGCTTGCAGATCGGAATAGGTCAGGCTGCGGTGATCGCCGACGGGTTCGCCCTCCCAGTGGATGGCGACCCGATCCCCGTGGCCGGCCTCCACATGGCGGTCCACGCAGTTGTAAGCGACATTGAGCTTGCCGTCGGCGAACCACTTGGCGAACGGTGCGCCGGACCAGTCCAGCACCTCGGTGAACGGCTTCGCCCAGGACAGCCGATCGGCCTGCTTGGCCCAAAAGGCCAGCCGGTCCTGCTCGGCCTCGCGGTACAGCTCCTCGCCCGCGTTGGCCTGCTCGGCGAATTGCGCCGACGGGGGGTAGGACGAGGGGCCCGCGGAGTTGGTGGCGGTCACTGGCTTCTCTCCTGTGTCGAGACTGCGCCGTCAGGTGGCCGGCGTCGCGCTCTTCGGCAATCGAGCCTAGCCCGGCGACGGCGAGCGCCGAAACGGTGCGAGTGAGGAGCCGGGCGATCGAGGCTAGCCGTGCGCGTCGTAGCCGCGCGAGCGGTAACCGTGCGCTCGAATCCGGGGTCAAAGCCCGCGCTCATGGCGGATAATCACGGTGTGCCGGGTCATGGGCGGAGCATCCACAGACTGGTCCCCGGTTTTGCCGCGGCCGCAACGACTTACGCCGCCGCCGCCGTGCTGGGGTGGCCCGCGGCGGCCATGCCGGCCGACACTCTCGACGCGCCGACGCCGTGCTGGTCGGACCAGATCGCCGTGACCGCCGCCCCCACCGAGGCCGCGGCCGGGCACCGCGCGGTGACCCTGATGTTCACCCTGGCCGGCGGCGCGGAGCCCTGCACGCTCACGGGATACGCCGGGGTCGACTCGGGCGCTGGCGGCCCATCGGTGCATGCCCGGCCCACGCTGCGCGGCTACATGGGCGGCCTGCCGGCCGGCGTCAATATGGCACCCGCCGTCATCCTGTCCATATCGACCCAGGGACAGGCGATCGTGGAGAGCGTTGCCGTCGACGGCGAGGGAAAGCCGTGCCCCACCTACACGGAGCTGCTCGTCAATCCGCCCGACACCACCAACGTCGTGACGGTGTCGGCGACCATTGAGGCCTGTGAGTTGCAGGTGCACCCGGTCACCGCGGTCTGATCGAGCCACGACCGGGCCTCCACCGCGCGGCCGCAGGCCCTAGGGTCGGGTGTCATGCGTCGGATGTGGACCCGGGTGGCCTTGCTGGCCCCGCTCGCCGTCGCAATGCTCACGATCGCTTCGCTGGTGGGTTGTGGCGGCGGTGTCCTTAGCCCGGATCTGGTGGTGGTCAACGGCGGGGAACCGCCGAACCCACTGATCCCGACCGGCACCAACGACAGCCAAGGCGGCCGGATCCTCGACCGGCTCTTCGCCGGGCTGATGTCCTACGATGCCGCCGGCCATCCGTCGCCCGAGGTCGCCCAATCGATCGACACCGCCGACAATGTCGACTATCGCATCATCCTCAAACCCGGCTGGACGTTCACCGACGGCTCACCGGTGACGGCGCATTCGTTCGTCGACGCCTGGAACTACGGGGCGTTGAGCACCAATGCCCAACTGCAGCAAAGCTTCTTCAGCCCGATAGAAGGATTCGACACGGTCGCCGGTCTCACCCGGAACGGCAAGCCGACGGCGACCACCATGTCCGGGCTGCGGGTGGTCAACGACCTGGAGTTCACCGTTCGGTTGAAGGCACCGACCATCGACTTCAAGTTGCGATTGGGCCACAGCGCCTTCTATCCGTTGCCGGAGGACGCCTTTCGCGACATGAACGCGTTCGGCCAACATCCGATCGGCAACGGCCCGTACCAACTCGCCGAGGGACCGGACGGGCCGGCATGGGAGCACAACGTCCGAATCGACTTGCGGCCCAACCCCGGTTACCGCGGCAACCGCAGGCCACACAACAAGGGGTTGAGGTTCGAGTTCTACGCCAACCTGGACACCGCCTACGCCGACCTGCTCTCGGGCAACCTCGACGTGCTGGACACCATCCCGCCCAGCGCCCTGCCGGTCTACAAGCGCGACCTCGGCGACAAGGTCACCAGCGGAGCGGCCGCGATAAACCAGAGCCTGGACACCCCGTTGCGGCTGCCGCATTTCGGCGGTGAGGAAGGCCGGCTGCGCCGCCTGGCGCTGTCGGCCGCGATCAACCGGCCGCAGATCTCCCGACAGATCTTCGTCGACACCCGCAGTCCCGCGCGCGATTTCACCGCCCGTTCACTTCCCGGATTCGATCCGAACATCGCCGGCAGCGACGCGTTGGACTTCGATCCCGGGCGGGCGCGGCAACTCTGGGCACAGGCCGATGCGATCTCGGCGTGGAGCGGACGCTATGCGATCGCCTACAACGCCGACGCGGGACACCAGGACTGGGTGGACGCCGTGGCCAACAGCATCAAGAACGTGCTGGGCATCGACGCGGTCGGCGCGCCGCAGCCCACCTTCGCGGCCTTTCGCACCCAGATCACCAACCGCAGCATCGCCACCGCGTTTCGCGCCGGATGGCAAGGCGACTACCCGTCGATGATCGAATTCCTCGCCCCGCTGTTCGCGACCGGCGCGGGATCCAACGATGTCGGCTACTCCAGCCGGCATTTCGACGCCGCGCTGGCGACGGCCGAAGCCGCACCCGACTTGCCGCAGGCCACCGTGCTGGCGAACGAGGCCCAACGAATTCTCTTCCACGACATGCCCGTTGTTCCGCTGTGGAACTACATCAGCGTGGTCGGATGGTCATCCGAGGTCAGCAACGTCACGGTCACCTGGAACGGTCTGCCCGACTACGAGAACATCGTCAAGGCTTGACATGGGTTGGTATATCGCGCGCCGGATCGCCGTCATGGTGCCCGTATTCGTCGGCGCCACGTTGCTGATCTACGGCATGGTCTTCCTGCTGCCCGGCGACCCGTTGGCCGCGATCGCCGGCGACCGCCCGCTGACACCCGCCGTCGCCGCGCAGCTGCGCACCCGCTACCACCTCGACGATCCGTTCATCGTGCAGTACCTGCGTTACCTCGGCGGAGTTCTGCACGGTGACCTGGGCCGCGCCTATTCCGGGCTCCCGGTCAGTGACGTTCTCGCACATGCGTTTCCGGTCACCCTGCGGCTGTCGTTGATCGCCCTGGCCGTCGAGGCGGTGCTGGGAATCGGATTTGGGGTGATCGCGGGCCTGCGTGCGGGTGGCCTTTTCGATTCC
>Ga0134125_10002815_pt1 | contig 20438 bp, 24 predicted proteins | sample KB31751_FD_96464 | JGI IMG/M metagenome (GOLD analysis project Ga0134125, IMG submission 96464) | Terrestrial soil microbial communities with excess Nitrogen fertilizer from Kellogg Biological Station, Michigan, USA - KB3-175-1 | ecosystem: Environmental > Terrestrial > Soil > Unclassified ... | reverse complement strand
TCACCACGGGCGTGGCGCCCGCGGACGACGCGAGCCCCAGGATGGTCACCTTGCTGCCCGACGACGTGGCGCTGAAGCCCGCCAGCGTGATCAGGGCCGCGGTGGAGGAGGCGAGCGTGCTGGAGCTCGTCGTCGCGGCCGTCGCGCCGCTCATGATCTGCGTGCCGTTCACGGTGATCCCGGTGATCGAGGTGGCGCTGCTCCCGGAGAACGTGATGGTCGAGTTGGGCGACGGCGTCTCGGCGACGTTGCACTCCTTGTAGAACGCGCTGGTGCTGCTCTGGTAGTTCAGGCCGTTCGCCTGCTGCGAGCCCATGTAGTTGTAGTAGTAGGCGGGCTGGGCCGTGTCGCTGCCCGCGCCGAAACTCGACGTATTGTCGTAGGCGTAGAAGTTGCTGGACAGGTCCACCGTGCCGGCCGACTGGTTGAAGCCGTTCACCCACGCGCCCGTGAACGAGGCGTTCGGGAACGAAGTGCCGTCGGCGTTGCGGGGCGGCGGATACAGGATGTTCGGGTTGTAGTAGATCGAGTTGCACTGCGAGGTCTTGTAACCGACCTTGCTCGTCCACGGCTGGGACTCGTCCGGGGCGTGGGTCCACGCCATCGAGCCCGACGTGTCCAGCACGTAGCTGATGTTGGGCTTCACCAGGTTGCTCGCGGCGCTCGCGAGCGGCGACTGGGAAAGGTCCTGCAATGCGGCGCCGGCACCTATGCTGGATCCGAGGGCGATCGCGGCAGCGATCAGGAGGACTGTCTTACGCAGCGGGGTGGAGCTCATCGTTTCTCCCATAGGGCGTTCGTGCGCGGCATTAAAGAAGGACCACGGCCTGCACGTACGCGACGGTGTTCTTGGCGCCGTTCACGCGCACGGTGATGCGGTAATAGACCTGGTTCGAGGAGGTGAGGCCGTACGAAGAATAGTCGGGCGAGGACTGCGTGCTGCCCGAGGCGATGTTCGTGGCGAAGGCGCAGGTCTGGGCGCCCCCGTTGATCGACCCCGGCACCGCGCAGAGGCGGTGGATCAGGTAGAAGACGGAGTTGCCGCTCGTGTCCACGGTTCCGAGCGAATAGCCGGACACGGTCTGCGAAGGATCCGAGCCGCCCCAGTTCACGCCGTCGTGGCCGCCTTCGGTCACGTTCCCGGTGAGGTCGAGGGAATCCTGGCGGGTGGAGTAGTAGCCCATCGACGGGTTGTCGGCGTCGAGCGTGTTCGCGTTCGCGAGCAGCCACGTGCGCGCCGCCTCCACGCCGGTGTCGCCGGTGGCGACCGCGGCCTCGCGGTATCCGATGTTGCCGGCCACGATGGTCCCCGTATCCAGGGAACGCATCATCCCGAGGGCCGCGAGTGTCATCGCCACCAGCACGATGAGCGAGATGAGCAGGACCACGCCGCGCTCGCGGCGCGGGCCGGTCCCCGCGCGGGGAATGGGGAAGGGGCGCATCAGTTCGGTCTCCAGATCAAGTTGCGGAGCGGGACGCTCGTCTGGAAGAGGCGGTAGCGATAGCAGTTCCAGTCGGTCGCCGAGGTCGACAAATCGATCCCCGCACCCGCCATCGACTGGTAGAGCCAGTCCATGCTGCGGTCGGGACGGGTGGCGGTGGGCGTGGCGTCGCACGTGGTCCCGGAGGAGGGCTTCTCCTTCAGGCTGTTGCGCGCGGTCACCTCGATCGTCGCCGCCAGCACCCGGCTGGGCAGGTACGCGTTGGTGGTGAGCGAGGCGCGCGACCAGGTGACGGAGCCGTCGCCGGGGAGCGAGCTCACGTTCGGCGTGAGGTTCATCCCGTACACGGCGCGCAGGCTCACGATGTCGTTCACGATGATGTTGTAGTTGGCGGCGTTGCCGCAGTCGGACGCGATCCAGTCGCACATCGTGAGGTTGCCGCCCCGGATGGCGTAGACATGGACCTTCGCGTCGCCCAGGCCGAAGATCTGGCAGATGGGATACGTGCACTTGGGAACGACCGCGCCGCCGGCGTCCGTGATCCCGGTCCCGCTGTTGAACGTCGAAGGCGTGTTGACGCAGCCCGTCGACAGGTGCTTCTGGTAGGAGACCTGCTTGAACTCGACGGTGTTCGAGCCGGCGGGCCCGAAACCGCAGTTTCCTGCCGCCGACAACGTGGCGGTCGCCTCGTGAAGGACGCAGCTGGGGTTGCCCCCGGCCCCCGCGCCCGGCATGACGCTCACGAAGATGTCGCCGTTCTGGAACGAGTCGTAGTTGTAGAGCAGCTGGAAGGGCTCGGTGGGGAGCGACGTCTGCCCGCTCACCAGCTTGATCCCCGACACGAACGAGTCGCTGGTGCCGTAGGCGATGAGGACCGTATCCGTGTTGGCGTCGCCGGCGGGAACCAGGGGCGGGTTGATCTGGAAGGGCACGAGCGGCATGTCGATGCCGGTGTTGGTGGCGCTGTTGAAGACGCGGACCGACGGGCACCCCATGGCGACGAGGCTGTTCATGCCGTAGCCGGCCATGCGCAGCTCGCGCTGCAGCATGTAGAGGGCGATGCCGCCGTTGATCTGGGCGTCGGTGCCGCTGGTGGCGGTGCGCTTGAAGCCCTCCGAGACCGCGAAGGTCTGCATGATCACGACGACCCCGATCAGGCCGATCAGCATCGCGATCATGACCTCGATCAAAGTGAAGCCCCGCGCGAGGGTGGTCAGGGCACGGCTGCGGATGCGCGTCATGGCTCTAGCTCGCATTGATGTTCACGACGGACACGTACTTGCGCTGCACCGTCTCGTTGGGCATCTGCCAGTTGACGGTGACCGTGACCAGCGTGCCGGCCACGGTGATGGTGGCGGTGCCGTTGGGGAGCGTGCTGGCGACGGTGGCATCCCAGGCCACGCGGCCCGCGGATCCCGCGGAGGCGTAGGTCGAGAGGTTCGGCAGGTCGGTCCACATCTTGCCGACGATCTGGTTGGCGAGGTAGCTCGCGTCCATGCGGTACTTGGACTGGGTCACCTGCTCGATGGACACGGCCTGCATGCCCATCACGGCGACCACGCCGACGGAAAAGATGAGGATCGCGACCAGCGCCTCGAGGAGCATCACGCCCTCTTGCGCGCCCCGCATGACGCGGCGGGCGAGGTTCGTTCTCATTGGCACCCCTGTGGGTTGACGGCCTTGCTGAGCCTCGGATCGCAGACCCGGATCTGGCCGCTCGTGTTGATGAAGATCACCAGCCGGCGCTCGTCCGCGGTGCTGAGCACGGGATTGCGCACGTCGATGCGCATGATGTTGTTGGGGGCCGTCGTCGCCAGGCGCCCGTAGGAATCGAAGGCGGCGGTGGACGGCACGTTGGCGCCGACGGCAAGCGCCGCCGTGGGATCGGAGAGCGCCGTATCGGTGCCCACCTTCGCGGTGCCGGCGTCCTCGCTCGCGTCCTTCTGCATCAGGATGTTGCCCGCGCCCGCGAGGCAGGTGTTGTTGACCGCGTCGTAGAGGCACACCGTGAAGGCGCTCGAGGCGGCGTCCGTGAGGTTGAAGGCGACCACGGCGTTGCGCTTCATCGCTTCCACCCGCGCCGTCTGCAGCCCGCGCGAGAGCGCCTCGGCGGCGCTGCGCAGGCGCGTGTTCTGGATCCACGTCCCCATGGAAGGCGCGACGAGCATCATCAGCATCGCGACGATCGCGATCGCGATGAAGATCTCGACCAGCGTGAAGCCGCGGTTGCGGCCGATCGGGCTCACGAGCACAGCCCGCCTTTGCGGATGACCCAGCAGGTGTTGGGCGAGGCGGCCGTCCAGCCGGCGCTCGCGCCGCTGCCGCTCAGCGTGGAGGTGCGCACGTTGTTCTGGTTGATCGTGTAGGTGAACCCGACCATGGTGTTCGTGCCCGTCGCCGTCACCGTATAAGTGGTGGCGGTGAGCGCGCTGCAGGACAGCGTGAAGTTCTGAAGGGCCTGGAGCTGGACCTCGGTCGCCCCGGGGGCGGTCGGCGAGATCTGGCAGGCCGTGGGATAGGTCCGGTTGTCCTGGAAGTACTGCTCCATCTTGGTACGGGCGTCGCCCAGGCCGGCCGTGGCCTCGATCACCCGGCCGCGGGTGATGTAGTCCCGGTAGCTCGGAATGGCGATGGCCGAGAGGATCGCCACGATCACGACCACGATCATGACCTCGATGAGAGTGAAACCCCGCTGGCGGCTGGACATATGGACCCCTTTTCTTGGTTGTGGGAATCTAGGCGCATGCACGCCCAGGGGAAAGCGCCTTCCGACGCGCGGCCATTCTAAGCCGATGGGCGGGCGGGCCGGACGGACGAGCGGGCCCGGGCGCGCGGCCCCTCCGGGACTTCGTGCGGGCTTCCCCGGCAAGCTATAATTGGCGGCTTCGCTGTTGTAGCTCAGCTGGTAGAGCAACTGATTCGTAATCAGTAGGTCGGTGGTTCGAATCCACTCAACAGCACCACGTCACCCGACGGCTCGCGGAACCCTCCGCGAGCCGTTTTTCCTTCGTGCGGGATGGCCCTAGAGGAGCGAGAACCGGGGGCAGGCGACCTGCACCACGACCGCCCTGGCGGCGGCGCGCACCTCGTGGCGGACCTCGTCGGGACGCAGGCACGTGAAGGCCACGAGCCCGCCCAGGATCGCCAGGGCGAGGATCGTCGCGGAAGTTGCGCGAGCGGAGGGCATTCCCCGCAACCTACCGGTCATGCCGCCTGGGCGGTATCCCGCGAATAGGCTCGGCTATCCCCTGAATGGGGGATGGGCGGCAACGGCAGCAGGAGGCTCACGGTCGTCCCGGCGGGGGACGACTGGATCGCGAGCGTCCCGCCCACCACCTGCGCCCGCCGGCGCATGTTCGCGAAGCCGTGGCCCGCACGGTCGCCTTCGAATCCCCGCCCGTCGTCGCGCACCCGGATGTACACGGCAACGCCCGCCGCATCCACGCCGGTCTCGACCTCGACGTTCGCCGCGTGCGCGTGCTTAAGCACATTGGTGAACGCTTCCTGCAGGATGCGAAGCACGTGCAGGACGTTGCGCGGCGTCATGTTGGCGAGCTTCGGAACGTCGGTGATGCGCCAGTCGAGCTCGATTCCCTGGCGCTTCAGCCGCTCGTCCAGCCGGTAGCGCAGGTTCCCCAGCACCGGCAGCAGGTCGTTCTCGGTGGGCTCCAGCGAATCGATGGTGAGCCGCAGGTCGTCGAGGCATTCGCGCAGCGCCGCCGCCACCTCGGCGGCCGTGAGGTCGCCCTGCTCCACGAGCGAGAGCGTCGAGATGAGGTGCCCGCCCACGCCGTCGTGCATGTCGCTCATGATGCGCTGGCGCTCGGCGGCCACCGCGCGCTGGCCCTCGAGCTCGTTCATGCGCCGGTAGTTCGCCTCCAGCTCGGCGTGCTTCTCGGCCACGCGCCGCTCGAGCTCCGCGTTCAGCCGCTCGCTCTCGTTCAGCGAGTGCACGAAGCGGTCCACGAGCGCCCAGCCGATCGCGATGCACATGGGGATCGCGCGATACGGCTGGTACGTGGAATCGAGCTCGCCCAGCATTTCGCCGGCGATGATGTCGCGGATCACCGTCCCGCCGAAGAAGGCCACGGCGATGAGGACGAGCGCGCGCTCGAGGGCCGGGCGCTTGCCGCTCGCGCGCGCGAGGAGCACGAGCCACGCCGCCATCACCGCGAGCCTCGAGTAGTCGAGGACCTTCTCGAGGAGGGTCATCCAGGCCGCGTCCGACTCGACGAAGACGAGCGCCACCTGCAGCGCCGCCCAGGCCCACAGCGCCTTCTCGACACGCGGCCAGCGAAGCCCCGCGTAGCGCAGCGCGAAGAGCGAGAGGCAGACGGTGCTCGCGCCGTTGCAGGCCGCGAGCAGGAACTCGAGGCAGTCGCGGTTGAGGAGCGGGTCCTGCACGAGGTAGAGCGCGTTCATCGCGGCCCACCCCAGGGCGCCCGCGCCGAAGTAGGCGTAGAGCGACTCGTTGCGGCGGCGGAACCACACCATCAGCATGAAGATGCCGAGCGCGGCGGCGAGCGCGCTGGAAAGCTGCGCTCCCGTGATCTGCACGAAGTAGCGCCGGTCGTAGACGCGCCGGACCGGGGTGTCCTCGCCCACCGTGAGCGGGGCGAGCGCCCCCCTCCAGCCGTCGCCCACGAAGAGGCGCACGTGGAGCGTGTTCTCGCCCGCGCGCAGCAGCTTGGGCGGGATCACGAACACCTGCGGGTAGGGCGAGAGCTGCGGCGCGCCGAAGGCGCCCGTGCGGCCGATCTCCGTGCCGTTCACGTACACCGCGCCGATGGTCCGCATCCAGGGCGTGTAGATCGCATAGGGCGCGTCGGTCTTCGCCGGCAGGTCGAACGCGAGCCGGTACCAGCCGTAGCCCGAGGCCTTCGGCCGCGACTTCTTCCAGTTGTCGGGCAGGGCCTGCGCCTCCCATGGCGCGGAATCGGGCGGCGGCTCTGCGCTGTCGCTCTTCAGGAACCGCGCGGCATCGAGCGCGACGACCGGCGGCGCCGCGGCCGCGCCGGTGGCGAGGGCGAGCAGGAATGCGAACGCGGCGCTAGATGAGACCCATCTTGCCGGCCTCATAGACCGCCTCCCCCCGCGAGTGAACCGCGAGCTTCTGGTAGATCTTCTTCACGTGCGTGGTCACCGTGTGCTTCGAGACGCCCAGGAGCCGGGCGATCTCGCCGAAGCTGAAGCCCTTCGCGATGAGCGAGAGCACTTCGGACTCGCGCGCCGAGAGCCCGGCATCCTCCGCGGGCCGGGCGCTGCCCGCGTCGGAGGCGGACTTGAAGCGCTTGAGGAGCTGGCGCGCGATCACCGGGCTGATGGGCGAGCCGCCGGCGCGCAGCTCCTTGATGAGGCCCACGAACTGCGCCGGGATGCTGTCCTTGAGGATGTAGCCGGTGGCGCCCGCCTCGATCGCCGCGAGCACGTGCTCCTCGTCGCCGAAGACCGTGATGACCACGGTGTCCGTGCCGGGGAACCGGCGCGAAGCCTCGCGGATGATCTCGATGCCGCTGCCGTCCGGGAGCCCGAGGTCGGTGAGCAGCACGTCGGGCGCGGCGCTCGCGAGCGCCTGGCGGGCCGAGGCGCAGTCCGGGACGGCCGCGAAGAGCTCGAGGTCCGGATCGGTTGCGATGATCCCGCAGAATCGCTTCAGGAATGCCGGGTCGTCCTCGACCACCATGACCGTGGCCATCGCTTCCCTTCGGGTGGCGGCTTGCGGCCGATCATATGCGATCGGCGCTCGCCGCGTATCCCGCGAAGGAGGGATGGGCGTACCATGGCTTCATGAAAATCCACCATGCCGCGCTCGCCGCCGCGACCACGATCCTCGCCCTGGGCGCGGCGCTCGCCGCCGGCAAACCGGCGCCCGCACCGGTTCCCGGCGCGCTCTCGAAGGTCCCCGCCGACATCCCGGACATCGTGGCGCTCCAGTCCGCCGACCTCACGTGGGCGAAGCATTTCAATGCCGGCAACGCCAACGGGGTCGCGGTGCTCTACGACGAGAACGCGGTGCTCCTCCCGCCCAACGCCCCGGCCGTGGTGGGACGCGAAGCGATCCGCGCATTTCTCGGCCGCGAGATGAACGAGGCGAGGAAAGCCGGCGTCACGTTCAACCTCGGCGCCAATCCGGCGGGCGGCATCTCGGGCGACATGGGTTGGCAGTCGGGCACGTACGCCGTGAAGGACAAATCGGGGAACGTGGTGGAAACGGGGAAATACCTGTCGGTCTCGAAGAAGCAGGGCCGCAAGTGGTCCTACGTCCGCGACACCTGGAACGCCGATGCGGCCCCGCGGCCTGCGGTGGCGCCGGACTCGCCCGCCACGCCCAAGTAGGTCACTTCAGGAAAAAGCGGTACGCGGGGTTGCGCGACTCGTCGGTGAAGTCGTAGCCCAGCTCGCGCAGGAACTTGCGGAAGGCGCCCTTCTCCCGCTCCGGCACCTGCAGCCCCACCAGCACGCGGCCCACGTCGGCGCCCTGGTTGCGATAGTGGAAGAGCGAGATGTTCCAGCCCGCGCCCATGCGATCCAGGAAGTTCATGAGCGCGCCGGGCCGCTCCGGAAACTCGAACCGGTAGAGCATCTCGGGCTGCTTCAGCGCCACGCGCCCGCCCACGAGGTGGCGGCCGTGGAGCTTCGCCATCTCGTTGTCCGAGAGGTCGGCCGCGGGGATGCCATGGCGATGCAGCGTCGCGACGAGCCGTTGCGTCTCCTCGCGCGAGGAGACCGCCACGCCCAGGAAGATCGCCGCCTCGCGCCCGGGTGCGTAGCGGTAGTTGAACTCGGTGACGCTGCGCTTGCCCAGGAGCGCGCAGAGCTCGCGATAGCTGCCGGGGCGCTCCGGAATCGTGACGGCGAGCACGGCCTCGCGATGCTCGCCCAGCTCGGCGCGCTCGGCCACGAAGCGCAGGCGGTCGAAGTTCATGTTGGCGCCCGAGGCGACCGCGACCACCGTGCGGCCCTTCCACTTGCGGCGCGCGAGGTCGCGCTTGGCGCCGGCGAGCGCGAGCGCCCCCGCGGGCTCGAGCACCGTGCGCGTGTCCTCGAAGATGTCCTTGATGGCCGCGCAGATCTCGTCGGTGTCCACGAGCACCATGGAATCGACATAGCGCTTCGCGAGCGCGAGCGTCTCCTTCCCCACCTGGCGAACCGCGACGCCGTCGGCGAAGAGGTTCACGTGGGGAAGCGTCACGCGCCGCCCGGCCTTCAGCGACTGGAACATGGCGCTGGAGTCCACGGGCTCCACGCCGATCACGCGCGTGCGCGGGGAAACGCGCTTCACGTAGGCGGCGATTCCGCCGACGAGGCCGCCGCCGCCCACCGGCACGTAGATCGCGTCGATCGGGTGCGGGTGCTGGCGCAGGATCTCGAGGCCCACGGTGCCCTGCCCCGCGATCACCAGCGGATCGTCGTAGGGGTGCACGAATGTCGAGCGGCGCTTTCTCGCGAGCGAGCGCGCATGCAGGTAGGCCTCGTGGTAGCTGTCGCCGTGCAGCTCGACGTGCGCGCCGCGAGAGCTCACCGCCGTCACCTTGATGCGCGGCGTGGTGACCGGCATCACGACCGTGGCCGCCACGCCCAGCTTCTGCGCGGCGAGCGCCACGCCCTGTGCGTGGTTTCCCGCGCTCGCGCAGATGACGCCGCGCTCGAGCATCGCGGGAGCGAGGTTCGCCATCTTGTTGTAGGCACCGCGCAGCTTGAACGAGAAGACCTCCTGCTTGTCCTCGCGCTTCAGGAGCACGTGGTTGCCGGTGCGCCGCGAGATGGCCGGCACCGGATCCAAGGGGCTCTCCACCGCGACGTCGTACACCTTGGCCGTGAGGATGCGTTCGAGGTAACCGTCGTCCTTGCGTGCGCGCGTTCGCATGGAACGCAGCATATCAAGAACGGTTATGCTGCCGCCCCATGGACCTGAACGCCCAGAAGAATGCCGCCGCGCAGGCCGCCCTCGCCTTCGTCGAGGACGACATGGTGGTGGGCGTCGGCACCGGCTCCACGGTGAATTTCTTCATCGACGCGCTCGCGGCGAAGAAGGGCCGCATCAAGACCACGGTCGCGAGCTCGGAGGCGAGCGCCAAACGCCTGCGCGCGCTGGCGATCCCCGTGACGGAGCTGAACGACACCGACGGCTGCGACCTCTACGTGGACGGCGCCGACGAGGTGACCGAGCACCTCGCGATGGTGAAGGGCGGCGGCGCCGCGCTCACGCGCGAGAAGATCGTGGCGGCGGCGAGCCGCAAGTTTGTCTGCATCGCCGACGCAGGCAAGCTCGTCGGCGTCCTGGGCAGGTTCCCGCTGCCCGTGGAAGTGATCCCGATGGCGAGGAGCTACGTCGCCCGCACGCTGGTGAAGGTGACGGGCGGCATGCCGGAGCTGCGCGCGGGCGTCACGACCGACAACGGCAACCTCGTCCTCGACGTGCGCGGCCTGTCGATCATGAAGCCCATGGAGCTCGAGGCCGAGATCGGCGCGATCGCCGGCGTCGTGGAAAACGGCATCTTCGCGCGCCGGCCGGCGGACGTGCTGCTGCTGGGAACCGGCAATGGAGTAAGGACGATCAACCGGCCACGCTGAACCCTGGAGGCCCGCCATGCACTTCCTTGGAACGGTCACGATGGAGTACTGCGACACCGCGACGGACGACGTCGGCAAGGACGCGGTGCTGGAGGCCGCGCGCCGCACGCCGCGGGACCTCGACAACTGGTTCCTCACGCTCACGCGCCCCAACGAGGACTACATGGACGCGACCATGAACGCCGACGGCACCTTCCGCGTGCAGTTCAGCGAGGGCAGGGACAAGGCCGAAAAGGTGCTGATCGCGGAGCCGCCCGTGGACGAGGAGCTCCTGGTGCGCCTGCTGGACAGCTACTACGAGAACGACGGCGGCTGGAAGACGATGTGCGCCTGGCAAGAGCGCAAGAAGAAGTCGCTCTTCCAGAAGATCTTCGACTGAACCTCTCGCGCCTTCGCGCCTCGCGCCTTACGCCTTCGGCACGTACCCCACGGCCTGGTCGGCGCCCTCGCCGAAGAAGTGCTTCCTCATCTGCTCCTCCAGGTACTTCCTCGCGCGCGGGTCGGCGAGGTTGAGGCGGTTCTCGTTCACCAGCATCTTCTGGTGCTCGAGCCACTGCTTCCACGCCTCCTTCGAGACGCTTTCCCAGAGGCGCTTGCCGAGCTCGCCCGGGTAGGGTGGGACGTCGAGGCCCTCGGCCTCCTTCTTCAGCTTCACGCACTGCACCATCCGAGCCATCAGATCTCCTTCACAAAAACCTTGGACCGGCGATCGTAGTTGTAGAGCGCCTGCTTGCGCTCCGGAAGCCAGTCCGTGCCCATCTCCACGAAGCCGCGCTCGAGGAACCAGTGCGTGGTGCGCGTGGACAGCACGAAGATCGACTTCAGCCCCTGGGCCCTCGCGCGCGCTTCCCCGTACGCGAGGAGCCGCTCGCCGCGCCCGCCGTCGCGGTAGAACGGGCTCACGGCGAGCGCCGCCAGCTCCGCGGTCTTCCTGTCGGGAAAGGGATAGAGGGCCGCCGTGCCGAGAATGTTCCCCTCGGACTCGATCGCGAAGAAGTGCCCGACCTCGGCGGCGAGCTGCTCGCGATCGCGCTTCACGAGGACCCCCTGCTGCTCGAGGGGCTCGAGGATCTGGATGATGCCCGGGACGTCGGTGCTGGTGGCCTGGCGGATGTGCTCCGGCGACTCGGGCACCACCATCGTCCCGATGCCGTGGTGGGTGAAGAGCTCGATCAGGAGCGCCCCATCGACGTGCCGGCTGATGAGGTGCGAGCGCTTCACGCCGCCGGAGGCCGCCCTCACGGCGCATGGCAGGTAGATCTGCACGTCCTCGGGAAGGTTGTTGGCGCGGATGAGGTCCCCGGCCTGCTTCACGGTGAGCTCGGAGATGAGCTTGCCCTTCGCGTCCAGGGCGCCGGCGGTCTCCGTGAGGAAGATGAGCTTGTCGGCGCCCAGCGCGATCGCCGCGGAGGTGGCCACGTCCTCCAGCGTGCAGTTGAAGACGTCGCCCGTGGGCGAGAAGCCGATGGGCGAGATCAGCACCACCTCGTGGTCGTCCAGGCGCCGGCGGATGCCCTCGGCGTCGATCTTGCGCACCTCGCCCGTGTGCCCGAAGTCCACGCCGTTCACCACGCCCACCGGCTTCGCCGTCACGAAGTTTCCGGAGGACACGCGGATGTCGGCGCCCCACATGGGGCTGTTGGCGAGCTCCATGGAAAGGAGCGCCTCCATCTCCACGCGCACGATGCCGTTGGCTTCCTTCACGCACGCGAGCGCGCGTTCGTCGGTCACGCGCCGCCCCGCCACGTAGTGGGGCGTCACGCCGTGCTGGCGCATCTGCTCCTCGATCTGCGGGCGGGTGCCGTGGACGATGACCACGCGGACTTCCAGGCTCACCAGCACGTTGATGTCGTGGGTGAGCTGCTGGAACTCGCCGTCCTGGAGCACCTCGCCGCCGAAGGCGATCACGAACGTGGCCCCGCCCCACTGGTGGATGTAGGGCGTGGCCGTCCGGAACCACTTCACGAACGCCTCGGTCTTCAGCTTCGGGTTTCTCGCCATAGCGCGCGATTCTATCCGCGGAAGTCGCCCCACAGCGCCTGGATCGCGGCGAGCGCCGCGAGCGGCGCCGTTTCCGCGCGCAGCACGCGGGGGCCAAGCCCGACGGGGATGCCGCCCTGGGAGTGCGCGAGGTCCTGTTCCCGCTCCGAAAGCCCGCCCTCCGGGCCCACGAGGAGCTCGAGCGCCGCCTCCGGGGCGGGCTGCGCCCCGAACCGCGGAGCGCCGGGCGTGAGCACCCAGCGGGGCGCCGTCGCCGGCACGGCGATCCAGCTCTGGAAGCCCAACGTGGGGCGCACCTCGGGAATGCGGTTGCGGCCGGACTGCTCGCAGGCGGCGATCGCCACGCGGCGCCAATGCGCCTCGCGCCGCGCGGCGCGCTCGCCGGCAAGGCGCACCACGCTGCGGTCGCATACGACCGGCTGGACCCACGCCACGCCCAGCTCCACCGCCTTCTGGATGATCCAGTCCATCTTGTCGGCCTCGGGCAGCCCCTGCACCAGCCCCACGCGCAGGGGCGGCTCGGCATCGGCGTCCCGGAAGGCGCCCACCTTCACGTCCACGCGGTCCTTCTCGGCGCGCTGGATCGTGGCGTCGTACTCGCCGCCGCGGCCGTCGAAGACGACGATCGCATCGCCGGCCTTCAACCGCAGCGATTTCGCGACGTGCTGCGCCGCCTCGGGCGCGAGGGCGAACTGCGCCCCGGGACCGAGGCGCAGGTCGCAGTGAATCCTGGGATGGGGCATCTTCTCGCGCCTCGTGCCTCGCGCCTCGCCCTAGAAGCTCATGCACGCGGCCGAGAGCAGCCCCACGGCGAGGGCGAGGCTCCCGAGGAAGAAGCCCTGCGCGCCGTTGCCCGCGGGAATGTCGCGGGTGATCGACGGCATGATGAGCTTCACGGCCACGAAGGCCACGATCTGGGTGGCGAGCGCGATCACGCCCCAGATCGCCATGTCCACCAGGTTCGCGCTGTGCTGCACGGCCGAGGCGAGCGGCGCGATGAAGCCCAGGATCGCGCCGGTGAGGCTGAACGAGGCGGCCATGTTGCCCTCGCGGATCATGGCGAAGTCGTCCCACGGCGTGATGCGGGTGTAGGTCGCGAGGAACGCGCCCAGGAGGAGCAGCGCCACCGCGAGGTAGGCGAGGAAGGCGTCGAAGCCGGCGAACGAGTCGAACACTTCTCTCATGGCATCTCCCTCTTCAGGTGAAGTAGTGCGGCACGAAGCGGCTGGAATTGCGGGTGATGGGTGAATCGTCCTCGCGGATGCCCACGCCCGCGGGCTCGTCGCCGACCACCCAGGAGCCCACCACGGTGTAGTTGCCGTCGAAGCGCGGCAGCTCGTGGTAGGCCTGCCAGATGTAGCCCTCGGCGCCGTACTCCCCGGGGGCCTCGACGGTGCGCCCGCCGGCGCTGATCGAGACGTTCGCTCCCTCGCGGGAGTAGATGGGCTTCTTCACGAAGTCCGTGGCGAAGCGGCCGGGCTCGAAGCTCGCGGCGAGGAGGTTCGGGTGCTCCGGGAACATCTCCCAGAGCACGGGCAGGATCGCCTTGTTCGAGAGCAGCATCTTCCACGCCGGCTCCACGACGCGCGCCTTGCCGGCGAGGAGGTATTGGGCGAACTCCTCGCGCGCCATCCATTCCCAGGGGTAGAGCTTGAAGATCGAGACGATGGGGTTCGCGTCCAGGTCCACGAAGCGCGAACCGTCCCAGCCAATGTCCGCGATGTCGATGGGGCGAGCGTCGATGCCCGCCTGGGTCGCCGTGTCGCGCAGGTAGTCGAGCGTGCCCGAGTCCTCCTGGGACTCCAGGTCCCCGGTGAAGTAGACCGCGCCCACCGCGGGCAGGCTCGCGCGCACCACCTTCCAGCGCTCGATCAGCTTCTCGTGGATCGAGTTGAACTGGTCGGCTTGCGGCATCACGTCCTGGAGCCAGTACCACTGCACCACGCTCGCTTCGAGGAGGGCCGTGGGCGTATCCGCGTTGTATTCGAGGAGCTTCGGCTCCCCGGTCCCGTCCCAGGAGAAGTCGAAACGCCCGTAGAGCGACTTGTCGCCCGCCTTCCACGAGCGCTCGATCGCGGCGTGGAAGGGCTCCGGGATCGCGAAGCGTGAGTAGTCGCCCTTCGCGACCACCCTCTCGACCGCTTCGAGCGAGCGTGCCTGCAGCTCGCCGGTCGCCGCCTCGAGCGTGTCGGCCTCGGCCCCGGTGAACCGGTAGCAGGCGCGCTCGTCCCAGTAGACGCCGTCCATGCTGTGCCACGAGAAGCCCAGCTCCTCCACCTTGGCCGGCCAGTCGGGCCGCGGCACGCGGCTTTCGCGGCGCACGCCTCTCAGCTTCCCGAGGAGCCGCGCGCCGAGGAGCCGAAACCGCCGCGCGTGATGGACGAGGTATGCCCCGAGGACGACGTCGTGCCCAGGGAGCGCGCGGAAGACCAGTTCGTTCCGTAGTAGCCCGGCAGGATCGGCCCATACCAGAAGCCGTGCGCCGCGTGGGAAGGCTCGGTGGCGGGCTTGCAGTCCTCGGGCTTGTTGCCCCAGTCCGAGAGGCAATCCTCGCGCGACGCGTACACCTGGCGCTGCGGATCGGGAGCGCGGCTGCAACCCGTGAGCGCCGCGATGCCGACCAGCACGAGCGTCACGCGGGAGCTCTTGCGCATGGCTACGCGACCAGCTCGCGGATGTAGTTGGGGAGCGCGAACACGGCCTGGTGCACGTCGCCGTTGTAGTAGCGAAGCTCCTTCACGCCGCGGTGCGCGAGGATGCGGTCGGCCTCCTTCGACGAGACGGTGCGCGGATCGATCACGTCGGAGGCGCAGGCGAAGCCCCAGATGGAGCCGTAGATCGGGATGTGGACGAAGTACGGCGTCACCTTCGCGAACACCTGGCGCAGGTTCCCGAGCGTCGAGCGCACGCGCCCGGGGTGCGAGAAGGGGGAGCCGAGGTGCAGCGTGAGGGCGCCATCGGCCGCCATGGCGCGCTTGGCGAGGCGGAATGTCGCGGGCGAATAGAGCTCCACGGAAGGTCCCACGGGGTCGGTGAGGTCCATGGAGACCAGGTCGTAGCGCACGGCGGTCTCGCGCAGGTAGGCGAGGCCGTCTCCCACGGTCACCTCGAGGCGCGGATCGTCGAAGACGCCGTGGTGGACGGCGGCGAACTCCTTCTTCGAGACCTCGATCACGACGGGATCGAGCTCGGCCATGTGCACCCGCTCGAGCGTCGAGTGCTTGAGGAGCTCTTCCGAGGAGCCGCCGTCGCCGCCGCCGATCACCAGCGCGCGCTTCGGGCCCGGGTGGGCGACCGCGGCCGGATGGACGAGGTTCTCGTGGTAGAAGAACTCGTCCTTCTCGGAGGTCATGTTGTAGCCGTCGAGGCGGAAGATGCGCCCGAGGTCGGGGGTCTCGTACACCTCGAGGAGCTGGAACGGCGTCTGGCGGCGCTCGACGAGCGTGCCCTCGAAATACACGCCGCTCCCGGCGGTGAGCCGCTCGAAGATCTTCTCGGACACTTCGCCGGCGCTAGGCCACCCGCTTCTTGAGCGGAAGGTCGCGGCCGCGCATGACGCGCTCGACCATCACGTCGCCGGGCTTGAGGGCCTTGATGAGGTTCGCGTAGACGGCCTCGGCCTTGTCCGTGTTGTCGGCCGTGAAATTGCAGACGTAGACGTCGAGCGTGGCGCCGGAGCGCTCCGGCCACGTATGGATCGCGAGGTGGGACTCGGCGAGCACGACGGCCCCCGTGGAGCCCCCGTTCTGGCCGCCATCGAGGCCGTCGAATTGGTAGAAATGGTCTCCGAGGACGGTAAGGCCTACGTCGGTGCAGGCATTGACGCAGAGGTCGCGGAGCTTGCGGGACGAGTGCAGCAGCTCGCCCTTCTGGCAGTTGTAGAGGTCGGCAATGATGTGCAGTCCCTTCACTTCGATACCCCCTTCCAAGCAAAAGTCCGCGAGAAGTGGGACTGTGTGCGCGACCTCGGGCGTTCCGCTATGGCGGGACGCCCTCAAACCCAGGGCGGCGGGTGCAGTCCTTCTCCTTGCAGAGGTTTACCCAAGCGAAAAATATCGCGGTGAAAAAGTGCGCAAGTATAATCGCATAATTCTTGCTACGTACAGTCCCTTCGGGCGTTTTTCGCTCGTCCGCGCCGGAAAATCCATGCCCGACACGCCTTCCCCCGCAGCTTCCCATGCCGACGTCGTGAACGCCATCCGGGCGCTCGCGATGGACGCCGTCCAGCAAGCCAATTCCGGCCATCCGGGCATGCCGATGGGCATGGCCGACATCGCCGAGGCGCTGTGGCGCCACTTCCTGCGCCACAACCCGAAGAACCCGCACTGGCCGGACCGCGACCGCTTCCTGCTGTCCAACGGCCACGGCTCGATGCTCCAGTACGCCCTGCTCCACCTCACCGGCTACGACCTGCCCATGGAGGAGCTGCGCCGCTTCCGCCAGCTTCACTCCAGGACGCCGGGCCATCCCGAGGTGGGCTATACGCCGGGCGTGGAGACCACCACCGGCCCGCTCGGCCAGGGCCTCGCCAACGCGGTGGGCTTCGCGCTCGCCGAGAAGCTCGCGGCGGCACACTTCAACCGCCCGGGGCACACGATCGTCGACCACTGGACCTACGTCTTCGCGGGCGACGGGTGCCTCATGGAAGGGATTTCCCACGAGGCCTGCTCGCTCGCCGGGACGCTCGGCCTGCCCAAGCTGATCGCCTTCTACGACGACAACGGAATCTCTATTGACGGCAAAGTGGAGGGCTGGTTCCGCGACGACACGCCCAGGCGCTTCGAGGCGTACGGCTGGAACGTGATCGCGCACGTCGACGGCCAGGACTCGCAAGCCGTGCGCAAGGCGATCGAGAGAGCGCGCGGCGCCGGCAAGCCCACGCTCATCTGCTGCAAGACGACCATCGGCTTCGGCGCGCCCACGCGCTCCGGCACGGCGAAGGCCCACGGCGAGGCGCTGGGCGCCGCGGAAGTCGCGGCAACGCGCGAGGCGCTCGGCTGGAAATGGCCGGCCTTCGAGATCCCGCCCGCCGTCTATCGAGAATGGGACGCAACCACGCGGGGCCGGGCGCTCGAGAGCGACTGGAACGCGCGCTTCGCGTCCTACGAGAAAGCCCATCCCGAGCTCGCCGCGGAGTTCCGCCGGCGCACGGCGGGCGAGCTTCCGTCCAATTTCCAGGCCATGGCGAAGGCGCTCGTCGCCACGGCCAACGAAAAGGCCGCGTCGGTCGCCACGCGCAAGGCGTCGCAAGCGGCCATCGAGGCGTTCGCGCCCCACCTGCCCGAGCTCCTCGGCGGCTCCGCGGACCTCACCGGCTCGAACCTCACGAACTGGTCCGAAAGCAAGACCGTGACGGCGACCGAGGCCGGCGACTACATCCACTACGGCGTGCGCGAGTTCGGCATGGCCGCGATCTGCAACGGGATCGCGCTCCACGGCGGCTTCATCCCCTTCTCGGGCACGTTCCTCACCTTCTCGGACTACTCGAGGAACGCCCTGCGGATGGCCGCGCTCATGAAGGCGCGCAACATCTTCGTCTTCACGCACGACTCCATCGGCCTGGGCGAGGACGGCCCCACGCACCAGCCGATCGAGCAGCTGGCGAGCCTGCGCCTCATCCCGAACATGGACGTCTGGCGTCCCTGCGACACGGTGGAGACCGCCGTGGCCTGGACGGCGGCGCTCGAGCGGCGCACCGGCCCCACGTCGCTCGCCCTGTCGCGCCAGACCCTGCCCTTCGTGAAGCGCGAGGCCGCGACGATCGAGGCGATCGCCCGCGGCGGCTACGTGCTCTCGGAGGCCCAGGGCAAGGCCCGCGCGGCGATCATCGCCACGGGCTCGGAGGTGTCGCTCGCCCTGGGCGCCCAGAAGAGCCTTGCCGAGGAGGGCATCGCGGTGCGCGTGGTGTCGATGCCCTGCACCAGCGCCTTCGACCGGCAGGACGACGCGTGGCGGGAGTCCGTGCTGCCCAGGGGCTTGCCGAGGGTGGCCGTGGAGGCCGGCGTTCGCGACTACTGGCGCAAGTACGTGGGGCTCGAGGGCGAGGTCGTGGGCATCGACCGGTTCGGCGAGTCCGCGCCCGCCCCCGACGTCTTCAAGTTCCTCGGGATCGACGCGGCCCACGTGGCCGAGGCCGTGCGGCGCATTGTCTGACCTCGACGCACGCCTCTCGATCCGCCCCGCCGCCGCGCGCGACGCCGAGGCGATCGCCCGCGTCCAGCGCGACTCGTGGCGCACGAGCTACACGGGAATCCTGCCCCTCGAGGTGATCGCGGCCCACACGGGCGCGCGCGACCCTGCCGAATGGGCGAGGCGCATGGGCCGCGCCGGGACCGACGGGGCCACGTTCGTGGCCGAGCGCTCCCGGAAGGTCGTGGGCTTCGCCAACTGCGGGCCGGCGCGCGAGCCGCTGAAGGAGCTGGACGGCGAGATCTACGCGCTCTACGTCCTGCAGGAGCACCAGCGCCGCGGCGTGGGGCGCGAACTGGTACGCGCCTGCGCGATGCACTTCGCGCGCCGCGGAATGTTCGGTTTCTTCCTGTGGGTGCTCAAGGCGAACCGCGCGCGCATGTTCTACGGCGCGCTCGGCGGCGAGGAAGTGGGCGAGAAGACCGAGCGCCTCGGACGCTTCGATTTCGCGGAAGTTGCATACGGCTGGAGCGACCTCACTGGTCTTGTCGCCGAGCCGGAGTAAGGCGGGAAGCCCCCCGACGTTGGGCTAAAATGGCCGTTTCCCCGCTGCAAATCCACGAGAGCCCTCCATGACCGTCCGCGTCGCCATCAACGGCTACGGCCGCATCGGCCGCAACATCCTCCGCTCGCACTACGAAGGCGGAAAGAAGCACGATCTTGCCATCGTCGCCGTGAACGACCTCGGCCCGGCCGAGACCAACGCGCACCTCACGCGCTACGACACGACGCACGGCAAGTTCCCCGGCAAGGTCGAGGTGGACGGGGACCACATCGTCGTGGACGGCGACCGCATCAAGGTCTTCGCGCAGCGCGACCCGGCGCAGATCCCGTGGGGGAGCCTCGGCGTGGACGTGGTCCTCGAGAGCACCGGCTTCTTCACCACCAAGGAGAAGGCTTCCGCGCACCTGAAGGGCGGCGCGAAGAAGGTGATCATCTCGGCCCCCGGCGGCAAGGACGTGGACGCGACCGTGGTCTTCGGCGTGAACCACAAGACCTTGAAGGGCACGCACACGGTGATCTCGAACGCGTCGTGCACGACCAACTGCCTCGCCCCGACCGTGAAGCCCCTGCACGACGCGATCGGCGTGCTGAACGGCCTCATGACCACGATCCACGCGTACACCAACGACCAGGTGCTCACCGACGTCTACCATGAGGACCTGCGCCGCGCGCGCTCGGCCACCCACTCGATGATCCCCACCAAGACGGGCGCCGCCGCCGCGGTGGGGCTGGTGTTGCCGGAGCTGAACGGAAAGCTCGACGGCTTCTCGATTCGCGTGCCCACCATCAACGTATCGTTCGTGGACCTCTCGTTCATCGCGGCGCGCGACACCACGGTGGACGAGGTGAACGACATCATGAAGAAGGCGAGCGAGGCGGGCGACCTGAAGGGCATCCTCGGGTACACCAAGGCGCCGCTGGTCTCGATCGACTTCAACCACGATCCGCGTTCGGCGATCTTCGATGCGACGTGCACCAAGGTGTCGGGCCGGCTGGTGAAGGTGTGCAGCTGGTACGACAACGAGTGGGGCTTCTCGAACCGCATGCTCGACGTGGCCGTCGCCCTGATGCAGGCGAAGTGAAGAACCCGTTCACCGATCACCCGGGCTCGGTGGGCGAGAGCTACCTGGAGCATGGCCTCTTCGCCTGCCGCTACGGGGCGAAGATGACCGCGGGCGGCGTGGCCGCCCTCCTCCACGGAATCTTCCCGTTCCTCTTCCAGACGACCGGCAGCCGGATCACGCGCGAGCTCGCCGCGAGCCTCGAGGAATCGCGGGCGCGCGCCGCCGCGCGCCGGCAGGCGCCGTGAACGTCCTCACGCTCGACCGCCAGGAGGCGCGCGGCAAGCGCGTCTTCATCCGTTCGGACCTGAACGTCCCGCAGGACGACGCGGGCGCCATCACCGACGACACGCGCATCCGCGCCTCGATCCCGGCGATGAAGATGGCGCTCGACAAGGGCGCGGCCGTGATGGTCACCTCCCACCTGGGGCGGCCCACGGAAGGCCGGTTCTCCGAAGCCGATTCGCTGGCGCCCGTCGCCCGGCGCATCGGCGAGATGCTGGGCCGCGACGTCGCCCTCAAGCGCGACTGGGTGGACGGCGTCGACGTGAAGCCCGGCGAGCTCGTGCTGCTGGAGAACTGCCGCTTCAACAAGGGCGAGAAGAAGGACGACGAGGCGCTCGCCCGGAAGTACGCGGCGCTCTGCGACGTGTACGCGAACGACGCC
>Ga0134125_10002814_pt1 | contig 20439 bp, 22 predicted proteins | sample KB31751_FD_96464 | JGI IMG/M metagenome (GOLD analysis project Ga0134125, IMG submission 96464) | Terrestrial soil microbial communities with excess Nitrogen fertilizer from Kellogg Biological Station, Michigan, USA - KB3-175-1 | ecosystem: Environmental > Terrestrial > Soil > Unclassified ... | reverse complement strand
GGATGAGAAGCCCGTTACGATTCGAGTCCATCTGGAGTTATCATCTCAGTTGTATGAAACACAACGCAGAATTCCATTTGAGCAGACGCCAGGTGCTGGCGGGGGCGGCGGTGCTGGCGGCGGCGAGTCCGCTGAGCGCGTTTAAGTCGCGCATCACGAAAGCGAGCATCAGCGCGATCACCGATGAGATCGGCCTGACGCAGGCGGAAGCGATCGACTTCGCGCATCACTACGGGCTCACGTGCGTGGAACTGCGGAATATTCCGGAGACGAAGAAGGAAGTCGCGAAGATGACCGAGCCGGAGGTCAAGGCCGTGGCGGCGGAACTGGGGGCGGCGAAGCTGAAGGTGACGTTCCTCAATACGAGCTTGCTGAAGTTCAACTGGCCCGGGCTCCAGCCGGGCGCCACGGTACGGCCGATGGACCAGAAGAAGTGGGATTCACGTAAAGAGGATGTGGAGACCGCGCTGCGGGCGGCGAATATTCTCGGCGTCGACAAGGTGCGCGTGTTTACCGGCAAGCGTGTGGAGCATCCGGAGACGACTTATAAGCTGATCGTGCAGACGATGGAAGAACTGCTTCCGATGGCGGAGAAGGCCAAGGTGCATCTGCTGATCGAGAACGAGTATTCGCAGAATATCGGGAATTCGGCGGAGTCGCGCGACATCATGGCGATGCTGCCTTCGAAGTGGATCGGGCTCAACTGGGATCCGGGCAATGCGCAGTTCCTGAAGGAAACGCCATTCCCGGATGGCTATTCGCTGGTGCCGAAGGACCGGATTCTCAATATTCAGTTCAAGGCGCAGAACACGCTGGACGGTCCGGACAAGATGGACTGGAAGGCCGTGCTCGAAGCGCTGGAGAAGGATAACTACCAGCACAAGCTCGGGCTCGAAACGCACGGCGATGCGGCGAAACGCATGGAGCATGCGCACGAGTCCATGGAAGCGATGCTGCGGATTGTCGGCAGTCTGAGCTAACGTGAGCAAGACATTCGGGATTGCGTTCGGGGCGGCGGTGCTGGTCATCATCGGCCTGGTATGGAGCGGTTTCATTGCCACGAAGGGAAACCACCTGGCTCCGGACGGTTTTATCTCGAGTGTGCGGGCGCAGGCTCTTTCCGAAGACATGGTAATGATCGTGATCGACTTCGCGATCATCAACGATTCCGATGTGGAGATGACGGCGCGGCGGATCGATCCGTTCATTACGACGGCGGATGGGCGCGAGATTCATGGCATCGTGTATTCGGCGTCAGACATGGCGAAGACGCCGAAGTTTTATCCGGCGCTGGGGCCGCTGATTCATCCGCTGCTCCCGCTACGCGGGAAAATTGAACCGCACAAGAGGTCGAACTTCACGATCGGCGCCGGATTCGATGCGACGCCGGCTGTGGTGCAGAACCGCAGGAAGCTGACGCTGCAGATTGAGGACGTGACCGGGCCTGTAGTGGAAATGACTTCGAACTGAGGGAACCCGTTAAAATGAAGCCACCATGTCGCAGGCTACCGATCAATACGTCCGCCAGAATGAAGCGCGTTTCCTCGAAGAGCTGAAGGAATTCCTGCGGATTCCGAGTGTGTCGACGGATCCCGCGCATAAGAAGGATACGCATCGCGCGGCGGAGTTCGTCGCGGAGAAGCTGAAGTCGGCGGGCCTCGAGAATATTGAGGTGATTGAGACGGAGCGGCATCCGCTGGTATATGCGGACTGGCTGCACGCGCCCGGCAAGCCGACGGTGCTTTGCTATGGGCACTTCGATGTGCAGCCGCCGGATCCGCTGGAGCTGTGGGAGACGCCGCCGTTTGAGCCGACGGAGCGCAACGGGAATCTGTATGCGCGCGGGTCGGCGGACGACAAGGGCCAGATGTATTCGCACATCAAGGCCGTGGAGACGCTGCGGGCGGCGAACGGGACGCTGCCGGTCAATCTGAAATTTCTGATCGAGGGCGAAGAGGAAGTCGGCGGGATTTCCGTGGCGGAGTATGTGGCGAAGAATGCCGCGAAGCTGAAGGCCGATGTGGCGCTGGTATCCGATACGGAGATGTATGCCCCGGGGCTGCCGACGCTGAATGTGGGGCTGCGGGGGCTGGTCTATATGGAGATTGAGGCGCAGGGTCCGGCGCGCGATCTGCATTCGGGGCTCTATGGCGGGGCGGCGCCGAATGCGGTGTTCGGTCTGGTGGAACTGCTCGCGAAGATGAAGAACGGGAACGGGCGCATTCAGATTCCCGGGATCTACGACGATGTGGAAGCGCCATCGGCCGATGAGAAGGCGAGTTGGGCGCGGCTGCCCTTCGACGAGAAAGAGTATCTGGCGAATGAGGTGGGGTCGACGGAGCTGACCGGGGAGCCGGGATATTCGGTGTTCGAGCGGACGTGGGCTCGGCCGACGTTCGAGGTGCACGGGATTGCGGGCGGGTTCACGGGCGCGGGTGCGAAGACGGTGATTCCGGCGAAGGCGGTGGCGAAGGTGAGTATCCGGCTGGTGCCGCGGCAGGACCCGGATCGCGTCGTGAAATCAGTCGAAAAGTTTGTGAAGGATAACGGGCCGCGCGGCGTGAAGTTTGAGGTGCGTGTGCTGAGCGCTGGACCGGGGCTGATGGTGAACACGGACCATCATGCGATTCGCGTGGCGGCGAAGGCGTTCGCCGATATCTACGGGAAAGAGACGGTGTTCACGCGCTCGGGCGGGTCGATTCCGATTGTGGGGGATTTCGCGACGCATGTGGGGATTCCGACGATCCTGATGGGGTTTGGATTGCCGGACGACGGGCTGCATTCGCCGAATGAGAAGTATTGCATCCGGAATTATTTCGATGGAATCCGGACGCTGGCGCATTTCTTTGAAGAGTACGGAAAGTAGGGCGCGTCAGGCGTCCCAGGGGTTGATGACTGGGGCGCCTATATCGTTGAAGTCCCACACGTTCCTTGTGGCGAGAGTGGCCCGGCGGGCAACCGCTATGCCCGCAATTTGGGTGTCACGTATCTCGATATTCCTGCCGGTTCGTCGCCGTTGTGCCGTCAAAGAGGCAGCCGCGTACGCCGCAGGCGTATCAAAATCCAGAACACGATTTTCCAATATGTGATTGAGGACGCGTTCGAAAGCGGCTTCCAGTGCTTCGCGCCTCCGCCCGAAAGACAACAGCGCTATGCCAACCCGCAGCTCAAGGAGACTTACCGAGGTTACCCAGGTGCATTGATCCTGCTGTCGATCCATCCAGCGGGCGACCGTTTCATCCGGCGCGATCTGCATCAACGCCGAAAGAACATTCGTGTCGAGTATGACCATCAGTCGAACCGGGCTGGACGGACTGAGCCGCGAAGTTCCTCCATTTCACCCGGCTTGAATCCGATTCCACGAAAGAGGTCCGCGATCTCAGTGCCGAGTTTGCGTTGGGGTGGCTTCTTTCGCCCGACATCGCGAAGAATGTGGCGCACTTCTTCTTCCAGGCTGCGGCCATTTCTCTTCGCCTGACGACGGATATTTTCCTTGACGCTTTCTTCGATGTTCCGAACGAGGATCTGGGCCATCAATTGAATGATATCACGATATCATTCAATTGATTTCAGCCCGTGATTCGTTCGAATTTCGAGCCGGGGCGCACAACTGTCTGCGTCCGTTCGGGGCCAGTCGAGATGCAACCGGCTTCGACGCCGGTTTTGTGCTCCAGGAATTCGATATAGCGGCGGGCGGCGGCGGGGAGCTGGTTCCAGTCGGAAATGCCGACGGTCGAACTCTTCCAGCCGGGCATGGTTTCGTAGATCGGTTTGGCCTTCGCCAGTTCTCGAACCGTCGCCGGCATTTCGTGCGTGACTTTGCCGTCGATGTCGTACGCGACGCAGACCGGAATCTCGTTCAGCTCATCGAGCACGTCGAGCTTCGTCACCACCATGGTTTCGAAGCCGTTAATCGCCGCGGAATATTTCAGGACCGGCGTATCGAACCAGCCGCAGCGCCGGGGACGACCGGTAACGCTGCCAAATTCCTTGCCGCGGTTGCGGATTTCGTCCCCCGCGGCATCGAGCGCCTCGGTTGGAAACGGGCCGCCGCCCACGCGGGTCGTGTAGACCTTCGAGATGCCGATGACGGCATCGATCTTCGTCGGCGGAACGCCGGAGCCCGTGCAGGCGCCACCGGCCGAGGAGCTGGAAGACGTCACGAACGGGTACGTGCCGTGGTCGATATCGAGCATCGTGCCCTGCGCGCCTTCAAACAGCAGATTTTTGCCGTCGCGCATTGCCTGGGAAAGGAGCGCCGCGGTGTCACAGATCATGGGCCGCATACGTTCGGCGGCTTCGGCGTAGCGGTCGGCGATCTCGCCGGCGTTCACGGTTTCTTCAACGCCGAAGGCGCGGGCCTTCGTCTGGTGGTCGGCGATGACGTCGCGGACGTATTCGCCGAAGTATTCGCGGTCAAGCAGATCCGCCATGCGGATGCCGCGGCGGCCGATCTTATCTTCGTAACAGGGGCCGATGCCCTTGAGCGTGGTACCGATCGGGGTCCGCCCGGGAACGGCTTCGCTGATCTTTTCGACGAGACGGTGAGACGGCAAGAGCACTTGCGCGCGATTGCTGATGCGGAGCTGCTTTTCGGCGTCGATACCGGCGGCGTTCAGGCCTTCGACCTCTTCGAACAGACCGATGGGGTCCACCACCAGACCGTTGCCGATGACGGCCGTCTTGCCGGGGTGCAGAATGCCGCTCGGGACGAGGCGCAGGACAAATTTCCTGTCGCCGATCCAGATGGTATGGCCGGCATTATTGCCGCCCTGGTAGCGAACGATGTAGTCGAAACGGTCGGAGAGGATGTCAACAAGTTTTCCCTTGCCTTCGTCGCCCCACTGCGCGCCGAGAATGATCAGATTACTCATGAATGGACGAATGGAAGGCCTGATACGGCCAACTCGTCATTGTAACGCGCTGTGTTACGCTGACCATTTATGACTGTTTCCGACGTGTTTCTGCAGCTCGGAGAAGAGCGTCTGCGGCAACTCGTTCGCGGCATCTCGATCGGCAAGCTGAGGACGTATCAGCTCTACGAACGTTTTAAAATCCGCACGCATCTGGCGAAGCTGAATACCGACAATCTGCGCGCGGCGATTCCGCGCTTCTGGAAGCGCCTGGAGGAGCAGGATGGCGAATTTGCCACCGATCTCGCTCAGGCGATCCTGATCGCGCATATGGACATGATCGTCGCGGTGCTCAATTTTCTGGAGGTCCCGCACCAGCAGGGCTTCTTCGAAAAAAACATCGAGGCGTCCAGATATCTGACCGAGGGCTGGCAGGCGCGCGCGTTTGAGCGCTTCAGAGCCGATTATCCGGAGCCTCTGCTGCTGTTCTATATCAACCATCTCGGCGCCGAGCTGGGATCGGAGCCGCAGGCGTATCTGCCGGCGGCGTAGCCTTTCATGCAGGATCTTCTCGACAGCGCGCTTGACCGCATCCGGTCGGCGCAGAACAACGAAGAACTCGAAGCCGTGCGGGTGGAAGTGCTGGGCCGCAAGGGTGTGCTTGCGCAGCTCAGTAAAGACATGGGCAAGCTGAGCCCGGATGAGCGGGCGGCGCGCGGCAAGCTGATCAATACATCGAAGCAGGCGCTCGAATCGGCGTACGAAGAGAAGAAAGCGGGGTTCGATCGGGCGGCGCTGGCGGCGAAGCTCGATTCCGAATGGATGGATCTCACCACGCCCGCGAGCGGCGTGCCGACGGGTTCGCTGCATCCGATTACGCAGGTGCAGTGGGAGATCGAAGACCTGTTTCGCAGCATGGGATTTTCGGTGCTGGATGGGCCTGAAGTTGAAACCGAGTTCCACAACTTCGACGCTCTGAATATTCCGGGGGACCATCCGGCGCGTGACATGCAGGATACGTTCTGGCTGGACGTTGGTAAAAATGCAGGCGGCTGGCTGCTGCGCACTCACACGTCGCCCGTACAGGTGCGCGGCATGGAAAAGCTGGGGCCGCCGCTGCGGATGATCGCGCCAGGCCGCGTGTTCCGCAACGAATCGGTGGACGCCTCACACGAGCACACGTTTTATCAGCTCGAAGGCATGATGATTGACCGCAACGTATCGGTCGGCAATCTCATTTACTTCATGAAGACGCTGCTGACCGCGATCTTCCGCAAGGAAGTCACCGTGCGGCTGCGGCCTGGTTATTTTCCGTTCGTCGAGCCGGGGTTTGAGCTCGATATCCGCTGCCTGATTTGCGGCGGGCCGGGATGCCCCGTGTGCAAGCAGAGCGGCTGGGTGGAACTGCTGCCATGCGGTCTGGTGAACCCGCATGTGCTGCGGATGAGCGGCATCGATCCGAAAGAGTGGAATGGCTTCGCCTTCGGGCTGGGACTGACGCGCCTCGCGATGATGCGGTATGCGATCGACGATATCCGGTGGCTGCAGAGCGGCGATCTCCGGTTCCTGAGGCAGTTCTGAGATGAAGTTCTCCTATAGCTGGATTCGATCGCTGGTGGACGGGCTCGACATGCCCGCCGAATCTCTGGAACGCCTGATCACCATGAAGACGGCGGAATGCGAAGGCATCGAGGCGGCCGGTCCGCTGCTGGCAGGAGCTTTGCCGGCGCGCGTGGAATCGGTCGAGAACATCGAAGGCGGCAAGCACGTGGTGAAGGCGGTAGTGGACCTCGGTCCGCAGGGCCGCAGGATTGTGGTCTGTGGCGCGCCCAACTGCCGTGAGGGCATTCGCACCGTCTGGGTACCGATGGGGATGAAGAAGATCGCCGGCGTGATGAGCGATGGCATGCTGGCAAGCGCGTCCGAGCTGGGAATCAGCCGCGATCACGAAGGCATCATGGAGCTCGAAGATTGCGATCAGCTTCTTCCGGAACCCGATCAGGTCATCGAGATCGATAACAAGAGCATCACGCACCGGCCGGACCTCTGGGGCCACTACGGCATGGCGCGCGAGGTGGCCGCAATCACCGGCAGGATGCTGCACGATCCGGTGAACATGCGCGAGCTCCCGGCGCCGGGCGGGCCGCTGCAGGTGGAGATCGAAGATCTGCAGCTATGCCCGCGATACAGCGGGCTGGTGTTTGAGAACGTGACGGTGCAGCCTTCGCCACTCTGGATGCAGCACAGGCTGACGGCGGCGGGGCTGAATCCGATCAACAACATTGTCGACCTGACGAACTACATCATGGCGGAACTGGCGCAGCCGATGCATGCGTTCGACCGCGAGAAGCTCAGGGGCGACACGATTTATGCGCGGCCTGCGCGCGAAAACGAGACGATCACGGCGCTGAACGATGAATCGTACACGCTTGCGCCTTCGAACGTCGTGATTGCCGATGCGGCCGGACCGATTGCGGTTGCGGGTGTGATTGGCGGCAAAGACAGCGCGATTTCGGAATTGACGAAGACCATTGTCCTCGAGAGCGCCAATTTCAATGCCGCGAGCGTGCGGAAGACGTCGGTCGCGCTGAAGCTGCGCACGGATGCCTCCATGCGGTTCGAGAAATCGCAGGATCCCCACAACACCGTGCGGGCGCTGGCGCGCGCTCTGGAACTGCTGCCGATGCTCTCGCCGGGGATCAGGCTGGTGGGCGGGCTGGCGGATCGCAGCGCGGCGTTGCCCGAACCACCGGCAATTCCGCTCGATCTCGGCTGGCTGGCGCGCAAATTGGGACGCGCGCTCGATGCCGGCGAAGTACGCCGTATTCTGGAAAGCCTGGAATTCGGCGTGACTGAAGCGGGGCCGGATGCATTCTCCGTTTCCGTGCCAACCTGGCGCGCGACGAAGGATATCGCGATGCCCGAGGACCTGGTGGAAGAAGTAGGCCGAATGATCGGCTACGACTCGATTGAGCCCACGCCGCCGCTGGTGCCATGCTCGCCCTCGTACGATCCGCCGGAGCGGGAGTTTCTGCGCGGCGTAAAGCGGCTGATGACCGCGCGCGGGTACACCGAAGTCTCCAACTATTCGTTCATCAGCGAAGAAGCCGCGCGGAAGTTCGGGCTCGAGATCGAGCGGCATGTGCGCGTGCTGAATCCAATTGCGGCCGGCCAGGAACTGATGCGGACATCGCTCGCGCCGGGAATCCACGGGAACATTGTGGAGAATGCGAAACACTTCGAGGAGTTCCGGATCTTCGAGATCGGCCATGCGATTGATCGGGCGGAAGGGAAACCGGAGGAGCGTTCTCATCTGGCGGCGGCGATTTATTTCCGCGATGGACGTACCGGGCTGCAGGAGCTGAAGCGCGCGGCGGAATCGCTGGCCGCGCGAGTGCGGGCGCGGGCGGCGGAACCCCAGGTATGGGAGCATCCGGCGCGCTGCGCGGAATTGTGGTGGCAGGGTCGCGTGATCGGACGACTGAGCGAATTCCATCCGAGTCTTGTGGAGACAGGCCGCGCGGCGATGCTCGATCTGGATCTTGCGGCGATTCGGGAACTCGAACCGCAGCGCACGGCCTATAAGCCCGTCCATCGTTTCCCGACGAGCGCCTTCGATCTTTCCATTCTGGCGGACGCCCGCGAACTGGCGGGGAATCTGGAGGACCGGGTACGGGAGTTTGCCGGTGGCCTGGCCGAATCGGTGGAGTACGTCCGGGAGTTCCAGGGGACTCCCTTGCCGCAGGGGAAAAAGAGCGTCACTTTCCGGATTGTGGCTGGGTCGTCCGACCGCACACTGTCATCATCGGAAATATCCGATATGTACGACAGGATCGTATCGGGATTATCTGGTTTAGGCTACGAATTTCGTACCTGAGATACGGGATTTACTGATGACCAAATGTACTGGTACCAGTATGGTTGAACACTCAGCCTATAACTCATAGTATTAGACCTTAGACAGTACAAGAGCTCTTTCGGAGGAGCCTAAATGAGTATCACCCGGCTGGTCGCGTTATCAAAGAAGAAGCTTTCGGAGGCAAGGATTTCGGTAGCTCCATCCACCGCAGCCTGGTGGGGCCTGCCGTTGCAGGCGCGGGAGCGTGCGGTCTATCATCCCTGGGATGTGGAGCAGGCGGTGATGCGTTCAGCGGAATTGGCGGCGTCTCCGCTCCGCCGAATGCCGCGGAGACGGCGGTCGGTCGAGCCGCAGGAAGTTCTGGCTCGGGCATTTCATTTTCATCTTCAGTAGCTTTCTGTTTCGCGGGTTTTCCAGCCGGGCTTGATACGGTCCGCGCTTCCACAGCCTGATCCCTCGCCGCCGCTGATGCCGGCTCCGTCCGCCCCGCCGAAAGCCGGGTGGCCGGACTGAAAGCCCGTCTGCGTTATCTGCGGACGATTACTTCTCTCAGGTTGTCGCGGGTGAGGAAGAACTTCACGCTTTCGAATTTGCCGAAGAGTTTTTCGAGGCTGCGGTTATTAAACACGTGGCCGGTGGGGCGCAAACCACGTTCGGTCACGAGGAGATTCTTCGCGTCCTGGATGCGGAACTCATAAGACTGCACCTCCTGCACCTTGTCGTTCATAGTGAAAAAGGCGAACAGGTAGGATTGCGGCTTCATGATGTCCGCCAGGCGATCCACCGTCGCGTTCAGCAGCGCGTGCCCCATGAATTGCATGGAGTCCCACATCAGGACGCCATCGAAGGTCTCCGACGGGTAATCGAAATTCGACTTCAGGAAGAATTCGATGCGGCTGGGGTTGGTTTGACCCGCCGGGTCGGGGCCGAAACACTCCTCCATACTGCGAATGACGTTGCCCGAATAGACCTTATGGCCGAGGCTCGTCAGGAAGTCGATGTTCTGCTGGCTGGCGCCGGCCAGATCGAGGATGGAAAGCCCGACTCGTCCCTGGAGATTGAAGAAGAACTGCTCGATGCCACGGCTGGGCCGGACGGCGGGGGGCGCAGGACGCTGGTTTTTGAGGAAGGAGATACCGGGGGCGGGGGCGTTTTGAGCCCGTGCAGGGGCAGTGGGTTCGTTTTGTTTTCCGAAGATGGAACGAAACTTATCCTGCAGCGGCACGGGCTCTATACTCGGACGGGCGTCTTAGCGGGACACCGGTGTGGCTGCCGCGGCGGCGGACGCCGGGGCTGAGGCTGCGGAAGCCGATGAAGAGGAAGCGGCGGCAGCCGGCTGCACAGTAGAGGTGGCAGTGGACTTTGGCTCCGGCTTACGAATATCGATGCTGCCCTTGAACAGGGCCCCATCCTCGATGCTGATGCGGGCGGTAGTGATGTCGCCGACCAGCTTGGCTTCGCGGCGGATATCGACCTTATCGGTCGCCTCGACGTTGCCCTGCACCTGGCCGAGGATCACAACCTCGCGGGCCTTCACGCTGGCCTGGACGCGGCCCGTAGCACCGATCGTGACCTTACTCTCGGCTGACTCGATGGTCCCTTCCACGTCGCCATCGACGTTCAGATCTTCCTTGGTGAAGATCTGGCCTACGATTCTGACGGCCTTCCCAATCGTGGCTAAGTTGCGGCTATCCGAATCGACTCTATGTGGTATTGACGACACTGGAACTGTCTCCTTCCTGATTTCCGGCGTAGGGCGAACAACCGGCGGCGCCGGTGGTGGAGCGGGCGGCGCGGCTGCCGGACGCGGCGCGGGCTGCTCTTCTTTTTTATTCCAAATGCTCACTGCGGATATAACTCCAGAACCAGTCTAACGGTGTGTGGAGAGAGAGCGCAACGCGATTGAAGTTGAGTTGCCGAAAAAACGAAAAGATGTTTTTGTACGTTAAAAAACGATTGAGCGAAGGGCCATTCGAGTGTCGAAGACCTGCATCGACCGGAGGTCCACCACCAGGGTGGGCCCAAAGGACGGTTCACCTTTTATTCGCCTGGACTGGCTGGAAGCGTGCAACGGCCCTGATACAATAAATACAGGATTTTTGCCAGCCGGCATGCGCCGGAGTCGGCTTGGTCCTGACCGAGAACCTTCTTCGGCCGCTCCTCTCATCAACACCGAGAGCCGTCGATCTTCGTGCATTGCAGTTAACCGAGGAGAACGACATTCGATGAAACTTCTTCAATCTGGACTGGTAATTGTCGCGGGCTTTTTAGGAGCCGCGGCGGCAACCGGTCATGCAGATCACAACATTACAACGGCGCATCGCAAAAGCGATGTCCGGATCGGCCTCCTGCGCCATTTTCTGCAGGAAAAGGATTCTCCAGCAGCGAGTTACGCGGAAACCTTCATTGTGGAGGCGGATGCCCACGGTCTTGACTGGCGACTTTTGCCCAGTCTGGCATTTGTGGAATCGGGAGGCGGAAAACATTGCCGCCTCAACAACCTTTTTGGCTGGAATAACGGGATGAGTAAGTTCGCCTCCGCCACCGCCGCCATCCACCACGTGGCCCGGGCTTTGGCGGAAGCCAGACCTTACCGGGGGAAGAGCACCCAGGGAAAACTCGAGGCCTACAATGAGGCTCCCGACTATGAATCGCTGGTGACCGCAGTCATGCGGCGGATCTCTCCGGTGGTTTTACCCCAGACGCTCTGACATCCTTTTCACATAACGTGTTTGACAAGCCCCCGCAGGGTATCTATAGTTGATAGATTCCCGTCTCAGACTCGGCCTGAACCGCAGGGCCGCGAAAAAGTGGGTGTAGGGGCAACGCTTTGATTGACAATGACATGCCGGGGGATGCCGAGGTACCCGTCAGCGGCGTAGACGCCGAGGACTACCAGCACTTCCTCGAAGATTACAGTCACCTGGCGCCGCCATCGCGCCACGAAGTGATCGAAGGGCGTGTCCTGAAGATCAGGGGCGCGGATGTCTTCATCGATTTCGGCTCCAAATCCGACGGCGTCACACCTCTTTCCGAATTCCAGGATTATGCCGGCAATACGACGGTCAAGCCCGGCGACATTGTCGAAGTGATGGTGGAAGGCGGTTATACCGCCGAAGGCTACGTCCAGCTCTCCCACGAAAAAGCCTCGCGCGTGAAAGTCTGGGACAACCTGGAGCGGGCGCTCAACGAAGAGCTGATTATTTCGGGCCGTGTACTGGGGCGCGTCAAGGGCGGGCTCTCGGTCGATATCGGCATTCGGGCTTTCATGCCGGGTTCGCAGGTGGATCCCCGGCCAATCCGCAATATCGATCAGTTCATCGGGCAGGATATTCCGGTGAAGGTGGTGAAGCTCAACCGCCGGCGTGGAAACGCGGTGGTTTCGCGCAAGCTTGCCGTGCAGGACGAGGTCGACTCGCGGAAGAACCTGACGCTGGGCATGATTCACGAAGGCGCGGTACTCACAGGGACGGTGAAGAACCTCACCGAGTACGGCGCGTTCATCGATCTTGGCGGCATTGATGGATTGCTGCATGTGACCGATATCTCGTGGGGACGTGTGGCGCATCCTTCCGAAGTGCTGGAAACCGGTCAGGAAGTCACGGTTCAGGTTTTGAAATACGATCCTTCGAAAGAGCGGGTGTCGCTCGGGATCAAGCAGCTTACCGCGGATCCGTGGGAAGGCGTAGCGGAGCGCATCACGCCGGGTTCGCGCGTGATGGGCCGTGTGGTCACGGTGACGGACTACGGCGCGTTTGTGGAACTGGAGCCGGGGATCGAAGGGCTGATTCACATCAGTGAAATGACGTGGTCGCGAAGGATGCGTCATCCTTCGAAAGTGGTGAAGCCCGGCGACAGCGTGGAGTCGGTTGTGCTTGAGGTGAATACCGCGGATCGCAGGATTTCACTCGGGCTCAAGCAGCTGGAGGCCAATCCGTGGACAACGGTGGAGAGCCGTTACAGCGTCGGTTCCGTGGTGGAGGGTCGCGTACGCAACATGACGGAGTTCGGCGCGTTCATTGAAATTGAAGAGGGCATCGATGGGCTGGTGCATGTGTCGGATCTTTCCTGGACACGGCGCATTAAGCATCCGAGCGAAGTGCTGCGCAAGGGTTCGATGGTGCAGGCGGTAATTCTGGCAATCGACGCGGGGCATAAGCGGCTTTCGCTCGGGGTCAAGCAACTGCAGCCGGATGTCTGGGAGACGTGGTTTCAGAATCACCATGTCAACGATACGGTTCGAGGGACGGTGCTGCGGCTTTCCGGATTCGGCGGCTTCGTGGAACTGGCGGAAGGTGTTGAGGGACTCTGCCATTTCTCGGAAGTGCCGGGATGGACGGGACGGAAATCGGATCCGGCGCCGCTGACAGCGGGTCAGGAGCTCGAATTCAAGGTGATTCGCATGAACGAGGGAGAGCGGAAGATCGGTCTGAGCCTGAAGGCCATGGCCGATGCAGCCGAATACGAGCGCCTGGAGGACTACCGGCGGCGAGGGGCGGCCGCTGGATCCGGGATCGACGAGATATTGCCCCGCCGCCGGGACTAGCGTGCGCGGGCGAATATGTTGAGAGATAATGCTTTATGGATGCCGTGCCGTTGTGGCGCCCGTGGCTGGAGGGAAGATAAAGGATGACAAAAGCCGATCTGATTGAAGAGGTCTCGCGAGTAGTGGAGATGACCCGTAAGGAATCCGAGGTTATCGTGGAGGCGATCTTCGACAGCATCGTGCGCTCGCTGCGAAACGCCGATAAGATTGAGATCCGCGGATTCGGCAGTTTTCGTACACGTCAGCGGCAGGCGCGCATCGGAAGGAATCCCAAGACCGGCACGCGTGTGGAAGTTCCAGCCAAGAAGATTCCTTACTTCAAGCCCAGCAAGGAACTGAAGGACGTGGTCAACAACTCGGACGGATCGGGAGAATCGGCGGAAGCTTCGACGCCGGAAACGCCAGCCGTCTGAGAGAGCCGTGGACCATCTCTGGAGTCCGTGGCGATATCATTATCTGGTCGGGGCGGAAGGCAAGCCGGCCGGCTGCATCTTCTGCAATCTGCCGAAGGAAAATCGTGATGAAGAAAATCTGATCGTTCATCGCGGCCGGCACAATTTCGTCATACTCAATCGATTTCCTTATACCAGCGGTCATGTGATGGTGGTCCCCTATCGCCATCTGGACCGGCTGCATGCGCTCGAAGAGGCTGAGGCGTGCGAGATGATGAGCCTCGCGCAATTGCTGGAGAAGCATATCCGCGAGATTTATCGTCCGGATGGTCTGAATCTCGGGATGAATCTGGGGGAGAGCGCGGGGGCGGGAATTGCAGGGCATGTTCACATGCACATCCTGCCGCGCTGGGCGGGCGATTCCAATTTCATGACGACCGTGGGAGAGACGCGGGTGCTGCCTGAGGACCTGGACGTCACCTGGAAACGGTTTGCCAAAGCTTTCACCTCGGTTGAGGCTTGAATTTCGGCCGTTCGTCCGGAAATTGGATCTGAGGCGTCCGAAGCGGCGCACAATGGTCCCATGAGATGGTTGCTTTCGATCTTCCGTATCCGCGGCGGGCCGGTGCCGCTTCGGGAACTCCCGTCCTTCCTGGCGAAGCTCGTTGTTTTCGGCGCGGTTACGGGACCGTTCTGGGCGGCTTTCTTCATGATGTTCGGCTACCCGGAAGGGGCGCTGCAGATCTTCGTGAATCCCGTTGCATTATTCTGGGCCTCGCTCACCGGAGTCATCTTCGCCCTTTGTTTTGGGACAGTCTGCGGCCTGGGCAATGGCTATCTGCGTGGTCTGCTGAAGGGGTATCCGCCCGCGATCGTGGGCACGATTTACATCGTGTACAACGCGGTTGGATGCTCGCTGGCCTGCATGCTCTCGTTCGCGATCGTCATGCATTTGCCTGGGACCGGCGTGAAGATCGAGATTCCCTTCCTTTGGGCGATTGTGGCGACGGATGGGATTATCGGCGCGATTCTGGCACTGATCATCGGTGCGTTCATCAAGCTGAAGATACAGGTGGAGTGCACGCAGAAGAAACTGTCGGAAATGGCTGTAACGGCTTCGCAGGCGCAGGCCCGGGCACTGCAATCGCAGATCAATCCGCATTTCTTTTTCAACACGCTGAATACGATTTCGGCGCTGGTGGAGGAAGACCCGGCGGCGGCGCGGGAGATGGTCGGGCGGCTTTCGGATCTGTTCCGCTATACGCTCGGATGTACGTGCTCGGATGCGGTGACGCTTGGCGAAGAGGTGCAGTTCGTGCGCGATTATCTTTCGATTGAGAGTGCGCGATTCCGCAAGCGCCTGCGGGTCGAGCTGCCGGATGGCGAGCTGCCGGACGCGCGGATTCCGGGTCTGGTGCTGCAGCCGCTGGTGGAGAATGCGATCAAGCACGGCATTGCGCCGCTGATCGATGGCGGGTCCGTGCGGGTGCGGGTGGAAGGCGCGGGTGACCGGTTCCGCGTGTCCGTGCGCAACACGGCGGACGAGCACGCGCTGCCGGATGGCGCGGCGATGTTCCGTCCCGGACACGCGCTCGATAATGTGCGGGCGCGGCTGCGGATTTTCACGGGCGAAGAAGAGCCGTTGCTGGTGCGCCGCGGGACAGACTGGGTGGAATTCAGCTTCGAGGCTCCGGCGGCGTGATGAAGCTGCGCGCGCTCATTGTGGATGACGAAGACCTGGCGCGGAGTGTGCTGCGCCGGCTGCTCGCGGATGAGGGCGGCGTCGAGATTGTGGGCGAAGCGTCGAATGGCGTGGAAGCGCTGGAGGCGATCGCGGAGCTCAGGCCGGATGTGGTGCTGCTCGATATCGAGATGCCGGGGTTCGACGGGTTTGAAGTCGTGCAGCAACTGGAGAATTCGCCGGCGATTGTTTTTGTGACGGCGTACGACGAGTATGCGGTGCGGGCGTTCGAAGCGAACGCGATCGATTATCTGCTGAAGCCAGTGCGGCCGGAGCGGCTGGAGCGCGCGCTGGGGCGGGTTAGGGAACGGCGGGGATCGCCGCCGGACGCCTCCAGGGTTCGCGAGATTCGGGAAGTCGCGCGCGAGCGCGGCGGTCCGCTGCAGCGCATTGCGGCGCGGCGTGGGAAGCGGATCGTGATTGTGCCGGTGCGCGATATTATTCGCATCGAGATTGAGGACAAGCTGGTGTTTGCGGTGAAGGAGAATGACCGGCTATTAATCGAGAAGACCATCACGGAGCTGGAGACGATGCTTGAGCCCGCGGGATTCCTGCGCATCAGCCGCGGAGAGCTGGTGAATCTGGAAACGGTGAAAGAACTGCTGCCGTGGTTTTCGGGAACGTGGCGCGTGAAGCTGGCGAACGGCGAGGAACGCGATGTGAGCCGCGACCGGGCGAAGCAATTGCGGGAGGCGATGGGGATCGGATGAATACGCTGATCAGCCCGGTGACGAGGCTGGTGCTGCTGGCGGTGACATGGCTGGTCTGGTTTGCGGCGCTGGTGGAGCTGCGGAAGTCGCGGCGTAAGAAAGCGGAGAAGATCGATCAGCGGGCGCGGTGGGGGCTGGTGCTGGAGACCGCCGGGTATCTCATCATCTGCACGCATACGCCGGAGGAGTGGACGCAGGGCATTGCGCTCTGGCGGGCGATTGCGGGATGCGCGTTGGCTGCGGTTTCGATTGTGGTGTTCTGGAACGCGGTGGGGTCGCTTGGGAGCCAGTGGCGATTCGATGCAGGGCTGAATCCGGATCATGAGCTGGTGCAGCGTGGGGCGTACCGGTTTGTGCGGCATCCCATCTATGCGTCGATGTTCGGAATGCTGTTGTCGATGGCGTTTCTGATCGGGACGATGCCGGGATGGCCGGTGGCGATCGTCCTGTTTATTGTGGGGACGGAGATCCGGGTTCGGGTGGAAGACGGGCTGTTGCGGGAGCGCTTCGGGGAGCGATTTCTGGCATGGCGGAAATCGACGCCGGCTTACCTCCCGTTTGTGCGATAGCTGTTATGATCGGCTGTAATGGTTACACCCGGCATTCATCATGTACTGGTTCCGGCGATCGATCTGGAAGAATCGCGGCGGTTCTATCGCGATGTGATGGAACTGCGCGAGATCGCGCGTCCGAATTTCAAGTTTCCCGGCGCCTGGTTTCTTTTCGGCGGCGGACAGCATCTGCATCTGGCGGTTCGTGAGGAGACGTTGAGCCGCGGGAACCGGCCGGTGGACGCAGCGGATGTCCATTTCGCGCTGGGGATGAGCAGCTATACGAAGACGGTAGCGTGGCTGCATTCGAAGGGATTCAATGAGGACCTGCCGGCGGACCACATGCAGAAGATGATTCTGCGGCCGGATTCGATTGTGGGGCGGCCGCAGATTTATATCATCGATCCCGCGCACAATGTGATTGAATTTATCTGCGACGGACTGGATTAGTTTCGAGCCGCCGATGAATACAGATGCACACAGATCTGATGAGAGCCGCCGCGCCGATGGACGGCCAGCTTTCTTTCGGTGGGCGAACTGGACGAGGGCTGCGGCTGGGCTGGAAGTGATGCGGTTAAAGAAGTAGAAGGGTAAAAGTGCTATATTGGAGTCGGAGAACGATTATGTTGATGGCACGCCCCATTTAACTAGCCCTCGGGAAAAAGCAGTTTCCTGCCTCCCGCCGTGTCCCGGAGAGCGGCAAGATCGGGGTCGGTTCTGGCGTCATTGAGACTGCCAGGCACGATTCGGAGACATTCCGCCAGAGCCTCTATACTCTGTCTTTCCAGATCACTTCGTTTCGTTTCACTCGTTTCCTTTGCCAGCGTCAGCGATAAGTAGCATGCAATATTGAATTCGACATCGGAAACGTCCTTGTCCTTTTGCCGTCCTTTACCCTTCAGGAATCTTCTGAGCACCGCGATAGCGCTGCCGTAATCCTGCTTCTTCTCGGCGTACAGACGGGCCAGTACAATATGGAGCGCCCGTTCCTGCGGAAACTGTTGCGCCAGCGCTTCGAGCCGGCTGATCGTCTGATCGACGACGGCCGAAAGCTCTTCCTTCCTGTCGAGGAGCTGCAGGGCAATCAGGACATTGCTGGTGACGGCGGCCTGGTCGCTTCCTTCTTTTGCGGCTTTATCCGCGCGTTCGGCTTTTTTCTCGACTTCTCCGAGACGCTTCTCCAACTGGGCGGCAACGATTGGCAGGAGCCGGTAGCCAATGGAGCCGGCGACAAAACAGAGGGCGGTCAGCGCGAGTAAATCGACGTCGCTTGAGCCGGTAAATTTATTGACGCTGAGCGCGGCGAGAATGATCGCGGTCGCGCCGCCGATTCCGACCACGCACCGGCCGAAGATGAACACCCAGACCGGAACTCCGCGGGCAGCGACATAGTAACCCTTTTCCATGCCGCCCTCGACCAGGGCTCCGATGGCGGAAACCAGTCCTCCCAGACCGCCGGCGATGATGACGATTTCGAGGCCGTTCCAGTAGTGGAGCGTTTGCTGCATGGTGGCGGCCTGAAGCACCCAGCCATTATAAGGCGGCCGGAGAAAGTTCTTGATCGTATTACTATTTGATAGTAAGATAACGGCATGAAGAGGCCGAGACTGGCGAAGCTGGAGCTTCGGATACTGGAAGTTCTGTGGGGGCAGGGAAGCGCGTCCATGCGAGAGATCCAGGAGGCTTTTCCGGAACCTCGCCCTGCTTACACCACGATCACGAATACCGTTTACCGGATGGAGGCGAAACGCGCCGTTCGTCGCGTGCGGAAGGTCGGAAACGCGGATATCTTCGAGCCTCTGATTGCAAAGGACGCCGCGCGGGACGGGTTGCTCGACGAGATCCTGAGCTTTTTCGGAGGGCGGCCTCAACCCATGATGGCGCAACTTGTGGAGTCCGGACGGCTCACGCTCGAGGATATTCGCGAATTAGAGAAGACGGCTACGGAAGTGGCCCGGCAACGGAAAGCGGAGAGAGCGGGGAAGGTGAAATGACCGTTCCGTTTATCGCCAATCATCTATGGCAGTCATCCGGCTTTGCGCTTGCTGGAGGATTACTGGCGTTTGTGCTTCGCAGGAATTCGCCGAGGGTGCGCTACTGGATTTGGCTGAGCGCGTCGCTGAAATTTCTTGTACCCTTTGCGTTGCTGGTGAGTGTGGGGAGTCTGATCCCGCGGGCGGCTCCCCACACGGTATCCGTTCCGTTTCCTCTTTTCCCGAATACTGTCATTCAGATCGCGGCGCCGCTTTCGGCGGCTTCTGATGTCACCCGTGCTGGGCCGACGGAACTGTATTGGCTGCCCGTTGCGCTTGGTGTCATTTGGGCTCTCGGGTTCCTGGCGATCACGCTCGTACGATGGCGCGGTTGGTTGCGAGTTCGAGCACTGCTGCGAGCAGGTACGCCGATCGAACTGCAGATCCCTGTGCGGGCGCTCATCACGCCAGGCGCGGAGGAGCCGGGCGTTGTCGGTTTTCTGCGTCCGGTGCTGGTTTTGCCGGCGCAGTTGCTCGAACGCCTGAATGCCAGGCAACTCGGTGCGATTCTCGCGCACGAGCTGTGCCACGTCCGCCGGCGGGACAATTTTTTCGCCGCGGTTCATATGGTGGTGGAGGCGATCTTCTGGTTCAATCCGCTCGTATGGTGGATCGGATCGCGCATGGTAGAGGAACGCGAGTTGGCGTGCGATGAGGAAGTCCTCCGAACGGGATGCGAGCCGGCGGACTATGTGGAAGGGATATTGCAGGTCTGCCGGTTCTACACGGAATCTCCGTTGCCTTGTGTTTCGGGCGTGACGGGCGCGGATGTGAAGAAGCGCCTCAGTGCGATCCTTGCGGGAACTATTGCACTGGAGTTGAGCGGCGCGAAAAAGCTCACCCTGGCGACGATCAGCGTGGCGGTTCTGACGACACCTGTTCTGGTGGGCGTGCTGACCGCGCCTGTGGTCCGCGCCCAAAACGCGACGGCAACAGTGAAATTTGAAGTTGCGTCGATCAAACTCTATAAAGACGATGGCGTGGGCGATCGCGGGTTGCATAATTCCTATCGGCCTCAAAGCGTCGGCTTTCGGTGTTCCCTGGCGTTTGCTATCGGTGATGCGTACAACTTCCCTGTCGGACGCATCGTGGGGCCGGGTTCACTCACGAAAGAGGCATTGTGGGGAGCACTTCAGCAAATCTACGATATCGAAGCCAGGGCGGAGGAGCCCGTATCAAAGGCCCAACTTCGGTTGATGATGCAGTCTCTCCTGGCAGATCGATTCAAGCTGACGATGCACCGGGAAGCCAGGACAAGTCCGGTTTACAAGTTGACGGTCGCGAAGGACGGCCCACGAATGGAGGAATCCAAACGCAACGGCGACTTTAACATGTCTGCAAGCAACAATGGCTTTGTCTTCACTAATGCGGAGATGATCCGCCTCAGTGGATTCCTGACTGGGCGGGTGGATCGGACTGTCGTCGACCAGACCGACCTCAAAGGTTTATACAATTTCAACTTGAAGATGCCTGACGACCTTCGGGAAGGCGCAGCAGGCGTCAAGTCCGACGGGATATCGGCAGAATCACCGTCGGCTGGGGCATTCGCTGGTCCTCTGAAGAGCCTTGGCCTCCAATTAGTAGCAGGTACAGCTCCTGTAGATTATTTGGTAGTTGATCACGTCGAGAGCCCGTCAGGGAATTGAAACAAAAAAGCGGCGCCCGCGTGGTGCGAGCGCCGCCAGTTGTCGAGCTGTTAAAACGTTATTCTTTTTCTTCGGACGGCTCTTCGGGTTCGCGGCCTTCCTGCTGAG
>Ga0134125_10002812_pt1 | contig 20443 bp, 18 predicted proteins | sample KB31751_FD_96464 | JGI IMG/M metagenome (GOLD analysis project Ga0134125, IMG submission 96464) | Terrestrial soil microbial communities with excess Nitrogen fertilizer from Kellogg Biological Station, Michigan, USA - KB3-175-1 | ecosystem: Environmental > Terrestrial > Soil > Unclassified ... | reverse complement strand
TAGGGACGCTACTTCTTCTGGCGCAGGTTGGAGGGGATCTCGCGGTCGTTCTCTTGCACCGCCCAGGTCTGCTGCGGCATGTCGCGCGTGTCGGTCTGGGCGTCGGCGCCGTCGTTGCCGAGGTTGCCGGCGCGCAGATCGGAGAGCTCGGCCTCGGCGCGCGCGTGCTCCTGCGCCTGGCGATCGTTGGGCACGACGGTCGGCTTCGGCTGCGCGCGCGCCGGGTGCGAGCGCGCGTGTGTCCGTTTGTGCGGGTGGGCCGCGACGGGCAGCGAGAGCAGCGAAACGACCAGGGTGACGGCGAAAAAGCGCATGCGCCCCGTGGTTGCAAGGCGTGAACCAGCGCCGTCGCCGTCGTAAAGCCGCGTCGGATGCGTCGGCGCCCACGCGGCCGCGGCGACCCGGGGCCCCAGGGGCATGGACAGGCGTCCATGCCCTCGTCAGGCCGCCGTCGCGCGCGCCGTCGGAGTCAGAGCGGCTGAACCGGCACGACCACGTCGAGCGGCGTCGGCGACGCGGCGAGCTGGAGCGCCTGGCAGGTGACCGGCAGCGACGACGCTCCTTCGCGGATGCGCTGCGCCACCACCGGATCGGACAGGTCGCCGCGCAGCGCCACCGTGCACAGCGTGTAGGCGCCCGAGGCGAGCTGATCGAACGTGACCGAGCCGTTGTGCAGGATGTGGCCGATGTTCACGGTGCCGTCGGGCCGCTGCAAGAGCGACTGCTCGATGTCGCCCGCCGCGCGCGCGCTGAGCGTGCCGCTGGCGAGGTAGACCTGTGCGTTGACCACCTCGCGCGGCGGCGCCGTCAGCCGCACGCGGCAGCTGGCGACGCCGCTCGGCAGATCGACGTCGAGATGCGCCGCCCCTTCGCCGACGTGCACGAAGCGCGTGGTGATGCGCTGGTCGAGCTGGTTGTCGCTGTCGCCGGCGGCGATGGTGTAGTCGTCGGGCGAGAGGCGATCGAACCGATAGTGGCCGTCGGGGCCGCTGCGCACGAAGAAGCGCGCCTGGCCCTGCGCGCGCGAGGAAGCGGCGACCACGGCGTTCTCGAGCGGCTTGCCGCCGCGGGTGACGGCGCCTTCGAGCGAGCCGAGCGGCAGGAGCACCAGCGTCACCGCCGGCGGATCGTGATCGGCGCCGACCGGCGTCGGCGTCGAGCGGCCGAGCGAGGCGTGCTCGGCCACCACCGCGAGCGCCTGATCGCCGAGGCCGCTCAGCACGAAGCTGCCGTCGGCGTTGCTGGTGGTCTCGATGCGGCCGATGCCGGCGGCGCCGGTGGCCGCGCCGAGCGAGCTGCCGTCGCCGATGAGGAGCGCCGCGCTGGTGACGCGCGCGCCACCGACGCCGCTGCCGGCGCTGGTGATGACGCGGCCGCGGAGGGTGCGGCCGCGGTCGAGCCGCAACAGGCCGACGTTCTCGTCCTGCCCGACGTGGACCTCGACGCTGGGGACGACGCGCTCGCGGAAGCCGGGGCCCTGGATCGACAGCACGTGGTGGCCGGCGGGACAGGGCATGCGGAAGCTGCGCGTGGCGCGGAACGGCACCGGCAGCGCGCTGTCGAGGCGGACCTGGAAGAAGTCGGGCGCGCTCTCATCGGCGAAGGCGACCTCGCCCACGATGGCCCCGTCGGAGGCGAGCACGACGCGCACCTCGCGATCGCCGCTGTGCGCGTGCTCGACGGCGCTGGCGCGCGCGCTGGCGCCGGCGGAGGCAAACGAGGCGCGCACGCGATAGGCGCCGTCGGGCAGGCCGCGCAGCGTGAAGCGCCCGCCGCCGTCGCTGACGGTCATGGGCGGATCGCGCAGCGCCTGATCGCCGCCGCGCTCGTCGGGGAGCGCGCTCACCTGCGCTTCGGGAACCGGCGTGCCGTCGGCGGCGACGACCATGCCGGCGATGGTGGCGTCGACGTCGAGCACCAGGCGCGCCGCCGGCTCCTCGTCGCGCGCCGAGAGATCGAACGACTGCGCGCGCGAGGTCGCTTCGGCGCCGACGGCCAGAAGCTCGACGGTGCGCAGCGGCAGGCCGGTCACGGCGAAGGCGCCGTCGGAGTCGCAGCGCACCTCGGCGAGCGCCTCGGGCTTGCCGCCGCCGAGCGCGGCGCGCACCGATGCGCCCGCCACCGGCTTGCCGTCGCGTCCGACCACGTGGCCGGCGATGCGGCCGCCGCGCGACATCACGATCTCCACGTCGTCGCGCGCCGCCTTGCCGTCGACGGAGAGGAGCGCCGAGCTGCCGGGCGCATGATGGCCGTCGCGCGCGGCGAAGCGCACGGTGCCGGCGGCGACGGCGGCGATGCGCCAGCGCCCCTCGGCGTCGGTCACCGGCGCGGCGCGCGCATCGACGAGCGGCTCGCCGCGCGCGGCGCTCTCGCCAGTCACGGTGGCGCCGGCGACGGGATGGCCCTCGGCGTCGACGACGCGGCCGCTCACCGCGCCGCCCGGATGCATGGTCACCACCAGCGACTGCACCGTGCCCGGCCGCCCGTTGCTGACGAGGGTCGGAAAGCTCGGCGCATAGCCGGGCGCGGTCACGACCACTTGATGCGGCCCGGCGCCGACGCCGCGCAGGCGCGCCACGCCGCGCACGCCGGTGGTCGCCTGCATCGGCAGCGGCTCGCGCACCTCGACGGTGGCGCCGGCGATCGCGCGCTGCGTGAGCACGTCGAAGGCCAGCACCTCGACGGTGGTCGCGCCCTGCACGCGCAGGATGACCGGCTCGGTGCGCTCGGTCAGCGCAACCACCGCCGGGCCGGCGACGCGCTCGTCGACCGACGCGCTCAGCGCGAGCGTGCGCGGCGCCAGGCCGGTGAAGACGAAGCTGCCGTCGGCTTCGGAGCGGACGCTGCGCGGCGGCACCGTCGACAACACGACGGTCGCGCCGCCGACCGGCTGCTGCTCGGCGTCGATCACCTGCCCTTCGAGGCGCAAGGTGCCGAGCGGATCGGCGTGCGCGGCGTCGACGATCGGCGACAGCGGCGGCAGCGTGCTGCTCGCGAGCCGCGCGCGGCCCGTCGCGCCGACGGCCGCCGCCGCCGCCGGGGCCTGCTCGTGACGGCGACCGCGGCCGACGAAGGTCGCGGCGCTCGCGAGCGCGATCGCGAGCAGCAGCGCGAGCGACACTTTCGTGCGTACGCGCATCACGCCACCTCGCGCTCTCGCGCTTCGTCCGCCGCCACCGGCAACGCGCACGCGCCGTCGCTGCACGCGCGCGCATCGGGGACGATGGTGCGTCGCGCCGCCAGCCAATCGTACGCGCGCTCGCCGAGCCCGGCGCGATCGATCAGCCACAACAGCGGACGCGCCGGCCACAGAAGCGGCATCGTGCGGGCCAACGCCTGCACCGCGCCGAAGCCGCGCGCCACCTCGCCCGTCGCCAGGATCACGGCGTGCATGCGCCGCTCGAGCGCGTCGGCCGAGATGCCGAAGCGCGCGTAGTCGGCGTGATGGCGGAACGAGCGGATCGTCAACTGCCCGCCGCGATCGAGCCGCCGCAGCGCCTCGCCCGCGCGCCGGCAGTGCGCGCAGTGCCCGTCGATGTAGAGCAGGATCTGCGGCTCCGCCACGCGCCCGAGGCCGAGCCGCTCGAGCGCGCCGGCGACGATGCGCCGCCCCGCCGCCTGCAGCGACGCGAACTCCTCGTCGGTGATCAGGAACAGCTCGAGCCCGATCATCACCGTCGAGAACGTCACCAGCCCCATCACGATGGCGATGTTGAGGTGGAAGAAGATGCCGGCGGCGAGCCAGACCAGCTTGAAGCGCGAGAAGATCGCCATCGGGAACCAGAGCTGGAACAAGAGCGTCGAGTAGGTCGCGATCGTCGTCATGAACGGGTTCTTGAAGATGCTGCGCACCCACGGCACCGAGAACCACTCGACCTGGCTGACCACGTAGAGCGCGGTCCCGTGGTGCCAGCGCTCCCCCGCCGCCTTCATGATGCCCGACGTCGCGTAGAGCACGACCAGCTGCGCCATGATCGCGACCACCGCGATGTTGTGCACCCACACGCCGAGCGAGCGACGCACCGGCTTGGCGTCCGCCGGTAGCAGGAACAGCATGTAGGTCAGCGTCAGGCGCGTGATGTTGTCGCCGCCGTCGAGCACCTCGGGCAGCCGCCGCTCGAGCATGAGCGTCGCGAACAGCGCCAGCACCGTCGCCGCGCGCGTGTGGCGGCCGCTGACGAGCCCGACCGCGGCGAGCGCGACGGCGCCGAGCACGGCGTAGGTCCCCGCCATGCTGTGAAAGATGACGTCGAGCTTGCCGGCCAGCCACGGCCCGAAGTACGACGGGTTGCCGCTCAGCCCGATGCCGTGCGGCCCCCACAGATAGGCGGCGAACGGCAGCTCCGTCAGCACGCGAAACATCAGCATCGCGCCGATGGCCACTTGCAGCACGCGCACGCCCACGCGATGGCGCGGATCATCCGCGAGCCAGCTCCACGCATTTTTGATCATTGTCCTTGCTCCTGTTGGAACATGCCCATGCGCGCCACGTCGGGGTCGATGGCGGCCACACCGAGCTCGAGATCGCGCGGCGCCGGACGCGCCTCGTAGCGCTGCGACCAGGGCAGCCCGTCGGTCTCGCGCAGCCGCAGCGCCACGTGGCTGAAGCGGCCGCCGTCGGCGTCGAGGTCCTTGCAGAACGCCGAGCCGATCTTGGTCAGGCGCGGCATCGTCGCCGTGCGCACCTGCTTCAGGTTCTCGTCATAGGCGGTGCAGGCCTCCTTGCTGCCCTTCTTGCACGCCTGCATCAGCTCAGGCACGCCGAACATGAGCGCGCGCATGGTGTTGGTGTTGGGCCGCGCCACGCGGTCGTAGGCGGCGAAGCGGTTCTCCTGGAAGCGGTGCCACAGCGGCGTCGACAGGTCGTGCCAGCCCGTCGACGGCAGCTTCTTCTCGGCGCCCGACGCCATCTCCGCCGGCGTCATGCAGCGGGCGAGCAGCGCCATGTCGCCGCTCACCGGATCGGGCGCGAACAGGCGCCAGTTCTGCGAGAAGAAGGTCCCGATGGTCGCGCTCAAGAGCGGCTGCGCGACCGCCTGCGCCGGATTGAACGGCAGCACGTAGCCGACCGTCAGCGTGAAATGGATCAAAAGCCACGACAGCGTCGCGAGGCGCAGGACCAGGCCGAGCCGGCTCTTCGTCTTCGGTTTCATGTTCGTTCTAGTCGAGCGCGCGCACGGAGAGCGCGCTCGCGGTGGAGATGCCGCCGAGGTAGTAGGCCTGGCTGGCGGTGCGCTGCGGATTGAGGATCCCTTCCGCAGGGGCCATGTAGAGCATGTGGATCTGGGCGTCGTTGTTCTCGGTCCAGAAATAGGGAACCGCCGTCGCCGATCCGGTCACGCTCGCCGACTGCGAGCGGGTGTCCTCGGCGCGGACGCTGGCCGTGGCGTTCACGAGCACGAGCGCGGCGACGGCGATGGTCAGGAGCGTGGTCTTCATGAGCATCCTCTCTTGGATGGGTTAGTCGAGCGCGCGCTCGGGCAGCGCGCGGGCCGCGGCCGTGGCGACGCCGTACGTGCAGCCGGAGCCGCTCGTGGCGACGTAGTAGGCGTACAGGGCGCCGATGTCGCTGGCGATGAGGCCGCTGCTGTTGCCGTAGAAGAGCGCGGCCTGGGTCCAAAAGTACGGTTTCACCGTCGACGAGCTTCCGTCGGTGGCGCCGGCGATCGCCGACGATGTCACGCTGTCGGCGCGCACCGGGCGCGTGGTCGCCGTCAGGGTCCCGGCGAGGCTTGCGAGGAGCGCGGCCGACACGAGGGCGCGCCGAGTCTTCTTCGTCTTCATGATCATTCCTCCGTTAGTCGAGCGAGCGCGCCGACAGCGACGAGATCGCCGACGGCTGATTGACGCCGGCGGCCGCGATGTACACGGGCGCCCAGCCGTCACCTTTGACATCGAGGCCGATGTTGCCGCTGATGAGCGCCGTCGTGACCGCGTGCGCCACGTCGGTCGCCGCGTGGGCAATCTCGCTCCAGAAGTACGGCTGCACCGTCGCCCCATCGCCGACGGCGCCCGCGAGCGCCGACGACGTGATGCTCTCGGCGCGCACCGGACGCGTCGCCACCGTCAACGTGCCGGCGAAGCCGGCAAAGAGCACGCCCCACGACAGCGAGCGCCGAATCATCTTCGTCTTCATGGTCCCCTCCTTCTTCCGATGGGTCAGTCGAGCGCCCGCTCGGGCAGCGCGCGGTATGCCGGCGCGGCGACGAGGACCGCGTTCTGCACGAACATGCAGCTGAAGAACACATGGGCCACGCTCGTGAGCGCGCCGGTGACCGAGTCCGCCACTTCCGCCCAGACATACGGTTGCACCGTCGTACCGTCGCCAGTCGCGATCTCCGACGAGCTGATGCTCTCGGCGCGCACCGGATGCGTCCCCATCGTCAACGTGCCGGCGAAACCGGCGACGAGCACGGCCCACAACAGCGAACGACGGATCTTTTTCGTCTTCATGATCCCCTCCTCAAAAGGGTTGCCGCCAGGGCCCACGACGAGCCCTGGCGGCAGATCGATCAATCGAGCGCGTGCGCCGCCGACGGATCCATGCGAGCCGCCGGCGCCGCGACGCCGAACAAGCTCCCGACCGCGTACGCGACGAACCCGGCAACACCGCCCGCGGCGGCGCCGGCAGCCGCGCCGCCCGGACCGCACGACATCGCGCCACCGACGGCGCCACCGGCGGCGCCACCGGCGAGCGCGCCCGCCGCTTCCGACCACCAGTACACGGTGCCGGTCGCGTCCGGCGACGCCGGCGCCTGGTGCGTCACGCTGCTGACGCCCGAGGTGCTCGCCAGCACCGGCCGGGTCGACGTCATCAGCATCCCCCCGAGGACGGCCATCGTCGCCCCGGTCAAAACCGCCTTCTTCGTGCGTTTCATGAAGCTCTCCTGTCGTTGCGTTGCGTTGCGTTCGAGGTTTCTCGGTCGCGCGAGACCGCGCTGGCCCTTTGCAGCGCCGGTGCCACGACTCGTCGCGCACGAAGCCCGCAGCGCGCGCGGGGTCAGCGCGCGACGATGCGATCGAGCGCACGCGCGGACATTGCGTGCATGCAAGAGTTGCGTGCGCCGTCGCGCAACGATCGCGCGATCAACGACGGTCTAGCGTGCGTGTCGGGGAAGAAGAGAGAGAGAAGCTACTGGCAGAGCGGATTGGTCGCGTCGGGATTGCCCATGTCGGGCGCGCCGTCGGCGTAGACGCACATCGAGCGATTCTGGATCCAGACGCGATCGTGCATGTCGAGCGTCGTCAGGTTCGCGTACGTCGGATCGACCGGCAGGTTCGCCGTGTAATAGCTCGAGTCGTTCGACGCCGGGCCGTGCTTGAAGCAGTCGTTGTCCTCCCAGCGGAACGGCGCGGCCTGGTTGTACTGGTGATCCCACTTGTGGCCGCACGCCAGGTAGAGGTACGTGCCGAGGTCCTCGCCGGCCGGCAGCGTCGCCGAGGTGCGTCCCATGTTGGCCACGTCGAGGCAGCGCGCGCCGTTGGGCGTCCACTCGCCTTCGAGGCCCCAGGTGGTCTCCGACATCGTGTTGATGTTCGACTCGTCCCAGATGTCGATGCCGATCCCGTCGACGGTCATGGAGACGCCGTCGCCGCAGTAGTCGGCGCGCACCATGCGCACGCAGGCCTCGTGCAGCATCTCCTGCGTGTGCGTCCAGCACTTGCGGCGGAAGAACAGCCCGGTTCGGATCATGCGACACTCGGGCGCGGCGTTCGCCCACGGCTTGTAGCCCGCCTTCTCGACGCACTTTCCGATCGCGCCGTCGGTGCAGGCGAACGTGATGTGCGTGTCGTAGGCCGCGTTGCCCTGCTCGATGAGCTTGCGCCCGTCGCCGGGCGTGCCCGAGTGGTAGTCCCACTGACCGCCGACGGCGATCGCGGCGGTCGGGATGGTGATGGGGCCGCACGAGCCCGGCGGGTACTTACACGGCGGACGTAGCGTGATGGCGCCGCAGCCGTAGTCCCAGCTCCATGGACAGGGTCCGTTGCAGACCTGGCCGTCGGGCGGGACGAACGGATGGTAGACCTGCAGGACGTAGTGCGGCACCTCGGGATCGGAGGTCGCCGTGTACGACTGGATGTAGACGGGCAGGTTGGCCTGGCCGTCGGAGAGCGAGCCGTAGACGATGGTGCCGGCGAAGGCGGCGCCCGACTGCACCCCGTCGGTGAGCACGCCCTGGACGAGGTGCACGTTCGGCACCGGCACCAGGTTGGCCGGGCTCAGATCGGGCGGCTGGCCCGAGGCCGGCAGCGTGACGAGGCGCTGCATCGTCGTCAGATCGACGCCGGCGAGCGAGAGCTCGCGGCCGTTCTGCACGTGGCCATTCTGCACGTGGCCGTTCTGCACGTGGCCGTTGCTGGCCAGGAGCGCCGAGCCCTCGGTGCCGACGATGACACCGCCGTCGGGCGGCGCGCCACACCCGGCGACGATCAGAAGAGGAAACAGGCCTGCACGGTTCGCGAGTGATCTCATGACCGGCGCACCCTAGCAGACCCCATGCCCACCTACATGCGACCCGCCGCACACGAATCGCGAGGTTGTGCCGCGCCCCCACGCGGGAGAACGCAAGAGTTGCGCGATCGGTCAGGCAAGTTTTGCGTGATCGGCAAACCTTGCCTCATCGCGGCGTGGCGCAGACGCGCAGCCCGATCATCTGGGTGCGATCGTCGGCGTTGATGACCTCTCGATAGTAGAGCCGCACCATCAAGTGGTTGTAGTAGTAGCAGCCGCCGCGGATGACCGACTCGTCCTTGGCCAGCGACGAGACGGTCCATTCGAAGATGTTGCCGGACATATCGTCGACGCCGAAGGGGCTGCGCGACGCCGGGTGGCTGCCGACCTCGTCGGGACCGAAGGCGTCGAGCTTCTGGCCGTAGGTGAGATCGAAGTTGGCGTCGGCCGGCTCGAGGCGGTCGCCGTGCGGGAATTCGCGATCGTCGGCGCCGCGGCCGGCGCGCTCCCATTCGTGCTCGGTGCACAGCCGCGCGCCGGGCACGCGGCCCGACGAGTCGAGCCAGCGCGCGTAGGCCTCGGCGTCGCGGAAGGTGATGCCGGCGACGGGCAGGCGGCGCCAGTCCTGCGCGCTGTCGTGCGTGCGCTCGCGATAACGGATCGGCTCCCCCCAGCGCGCGTGATAGATGGCGGAGCGCGAGCGCAGCGCCAGGTGCCAGCCGTCGGGCTCCTGGCGCAGCTCGACGCCGACGCCCTGAAAGTCGCTGCCGGTGGCGAGGTGGCGCACGCGCTCGGCCGGCGGCAGCGCCTCGAGGAAGGCGATCCAGTCGGCGTAGGTGGTCTCGTGCGCGGCGATGAAGTAGCCGCCGGTGGTGACCTCGTGCAGCGGCGGCGCGCCGAAGAAGCTGCCGCGCATGGCCTCGTTGCCTGACGAGCCGTAGAGGAAGCGGCCGGGCGGGACGTAGACGAAGCCGCTCGGCACCGCGCCCGGCGGCGGCATCACCACCACGCGCACGTGCTCGCCGCGGTCGACGACGAAGGGCGCGCGCACGCCGGCGGCGACGGCGACGTAGGAGCCGGGCGCCAGCGTCAGCGTCGGCGAGGTCGGCGGCGGCAGCGCGACCGGATGGCGCCGGCCGTCGTCGTCCTGGTAGCGCGACAGCTCGACGGGCGCGCCGGGCGGCGTCACCAGCTCGACCTGTCCGGGCGCGTTCCAGCGCGCGCGCCGCGAGCCGTCCTCGTCGTTGAGCGCGAGGCGCGTCAGAAGATCGTCGCGCTGCGTGCGCTGGAAGGTCGCCTCGGCCAGGAGCGCGCGCTCGACGAGCACGTCGCCGAAGCGGGCGCGCACGTCGGCGCGCGTGGCGTCGATGCGCAGCGCCGTCTCGAGCGCGTCGCTGGCGGCGCGCTGGTCGGCGGCGGCCCGGCGCGCGGCGGCGAGCGCCTGGGCCCAACGCGCCTCGCCGGCGGCGCCGTCCATGGCGTCGAAGCGGGCGAGCGCCTCGGCGCGCAGGCGCTCGAACTCGGCGTTCGCCGTCTGGCCGCGGGCGCGGGCGCGCTCGGCCTGCGACATCTGATCGGCGACACGATGAGCGACGTCGCGCCGCTGCTGCAGGTTGCCGATGGCGTAGACGCCGAGCGCGATCGCGGGCACGGCGAGCGCCGCCATCCAGCGCCGGCGGCTGCGGCGCGTGGCGGCGTGCCGCGAGGCGACGAGGAACGCCGCTTCGCGCGTGCCGTCGGGTGGCGCGCCGGCGGCGGCCGATTCGGTGAGCTGCTTGCCGCTCCACAGCGCGTCGGGCGCGCGGCCGAGGCGCTCCCACTCGGCGGCGGCGCGCTCGAGGCGCTCCCAGGCGGCGCGGCGCTCGACGTCCTGCGAGAGCCAGCCGCGCATGGTGCCCCAGCGCGTCACCAGCGCCTCGTGCGCGATCTCGTAGGTCTCCTCGCGCGCGATCACCAGGCGGCCGCGCACCAGCGCCTCGAGCGCGGCCTGCGCGTCGCCGGCGCCGCGCACCAGGTCGGCGTGGCTCTTGCGCGCGCGTGTGCCTTCGCCGGTGACGAGCTGGAGGAGGATCTGTTTCGCCGCGGCGCGCTCGGACGGCAGGAGCGCGGCCAGCACGCCGTCGGCGTGACGCGCGAGCGCGCCGGCGGGGCCGCCCATGCGCTCGAGCGCGGTCGCCGGGATGAGCTTGGCCCCGACGTCGCGCGCGTCCCACAGCTCGGCGAGCGCGAACTGCAGGAGCGGCAATCCGCCGGCGCCGTCGGCCACGGCGACGAGCGCGTCGACCATCGCCGGGGTCTCGAAGCGGAAGCCCTTGGCCTGCGCCGGGCCGACGGTGGCGTCGCGCACGCCCTCGGCCGACAGCGCGGGCAGAAGATAGAGCGCGCGGGCGATGTGCGGACCGAGCGCCGGCAGGCCGGCGAGCCGCGTGAGAAAATCGCTGCGCACCGTCGCCAACAGGCGCACGCCGGGCGCGCCGACGGTGAGCGCGGCCAGCGCCTCGGCGACGAGCGCCGCCTCGTCGGGCGCGGTGAGCGTGGCCAGCTCCTCGAGCTGATCGACGAAGAGCGCCAGCGGCGCGTGGCGACGGAGCAGGCGCCCGAGGCTCGCCGGATCCTGCCGCAGCGCCGCCGCCAGCTCGTCCTCGGCCAGCCCGACCACCGGTGCCAGCGCCGCGCACAGCGCCACCAGCGGCTGGCGCCCCGGCACGAGCTGCGCCACGCGCCCATCGAGGCGCGGCAGCACGCCGGCGCGGCACAGCGACGACTTGCCCACGCCCGAGTCGCCGGCGACGACGACGAACGGCTCGGCGCGCAGGCGATCGAGGAGCGCGCGCGCCTCGCTCTCGCGTCCGAAGAAGAGGCTCTGGTGCTCGGCCTCGAACGCGAGCAGCCCGCGATACGGATTGCCCTCGGGCAGCGCCGCGCGCGTCGACACGACCAGCGACTCGAGCGCCTCGCGCAGCGCATCGCCCGACTCCCAGCGCGCCGCCGGGTCGCGGCGCAGGCAGCGATCGATCACCTCGCAGAGGCGCCGATCGACGGCAGGCGCCGCCTCGTGCAGCGGCGGGACGTCGCGCTCCTGCGTCACGCGCGGCAGCTCGTCGGCGCCGGCGTCCTGGTGGGGCGCCCGCGCCGCGGCGAGCTCGTACAGAAGGACGCCGATCGAGTAGACGTCGGAGGCGCGCGTGGCGGGCTCGCCGCGCCAGATCTCGGGCGCCATGTAGAGCGGCGAGCCGACGGCGCCGAGCGGACGCGACGCCGGCGCCGACGCGGTGCGATCGAGGAGCTGCGCCAGCCCGAAGTCGAGCAGCTTGACCTCGCCCTCGTCGGTGATCATGGCGTTGGCCGGCTTCAGATCGCGATGCAGGACGCCGCGCCGGTGCGCCGCCGCCAGCCCGCGCGCCAGGCCGATCCCGATCTCCATGAGGCGCGCCGGCTCGACGGGGCGCGGCAGCTCCGCCAGGTTCTTGCCCTGCACCAGCTCGGAGATGAGGAACGGGCGGCGCCGCACTTCGCCGACGCGGTGGATGGCGACCACGTTGGCGTGCGACAGCCGCGCGATGGCGCGCGCCTCGACGAAGAACTGCTCGCGCACGCGGGCGTCGATGTCGCTGCCGGCGACGAACTTCACGGCCACCTTGCGATCGAGCAGCGTGTCGTGCGCCAGGAAGACCTGCCCCATGGCGCCGCGGCCGAGCGGCCGGAGCAGGCGATACTCTTCGATCTCCGACGGCGGCGACCAGTCGTCGGAGGCCGCGCTCATGCTTCGCGGCGGCAGGAGCGCGGCGAGATGCCGTACTGCTTGACCTTCATGACGAAGGTCCGAAGCGGCATACCGATCAGCTCCGCGGCGCGCCGCTGCACGCCGCCGGCGGCCTCGAGCGACTCGATCATGCGGGCGCGCTCGAGCGCGCGCAGCTCGTCGGCGAGCGGGCGGAAGCTCTTGCCCGCCGGGGCGAGGCCGCCGATGGCCGCGGCGGCCTCGACGGCCGCGGTCACCTCGACGCCGGCCACCTTGTCGGGCAGGTGCCACGGCTCGATGCGGTCATCGTCGACGGTGGCGGCGACGTATTCGATGACGTTGCGCAGCTCGCGCACGTTGCCCGGCCAGCCGTAGACGGCGAGCTTCTGCAGTGTCGCCGCCGACAGCTCGGGCGGCTCGCGGCCGGCCAGCGCGCAGGCGTCGGCGAGGAAGCGGCGCGCCATGATCGGGATCTCGCGCCGGCGATCGCGCAACGGCGGCAGCACGACGGTGGCGGCGCCGAGGCGGAAGTAGAGATCCTGGCGGAAGCGGCCCGCCTTGACCTCGTCGTCGAGCGCGCGGTTGGTGGCGGCGACGACGCGCAGGTCGACCTCGCGCTCGCGCACGTCGCCGACGCGGGTGATCTTCTTCTGCTCGAGCGCGCGCAGGAGCTTGGCCTGCACGCCCGGCGGCAGCTCGCCGATCTCGTCGAGGAAGAGCGTGCCGCCGTTGGCGGTCTCGAGCTTGCCCGCCTTGGCGCTGACGGCGCCGGTGAAGGCGCCCTTGTCGTGGCCGAAGAGCTCGCTCTCGACGAGGGTCTCGGCGATGGCGGCGCAGTTGAGCGTCACGAACGGGCCGTTGGCGCGGCGCGATCCGTGGTGCACGGCGAGGGCGGCGCCCTCCTTGCCGGCGCCGGTCTCGCCGAGGATGAGGACGGGCAGGTCGCTCGTGGCCAGGCGGCCGATCAGATCGAAGAGCCGCATCATCGCCGGGTCGGCGACGATGATGGTGCGATCGCCGAGCTTGACCTCGCGCGCGGCGGCGGCGGCCAGCGCCACGCAACCCGGCGTCGCCGTCGCGGCGGCGCTGCGCGCGGCGGCCAGGAGCGTGTCGGCGTCGCAGGCGTCGTCGGGGCAGATGGCGAGGCCGATGGGCACGGCCAGCTTGGCCAGCCGCTCGGCGAAGGCGTAGGCCTCGGCGCCGAGCTCGGGCATGACGACGACGAGGTGCGTGTCGCCCACCCAGCCGATGATGTCCATGATGCGCAGCTCGGAGGCGATGGTGGCGGCGAGCTCGTCGCGCACCGCGCCCTGCGACGGCAGCGTCAGGTCGATGAGCGCCAGCGAGCGCTGATAGCGGTTGGCGCGCTCGACCTCCTCGACGATGCGCTGGCGCAGGAGCGGCGGCGGCAGGATGTCGTGCACGTGCGCCGCCGGCAGGCGGGCGTGCAGGACCAGCGTCATCTCGCCGATGGTGAGCACGTCGCCGGACAAAAGCGGGCGCGTGCCCTCGACGCGCTCGCCGTTGACGAAGGTGCCGTTGTGGCTGCCGAGATCGAGCAGGCGCGCCTGACCGTCGGAGGTGATGATCTTGGCGTGATTGCGCGACGCGGTCTCGTCCATGAGCGGCAGGTCGGCGTCGCGGCTGCGGCCGATGAGCACGACGCCGGTGGCGGGCAGGTGGTACATCGACGACGAGCCGCCCTGGAGGACGAGCAGGTAGAAGCGCGGCTCGGCGGCGGACGAATCGCCCGTCGCCGTCGGTGGAAGCGTCTTCGTCTTCCACGGGTCGCTGTCTGTGGCCACGCTCATGACGGGATTCTTGCCGTAGAACCGCGCCGGTGACAACGACGTTTCCCACACGTCCGCGCGCGCCCCGACGTCGTGATCTACCTCTCATTGCCCGACCGCCGGCGGGCCTGCGCTATTCCCGGCGGGCCGCTGCCGGCGTACAGTCCGTCGGTGATCGACGACGACGACGGGCTCGACGCGATCGACGAAGCGCTCGCGCGAGCGCGCGCGTTGCCGCCGACCGTCGTCGCGTCGCTCTTCGCGCGGTATGGCCGGCCGCTCGCCGCACCACCCCCGCTGCTCGGCGCCGACGAGCGCCGGCTGCCGCTCGCCGCCGACGGGCTCGCCGCTGCGATCGTGCGCGTGGTGAGCGTGCGCACCGCCGTCGACGTCATCGCCAACGATTGGTTCGTGCTGGAGGCGGACGGCGCCGAGCCGCTCGCCGTCGCCGGTCCGCTGTTTGCCGCTGCGCTCGCGGCGCTGACGCGCGCGGCCCGCGGCGACGCCAAGCCATCGGCCGACGCCAAGAGCAAGAAGTAGCGCTATCGCCCGGGTAGGAGCGGGGTCGCGCGATCGGTGGCGGGATCCCAGGCCAGGAGGCGGTTGTCGTCGTCGCGCAGGAGCGGTTGAGCCGCCGGGGTCTGCGCGATCGCCGGGTCGAGCGTCCACTGGAGGCGCCAGCGCGGGTCGAGCGCATGGGCGCCACCGTCGGGCGCGATGAGGAAGAGCCGTTCGTTCTTCTGCGACGGCGTCGGGTTGGCGTCGATGGCGACGAGGAGCCCGCGGCTGGTCACCGGGCCGAAGATGACGCGGCCGACGCCGAGCTCCACGGTGCGGGTGGGGCCGCCGTCGCGATCGAAGAGCCGCACGCCGGCGCGCTCGGCGTCGCCGCCGAAGCCGAGCGCGATGCTGCCGTCGGGCAGAAAGCCGCCGTGCTGCTCGAAGCCGACCATCGGTGGTGACGGCGCCGCCACGCGCCCGCCGGCCGCCAGGAGCGTCCGCGCGGCGCCGTCGAGCGCGAGGAGGTCGACGGCGCCGTCGGCGCGCGCGGCGAGAATGCGATCGCCGCGCGGCGACGCGTCGATCCACACCGCGTGTGTCGCCACGCGCGCCAGCGTCGTCGTGCCGCGCGCGGAGACGGTGAGCCCCGTGACTCCCTCGCCGTCGAGCGCGAAGGCGCGCAGCCCATCGCCGGCGAAGCGGGCGCGCACGAAGCGGGCGCCGCCGGGCGCCTCCACGGTCGCGCGCGTGCGCAGCGTTCCGGTGTCGCGCAGCTCGATCCGCTTCTCACCGAGCAGCGCCAGCCACCTGCCGTCGGGCGACCAGGCGATCGCCATCGCGTCGTCCCCGGTGGGGGCGCGGCGCTCGTGCCGCGCATCGCCCGGCTCGCCGACCACCAACGTGTCCACGGTCTTGGCGTGGTCGCCCCACACGGCGAGCGGATTGTCGGTCTCGATCCAGGCGACGCGCGCGCCGTCGGGCGCGAACGACGGCAGCGGCCCGCCCATGATCACCCCGAGCTGCCGCCAGCGCCCCGTCGACCGCTGCCACAAAAAGTCGGGCTCATAGGCGCGCTGCCCGGCGACAGGCCCCGACACGTAGATCCAATCGCCGTCGCCGCTCGCGGCGGTGACGCCGCTCAGCCGATGGATGTCGGTGCGCTCGAGCGCCCTGGTGGCCGCGAGCGCCGCGCCGCCGGCGGGTAGGAGCGTCGCCACCAGCACCACGCTCATCGCCCGGTGCGCCCGCATCGCGTCGACGCGTCCGCGCGCCAGCGCCGCGGCGGCGCCGGCCAACAGCGCGACCGAGAAGATGCCGAGCGCTCCCCCGACGGCGCCGAACAGGCGCAGCGGTGCGCCGGGATGCAGCCACACCTCGAACGCGAGCTGCCGCGCCACCAGGGCGAACAGCCACAGCCCGGCCACGGTGACCGCGATGTCGACGGCCAACCAGCGCGAGCGGCAGCGCGCCGCCACGCCCGCGACCAGCCCGACGCCGACGAACAGCGGCGTCGCCGCCATCAGCACCGCCACCGCCGGCGCGAGGTCGGCGCGCGAGCCGTCGCAGATCAGCGTCGGCAGCCACACGAAGAGCTGGGCGCCGACGAGCAGCACCAGGAGCGCGGCCACCTTGCCGGCGAAGATGGCCGCCGTCGAGAGCGGGCGCGCGAAGTAGAAGCCGAGCCGCCGCTCGGCCAGCTCGCCCCCGAGCATCCCGCCGCCGACCACGAGCGCGAGGATGCCGACGTAGGCGAGCGCCAGCACCGCCGTCGCCGCCAGGCGCAGCTCGGCCCCCGACGTCCCGGCGACGAGCCGCGGCAGCCCGAGCGGGACCACTCCGAGCCCGAGCGCGCCGGCGAGCGCGACCCGACGTCCATGCAACTCCCGACGCGCGACGGCGATCCACGAGCTCATGCGTTCCCTCCCGATGGTTCGGCTTCCTCGGACACGACGGCGGAGAAGATGTCGGCGAGCGCCAGCGGTTGCGCCTCGGCCTCGACGAGCCCGGCGCGCCGGAAGCGATCGAACGCGCTGGGCTCGTAGCGACCGACCACCGCCTCGATCCCGTGGCCGTCGCTGCGCAAGGCGAGCGGCTCGAACGGCGCCAGCGCGCCCGCCACGTCGGCCGGCCCATGCGCGCAGCGGATCTGGCGTACGCGGCCCTTGAGCAGCTCGAGCGGCTCGTCGATGACGAGGCGCCCCGCGCGCAGGATGCCGACGTGCGTGGCGATGCTCTCCACTTCGGCAAGCTCGTGCGTGGTCAGGAGCACCGTGGTCCCACGATCGGCCAGCTCGCCGATGAGCTCGCCGTAGAGCTCGCGCCGCGCCACCAGATCCATCCCCAGCGTCGGATCGTCGAGCACCAGGAGCTCCGGCGCGGCGGCGAGCGCGAGCGACAGCGCGGCCTGCGTCTTCTGGCCCTTGGACAGCGCGCCGAAGCGCGTGTGCATCGGCACCCCGAAGCGCGCCATGCGCGCGACCAGCGCCGACTGATCCCAGCGCTGATAGAGCCGCCGCGAGAACTCCGCCAGCTCGGCGACCGTCATCGCCGGCGGCGCGTCGGGCTCCTCGGGCACCACGCCGACGCGCGCCATCAGCGACGCGCGCTCGCGCCACGCGTCGCGTCCAAACAGGCGCACGCCGCCCGCCGACGGGCGCCGCTGTCCGACGAGGCAGCGGATGATCGACGACTTGCCGGCGCCGTTGCGTCCGAGCAGCGCATAGACGGCACCGCGCGGGATCACGAAGCGCACGTCGTCGGCGACGGCGCGCGCGCCGTAGCGAATGGTGAGCCCGTCGCACACGACGACGGGCGGCGACTCGACCACGCGCAGCGCCATCATCGCTCACCCGCCGCGGCGCGCATGGTGCCGTCGAGCGCGGTGCGCACCGCCTCGAGCGCCTCGGCCCGCGTGGCGCCGGCCGTGGTGGCGACGCCGGCGTACCGCTCCGCCGCCTCGCGCAAGATGCGGCCGAGCTCGCCGCGGCCGAGCGACGGCGGGCGGTCGGCGACGAAGGTGCCCTCGCCGCGGCGCACCACCAGCACGCCGGCGTCGGCGAGCGTCTGGTAGGCCTTCTGCACCGTCGCCGGGTTGACGACGAGGTCGCGTGCCAGCTCGCGCACCGACGGCACCGGCGCGCCCGGCGCCAGCGCGCCGGAGGCCACCAGCCGGCGCACGCCGTCTTCGATCTGCCGCCAGATGGGCGTCGGGTCTCCGGGGACAATCTTCAGCAGTCGGCGCATCAGTGTGTCACTGTTGTAATACACCGGCACAATGGTCGTCAACTCGTTTTCGCGGGGAGCTTCGCCGTGCCGCCGGCGTACGAGGGATATCCATGCCGCTGCGCGCCTTTGTCGTGCTGGTGCTCACGAGCGGCGCCGCGTTCGCCGATGCCGCAGCGCCGCCGGATGTGCGCACGATGGCGCTGCACCGCCTGCGCGGGCCGTTCGCCTCACCCGAGGCCTATTGCGCCGGGCGCCTGCACGACGACGATTGGGTGCGCGCGTGCACCGTCGAGCGCCGCCTGCCGCATACGGCCGCCGTGGTCACCCGCGCGCTCGGCGGCCAGCGCGCGCTCCTGCTCGCCGTCGAGCACGGCGGCTGGTGGATCGACGACGCCGGAGAGCCCGACGGCGCCCTGCTCTTCGACGGCAACCGCGGCCGCGGCAGCTTTGTCCTCCTCGGGCTCGCCGATGCCGGCGCGCGGCTGCGCGGTGCGCAAGGCCACTGGCGCAAGCTCCTCGACGAGGAGGGCGACGTCTATGACTGCTTCGCGCTCGAAGTGCGCTGCTTCCTCCGCGACGGCGCGCCCGCGTGCACCGATCCGCTCCCCGTCGCCGGCCGGCGCGACTGCGGCCTCGGCAGCGAGGACGACGCGCCCGGCTTCGACCCCACGCGCTGGGACTGGCGCCAGGAGCTGCGCGACGACGGCGACGCCCTCGAGATCCGGCGCCTGCGCTGGCACGCCTTCCCCACGCGGTTCGACGGCTATGACGATTGGATGCGTGACACCGCGGCGCGCGCGCTCGCGCTCGCCGGACGCTACCGCTTGCGCTGAGGTCCCGGCTTGCCGTGCGGCCGCGGGCGCCGGACGTCGCCGGGCTTGGCGTGGTGGCGCGGCGGCGTGAACGAGCGCTCCGGCAGGCCCCCCGCCGCCGCCGGCGTGATCTTGACGTGTGGCGCGCGCGGGTCGCGCTCGGAGGCGTTGGCGGCGAACTCGGCGGCCACGCGGGTGTCGATCTCGAAGACCGTGCGATCGCGCGCCACGCGGATGGCGCCGACCTCGCGCCGCGTGATGCCGCCGCGACGGCACACCAGAGGCAGGATCCAATTGGCCTCGGCCTTGTCCTTGGCGCCGAGGTTGATCTCGAACAGGACCATCGCGCCCGACGGCGCCGCGCGCGGCGGTCCCACCGCGGCCTCGCGCAGATCGACGTGGGTCAGCCGCTCGCCGGCGGGCCGCCCCGCGAGCGCCCGCTCGAGCAGCACCGCCGCGACCTGCACGGCGTCGTGATCGGCGACCAGCTCGCCGGCGAGCGCCTGCGCCGCCGGATCCACCTTTCCGCCGGCGAGCACCTCGACCACCTCGGCGCGCAGCCGCGCGCGATCGTGCGCCGCCACCGCCGGCGCATCGGGCGGCGCCGTCCACGACAGCGACAGCCGCGCGTCGGAGAAGAGCCGCTGCGCCCGCCGGCGCGCCCCGCGCTCGACGAGGAACGCGTTCACGCCCTTGTTGCCCGCGCGCCCGGTGCGGCCCGAGCGGTGGGTCAGCGACTCGGCGTTCTCCGGCAGATCGGCGTGCACCACCAGCCCGACCTCGGGCAGGTCGAGCCCGCGCGCCGCCACGTTGGTGGCGACGAGCACGCGCACATGGCCACGCCGCAGCGCCTCGAGCGCGCGCGTGCGCTCCTCCTGCGCGCGATCGCCGGAGATGGCGGTCGCGGCGAATCCGCGCGCGGTGAGCTGCGCGTGCAGCTCGGCCACGTTGTCGCGCGTGCGGCAGAAGACGATGACGCGCTGATCGTCGGCCAGCCGGAGGATGTTGACCAGCGCCGGCAGCCGCTCGCCGTCGGCGCACAGGTACGCGACGTGGCGGATGTCGGCGTGCGCCGCGCTCGGCGTGCCGCCGCGCGGATCGATGGCGAGCGCCTCGCGCTGGAACTTGCGCGCCAGCGCGCGGATCGGCGCCGGCAGCGTCGCCGAGAACAGGAGCGTGCGCCGCTCCGCCGGCGTCGCCGTCAGGATGGTCTCCAGCGCCTCGCGGAAGCCGAGATCGAGCATCTCGTCGGCCTCGTCGAGCACGGCGACCTCGACAGCGCCGAGATCGAGCGAGCCGCGGCCGATGAGATCGACGAGCCGCCCCGGCGTGCCGACGGCGATGTCGACGCGGCCGCGCAGCATGCGCGCGTCGCCGCGCAGATCGGTGCCGCCGGTGAAGGCGACCACGCGCGCCCCGGTCTGGGCGAACAGCCAGGCGAGCTCGCGCTGCACCTGCGCCGCCAGCTCGCGCGTCGGCGCCACCACCAGCGCACGCGGCCGCGCCGGCGGCGGCAGCGTCGCGGCCTCGCCGAGCAGCACGCGGCCGATGACCAGGCCGAAGGCGACGGTCTTGCCGGAGCCGGTCTGCGACGACACCATGAGGTCCTGGTCGGGCGCTTCGAGCACGCGCGCCTGCACCGGCGTCGGCGTCAGGTAGTCGCGCGCGCGCAACGCGGCGTCGAGCGGCGCGGGCGCGCCCAGGGCGGCGAAATCGGATTCGGGCGTTTCAGTCACGGCGGCGTGATACCACGACTGGGCGCCCGTCAGTGATGATCGTGCAGCCAGGCGGTCGCTTCGGTCAGATCGCGGTGGGCGCGCGGCCCGAGCTTGGCCAGGTTGTCGCGCGCCAGCATGGCCAGCGCCGTCGCCTGGGCCGCCTTGCCCGTCGGCCACAGCGCCTCGGCCAGCGCCAGGCGCAC
>Ga0134125_10002811_pt1 | contig 20448 bp, 12 predicted proteins | sample KB31751_FD_96464 | JGI IMG/M metagenome (GOLD analysis project Ga0134125, IMG submission 96464) | Terrestrial soil microbial communities with excess Nitrogen fertilizer from Kellogg Biological Station, Michigan, USA - KB3-175-1 | ecosystem: Environmental > Terrestrial > Soil > Unclassified ... | reverse complement strand
GGTCAACACTCCTATTACAAAAGATTTTGTGCTGCGCTGCGGCGCGTGCGGGACGCCCGACGATCCGCGGATGCGGCGCTCATAAATGCGCCCTCTCCCCGTCGTGGGAGAGGGCATCCGCAGCTTTTGCAAAATCAAAGAATGGGTGAGGGAGCTCCCCCTCACCCAACTGAATGCGTGGAGAATCCCCCAACGCCCTCTCCCACGGAGGGGAGAGGGCACAACGACAGGCGCGGAGCCACCCTCCCCTTTCAGGGGAGGGATAAGCGCCCCCTCACCTGCCCCTTAACTGCTGCAACAGCCCGGCGCTGGCGAACCCGTCCGGCACGCGGCCGCTGCGCGCCTGGAAGTCGCGGATGGCGTCGCGCGTGCGGGCGCCGAGGCGGCCGTCCGGCTCGCCGACGTCGAAGCCGCGGCGCTGAAGCTCCTCCTGCAATTGCAATCGTTCGGCCCGCGAGAGCACGCGCTCGTAGCGCGGCCAGGCCTGCACGAAAGGCCCGCCACCGCGCAGCCGGTCGGCGAGGTGGCCGATCGCCAGCGCGTAAGCCTCGGCCGGGTTGTAGCGCATGATGACGCGGAAATTGCGCAGCATCAGGAAGCCCGGCCCCTGGATGCCGGCGGGCACCAGCAGAAAGGCCTGCTCGTCAGGCCGCGCGAAAGAAAGCCCGTGCGGCCGCGCGACGCCGAGCCGCTGCCACTCGGCAAGGCTCATCGCGTGATCGCGGCCGGCGAGGCGGAAGTCGAACGTCGCCGGCACCACGACCTCGTAGCCCCAGGTCGCGCCCGGCACCCAGCCGTCCTTCTTCAGGTTATTGGCGGTCGAGGCGATCAGGTCCGGCACCGAGGCGATGACGTCGCGGCGGCCGTCGCCGTCGAAGTCGACGGCGTAGCGCTTGAACGCGCTCGGCATGAACTGCGTCGGGCCGAAGGCGCCGGCCCAGGAGCCGACCAGCCGATCGGCGCGGATGTCGCCGCGCGAGACGATCTCCAGCGCGTCGAGGAACTCGTCGCGGAAATAGCGCTGGCGGCGGCCGATACAGGCGAGCGTCGCGGTCGATTGCAGCACCGGCTTGGTGCCGGCCATTGTGCCGTAATTGGTCTCGACGCCCCAGATGGCGGCGATGATGGTGCGGTCGACGCCGTAGGCGCGCTCGACGGCGTCGAACACGCTGGCGTAGCGCGCCAGCAATTCGCGGCCCTTGGCAATGCGCGCGTCGGTAACGAGCACGTCGAGATAGTCCCACACGGCTTTCGTAAATTCCGGCTGCGCGTCCATCAGGTCCATGATGCGCAGGTCCGGCGTCAGCGGCGCGGTCGCGGCCGTAAAGGCGCGGCGCGAGACGCCGCGGCGGGCGGCCTGCGGCCACAGGCTCTCGAGGCAGGAATGGAAATTGGCGGCGGCGGCCCGGATCGCTTCGGCGGTCATCGACGGGTCGCCGGAGGCGCCCGATTCGCCGCTCCAGCCGGACGGGGCACGGGCGGCCGAAGGCGCGCCGATCGAGCCGGTGGTCAGTTCGGCACGCCGTTCCTGCGCGCTGGCAAAGGCCAAACCTGTGGCCAAAGCCAGGACGGCGGCGAGCGGGCGCTTGGCCATCCCCAAATTGCGGCTCCCCTGAGCAGGCGGTCCCAGCGCCTTCGGAAACCATGGGAGCCCCGAACTCGTTACGGCGCCGTTAATGGCGGTAGTCATTGGGTCTCTGGACCGCAGGCCGCGCCCATGCTTTCTGCTCGACCCATGACCCGTATTCGCAAAGCCATCTTCCCCGTCGCCGGCCTCGGCACCCGCTTCCTCCCCGCCACCAAGGCGCTGCCGAAGGAGATGCTGCCGGTCGTCGACCGGCCGCTGATCCAGCATGTCGTCGACGAGGCCTACGAGGCCGGGATCGAGCACCTCGTCTTCGTCACCGGCCGGAACAAGAGCGTCATCGAGGACCATTTCGACCGCCAGTTCGAGCTGGAGGTGACCTTGGTCGAGCGCGGCAAGCAGACGGAACTCAATTTGCTGTCGGAAGCGCTGCCGGAGGCGGGCAGCGTCAGCTTCACCCGCCAGCAGTCGCCCCTCGGCCTCGGCCATGCGGTGTGGTGCGCGCGCGAGATCGTCGGCCACGAGCCGTTCGCGCTGCTGCTGCCGGACGTGCTGGTCAAGCACAAGCGCGGCTGCCTGGCGCAGATGATCGATGCGGCGAAGGACCTCGACGCCAAGGCCAACATCATCGCCGTGGAGGAAGTGCCGAACGACCGCGTGCACATGTACGGCGTGGTCGGCGTCGGCCCCGCGAAGGGCAAGGCGTTCTCCATTACGAAGATGGTCGAGAAGCCGAAGGCTTCCGAGGCGCCGTCGAATTTGTCGATCACCGGCCGCTACATCCTGCAGCCGGAGATCTTCGGCATCCTGGAGAAGCAGGCGGCCGGCGCCGGCGGCGAAATCCAGTTGACCGACGCGATGCTGGCGCTCGCCGCGCAGCAGCCGTTCTACGGGCTGAAGTTCGAGGGCCGCAGCTACGACTGCGGCTCGAAGATCGGCTTCCTCGCCGCCAACGTCGCCTACGGCCTCGACCGCCCCGATTTGGCGCCGGAATTCCGCGCCGAGATCGAGCGCATCCTCAAGGGCAAGTAGGCTTTAGCGCTCGCGCGCGAGCAGGCTGGCATTGCCGCCCGCCGCCGCGGTGTTGATCGTCACCACCTGCTCGGTGGCGAAGCGGCGCAGATAATTCGGGCCGCCCGCCTTCGGCCCCGTGCCAGACAGGCCGCCGCCGCCGAACGGCTGCGTGCCGACGACCGCGCCGATCATATTGCGATTGACGTAGATGTTTCCGGTCGGCATGCGCGCGACGATCCGCTCGATGTGCGAGGAAATGCGCGAATGGACGCCGAGGGTGAGGCCGAAGCCCTTGCGGTCGATGGCGTCGAGGAGCTGCGGCAATTCGGCCGCCTTGTAGCGCACAACGTGCAGCACAGGGCCGAAGATTTCCTCCGTTAGCTCATCGGGTGAGGCGAGCTCGATGATGTGCGGCGGCAGATAGAAGCCGCCGCGCATTTCGGCCGTGCCGGCGAAGCGGACGCGTTTGGCCCGCGCGATGTGCGCCGTGATACGCTCGAACGAGTCCGCGTCGATCAGCGGGCCGATGGCGGTGTCGATCTCGCGCGGGTCGCCGACCTTCATCTCGCGCGCCGCGCCGGCGATCATGGCGATGGTGGTGTCCGCGATCTCGTCTTGCAGGCATAGCAGGCGCAGGCTCGAACAGCGCTGGCCGGCGGAGCGGAAGGCCGAGGCGACGACATCGTCGGTCACCTGCTCCGGCAGCGCGGTGGCGTCGACGATCATTGCGTTGATGCCGCCGGTCTCGGCGATGAGCGGCACGATCGGACCCTCCTTGGCCGCCAGCGCGCGGTTGATTGAACGCGCGACCTCGGTCGAGCCGGTGAAGACGACGCCGGCGACGGCGTCGTGCGCCACCAGCCGCGCGCCGGTGCGGCCGTCGCCGGTGACGAGATGCAGCGCGGTCGCGGGCACGCCGGCCTCGTGCAGGATGCGCACCGCCTCCGCGCCGATCAGCGGCGTCTGCTCGGCCGGCTTCGCCACGACCGAATTGCCCGCCATCAATGCCGCGGCGATCTGGCCGGTGAAGATCGCCAGCGGGAAATTCCACGGCGCGATGGCGACCCAGGCGCCGCGGCCGCGCATCACGAGACTATTGGTCTCGCCGGTCGGCCCGGGCAGCGCCTGCGGCGGGCCGAACAGCGCGCGGCCCTCGGCGGCGTAATAGCGGCAGAGATCGGCGGCCTCCCGCACTTCCGACACGCAGTCGTCGAGCGTCTTGCCGGCCTCGCTCTGCATCAGAGCGATGAGACGGCCGCGGCGCGCCTCGATGAGATCGGCGGCGCGGTCGAGCGCGGCGGCGCGCGTCTCGGCCGGCGTCGCGTTCCAGGCGGCGAAGCCGCGCGCCGCGGCGGCCATCGCGGCGTCGGCGTCGTTCGCCGGCGCGGGGACGACAGGGCTGCGGCTCTCGCGCGCGACCTCCGCCAGCAGCGCGTCGAGCGAGGCGCGATGCCCGAACTCGACGCCGCGCGAGTTCTTACGCGCCGGCGCATAGAGATCGGCCGGCAGCGGCAGCCAGTCCGGCCTTGCGTGCGGCAGGCCCCGCACGATCGCCGCCGGCCGCATCAGCAGTTCCTCGACCGGCCGCGTCGCATCGCCGACCGCGGCGACGAAAGAGGAGTTGGCGCCGTTCTCAAGGAGCCGACGCACGAGATAAGCGAGCAGGTCGCGATGACTGCCGACCGGCGCGTAGGTGCGCACCGCGGCCTGCGGGAAATCCTCGGCGAGCCGCGCGTAGAGTGCGTCGCCCATGCCGTGCAGCCGCTGGAATTCGAAATCGCCCCAGGCGGCGCCCGCCACTTCGAGCACCGACGCGACCGTCAGCGCGTTGTGCGTGGCGAACTGGGCGAACAGCCGCGGCTTGAGCGCGACGAGTTTGCGCGCGCAGGCGAGGTAGTTCAGATCGGTCATCGCCTTCAGCGTGAACACAGGATAGCCGTCGAGGCCGCGCTCCTGCGCGCGCTTGACCTCGGTGTCCCAGTACGCGCCCTTCACGAGCCGCACCATCAGGCGGCGGCGGCGCGCGCGCGCCAACTCGTCGACGTAGTCGATCACTGCGGCCGCGCGCTTCTGATAGGCCTGCACGGCGAGGCCGAAGCCGTCCCAGCCTGAGAGCGAGGAATCGGCCAGCACGGCCGCGATGACGTCGAGCGACAGTTCGAGCCGGTCGGCCTCCTCGGCGTCGACGGTGAGGTTGAGGTCGAAGCCCTTGGCCCGGCGCGCGAGATCGAGTAGGCGCGGCGCCAGTTCCTTGAGCACGCGCTCGCGGCAGGTGGCCTCGTAGCGCGGGTAGAGCGCCGACAGCTTGACCGAGATGCCCGGCCGCGCCGGCAGGCGCTCGCCGCCGGCGGAGGCGCCGATGGCGTCGATCGCGGCGGCATAGGCGTCGAAATAGCGCGCCGCGTCGGCGGCCGTGCGCGCGCCCTCGCCCAGCATGTCGAACGAATAACGCTGCGTCGTGTTGGTGTGCTCGCGGCTGCGCGCGAGCGCGGCGTCGATCGTCTCGCCGAGCACGAAATGATCGCCCATGACGCGCATGGCGCGCCGCATCGCCGCGCGTACGATGGGCATGCCGACGCGCTTCGTCAGCGCCGCGACCACCTCCTGCGGCGTCTCGCCGCCCTGCACCACCTGCGAGGTGACGCCGAGCGCCCAGGCCGAGGCGTTGACGAACAGCGCCTGCGATTTCGTGACGTGGTGGACGAAGTCGCCCTCGCGCAGCTTGTCCTCGATGAACTCGTCGGTGGTCGCCCGGTCCGGCACGCGCAGCAGGGCCTCGGCCAGCACCATCAGAGCGAGGCCCTCGCGGGTCGAGAGCGAGAACTCCTGCAATAGCTCGTCGATGCTGCCGAACGGGTGCCGCGTGGTGCGGATCGCCTCGATCAGCCGCCGCGCCGTGCGGTCGACCGCGCGCTCCGCCGCCTCCGGCAACCCCGCCTCGCGCACGAGCGCGGCCGCCAGCGCGTCGTCCTCCGGCGCATAGGGCGCGGAAAACTCCGTCGTCGTCGGCACGTTCAGGGAGGCCATGGCACCAGCCAAAGGCGCGATTCGGTCAACCGATGCTGCCAGTGCAGCATCGGCGGGCGCAATTGGCAATCACGCCTAGCGCTGGAGCCTGAGCCCGATGAGGAAGGTGCTGGCGGTGTAGTCGACGCCGGAGACGTTCGAACGCAGCCACTGCTGCTGGAACTCGCCCCGAAGCTGCATCGTGCGGTCGATCTTGTAGGTGAGCCCGGCGCCGGCCGAGTAGCGGTTGTCGGTGCGGCCGGCCACGTCGCCGCTGGAGGACGCCGTGCCCTCGTAGAGATCCTGGCCGATGCCGAGCTTCACGGTGCCGACCAGCCAGCGACGGAACGAATGGTCCCATTGCACACCGGCGTCGCGGTAGAACACGCCCGGCACGCCGGGGATGTTCGACTCGCCGACCGTCGACGTCGCGGTGAACTTCACGGTATTGAGCGCGTCCGCCGTCCAGATGAGCGAGGCGCTGCCGGTCAGGCCCTTCAAGCGGTCGAAGCGCGGGTCGTCGTAGCTGCGCGTGGTGTAGCCGATCGAGGCCTCGCCGGTGAGCAGCCGCGTCAATTCGAAGGTCGAGCCGACGCTGCCGACGAGGCCGCGCGAATTGCGCTGGAAGCCGTTGAGGTCGGTCGCAAGGTCGTGCTTGCGCGTATCAGCGCCGATCTCGACGAACGGCTTGATGCCGGGAGAGAGTTCGTAGGCGCCGCGCAATGTTCCGGTGTACTGGTTGTAGTTGCGGTCCTCGTTGCTCGCCGTCGTGCCGTCGGTGAGCTGCGAATCCTGGTACGCCGTCCGCTCGACGTCGCCCTTCAGCGTCACCTCGACACGGTTGAAGCGCTGCGTGACGCCGGCGTTGCCGCCGAAGGTGGCGAACACCGGCAGTTTCGAGAGGCCGGCCTGAAGATTGGGGCTGCCGGGATTGTCGGTCGACACCAGCACGCGGCTGCCAAGGTCGACGCGCGTTGAATCGCGCACGTCGATGCGGCCGTCGACCTTGCCGTTGAAATAGGGGCGGCTGAGCGTCGGCGTCTCGTCGGGCGAGTAGCCGGTGTAGCTGCCGCGCAGGTCGGCCTTGAGCTCGTGCCGCGACCAGTTCGACTGCACACGCAGCTCCGGCGCGATGGTGTAGAGCGCGGCGCCGTGCGGATCGGGCGCGGCGCCGGGATTGGTGGCATAACCGCCGATGAACTCGATTGCCGGATAAAGATCGAAGGCGCCGGCGCGCAGGCCAAGTTGCGCGTAAGGGTCGGGCGGCTCGACATGCGCCTTGCGTTTCGGCGGCGGCTTGCGGATCGGCCCGATCTCGACCGGCGGCTCTCCGGGCGGTGCGGCCGGCGCCTGCGCGAAGGCGGCGCTGGCCGGCTTCTGGCCGGGCGTGAGAGTCAAAGGTTGCGGCAGGCCCGGCGCGATCGCCTGCTTGTCGGCGGCCGCGTTCGGCTTGCGCGCGGCGTTCTTCTTGCGCGTGTTGCTGGAGTCGAAGCCGGTCTTGCCGGCGCCGGAGGCGGGCGCGAAGGTCGGCGGTGGTCCGAATTGCGCCGTGCCCGGTTTTGCCGGTTTCTGGAAGCGCGGCGGCTTCTTCGGGTCGGTCTGCAGCTTCGGCGCCAGCGGATCGGGGAACTGGAACGTCGTCTGCGCGCGCGCCGCCGTTGCGAGGCATGCGGCCGCGATCAGCAGCGCGCCGGGCGCCGCCGTCCAGAACCACCTCACCTTCCGCGACGAAGCGATCGCGAACCTCCGTCAACCTGGCGCGCAAATGCGCGCGGCCCCGCCCGCGACCGGCGGGCAGTGGTTAACGGACGTTAAAAGCGCATGGTTAACGGGAGGTTAGTGCTCTTATCCCTCCCCCCGCGGCCTATCCCTCCCCTGAAAGGGGAGGGTCCGGCGCGTGAGCGCCGGGGGTGGGGTCTACTCCCGTTGCGAACACCCCCACCCGGCTCGCTGCGCTCGCCACCCTCCCCCGCAAGCGGGGGAGGGATTAGAAGAAATGGGAGGGTTACAGCCAACCCTGCAATTCGTTCGTCACGACATCGCGGATGACCGCCATGCCGCGCTCCGAATCGTTCAGGCACGGGATAGCTGCGAAGTTCTCGCCGCCGGCGCGCCGGAAGGCATCGGCGTTCTCCATCGCGATCTCCTCCAGCGTCTCGAGACAGTCGGCGGCAAAGCCCGGCGTGATGACGGCGATATTCTTCACGCCCTGCTTCGCCAGAGCCGCGACCGTGTCGATGGTGTAGGGCTTGAGCCATTCGGCCGTGCCGAAGCGCGACTGGAAGGTCAGCATCAATTGCATCTCGTCCATGCCGAGGCGCTCGCGCAAGAGCCGCGCCGTCGCCGCGCACTGGCAGTAATAGGGATCGCCGTTCTTCAAATAACCTTCCGGCATGCCGTGGAACGAGGCGACGATCCGGTCCGGCTTGAACGGCAGCTTCGCCAGCCCTTCGCGCAGCGACGCGGCGATCGCGTCGATGTAGGCGGGCCGGTCGTAGTAGGCTGGCGCGATGCGCAGCGCCGGCTGCCAGCGCATGGCCGCGAGCGCCTCGAACACCTTGTCGGCGACCGTCGCCGTCGTCGCCGCGGCGTATTGCGGATAGAGCGGCACGACGAGGATGCGGTCGCAGCCGGCCTCTCGCATCGCGTCGAGCCGCGAGGCGATCGACGGGTTGCCGTAGCGCATGGCCCAGTCGACCAGCAGGCGCGGATCGCTGGCGAAGCTCGCGCCAAGTTTCTCCGCCTGCGAGCGCGTGATGGTCTTGAGAAAGGACTCGTTCTTCTCGCGATTCCAGATCTTCTGGTAGTCCTTGCCTTTGCGCCCCGGCCGCACGGTCAGGATGATCAGGTTGAGGATCAGCCACCACTTCAGCCGGTTCTCTTCGATGACGCGGCGGTCGGACAGGAATTCCTTGAGGTAGCGCCGCATCGACCAGTAATCGGTCGCGTCGGGCGTGCCGAGATTGACCAGCAGCACGCCGATGCGGCGCGGCGGGATCGGCGGGTGGTCCGGCGGCAGGGGGCGGTCGCTCATGGTCGGCAAAGAGCGGGAAATGGAGGGTGGGGTCAAGGCACAAGATCGTGCCCCGAACGCGGCGCAGCACGCAGCGATAGCGAAGTGGTGCGCCGCAGATCCGGGGCCCAGCTTTCTATCTGAAGCGAACCGGGGTCCCGGTTCTGCAGCGCACCGCCATCAGCGCGTTTACGCGCGTCTTCGACGCGCTATGGCGCTGCGCAGCGCCCGGGACACACAGCCCCTTCACCCCACCGGCCTCTCATCGGCGATAACCTTGCCGTCGTTCGGCAGCGAGCCGGGCGCCACCAGCATGACGACGCCCTTGAGCTTGGTAATCGACTGCAAGGTCGCCGCCACCGAGCCCTCGAGCGACGGATCTGGCGCCGCGCATTCGGCGACGAGCGTCATCGTGTCCTGCTCGGCCTGGCGGCCGACGACGAGGCGCAGGCGGCCGAGCTCGGGATGGCGCGCGGCGACCTCGGCGACCTGCTTCGGATGCACGAACATGCCCTTGATCTTGGCGGTCTGGTCGGCGCGGCCCAGCCAGCCCTTGATACGCATGTTGGTGCGGCCGCAGGGCGAGCGGCCGGGCAGCACGGCGGAGAGATCGCCGGTGGCGAGCCGGATCATCGGGTAATCGGGGTTGGACGAGGTGACGACGATCTCGCCGACCTCGCCGTCCGGGACCGGCTCGCTCGTCCCGGGCCGCACGATCTCGAGGATGATGCTCTCGTTGACGATGAGGCCCATAGGAGCGCGCTCGCGCGCTCCGTCATCCAAATTGCGCGCCGAGGATTCGTAGGCAATGACACCGACCTCGGCGATGGCGTAGCACTGCAACACGGCGACGCCGCGGCGGCCGAGTTCATCGCGCAGCGTGGCCGGCAGCGCCGCGCCGGAGACCAGCGCGCGCTTGAGCGAGGAGACGTCCTTGCCGGTCTTCTCCGCCGTGTCGAGCAGGATCTTGAGGAAGTCCGGCGTGCCGACATAGCCAGATGCACGGTAGTGCGCGATCGCCTCGAGCTGCTGCTCGGTGTTGCCGACGCCGCCGGGAATGACGGCGCAGCCGAGCGCATGCGCGCCGGCCTCGAGAATGTAGGCGCCGGGGTTAAGATGATAGGTGAAGGCGTTGTGCACGATGTCGCGTTCGCGGAAACCGGCGGCGTAGAGCGCGCGCGCGCAATTGCCGAAATCGGCGCCCGCGCCCTGCGGCTCGAAGATCGGCCCCGGCGACATGTGCAGCCGCCGCGACCGGCCCGGCGCGGTGACGTTGAAGCCGCCGAACGGCGGCTCGGCCTTTTGCAGCGCGGCGAGATCGCTCTTGCGCAGCACCGGCAGTTTGGCGAGCGCCGCACGTGACGCGACGGAATTCGGCACGACACCGGCGAGCTGCTTCTTCCAGCCGGGCGCGGAAAGCGCATGCGCGACCTGCGCCGGCAGCGCGCCGAACTGCTCGCGCTCGCGCGCGGCAGGATCGCGGGTTTCCAGGCCGTCGTAGTGGTCGGGCATTGGCTATCCATTCAAGGTCATTCCGGGGCGCGAGCGTAGCGAGCGAACCCGGAATCCAGAACAGAATTCGAAGCGCACGTAGCGTGGCTCTGGATTCCGGGTTCCGGCCTTCGGCCGGCCCCGGAATGACGGGACGCTACGCCAGCCAGCGCTTCCTGCGGCGGTAGTGCTTGCTGTCGCGGAAGCTCTTGCGCCGGCCCTCGGAGATGCCGAGGTAGAATTCCTTCACGTCCTCGTTCTCGGCCAGCATCTTCGCCTCGCCGTCCATGACGACGCGGCCGTTCTCGAGGATGTAGCCGTAGCGCGCGTATCGCAGCGCCATGTTGGTGTTCTGCTCGGCGAGCAGGAAGGACACGCCCTCCTTGTCGTTGAGGTCGCGCACGATCTCGAAGATCTCCTCGACCACCTGCGGCGCCAGGCCCATCGACGGCTCGTCGAGCAGGATCATCTTCGGCCGCGACATCAGCGCGCGGCCGATGGCGCACATCTGCTGCTCGCCGCCGGAGGTGTAGCCGGCGAGCGAGTTCTTGCGCTCGGCGAGCCGCGGGAAATAGCCGTAGACCTTGTCCATGTCGCGCTTGATCGCGGCCTTGCCGTCGCGGCGCGTGAAGGCGCCCGTCAAAAGATTTTCCTCGATGGTGAGATGGCCGAAGCAGTGACGGCCCTCCATCACCTGGATGCAGCCGCGGCGCACGAGCTCATTGGGCGAGAGGTCCTGCACCTCCTGGCCCTCGAAGCTGATCGAGCCCTTGGTGACGTCGCCGCGCTCGGCATGCAGCAAATTGGAGATCGCTTTCAGCGTCGTGGTCTTGCCGGCGCCGTTGGCCCCGAGCAGCGCGACGATGCCGCCCGTGGGCACGTCGAGCGATACGCCCTTCAGGACGAGGATGACGTGGTCGTAGATGACCTCGATATTGTTGACGCGCAGGATGCGCGCGGGCTCGGCTGAGGGCGCGGCGCTCTGGGTCTCGACGGCGGACATGGCGTCAACTCCGGAAAGCGGCCTCCCCCCGCGGACGGGGAGAGGCCATTGTCGTTCGGACCGGCGTTTACGACGACTTGTCGCAAGCCTCGGTGCGCTTCGGCCAGCCGGCGTTGCTCTTGACGTATTCGGCCGCGGCCTGCTCGAGCAGCGGCTCGACCTTCTGCTTCAGCGGCTCGATCCAGTCGGACGCCTTGACCCACTTGGTCCCGTCCCACTGCTGCATGTAGGCCGGCGAGTGACCGTTGTGGTCGTCGCAGGTCACCTTCACAGGCGCGCCGAAGTCCGGGAAGCCGAGCTCCTTCCAGCGCGCCGCCGTGATGTTGAGCGTCTCGAGGCCGCGCCGCACGTCGGCGCCATCGACCACCTTCTTGCCGGTGATCTTCTGCGCATTGCGGATCGCTTCCGCGACGATCGCGGTGTTGTAGACGCCGCGGTTATAGAAGTTGTCCGCGAACTTATCCTTCTCGACCTGGCTCTTGCCCTTGTTCACGACGTACTTCTTGATGTCCTGGATGGCGGGGTAGTTGGCGCCGAGGCCGTTGAAGTTGAGCGCAAGATAGCCCTTGGCCGCCTTGCCGCCGGCCGCGGCATCTTCATCCGCGCCCGACCACCACACGCCGATGAAGTGATCCATCGGGTAGCCGTTCTCCGAGGCGCGTTTGACCGCCGTCGGGTTCATGGCGCCCCAGCCCCACATGATCATCCAGTTCGGACGATCGCGGCGAACCGAGAGCCACTGGCCGGACTGGTCCTGCATCTCCTTGCCGGCGACCGGATAGAGCTTCACCTCGAAGCCGTAGTCCTTGGCCAGCTGCTCGAGCAGCGGGATCGGCTCGCGGCCGTAACCCGCGTCGAGGAAGATGAAGCCGATCTTCTTGCCCTTCAGCTTCTCGAGGCCGCCTTCCTTCTTGCTGATGTAGCTGATGATCATCGACATGCCGTCCCAGTAGGTGGCCGGCGGGTTGAAGACCCAGGGGAAGTCCTTGCCGATCGCCGAGGCCGACAGGCCGTAGGCCATCGACAGAATCGGGATCTTGTCGACCGAGGCCTTCGGAATCAGCTGCAACGTGATGCCCGTCGAGAACGGGTTGACCACCGTCGGGTGCTTGCCCTTGACCTGCTCCCAGCACTCGACGCCCTTCTTGGTGTCGTAGCCGGTCTCGCATTCCTCGACCGTGACCTTGACGCCGCCGATGCCGCCGTCGCGCTCGTTCAGCATGGTGATGTAGTCATGCATGCCGTTCGCGATCGGGATGCCGGAATTGGCGTACGGGCCGGTGCGGTACGAGAACAGCGGCAGGTAGATCGTGTCTTGTGCCTGCGCCGGGACGGCGGCGAAGAGACCGCCCGCCACGATCCCCGCACAAGCCATTCCGCTCAACAGATGCCTTGGCTTCATGTTCCACTCCCTTTGGTTCGCGCCGGACTGGCGCGCCTCTGGTTCATTTTCGCCTCGCGCGTCGTTGCGCCCGGGACGGTTTCTTTCCCGCGGTTGTGACCGCGGTCGGAAATTAAGGCCTATCCTGCACCATTTAATAGGGGAACGGCCATACCCTCAGTTTCTGCTTGCCGACCTGCCAGAGCCGCGCCATTCCGGCCGGCTCGGCGATCAGGATGACGATGATGAGCACGCCGACCACCATGAAAGTCACGTGCTCGACGGTCGAGGACTGTAGCGGCAGGCCAAGCCATTCCGGGACGAAGCGCAGGGCGATCGGCAGGATGAAGATGAGCGCCGCGCCCATGAACGAGCCGACCATGCTGCCCAGCCCGCCGATGATGATCATGAACAGGATGGTGAAGCTCTGATTGATGTTGAAGACGCTGGCCTCGGCGCCGCCGTACCACAGGAACACCATCAGCGCGCCGGACACGCCGCAGTAGAACGACGACACGGCGAAGGCCAGGAGCTTCGTCGGCAGCAGGCGGATGCCCATCAATTCGGCCGCGATGTCCATGTCGCGCACCGCCATCCACATGCGGCCAATGCGGCCGTGCACGAGGTTCGATGCGAGCCAGGTCATCGCCACGACGATGGCGAGCACGATGTAATAGCGCGTCTCGGCGGTCGCGCGCGGCCCGGTGATGATGACGCCGAACAGCTCCCGCTGCGGCACCTCGATGGCGCCGGAGACGTTGTAATTGTAGAGCCACGGGATGCGGATGAAGCACCATTCGAGGAAGAACTGCGCGGCGAGCGTGGCGATCGCCAGGTAGAATCCCTTGATGCGCAGCGACGGCAGCCCGAACAGCACGCCGACAGCGGCCGCGAAGAAGCCGGACGCGATCACCCAGACGATGATGTTCACGCTCGGGAAGATGCTGGTCAGCTTGTAGCAGGCGTAGGCGCCGACGCCCATGAACGCGCCGGTGCCGAGCGACAAGAGGCCGGTGTAGCCGGTCAGGATGTTGAGCCCGATCGCGGCCAGCGTGAAGATCAGGAACGGCGTCATCACCGCGTTGATGATGAAGTCGTTGCGCGTCGCCGGCACGCCGATCACGGCGATCGCCAGGATCACGGCGATGCCGATGCGATCCTGAAGGATCGGGAAGATCGCCGAGTCCTTCTCGTAGGTCGTCTTGAACTGTCCGGCCTCGCGATACAGCATCTCACACCCGCTCGATAATGCGTTCGCCGAACAGCCCCTGCGGCCGGAACAGCAGGAACACCAGCGCGATCACGTAGGCGAACCAGGCGTCGGTGCCGCTGCCGACCAGCGGCCCCCAGTAGAATTCGACAATCTTCTCGCCAAGCCCGATGATCAGCCCGCCGACGATGGCGCCGGGGATAGACGTGAAGCCGCCGAGGATCAGCACCGGCAGCGCCTTCAGCGCGATGACTTCGAGGGCAAAGGAGACGTCGGACCGCGCGCCCCAGAACACGCCGGTGACCAGCGCGACGAGACCGGCGGCGAACCACACGATCACCCAGATCTGCTCGAGCGAGATGCCGACCGACAGCGCCGCCTCGTGACTGTCCGCCACCGCGCGCAACGCGCGGCCGATGCGCGTCTTGGAGAAGAATACCGCAAGCCCCGCCACCATCAGCGAGGCGATGATCGCCGCCGCGATGTCGAGCTTCTGCAACTGCACCATGCCGCCGAAGGCGTGATAGGTGATCGCGCCCTTTGGCAGGTAGAGCGGCTCGGTGATCATCACCTTGGGATCGCCGCCGAACACCAATTCGCCGAAGCCGATCAGGAAATAGGTGATGCCGAAGGTCGCCATGAACAGGATGATGTCGGGCTGCCCGACCAGCGGACGCAGCACGCCGCGCTCGACCACGAAAGCAAGCAGGAACATCACCGCGATGGCCAGCGCGAGCGCGATGAAGGCGGGCACGCCGGCCTCGTAGATGCCGACCAGCGTCAGCGCCGCGAACACCACCATGATGCCCTGCGCGAAGTTGAACACGCCCGACGCCTTGAAGATCAGCACGAAGCCGAGCGCGATCAGCGCGTACAGCATGCCGGAGACGAGTCCTTCCCACAGCGTCTGCACGAGCAGATCGGGCGCCGAGGCCATCTGCACGAAGGGGTCGATCAAGATCATGTAGAGGAGATGCATGACGATGCCTCAGTGCGCCACGCCGAGATAGGCGTCGATGACCTTCTGGTCGCTGCGTACCTCGTCGGGCGTGCCGTCGGCAATCTTGATGCCGTGATCGAGCACCACGACGCGGTCAGACAGGTCCATCACCACGCCCATGTCATGCTCGATGAGGGCAATGGTCGTGCCGAAATGGTCGTTCACGTCGAGGATGAAGCGGGACATGTCCTCCTTCTCTTCGAGGTTCATGCCGGCCATCGGCTCGTCGAGCAGCAACAGCTCCGGCTCCATCGCCAGCGCGCGGCCCAATTCGACGCGCTTCTGCAATCCGTAGGGCAATCGCCCGACCGGCGTGCGGCGGATTTCCTGGATCTTGAGGAAATCGATGATGGCTTCGACGGCGTGGCGGTGTTCGACCTCCTCGCGCAGCGCCGGGCCGTGGCGCAGCAGCTGCCACACGAAGTTCTTGCGCATCTTCAGCGTGCGGCCGGCCATGATGTTGTCGAGCGCGGTCATTCCGCGAAACAGCGCGACGTTCTGGAAGGTACGCGCGATGCCGCCCTCGGCCGCTTCGTAGGGCCGCATCTTCGAGCGCGTCGCGCCCTTGAAGGTGATGCGCCCGTGCTGCGGCTGATAGAAGCCGTTGATGACGTTGAGCATCGACGTCTTGCCGGCCCCGTTCGGGCCGATGATGGCGCGGATTTCGCCCTTGCGGATATCGAACGAGACGTCGCTGACCGCTTTGACGCCGCCGAAGGCGAGCGACACGTTCTCGACCGACAAGAGCACGTCGCCGACGGCGATATCCGGTCCGCCGGTGGCTCTCATGCCGCCTTCTCCAGCGCGGCCGGCGCCGGCTGCATGTCGTGGATCTTCACGCGCGCGCTGATCGTGCCCTGACGGCCGTCCTCGAACGTCACCTGTGTCGAGATGTCGGCCTCCTTCGAGCCGTCATAGAGCGCGGTGATCAATGGCGAGTAACGCTCGGCGATGAAGCCGCGACGCACCTTCTGCGTGCGCGTGAGCTCGCCGTCGTCGGCGTCGAGCTCCTTGTGCAGGATGAGGAAGCGGTGGATCTGCGCGCCGGCCATCATCTTGTCCTGCGCCAGCGAACGGTTCACCTCATCGACGTGCTTGGCGATCATCTCGTAGACGAGCGGATGACCGGCGAGCTCCTGATAGGAGGCATAGACGACGTTGTTGCGCTCGGCCCATGAGCCGACCGCGGTCAGGTCGATATTGATCATCGCCGTGACAAATTCGCGCTTGTCGCCAAGCGCCACCACTTCGCGGATGTTGGGATAGAATTTGAGCTTGTTCTCGATGTATTTCGGTGCGAACAGCGCGCCGTTGACGAGATGGCCGACGTCCTTGGCGCGGTCGATGATCTTCAACTGGCCGGTCTTCTCGTCGAAGAAGCCGGCGTCGCCGGTCTTGACGTAGCCGTCCGGCGTCATCACCTCGGCGGTCTTGCCGTCATCCTTGAAATAGCCGGTGAACATGCCCGGCGACTTGAACAGCACTTCGCCGTTCTCGTTGATCTTGATGTCGACGTTCGGGCACGCCGGGCCGACGGTGTCGGAGAAGATCGCGCCATCCGGCTGCGCGGTGACGTAGAGGAAGGCTTCGGTCTGGCCGTAGAGCTGCTTCAGGTTCAACCCGATGGAGCGGTAGAAGGCGAACAGATCCGGGCCGATCGCCTCGCCGGCGGTGTAGGCCGTGCGCACGCGCGAGAAGCCGAGCACGTTCTTGAGCGGGCCGTAGACGAGGATGTCGCCGAGCCAATAGAGCAGCCGGCCGGGGAGCGGCACCGGCCGCCGGTCGAGGATCGCCTCGCCGTAGCGCCGCGCGACGCCGAGGAAGTAGTGGAAGATCTTGCGCTTGAGCAGGCCCGCGTCCTCCATGCGGATCATCACGCGGGTCAGCAGCAGTTCGAGCGTGCGCGGCGGCGCGAAATAGAAGGTCGGACCGATCTCGCGCAGGTCGGACATCGCCGTGTCGGCGTTCTCCGGGCAGGCCATGCAGAAGCCCGCCACCATGCCCTGCGCGTAATTGAGATAATGGTCGCCGACCCAGGCGAGCGGCAGGTAGGCGAGCGCGACATCGTTCTCGCCGAGGTGGTCGAACCTCACCGTGTCGGCGGCGGCGGCGATCGAGCGCTCGTTGGTGAGCACGACGCCCTTCGAGGCTCCGGTGGTGCCCGACGTGTAGAGGATGATCGACGGATCGGAGCCCTTGCCGTTCTCGATCTCGGCATCGAGCCATTGCCGCAACGCCGGATCGGCGGCGAGCGTCTTGCGGCCGTCGTCAATGACGCTGCCGATGGAATTCAGCCGCGTGTGGTCGTAGTCGCGCAGGCCGCGCGTCTCGTCGTAGATCATGCGCTCGAGCTTGGGCAGCCGGTCCTGCACGGACTGGATCTTGTCGACCTGCTCCTGGTCCTCGACCGCGGCGAAGCGCACCTCGGCGTGCGCCAGCACGAAGCGCAATTCCTCGGCGACGGCGTCGGCGTAGACGGGAACCGGAATGGCGCCGATCATCTGCGCCGCCATGACCGACCAGTAGAGCTTGGGACGGTTGGCGCCGACGATGGCGATGGTGTCGCCGCGGTTGACCCCGAGGCGATGCAGGCCGGCGGCGTAGGCGCGGACGTTCTCGAGCGTCTCGCCCCAGGTCCAGGTTTGCCAGATGCCGAGGTCCTTATGCCGCATTGCCGGCCGCGAACCGAACAATTCCGCGTTGCGGATCAGGAGCTTGGTGAACGTGTTCGGCAGACCGCCGGCGTCATGCGCCACAGTCTTGTCCTCCCTCGGGCCGCGCCCGCCGGGCCCGGCATGTTTCCCCTCGCCGCTCTTGTGACGGCTTGATGGACGATATGAAAACACCGCCGAAGGCCGGTCAAGCCTTGGCGGTGTTGGAAAAAGGGCGAATTCGCAAAAGCCGCGGAAATGCACGTTTTGCGTGCGATATCCCGCATAGGCGAAGGGGCCGGAGCGAAGCGCCTGTCTACTCTGCGGCTTTCAGGTACGCCGTGGCGCCGGCCTTGAACTGCTCGCGCAATGCGCTCTCTTCCGCCTTCGCCGCGGCGAGATGCCGCTGCTTCACCGGGCCGAAGCCGCGGATCTTCTCGGGGATCGAGGCCAGCGCCACCGCGGTGGCGTGATTGGCCGGAGATAGGCCGGCAAGGACCGTCTCGATCAGCGCCTCGTAATCGGCGATGAGCTGGCGTTCGGTGCGCCGCTCGTGGCTGTGGCCGAACGGATCGAGCGCGGTGCCGCGCAGGAATTTGAATTTCGACAGGACGCGGAAGGCGGTCAGCATCCAGGGGCCGAACGACATCTTCTTCGGCTCGCCGGTGCGCGGATCGGTCTTGGCCAGCAGCGGCGGCGCCAGGTGGAATTCAAACCGAAGATCACCGTCGAACTGCGCCTTGATGCGATCGACGAAGCCGGTGTCGCTGTAGAGCCGCGCGACCTCGTATTCGTCCTTGTAGGCCATCAGCTTGAACAGATAGCGCGCGGCGGCTTCCGCAAGCTCGCTCTTGCCCGGCACCGCCGCGGCTTCGGCCGCGCGCACCTTGTCGACGAGCGCGCGATATCGCCGCGCGTAGCGGCGGCTTTGATAGGCGGCGAGGAAGGCTTCGCGGCGCGCGACGGTTTCCTCGAGGCTCTCGGAGAGCTTGAGCGAGTCGTTCTGCTCCTGCGGCGCCGGCGCGACAAGAGCCTGCACCGCGCCGGGATCGACGGCGGCGCGACGGCCATAGCGGAACGCGGCGATGTTCATCTTCACCGCCTCGCCGTTCATCTCGATCGCCTTCTCGATCGCCTCGCCGGAAACGGGCAGCGCGCCGAGTTGGTAGGCGTAGCCGAGCATGAACATATTGGCGCCGATCGACTGGCCGAGCAGCGCGACGGCGAGCCGGTTGGCGTCGACGAAATGGCTGCGCCCCTGCCCCGCCGCGCCGGCGATGGCGCGCTTGAGCCGCTCGGTCGGCAGCGAGAAGTCGGCGTTGCGGGTGAAGTCGCCGGGCAGGAACTCGGCGGTGTTGACGACGACGCGCGTGTTGCCGGGCTTGATGGCGCCGAGCACCTTCTTGTTGCCGGCGACGACGATGTCGCCGCCGAGCACGAGATCGGCGCCGGCGGCCGCGACACGGATGGCGTGAATGTCGTCTGGCGTGTTGGCGATGCGGATGTGGCTGTAGACCGCGCCGCCCTTCTGCGCGAGCCCGGCCATATCGATGATGCCGACGCCCTTGCCTTCCAGATGCGCGGCCATGCCGAGGATGGCGCCGACGGTGACGATGCCGGTGCCGCCGACGCCGGTAACGATGATGCTGTAGGGATGGTTGGCGAGCGGCATCGACGGCTCGGGCAGCGCGGCCCAGGTCGACGGCTCGGCCACGCCCTCACCCTTCTTGAGCTTCGCGCCGTGCACGGTGACGAAGGACGGGCAGAAGCCCTTGAGGCAGGAGTAATCCTTGTTGCAGCTCGACTGGTCGATGGTGCGCTTGCGGCCCCATTCGGTCGTCAGCGGCTGCACCGAGACGCAGTTCGATTTCTGGCCGCAGTCGCCGCAGCCCTCGCAGACGAGGTCGTTGATGACGACGCGCTTGTCCGGATCGGGGAACGTGCCGCGCTTCCTGCGGCGGCGCTTCTCGGCGGCGCAGGTCTGGTCGTAGATGAGGACGCTGACTCCCGGCACGATGGTGAGCCCGCGCTGCACGGCGTCGAGCTCGTCGCGGTGATGCACGGTCAGGCCGCGCGGCCAGTCGGTGTCGGGTGGATATTTCCACGGCTCGTCGGTGACGACGACGACGCGACTCGCGCCCTCGGCGGCGACCTGGCGCGCGATCTGCGGCACTGTCAGCGTGCCGTCGTGATGCTGGCCGCCGGTCATGGCGACGGCGTCGTTGTATAGGATCTTGTAGGTCATCTTCACGCCGGAGGCGATCGCGGCGCGAATGGCGAGATAGCCGGAGTGATTGTAGGTGCCGTCGCCGAGGTTCTGGAAGACGTGGTCGCGGCTACTGAACGGCGCCTCACCGATCCAATTGGCGCCCTCGCCGCCCATCTGCGTGAAGCCGAGCGTCTTGCGCTCCATCCACTGCGCCATGTAGTGGCAGCCGATGCCGGCATAGGCACGCGAGCCGTCGGGCACGCGCGTCGAGGTGTTGTGCGGGCAGCCCGAGCAGAAATACGGGGTGCGCACGGCGACGTCGTTCGTCTCGGCCAGCGCGTGCTGCGCCGATTTCAGGCGCGCGACGTGCGCGGCGATCTCGTCGTTCGCGCCGATGGTGCGCAGGATGCGCTCGCCGATGGCGATGGCGACGTCGTTGGCGTCGAGCGCGCCTTTGACCGGGAACAGCCAGTTGCCGCTCTCGTCCTTCTTGCCGATGCAGACGGGCTGGTTGGCGGTGCCGTAGAGCTCCTCGCGCACCTGCACTTCGATGAGCGAGCGCTTCTCCTCGACGACGATGATGAGGTCGAGGCCGGCGGCGAAGTCGGCGAGTTCCTGACGCGCGATCGGCCACGGGCAGCCGATCTTGAACAGGCGGATGCCGAGGTCGTTGCAGCGCACCTCGTCGATGCCGAGCTCGTCGAAGGCCTGGCGCACGTCGAGATAGGCCTTGCCGGTGGTGACGATGCCGATCTTCGGGTTGCGCCCGCCCGAGGTGACGATTTTGTTGAGCTTGTTGGCGCGCAGGAAGGCGAGCATCGCGTCGCGCTTGAAATCGTGCAGGCGCGCTTCCTGGCCGAGGATGGTGTCGACGAGGCGGATGTT
>Ga0134125_10002810_pt1 | contig 20448 bp, 18 predicted proteins | sample KB31751_FD_96464 | JGI IMG/M metagenome (GOLD analysis project Ga0134125, IMG submission 96464) | Terrestrial soil microbial communities with excess Nitrogen fertilizer from Kellogg Biological Station, Michigan, USA - KB3-175-1 | ecosystem: Environmental > Terrestrial > Soil > Unclassified ... | reverse complement strand
CTAGACGAAGGGAGCGCGGTATGGCTTTGGGGGCCGGCTTCAGGAGCGCGGTATTATAGGGGGGAATCCCCTGCTGGCAATGGTCCGGTGATTTCAAGGACATAGGCACGCTTTGGGGGGTATGCCCCCGGCTCAGGGAGCGGGCTCTAGCTCCATCGGGCTGCGGGATTCGGTGCCGCAGGACCCGAGGGTCTTCACGCGCTCGGCACATCGGCGCACGTCCTCGGCACTCTGCCCCGACGCGAGCGCGAGCCAAAGGATTACTAGGCTGAACACCGCGATGATTCCCATCCCGGTGAAGAACCCGATGACCCCTTTACCCCCCATGGCGCCCGCGGGGCCGAGGTAGCTCACGATCCACATCCCCGCGAGATAGGGAATCACCCACCAGCCCTCTCGCCAGCCGATCTGCCGCAGAGGCCGGCGGCGTATCGCGCACCAGACGAGGTACACCACGATGTAGGCGAATACGGCGCTGAACATCCACTCGCCGATGTCATACCACGTCCCGTAGATGATCCCGTTGGAGGCGACGAATGCGATGGGCGCGATGATCCCGGCCGCGCGCAGCCGGAACGGCCGCTCGGCGTCGGGCATGGCCTTGCGCAGGTGCAGCAGAATCACCGGTCCGATGCTGTAGGAGAGTACGGTGATGAGGGAGACCGCCGATACCAGCTTCTGCCACGAGGGGAAGGGGAAGAAGAACACGACGCCGGCGATGTAGGTGACCACGAGTCCCTTCCACGGCACGCCGTGGCGGCTGAGCTGTGTCATGCGCGCGGGTGCATTCCCCATCTCGCCGGCGGCCATGATGATGCGGGGGCTGCCGGTCACATAGATGAATGCAGTCCCGAGAGGCGAGATGATGGCGTCCACGTAGAGGACGATGGCCCACCAGAGCGCGCCTACGCCGACAGCGATGGCGGCAAGAGGGCCGAACATGCCGGTGAAGTGCAGCTGCGCCCAGCCATTGCCGATATCCGCGGGGTTGAGTGCCGTGATGAACGCGATCTGCAGGCCCACGTAGATCAACATGCCGATGAGCACGGAGCTGATCAGCGCGATGGGCACGTAGCGGTTCGGGTTGCGCGTCTCTCCCGCGAGGGCGATCGCCTGTTGGAAGCCGAGAAAGCTGAAGACGATTCCGGCCGTCGCCACGGCCGTGAAGATGCCGCTCTTCGGGGTGCTGGCGGCGTGCACCACCATGTTGTGCGGATGGAACGAGTACGCCGCCAGAATGCCTATGGTCAGGATGGGAATGATGAGCTTCCACCAGGTCGTCGCGCTGTTGATGGCGAGAACCCAGCGCACGGCCAGGAAGTTGAGGGCCACCACTCCGGCAAAGAGCACCGCTGCCCAGCCCATGCCAACGGCCGTCATCAGCCCCGTCTGCGGTTCGATCAGTCCCGGTATGTAATTGTTGGAGTAGGTGAGTACCGCGCTCACCTCCACCGGTGGCACGGTCACGAATGCCAGAAACAGGATCCAGCTCCAGATCTTGCCTACGAGGTCGCCGTGGCTGACATGAGTCATGTGCACCAGGGCGCCCGAGTTCGGAAACATGGTCGAGAGCTCGGCGAACACGAAGGCGAGAAGCAGGATGGCGCCGGCGCCGATCACCCACGAGCAGACGCTCCAGGGCCCGGCCTCGACCGCGGCGTGCAGCGGGCCGAACAGCCACCCCGAGCCGATGATGCTGCCGAGACTCGCGTACAGAAGCCCGATGACTCCTGCATCGCGCCTGAGCTTTGCCGGACCAGCCATTTGTCACCCCGAGTTATTTCCCGCGGCCGTAGTGCGGGGAGCACCGAGCCTAGGTGAGATCGGTCGCAATGTCTAAGGCGACCCCTTGATTTGCGGCCGGTCGAGGCCAGAGGTGGGCCGGAATGCAGAGGGGAGTACAGTGTCCAATCTGGCGCCCAATACGTTGTCCCATAACGGGATCGGGCCCTGGCCTGCGTATAATGGAAGGCTGCGTCCCGGACCTAAGCCGAAAGCTACGAATTGAATTCCCCTCCAGCGCACCTGGTGGCACCTGCGGCCACGCCCACGATCATCCCGCGGGCGGAGCACACGGTCTCCCGCTCCCACATTTCTCAGAACGCCCTGCGGGTGCTGTACCGGTTGAAGGACGCCGGATTTCACGCCTTCCTGGTGGGCGGCTGTGTTCGGGATCTGCTGCTCGGTATGGAGCCCAAGGACTTCGATGTGGCCACCGATGCGCTCCCGGAGCAGGTCAAACGGCTCTTCCGGAACTGCCGGCTGGTGGGGCGGCGCTTTCGCCTGGCGCATGTCTTTTTCGGGCAGGAGATCATCGAAGTCGCCACCTTTCGGGCGGCGAGCGCCCCGTCGCAGGCAGAGGAGCCGTTGGCGGATGCCGATCCCGAGGAGGGTGAGCCTGCGGAGCTCGAGTCGAGCCTGGACGAGGATGGTGAGGATGGTGAGGAGGATGCGGAAGACGAAGAGGGGGAGGAGGGTGAAGAGGCTGCGGGAACGCCAGGCGGTGGGCTCGAGCTCTTACGCGAAGCGCGTGCGGCGGCCGAGAAATACGCAACTCGCGGCCGGCTCGAAGAGAGCGACGGCACCGAGCGCATGTTTGACGAGACTGGCCGCATCCTGCGGGACAACGTCTACGGCACCATCGATGAGGATGTCTGGCGCCGGGACTTCACGGCCAACTCGCTCTACTACAACATCGCCGACTTCTCCATCTGGGACTATGTGAGTGGCGTGGAGGATATCGCCGCACGGCGCCTGCGACTCATCGGCGATCCGGAGACGCGCTTTCGCGAGGATCCGGTGCGCATGCTCAGGGCAGCGCGCTTCGAGGCGAAGCTCAGCTTCGGGATCGACCCGGAGACGGCCGAGCCCATCGGGCGGCTGCGCGAGCTCCTGGCCGGGGTGCCGCCGGCCCGCCTTTTCGATGAGATGCTCAAGCTCTTTCTTACGGGGCATGGGGCGAAAAGCCTGGAGGTATTGCGGCGGCGAGGGCTTCTGGCGCAGCTCCTGCCGACCGTGGACACCTATCTCACTACGCATTCCGGCGGCCTGGTCGAGAAGCTCCTCATGAAAGGGCTGGCCAACACGGACGAGAGGGTTTTGGCGGGTCGTGCAGTGACGCCTACCTTCCTGCTGGCACTCCTTCTCTATGGGCCGATCGCGCAGATCATCGAGTCCATGCCGCCTGAGAAGTGGCATGAGCTCCGGGCGATCGGTGACGCCTGTGACCGTGCCGTGCGCCAGGCACAGGCGCATCTGGCGATTCCCCGGCGCTTCTCGCTCGGGCTCAGCGAGATGTTTTCGCTGCAGCCGCGCCTCGAGCATCCGAGCGGACGGCGGGCGCTGCGCCTCCTCACGCACCCGCGATTCCGGGCAGCCTACGATCTGCTGCTGCTGCGCGCGGATCTCGGCCTGGCCTCGCCCGAAAGGGCGCGCTGGTGGACGCAGGTGCAGGAGGTCTCGCACGAGGAGCAGGGGCATATGGCAGATGCCCTCTCCCAGGCTGCCGGCCCGCGGTCCGATCGCCCCCGGTCCGGCCGCCGGCGCCGCAGGGGGCGGCGCGGCCCCCGCGGCTCGTGAACATCCGGTCGATGGACGCCTGGCAGCCGGCGTACATCGGTATCGGCAGCAACCTCGAGGATCCGAAGGCCCAGGTGCTGCGCGCGTGCGACGCCCTTAAAGCCCTCCCCGCAACCCGCCTGGTCCGCATCTCTCCCCTTTACCGATCCAAGCCTTTTGGACCCGTGCCGCAACCGGATTTCGTCAATGCCGCCGCAGGGGTGCTCACGCAGCTCGACTCCCGCGGCCTGCTCGAGTCGCTGCGCGCGATCGAAAGAGAGTTCGGGCGGCCGGCGGAGCGCCAGCGCTGGGGACCGCGGATCATCGACCTTGACCTGCTGGTCTACGGCCGGGAGCGCCGGGACGAGCCGGATCTCAGTCTCCCCCATCCTGGGATAGTGGAGCGGAACTTCGTTCTGTATCCTCTTGCGGACCTCGCCCCGGACCTCGATGTGCCCGGGCTCGGCCGGGTGGCCGGGCTCAGGGGGCGGCTTACGCCCGAGGGCCTCGAGCGCCTGGGCGAGCCCTGAATTCCGACTTCGACATTGCGCGTGAAAGCATGAGCGGGGCTGAGCACCAGTTCATCGTGGTGGAAGGACCGATCGGGGTCGGCAAGACGAGCCTCGCCCGCCGTCTGGCCGACAGCCTCTCGGCGCAGCCGGTGTTGGAGGATGCCTCGCAGAACCCGTTTCTCGAGCGCTTCTACCGCAACCCGCGGGCGGGCGCGTTGCCCGCACAGCTCCATTTCCTCTTCCAGCGCTGCCAGCAGCTCGCTGCCCTGAATCAGCAGGATCTCTTCGCCCGGGTGCGCGTGGCAGACTACCTGTTGGAAAAAGACCGCCTGTTCGCGCGGGTGACACTGGATGACGCCGAATTCGCTCTCTACGAGCAGATCTACGCCAAGCTCGACGTCCAGGCGCCGAAGCCGGACCTCGTGGTCTATCTGCAGGCCCCGGTCGATGTGCTGCTCGAGCGCGTCGCCAGGCGCGGCATCGGCTACGAGCAGTACATCGAGCGTGACTACCTGATCCGACTCAACGAGGCGTATGCGCGTTTCTTCCATGAGTTTTCTGCAGCGCCGCTTCTCATCGTCAACGCGGCCGCAATCGATCCTGTCAACAACCCGTCGGACTACGATGAGTTGCTGTCTGCCATCCGGCGCATGAAGCGGGGGCGCCTCTACTACAATCCCCTGCGCAACAGAGCGCCCATTCAGTAAGACCGCCTCCATGTATACCCAACTGCAGCTTCGGGATTCCGACCGGCCGCCCGTGACTCTGAGCACGCTCGCACGCATGAAAGCGGACGGCAAGAAGATTGCGAGCCTCACCTGCTACGACGCGAGTTTCGCGCTGCTGCTCGATGAGGCGGATGTCGATGTCGTGCTCGTCGGTGACTCGATGGGCATGGTCATCCAAGGACATGACACGACGGTGCCGGTCACCATGAACGACATCGTCTACCACACCCGCGCGGTGGCGCGCGGCCTGCACCGGCCGTTCCTGATCGCCGACCTTCCCTTCATGAGTTACCCCTCGAAGGACCGGGCGCTCGAGAACGCGGTCCGCCTCATGCAGGAAGGCGGCGCCGAGATGGTGAAGCTCGAGAGCGGCGGCAGCCAGGCCGACATCGTCGAGTTCCTCGCAGGTCATGACATCGCGGTATGTGCGCACCTCGGGCTTCGGCCGCAGTCTGTGCACAAGACCGGCGGCTTTCGGGTGCAGGGGCGCGAACAGGACGCAGCCGCACACATGATCGAGAGTGCCAAGCGGCTGGAGTCTGCCGGCGCGGATATCGTGCTCCTCGAATGCATTCCCGCAGGTCTCGGCAAGGCGATCACGCAGGCGCTGCACGTACCGGTGATCGGCATCGGCGCCGGCCCCGATACCGACGGCCAGATCCTCGTCCTCTACGACATTCTCGACATCACGACCGGCCGCAAGCCCCGCTTCGTACAGAATTTCATGAAGGGCGCGGGCGATAACCGGGAGGCGCTGAAGCGTTACGTCGAGGCTGTCCGCACGGGGGCTTATCCCGCGCCGGAGCATTGCTTCTGACATCGATGGAGACCGTGACCACCATTGCTGCGGTGCGCGATCACGTGCGCCGCTGGCGCCACGAGGGACGGCGCATCGCCTTCGTGCCTACCATGGGAAACCTCCATGCGGGGCACGTCAGCCTCATCGAGGCCGCGCGCCGCCACGGCGACCGCTTCGTCGCCAGCCTCTTCGTCAATCCCATGCAGTTCGGGCCGAACGAGGATTTCGCCCACTATCCCCGCACGCCTGCGCAGGATGCGCGCATGCTGACCGAGGCAGGCTGCGATCTCATGTTCATGCCCGATGTCGCCGAGATCTATCCCAACGGCGCTGAGCGCGCGACGCGCGTCGAGGTACCGGGACTCTCGAGCATCCTCGACGGAGAGTTCCGGCCCGGACACTTCGAGGGCGTCGCGACGGTAGTCGCGAAGCTCTTTCATATCGTGGAGCCCGACGTCGCCGTATTCGGGGAAAAGGACTTCCAACAGCTCACCATCATCCGCAGGATGGTGGCCGACCTCTGCCTGGCGGTGCGCATCATCGCGGCGCCGACGGTACGGGAGCCGGACGGACTTGCCATGAGCTCGCGCAACCAGTACCTGACCGACGAGGAGCGGCGCAAGGCGCCCCTCATTCATGAGACATTGCTAGCGGCAGTGGAGCGGCTGCGTGCCGGCGACAAGGATTTCGCCGCCATCGAGCGCACCGGAACGGAAGCCCTCGATCGTGCGGGCTTCAGGCCCGACTACTTCTCCATTCGCCGCGCAGACGACCTCAGCATCCCGGACGCTGACACGCAGCATCTCGTGGTATTGGTCGCCGCGCGCTTAGGCCGTGCCCGGCTGATAGATAACCTACAAGTCTGAATGTAACTCTGGAGATGGAGCGCGCGCATGCCGTGAGAGCGCCCACTCGATGTGCTCGCGCACCAGCACCGAAGCACCCTCCCGCCGCCGCTCGAGAGCCGCGATCACCTCGTCCGACGTAGGTGCATTCCCGAGCGCCACGGCGATATTGCGCAACCACTTCTCATAACCGATGCGATAGATCGCCGATCCCGGCATCCGCTCCTCGAACTGCGCCTCCGTCCAGGCGAAGAGCTCCGTGAGCCGCGCCGCATCGAGGCCGTGGCGCACCTTGAAGTCAGGATGCGAGGCAGCGTGCGCGAACTTGTTCCAAGGACAGACGAGCTGGCAATCGTCGCAGCCATAGATGCGATTGCCGATCGCCGGGCGCAGCTCAACGGGAATGGCGCTGTGGTGCTCGATCGTGAGGTAGGCGATGCAGCGGCGTGCGTCCAGCCGGTACGGCGCCACGATTGCCTCGGTGGGGCACGCTGTAATGCACGCAGTGCAGGTGCCGCAATGAGCACTTGCGGGCTCGTCTTCCGGCAGCGGCAGGTCGGTGAGGATCTCTCCCAGGAAGAACCAGGACCCTGCTTCGCGCGAGATCAGGTTAGTGTGCTTGCCGATCCAACCGAGGCCGGCGTCGCGGGCGAGCGCCTTCTCCAGAACCGGTGCGCTGTCGACGCAAACCCGGTAGCCGAACGGCCCGATCTCCTCTGCCAGCTCCTTCGCGAGCCGCGCAAGCGCCCCGCGCAGCACCTTGTGATAGTCGCGCCCGAGCGCGTAGCGCGAAACATAGCCGCTCTGCGGATCATTCAGCGCCACATCTGCATCCCGGGCATCCGCCGGCCAGTAGTCCATTCGCGCGCTGACCACTCGGATGGTCCCGGGCGCGAGCTCCTGGGGGCGGCTGCGCATGAGGCCATGGCGCCCCATGTAGTCCATTTCCCCGTGAAAGCCCGCATCGAGCCAGCGCAGCAGATGTTGCTCGTCAGCCGCGATGTCGACGCGGGCAACGCCGATACGGTCGAAGCCAAACTCCCGCGCGCGGGCCGCGAGCTGACGCTTGGCCGCTGCGGGATCAAGGGGCGGCGGTTGCGTCATAGCTTCCTCATCGTGCCATTATAATGTGCCGATGGCGCTCCCGGTCTGCCTCTACTCCACGGCCCAGGTGCGTGCGCTCGATGCTCATGCGATCGAGACGCGCGGCATCCCGGGCTATGTGCTGATGAAGCGCGCAGGCGAGGCGGCACTCAGATATCTGCGGACCCGCTTCCCAGTGTCACATCGGATCGTGATCGTGTGCGGCGCCGGTAACAATGGCGGTGACGGGTACGTGCTCGCTCGTTTCGCACATGCTGCAGGCCTGACGGTCACCACATTGGCCGCGAGCTCGCCGGACTCTCTGCGCGGCGATGCGCGCCAGGCCTACGAGGATCTGCGCGCGAGCGGCAGCCAGATCCAATCCTATGCGCCGGAGAAACTCACCGACGGCGAAGTGATCGTCGATGCCTTGCTCGGAACGGGGTTGCGCGGCCCCGCACGCGAGGAAAGCGCGCGTGTCATCCGCGACATCAACGGCTCCGGCCGTCCGGTGCTGGCAATCGATGTGCCGTCCGGCCTCGACAGCGACACCGGCGTGCCACTCGGTGACACGGTGCGGGCGGACTGCACGGTGACCTTCGTCGGCTTGAAGACCGGGCTCTTCATCGGCGATGGGCCGGAGTTCGCCGGGACGGTTTTCTTCGATGACCTCGAGATCGCTCCGGATTCCCGAGACGACCCCCCGCCGCGACTCGAGCGCATTCTCGAATCCTCGATCCAACAGGCGCTGCCCCGCCGCGCCCGCTCATCACACAAGGGCAGTTTCGGCCGCGTGTTGATCGTGGGGGGTGGAGCGGGCATGCCCGGGGCCGTCAGGCTGGCCGGCGAGGCTTGTCTGCGCGTCGGTGCCGGACTCGTGACGGTGGCCGTCGTGCCGGAGAACGTGCCGGCGATCTGTGCAGGCCGGCCGGAGCTCATCTGCCTGCCGCTCGCGGATGCGGCGGCGGTGGCTGAGCCCGCAGAGAAGGCCGATGTGATCGCCATCGGCCCGGGTCTCGGGCGCACGCCCTGGGCGCGCGATGCGCTCGATATCGTGCTGCGGTGCGGCAAACCGCTGGTGATCGATGCGGATGCGCTCAACATCATTGCGGAATCCCATGGGGCTCCGCGTGGGGAATGGGTGTTGACGCCGCATCCGGGCGAGGCGGCACGCCTGCTCGGCACGAAAACCGACGAAATCCAACTCGACAGGCTTGCTGCCCTCGACCGTTTGGTCGCGCGTTACGGCGGAACCGTCGTGCTGAAAGGCGCCGGTACGCTAGTCGGCGCACCGGGCCGCACGCCGGCGCTTTGTGAGCGCGGTAATCCGGGCATGGCGACCGCGGGCATGGGCGATGTGCTGACCGGGGCCGTTGCCGGCATCTTTGCGCAGTGCCGGGATGCATGGCTCGCCGCGAGAGTGGGTGTGCTGGTGCATGCCATGGCGGGCGATGCGGCGGCGCGCAGCGGGGAGCGGGGGCTTCTCGCGGGCGATGTCGCACGGGAGCTACACAACTGCGTCAATCTCTGAAAACGGCGGAGGAGACAGAGTTGCTGGGTGCGAGGCTCGCGGTGGCGCGGCCGCCCCATTCCGGCGAGCCTGTCGTCATCTACCTGACGGGCGATCTCGGTGCGGGGAAGACCACCCTGGTGAGAGGGTTCGTGCGCGCCTGTGGCATCGAGGGCCCGGTGCGAAGCCCGACCTATACGCTGGTGAGCGTCTATGAGGCGGGCGCACTGACCCTGCTGCATCTCGATCTCTACCGGCTGCGCGATCCCGGCGAGCTCGAGCACCTGGGACTGCGCGAGTGGGCGCGAGCCGGAAGCCTCTGGCTCATCGAGTGGCCCGAGCGGGGCGGAGGGCTGCTGCCGCCGGCGGATCTGACGGTCCACATGAGCGCGGATGCGGATGCACATCGAGCGGAAGTGTCCGCGGGAACGGGCGTCGGCAGCGGCTGGATCGAGCGAAGTAGTTGAAACTTTGCGGCGCGGCCCGTAGATTACGGGTCAAGTAGCGTTGCAAAGTGCATGATAAGAAAGGTCTTTCAGCTAGGGGCGATTGTTCTCTTAGGGGTCGGCCCGGCGGCTATCCCGGCTGCAGGCCGCGCTGCCGGAGCGCGCCTGAGTGCAGTGCACCTGGTGGCTTCGGGGGACAGAGCACGCCTTACGCTCAATGTCTCGCGCGTGACCGGCGAGAAATTCTTTACCCTCGATCATCCCTTTCGGGCGGTCATCGATCTACCCCAAACGCGTGCGCGGGCAGGCCTGCGGCTCCCCGCTGCGAGCGGGCCGGTCGAGCGCATTCGTCTCGGTCACCGCCCGCACGGTGCGCTGCGGCTGGTGCTCGTGCTGCACACGGCGACCGGCGTGCACGCCGACTGGACCTTCTCTCGGGCACGCGGCCCTCAGCTCGTCGTGACGTTCGGCAATGCACCGACTGCGGTGGGCGCGGTGCGGGCCGCCGCGATTCCAACTCCGATCCGCGCACTGCACGCGCCCGTGGATAGCGGCCGCGACATCATCGTGGCAGTCGATCCCGGGCATGGGGGACAGGATCCCGGCGCGATCGGTCTTCGCCATACGCAGGAAAAGAACGTGACGCTCGCGATCGCCCGCCTGTTGGCGCAGCAGATCGATCAGCAGCGCGGCATGCGTGCCGTCCTGACACGCAACAGCGACATTTTCATCCCGCTCAGAGACAGGATGCTGATCGCGCGGCGCGCGAAGGCCGACCTCTTCGTCTCGATCCACGCCGACTGCGTCACCGACCGGCAGATTGCCGGGGCCTCGGTGTACATCCTGTCCGTGCGCGGCGCTTCGAGCGAGGCGGCACGCTGGCTCGCCGAGCGTGAGAACGACGCCGACCTCAAAGGCGGCGTGCAGCTGGAGGACAAATCGAGCACGCTGGCCTCCGTGCTCCTCAATCTCTCCCAGTCGGCGGCGATCGGCGACAGCATGACGGCGGCGCAGCAGGTACTTTCTTCGCTCGATCGTTCCGTTCCGGTACGCAAGTCCGAGGTGCAGCAGGCCGCCTTCGTCGTCCTGAAGTCACCGGACATTCCCTCGATGCTGGTCGAGACGGACTATATTTCCGATCCTGCCGAAGAGCGCCGCCTCCGCAGCCACAGTGGTCAGCTCAAGATCGCGCATGCCGTTTTCCACGGCATCCGCGGCTACTTCCGCCAGCATCCGCCCGCGGGCTCGCTCTTCGCCGAACAGCCGAAGCAGCTCGACGATCTCGTCGCCGGCAATTAAAGAGTCCTGACCTGGCAAGAGGAGCGTTTTATGGCGCGCTCCGGAGCTATAGACTCCCGGTCATGCCCATCCGAATCCTGCCCAGCGAGCTGATCGATCAAATCGCAGCCGGCGAAGTCATCGAGCGCCCGGCCTCGGTCGTCAAGGAGCTGGTCGAGAATAGCCTCGACGCGGGCGCACGCCGGATCGAGGTCGACATCGAGCGCGGCGGCGTCGGCCTCATGCGAGTACGGGATGACGGGAGCGGCATCGCCGCCGAGGAGCTGCCGGTTGCGATCTGCCGCCATGCCACCAGCAAAATCGCAGCGCTCGATGATTTAGCCGCCATCACCACCCTGGGCTTTCGGGGCGAGGCGCTGCCCTCGATCGGCTCGGTGTCGCGGCTGCGGGTCATTTCCCATCCAACACATGCGGAGCGGGCCGCGGAGATCGGGATCGACGGCGGCACGGCCGCTGCCGTGCGGCCTGCGGCCCACCCGCCTGGCACCACTGTCGAGGTGCGCGATCTTTTCTTCAACATCCCGGCCCGGCGCAAGTTCGTGCGCAGCGCCGCGACCGAGACCGGCCATATCGCGCGCCTCATCGAGCGGCTGGCGCTCTCCCGTCCGGATGTGTCCTTCCGGCTGCGTAGCGGCGAGCGCGTGCTGCTCGATGCGCCGCTGCCTGCCCGCGAGCCGGCGGGCGAAGAGCGCCTGGCACAGGTTTTGGGGCGCGAGCTGCTCGCGAGCCTGATTCCCTGCAGTCATTCCTCCGGCCCCGTGCAACTCACTGGCTGGATCAGCCTGCCAACGGCCTCGCGCGCACAGCCGGATCAGCAGTTCTGGTTCGTCAACGGGCGCTGCGTCCGCGACAAGCTGCTCGCGAGCGCCGTTCGCCTCGGCTATCGGGACGTCCTCTATCACGGCAGGCACGCCGCTTACGTCCTCCATCTGTCGCTCGATCCGCACCTCGTCGACGTCAACGCTCATCCGGCGAAGCTCGAAGTCCGCTTTCGCGACAGCCACCAGATTCACGAATTCATCTTCCGCGCAATCGAGCAGGTGCTCGCCGCAACGCGGCCCGAAGCAGGCGCGATACCGGCGGCGAGTGCGCAGGCGGTGTTGCCGGATGCCGCGATCCGGACGAGCGGGCCGACATCGATTGGGTCGGGCGCGCGCGGCATATCGGGCGCACTGCCGCTGTACGCGCCGCAATCCCATGAGCTCTCTCGCAGCCCGTGGGTGCTGGCGCGGGCGGTCAGCGAGGCCCAGCTCGGAGAGCCGAGCGCGAGCGTGATGGAGCGCACCGGTCGCGACAATGGCACTGCCGGCTATCCGCCGCTCGGCGTCCCGCTGGCGCAGCTCCATGGCATCTACATCCTCGCGCAGAGTGAGGAGGGACTCATCCTGGTCGACATGCACGCGGCGCATGAGCGCGTGCTCTACGAGAGGCTCAAGGCCGATCGCGGCACCGGGCCGGCGGCATCTCAGCTCCTCATCGAGCCGCTCATCGTGAGCGTCAAGCCGCACGAGCTCGATGCGGTCATGGAAAATCCGGAAGCCTGGGAACGAGCAGGCTTCGAGATCGATTCGGTCGGCCCGACCTCGCTCGCGCTGCGGCGCATTCCGGCGCTCCTCGCCCACGAGCGCGTAACGGACATCGTCAAGTCGGTCATCGAGGATCTGGCGCGCGAGGATGGGCTGCACCATCTCGATGCAGCGGCGGACCGGTTCCTGGGAACGCTCGCGTGCCGCACTTCGATCCATGCTCGCCGCCGCCTGACCCTCCCTGAGATGGACGCGCTGCTGCGACAAATGGAGGCCACCGATCGCGCCAACCAGTGCAACCACGGACGTCCCACCTGGACGCGCCTCACCCTTGGGGAGCTCGATCAGCTCTTCCTGCGGGGTCGATGATGTCGCCACCGGCGCGCGCCGGAGCAGCCTCGCTGCAGCTTCCGGTCTATCTGCTCACTGGCCCTACGGGTACCGGCAAGAGCGACTGGGCCATCCGCCTGGCCGAGGCAGCGCCGGTCGAGATCGTGAGCGTTGATTCGGCGCTGGTCTATCGGGGTCTCGACATCGGCACTGCCAAGCCCGCCCGCGAGCTGCTCGCGCGGCTGCCGCATCACCTCATCGATATCTGTGATCCGGCGGAAAGCTATTCCGCGGGGCGGTTCGTCACTGACGCGATGGCCGCGATCGGGGCCGTGCATGCGCGCCGCCGGGTACCGCTGCTCGTCGGCGGCACCATGCTCTACCTGCGTGCATTGCTCAAGGGTTTGGCGCCGCTGCCACAGGCTTCTGCGCCGCTGCGCCGCGAGATCGATGATCGCGCCGCGCGCTCCGGCTGGCCCGCGCTGCACGGTGAGCTCGCGCGCCTGGATCCCGCAGCCGCCGCCCGCATCAATCCCAACGACAGCCAGCGAATTCAACGAGCTCTGGAGGTTTGCCATGCGACCGGCAGGCGGCTCTCCGAGCTGCAGCGCGAGACCGTGAGCCCGCTCGGAGACATGACGCTCAAGGCCTGGGCGCTGGCCCCGCGCAGCCGCCCGATGTTGCATCAGCGCCTCGCCGGCCGCTTCCACGCGATGATGGCTGCCGGCTTCCTCGATGAGGTGAAGGCGCTGTATCGCAGAGGCGATCTCACTGTCCGCCATTCCTCGATGCGCGCCGTCGGGTATCGCCAGCTCTGGGCGCATCTCGAAGGTGAGTGCGGGCTCGCCGAAGCGGTCGAGCGGGGAATCGCCGCCACCCGCCAGCTCGCCAAGCGCCAGCTCACTTGGATGCGCTCGGAAACAGCCCCACGCTGGCTCGACCCGGAAAGCGATGAGCTGTCGTGGAATCGCGACGTGCGTCGGGAGTTGAGGGAGCTTGGGCTTTGATTCGGCGCGCATGTTAAGATCGCGCCATTGGTCCCTATCGTCGGCGAGGTACATACCTTGCTGGATTTTTCCAGGGAAGCTCGCTTGCTGTCTCTACTGTCTTACGAACAATTAGAAGCCGTGAAAACAAGGAGAACCCGATGGCCAAAGGCCAATCGCTCCAAGATCCCTTTCTGAACGCTCTACGCAAGGAACGGGTGCCCGTATCCATCTATCTCGTCAACGGCATCAAGCTGCAGGGTCAGATCGACTCGTTTGACCAATTCGTGGTGCTGTTGAAGAACAGCGTCAGCCAGATGGTGTACAAGCACGCGATCTCCACCGTCGTGCCGGCGCGCAACGTGCGCCTGACAGCGGAGGAGGGCGCTGCCCCTGCGGAGTTACCTGCCGAGTGACGCTCCTTCGCACGGAGGTGCTGCGTGTTCGAGCGCCCGCGTTCCGGTGAGCGCGCGCTGCTGGTGCGCATTGGTCTAGGCGCACAGGTCGATCCGGAGGATCTCGAGGAATTCACTCAGCTTGCGCTCTCGGCGGGCGCGCAGCCCATTGCCACGGTGACCGGCCGTCGCGAGCGGCCCGATCCGCGATTTTTCGTCGGCAGCGGCAAGGCTGAGGAGCTGAAGCACGCAGCCGAGTCCGGTGAGGCGGACGTGATCCTGGTGGATCACGCGCTCTCTCCCAGCCAGGAGCGCAACCTCGAGACCCTCACGGGCAAGAGGGTGCTCGACCGCAACGGCCTCATCCTCGACATCTTCGCGCAGCGTGCGCGCAGCTTCGAGGGCAAGCTCGAAGTGGAGCTCGCGCAGTTGCGGCACATCGGCAGCCGCCTGGTGCGCGGCTGGAGCCACCTCGAGCGGCAAAAGGGCGGCATCGGCATGCGCGGGCCTGGTGAGACACAGCTCGAGACCGATCGACGCCTCATCGCACAGCGTGTGCGCGTGCTGACCCGGCGACTGGAGAAGATCCAACAACAACGCGAGACCGGACGGCAGAAGCGCGCCGAGATCCCGGTGCCCTCGCTCGCCCTGGTCGGCTATACCAACGCCGGCAAGTCGACCCTGTTTCGTGCATTGACGGGCGCCGATGCCTACATCGCCAATCAACTCTTTGCTACGCTCGACCCGACGGTGCGCCGGATCACGCTCCCGGGCGGGACGCCGGTCGTCGCTGCCGACACGGTTGGCTTCATTCGTGAGCTGCCGCACGAGTTGGTGGCAGCCTTCCAATCCACCCTGACCGAGGCGCGCGAGGCGACGCTGTTGCTGCATGTCATCGATGCCAGCGATCCACGGCGCGACGAGCACATCGCGCAGGTGAACGAGGTGCTGGCGGAGATCGGCGCGGCCTCCATTCCGCAGGTCATCGTCTACAACAAGATCGATCGCCTGCAACGACCGGCGGCCATCGAGCGCGATGAAGCCGGCATGCCTTCGGCGGTGTGGATCTCGGCCGAGAAACGGCTCGGCATCGATCTTCTGACGGCTGCCATCGCGGAACGGCTGTCACGCTTCGCCCGCCGCGCGCGGGTGCGCCTGCCTGCGGGCGCCGGCGCGCTGCGCTCGCGGCTCTACGCGGCCAAGGCCGTGCGCGATGAGCGGGCCGCCGAGGATGGCTCCATCGAGCTCGCCGTGGAGCTGCCCGACGTCGAGATCCAGGCCCTGGCGCGCACTGCCGGGGTGGAGATTCTCGAGCAGTCCGATATTCCTTGTGCCTCCCAGCACCCCTACCTAGAATCACGTACCGCTGTTCGATAGCCAATCACTGACCGGCTCCGGGGCCGCCCCCTTGGCCGCGGGACACATATGGGTAAGTTCGCAGTCGTCATCGGCACCCAGTGGGGCGATGAGGGCAAGGGCAAGGTCGTCGATCTTCTTACGGAGCGTGCCTCTGCGGTAGCTCGCTTCCAGGGCGGCCACAATGCCGGCCATACGCTGGTCATCGGTGGTCGCAAGACCATCCTCTCCCTGATTCCCTCCGGAATCCTGCGCGAGGGGGTCCGCTGTTTCATCGGCAACGGCGTGGTGCTGTCGCTGCAGGCTCTGCTCGCGGAGAGCCGCACACTGATGGAACAGGGCGTGCCCGTATTCGACCGGCTGCGCATCTCGCCGTATTGCCCGCTCATCCTCCCCTCGCACATCCTACTGGATAAAGCGCGTGAGCAGGCGCGCGGTCCCAACGCGATCGGCACCACGGGGCGCGGCATCGGGCCCGCCTACGAGGACAAGGTGGCGCGCCGCGCAGTGCGCGTGGCCGATCTCTTCCAGCGCGACCGCTTTGCGGCGAAGCTCGGCGAAGTGGTCGATTTCCACAATTTCGTGCTCCAGCATTATTTCCGTCAGCCGGCGGTCGATTTCCAGAAGACACTCGATGACCTGCTCGCGCTGAGCGAGACGATCGCGCCGCTCGTGACGGATGTGACTCTGGCCCTGCACGGTCTTCGCAAGTCCGGCGCCAACGTCCTCTTCGAGGGCGCGCAAGGAGCGATGCTCGACGTCGATCTCGGCACTTACCCTTTCGTCACCTCATCCAACACCACCGCAGGATTCGCGGGCACCGGTACGGGCTTGGGACCGCGGGTGTTCGATTATGTGCTCGGGATCGTGAAGGCCTATACGACGCGGGTCGGCGCAGGCCCCTTCCCGACTGAGCTCTTCGATGGCTACGGCGAGCATCTCTCCCGCGTAGGGCACGAGTTCGGCTCGGTCACCGGGCGGCGCCGGCGCTGTGGCTGGTTCGATTCGGTAGCTCTCAAGCGCTCGATCGTCCACTCGAGCGTCTCGGGTCTCTGTATCACCAAGCTCGACGTCCTCGACGGTCTCGACACAATCAGGGTAGCCGTCGGCTATCGTATGGGGGATCAGGTCGTGGCGGAGCCGCCGCTCAACATCGAGGGCTATGCGGGCCTGGAGCCCGTGTACGAGGAGCTGCCCGGTTGGCGTGAGTCGACGGCGGGCATCACCGAGTACGCGGCCCTACCGGGGAACGCGCGCAAGTACCTGGAGCGGCTGCAGGCTCTGGTCGACGTGCCGATCGATGTCATCTCGACGGGCCCGGATCGCGACCAGACGATAGTCCTGCGGCATCCGTTCGATCCGAAGTGACCTGAGCGGTCTTCGTCCTGATCTCACATCCGCGCGGGGATGACCCGCAAAAGAGCGCGCGCAATCGCCGGGACGAGGCGCGGGCGCTTCAGGCGCGAGTCGTACTCCGCCATGCGCCGCTCGTTCTCGATGAGGCAGAGCCCGAGCAGCCGATGGAGAGTGATCTTCGTCCCGAGGTCCTGGTGTGCGGTCAGCGTGAAATTCTCACTCGTCGCAACTGCGCCCGGCCGTGACTGGCCCATGCTGCGGGCCGTCTTCACCCGGGATGCCACCTGCTGCAGGATGATCCGGGCGCAACGCAGGCGAAACGCCGGGCGCCGCCACCACGGTAGCCCGGCCCGCCGATACTTCACCCAATTGACGAAGAAGAGGATGTGGCGCGCCTCCTCCTGCATCACCGGCTCGAACACTTTCACGAGCGCCGGAGGGAAGAAGCCGGAGTCGCGGGCGAGCGCGAAGAGGCCGAAGGCGAAGAAGGAATCGAAGCACTCGCCGAAGCCGGCGAAGAGAAAATCGCGCTCGAGTGCGCGCGGCACGAACGGCGGCGGCGGCTCGACCGGAATGCGGTAATGAGCGGTGAGCGCCACGAGCAGGCGCGCGTGACGCAACTCCTCGAACCCCTGCAGCTCGATCGCCTGGCGCACCAGCGGGTCGCGCTCGAGTGCGGCGGCGGCGGCCACCGTGTTGGAAGTCATGTTCTCGGTGGCGACGGCCTCCCGCCAGAAAGGGAGGCTGCGCAGGCGCGTGAGCTCCTCCTCGGCAAGTGCCGGCCACTGCATCCGCTCAGGCGCGTATTCGAGGTGGCTTTCGAGAAAAAACCTGCCGAGGAGGCGTCGGTGCTCGGCTGACCCTGCCGCGAGACTCTCCGAGTCAAAATTTGCCGGGACCACGGACATGTTGTAGCTCCTTCCTTCCTTCCACCCAGTACCAGGACAGCAGCGCCGGCACGCCGAAGAGGATCTCCCGCATCCGCTTGGCCAGCGACAGCGCCAGGGCGAGCTCGCCGTTGATGCCGAGCAGCGCCCCAAATCCCACCAGACTCGCCTCCTGCACTCCGAGCCCGGCCGGTACGAAAAAAGCGAAATTGCGCATGGTCATGGTCAGACTCTCGAGCGCGATCGCCGCGCCGAAGTGCACCGGATGCCCGAGCCAGCGCAGCGCGAGCCAGGCCTCGAGCGAGCCTGCGACCATGCCGGTCACCTGCCAGGCGATGGTCGTGGCGAGGCGCGGCCGATCGCTGCAGAGCTCGCGAATGGCGGCATCGAGGCTCGCGGACTGGCCCGCGAGGAAAGGCAACGCCTGCTCGCCGAGCAGGCGTACCGCGAGCCGCTCCATTCGCTCGAACACCGAGCCGTAGCGCAGCAGCACCGCGAGCAACACCACGATCGGCAGGCTCGCTGCGAGGCCGATCAGCACATCGTCCGCAAATTGCACCGTGTCGGTGAGCCTGAGCAGGCACAACACACCGATCAGCACGAAGACGTATTGACTCGCGATGGTGAGCACCACCTCGGTGGTCACGCTCGCTGCCGCGTGCACTCCATCCACGCCGCGCTCGGCGAGCAGGCGGATGCCGACGAGCTCGCCGCCGATGTTGGCCGCCGGCAGCAGGCGATTGATGCCTTCGCGGACGGTGGCGATCCAGAAGAGCGTCCCCATCCGGCTCTCGCGCCAGCGCGCGATGAGCACGCGCCAGCCGAGCGAATCGAGAAAGATCGGCAGCGCATGCAGCGGCACGAGCCACAAGAGCACCCGCCCGGCGCGCGCGAGAGGGACGAGGATGGCGCTGCCTTCACGCATGATGAGCGCAATCAGCAGCCCGAGGCCGGCCGCGAGCGCGATACGGACGGCGATCCTCATGCGGCGCGCCGCGCTTCCTCGCGCATCGCCGCGAGCCGCCGGAAGCCACCCGTCATCGCGCCGCTGGCGGCGATCGCCGCGCGGACCCTCGGGCTCACCAGCGCAGCGAGCTCATCCGCGTGCCGATAGGCGCTCATGCTCGCCGTGATGGCCGTGCCGGACTCGACTGCCGGATGGAGATAGATTTCCGTGATCCCGTCTGGCAGGCGGCCGAGAATCTCGAGCAGGCGCGCCTCATCCATCGAGCCACTGTCGGACATGCCGCAGACGTAGTCGTTGTGCGCCATACCGGCGGCCCGCAGCCGTCGCCGCATGATCGCCAGCCACGGAGAAAGGAGTCCAGCCACGGCGGGCCCGGCGATCGCGCCCGCGGCGCGCCGCGCAACCCATTTGGGCTCGCGCGGCAGCCTCACCGCCGGGATTCCGAATTCGCTTCCGATCCGCAGCAGCATCTCGAGGAGCGTCGGATGGAGGTGAAAGTGCTTGTGGGCATTCACGTGATCGAGCGGCAGGCCGGTGTCGGCGAACGCCTGGAACTGGGCGCGGATTTCCGCCTCGAGCTGCCGTCGCACGGCCGGCAGCGCGAAGAAGCGCACGCCATCGCGCACCATGTTATTGCCGAAGCGGCCATGCGCATCGACCAGGGACGGAATGCGATGCGGAGGCAACACCGACCAGCCGTCTGCGAGCACGAGGTGCAGTCCTACGGAGAGGCCGGTGAGGGCCCGTGCGCGCCGCACGGCATCCGCGGCCGCCGGTGCGCCGACCATCAGGCTGGCAGCCGTCAGTGCGCCTTCACGCGCGGCTTGCTCCACCGCGCGATTGACCGCATCGTGCAGTCCGAAATCATCCGCGGTGACGATGAGGAACTTCAACGAGCCGACCCGAGGGGCCGTCAGGCCTCGTGCGCGTGCAGGAAACGGAAGAATTCGACGCCCTCGCGCAGCCGGCGCTTGGTCATCTCCCAGCTGCGCAGCATCTCCCCGGTGAGCTCGGCAATCTTGCTCGGCCGGAAGTAGAACTTCTTGTAGAAGGTCTCCACGGCGTGATAGATCTCCTTTGCCGGCAGGTGCGGATAACTGATCGGCGAGAGCTGCACCCCGCGGTCGTTGACGAGATTGAGATTGTCGGCGGCTGTGAGCCAGCCGTTGCTCACCGCCTCATCGTAGAGCTGAGTGCCGGGGTAAGGCGCGGCGAGCGACACCTGGATGGTGTGCGGATTGATGTCGACCGCGAACTGAATCGTCTCGCGGATGGTCTCGGCCGTCTCTCCCGGGAGGCCCAGGATGAAGGTGCCATGGATGGTGACACCGAGCTTGCGGCAGTCGCTCGTGAAGCGTCGCGCGATGTCGGTCCGCAGCCCCTTTCTGATGTTGTGCAGGATCTGGTCGTTGCCCGACTCGTAGCCCACGAGCAGCAGCCGCAAGCCATTGTCCTTCATGATCTTCAGAGTGTCGTAGGGCACGTTGGCCTTGGCATTGCAGGACCAGGTGACACCGAGCTTGCCCAGGCCGCGAGCGATCTCTTCGGCCCGCGGGCGGAAGTCGGTGAAGGTGTCATCGTCGAAGAAGATCTCCTTCACCTGCGGCATGTTTTCCTTGATCCAGCGCACTTCCTCGACGACGCTCGCGGCGCTGCGCACGCGGTAGCGATGGCCCCCCACCGTCTGCGGCCAAAGGCAGAAGGTGCACTTCGAGCGACATCCGCGCCCCGTGTAGAACGACACATACGGGTGCTTCAGATAGCCGATGAAGTAGTTCTCGATGGTGAGGTCACGCTGGTAGACGGGTGTCACCCATGGCAGATCGTCCATGTTCTCGATCATCGGTCGTGCCGGGTTGTGCTCG
>Ga0134125_10002808_pt1 | contig 20458 bp, 21 predicted proteins | sample KB31751_FD_96464 | JGI IMG/M metagenome (GOLD analysis project Ga0134125, IMG submission 96464) | Terrestrial soil microbial communities with excess Nitrogen fertilizer from Kellogg Biological Station, Michigan, USA - KB3-175-1 | ecosystem: Environmental > Terrestrial > Soil > Unclassified ... | reverse complement strand
GCGAGCATAAGCGGGGCGCGTGGCGTAGCCACGCTGGGGCCCGCGCCCCTCGAAGCCCAGTCCGGGCTTGGGGCTTTGGGGCCCCAAGCCCGGGCGAGCACAAGCGGGGCGCGCGGCATAGCCGCGCTGGGGCCCGCGCCCATAAATAGGAGAAGATCGTGTCCAAGAAAACCGCCATCCAGGTCCCCGGCGCCGCCCATGTGGACGCCAAGGCCAAAGCCCGTCAACTGCACAAAAGGGTGCAGCCGATTGACTACGACAAGATCTCGACCGTGGCCGATCTGGTGGGCGCCATGCGCGGCGCTTCCATACAGGCGCGCAACCTGGGCCTGTGCGCCGAGGTGCTCGACAACCTCTACGCCGACAAGGGACGCCCGACGGTGATGCTGGGCCTCGCCGGCCCGCTCATTGCCGCCGGACTGCGCAAGGTGTTGCGCGATCTGGTCGCCGGCGGTTATGTGGATGTGATCGTCTCCACCGGCGCCATCCTCTACCAGGACATCTACCAGGCGCGCGGCTTCGGTCATTACGTCGGCAGCCCCAACGCCGACGACAGCGTGCTGCGCGAGCTGCTGATTGACCGCATCTACGACACCTACGTGGACGAGGAAAAGTTCATGGAGACCGACACCTGGCTGGGCTACGTGGCCGACGAGCTGCCTCCGGGCAACTACTCCTCCCGCGCCTACATGGATTTCGTCGGCAGCAAGCTGCGCGACGACCAGTCCATCGTCCGCACCGCCCACCTGCGCGGCGTGCCCATGTTCGTGCCCGCCCTCAACGACAGCTCGATCGGCATCGGCCTCACCCATCACTACCACCGCGCCACCCTGGCGAAGAAACCGCGGATCGCCATTGACTCCATCCGCGACAACTACGAGCTCACCCAGATCGTGGTGCAGTCGAAGCAGACCGCGGCGCTGTACATCGCCGGCGGCGTGCCCAAGAACTACATCAATGACTCGGTGGTGATGGCCTACATCTTCGAGGCCGAGAAGGGCCACAGCTACGCCCTGCAGTTGACCGCTGATGTGCCCCACTGGGGAGGGCTCAGCGGTAGCACGCTGCAGGAGGCGGTGAGCTGGGGCAAGATTCAGAGCAAAGCGACCACCGCCATGTGCTTCGTCGAGCCTTCGGTGTCGCTGCCGCTGCTGGCCGGTTACGCCTTCCAGAAGAAACTGGCCAGGGGGCGCAAGCCGCTGAAACTGACCTGGGACAACGACATCCTGAAGTCGCTCAAGCGCTAGTCGAGCGGCCGTGGGCCGCGCGCCGCGGCGTCGGCCTGGTCCAGCAGCGAACGCGCCTCGGCGGCATCGGCGTGCCGCACCCACAGCGCCATCTCATACTGCAGCCCGGGGATCATCATCTTGCCCACCTCGGCGGGGATGCCCTGGGCCCGCAGAAAGCCGGCCGCCAACTCGGCTTCGGCTTCATCCTCGAAGTTGCGCACCGCCTCGCGTTCCTCCGGCGGCACAAACGTCATCGCCAGCTCTTCCGGACTGTCGCTCATTCCATCCCTCCGCCGGACTCAGGTTCTTCTTCCATAGCTTCCAGCATTTCCAGCCACTCCGGCTGCAGTTTCCAGGCGCGCAGCGCCCGCAGACAGGCAGGGGGCGAAAACCCGGCGCGCAACAGCCGCCGATAGAGACCGGCGGCCTGCCGTACGTCCTCGGGGCGCCGTACCCGCTTGGCCCGCAGATGCGCCCGCAGCAGCGTGTCTTCGTTGCTGCCGGCGAACCCGTGGGTGACGGCCGCCTCCGCCACCGGCGCCGCCACCCCGCGGGCGCGCAGATCGCGCAGCACCCGGCCGCGCCCGTGGCGCGCCACCTCGCGGGAATACAACGCGAAACCTTCGGCAACCCGGGCGTCGTCCAGATAGTGGTGTTCGTGCAGGCGTGCGATGGCGGCGTCGAGCGCCGCCGCCGTCGCCGCGCGCGGACGCAGCGTACGCCGCAATTCAGCTTCCACCCGGCTGCGGCGGGCGAGAAGCTGCACTGCGCGCGCATACAGCCCATCGGCATCAAGACGCGGAGCCGCCACCTCCCCAGTGTACAATCGCCCCCAGTGCAAGACATCCTGGTCATCGGCGGTGTGGCGGCGGGCCTCAGCGCCGCCAGCCGCGCCCGCCGCCTCGCTCCCGACGCCCGCATTACCGTGCTTGAGCGCGGCCCCGAAGCCGGCTACAGCGCCTGCGGCCTGCCCTACTTTCTCGCCGGCCGCATCCAGCGTCTGGAGGCCCTGCGTGCCCATCCGCCCGAGTTTTTCCGCGAGCAGCGCCAACTGCAACTGCTTACCGGCCATCGGGCGCTGGAGATCGAACCCGGACGCCATCGCGTGCGCGCCCTTGGCCCACAGGGCGAACTCTGGCTCTCCTACGACCGGCTGATCATCGCGACCGGCGCCCGCCAGCGCTGGCAACCGCCGGCGACTCTCCGCAACGTCTTCTCCGCCAACACCTGGGAGCAGGCCTTGGAACTGGATACCGCCTTGCGCGCGGGCGGCTTGCGGCGCATCGCCGTGGTCGGCGGCGGCTACATTGGCCTGGAAACCGCCACCGCCCTCGCCCAACGTGGATTGCAGGTGGCGCTCGTCCACGCCCACGCCCATCTGCTCCGCGGCTTCGAGCCGGAACTGACCGCCAAGCTGCCCGACAGTCTCGCCGCCGCCGGTATCGAACTGCATCTGGCCACCCGTGTCTCGGGCCTCGGCGGCGCCCACGGAGGCCGCATACTGGGTCTCGAAACTTCCCAGGGGACCATCGCCTGCGATGCCCTGGTGAACTGCGGCGGCCTGCAGCCGGAAGTCGCTCTGGCGGAGGCCGCCGGGTGCGTGCTGGGCAGCGGCGGCGCGGTCGCCGTGGATGAGCGTCAACAGACCAGCTTCTCCGCCATTTTGGCTGCCGGCGACTGCGCCGCCACCCGCCACCGCGTCTCTGGCGCCCCCGTCTGGGTGCCGCTCGGTGCGGCCGCCAACAAACAAGGCCGGGTGGCGGGCGAGAACGCCGTCGGCCGCGGAACCGGGCGCCCGACCCGCTTCCCCGGCGTGCTGGCCACCTTGGCCGTGCCTCTGGCGGGCCAGGAATACGGACGTACAGGGTTGAGTCTGGAACAGGCCCGCTCAGCCGGCTTCGATGTCGCCGCCGTCACCGTGCAGGGAGCGTCCCGTGCCGGCTACATGCAACCTGACGCCATCACCTGCCGCCTCGTCTATCAGCCCTCCACCGGCCGTGCCCTGGGCGTACACTTCCTCGGCGCTCCCGGTACCGTGGCCGGAAGACTGGACACCGCCGCCGCCGTGCTCACCGCCGGCCTGCATCTCGATGAAATCGAGATGCTCGACTGCGCCTATTCACCCGCCCTCGCGCCGCTCTACGAGCCCCTGCTGATCGCCGCTCACAACGCCCGGCGCGCGTAGAGGCATCCCATCCATCAGGAGGCGCGCGATGGCGGACGCCATGGCGGAGAAGAAGATCTCCATTTTGGCCGTCGAGGATGACCGTGACCTGCTCGAACTCACGGGCGCCATTCTCGGTCAGGACAGCCACGTCGAGTGCACCACCGAACCGGTCGCGGCGCTGCGCGCCATGTTCGAGAAACGCTTCGATCTGCTGGTCACCGACCTCAGCATCACCCACGCCGGTGACGGTCTCATTCTCGCCGGCGCCATGCGTCATCTTCATCCCACCGCCCGCACCGTCCTGATCACCGGCTACCCCGATTTCACCCGCGCCCTCACCGCCATTCAGGGCACCCTCGACAAGGTCCTGCTCAAACCGGTCGAAATCGAGGACATTCGCAAGCTGCCTCACCTCAGCCACCCTGTCGCCCGCACCGCGCTCGAGCCCGGCCAGAAGACGCTGTGGACGCTGATTGAGGAGACGAGGACGGACTTGCTAAAGGAGTGGCTGGCGCTGGTGGAACAAGACCCCGAGATCGCCCGGCTCCAGCTGGCTCCCAGCGAACGTCTGGACCACATGGAAGAGATCCTCGGCGAACTGGCCGGCCATGGCGCCGGGCCGCGGCCATCGCCCGACAAGCGGCGCAAGGCGGCCGAACACGGCCGCGAGCGCCGCCAGTTGAATTATCGCCCCGAGTGGGTCGCCAGGGAACTCAGCTATCTGCGCCGGGTGATCAACATGGCGGTGCTGCGCGAGCTGCTGCACCTCGACCTCAGCCGCCTGGCCGCCGACGTGTTCGCCATGAACGCCGCCGTTGACGCCGATCTCTTGCAGTCGTTGCGCAGCTTCGGGTTGCTCTCCGAAGCTGAACCGGAAGGTTAGGCAGCCCGCCGCAGCTTGCGCCGGCGGCTGCCGGTCATGCCCCCCAGCCCCTTCATCGTGGCCCACACCGCCAGCCCATAAGCCAGATGGGCGCCCAGCGCGGTGGCGTGCACCTCGGCCGGATACTCGCTCGGGTGTTTGGACAAATCCATTTTGTAGAGCATCCAGAGATCACCCAGCGCCCACAGTCCGGCGCCGAACAACTGTCCGCCGCCCCAGGTGATCGGTGCCCCGGCCGCGCGCGACGCGCCCGCCACCAACCCCCAACTGCCGCCATAGCTCCAGTGCACCGTCTTGCCGCCCACCCGCCGCGTTTGCTGCGAAGGCGATTTCACCCCCGCCTTGCGCAGCGCCCGCCGCGCCACTTTCTGCGTCGCCGGCTCGCCTTCACTCTGCACCCACTCCGGCTTGATCTTCGCCAGACCCATCCAATAAGCATCCATGGCCGCCGTTCCCGCCACCCCCGCCGCCAGCCCGATCAAAAGGTTTTTCCCCAGGTGCGCCATCCTGCACTGCTCCTCTGTCAGCCATCCCTGCCTGGTTCGATGCCTGAAACCCCCTGCCCCGCCAATCTTTCTTGCCGGCGCACCGCGAAAACTCCGTATTCTCAGGCCCCTGTTTTTCCCAACAGCCAAGTGCAAAGAGCTAAGAGCTACGTCCCCACTCCAGCGGTGGCCGCGCTACTTCAAACCGCGGCGTAGTGAGCGGGGGCGCGATCCGCGAACAGATCGTTGTGCTGCCCCACCGCCTTGGAGCGGGCGCGGGCCAGATCAATGTCCACCATCGCCACCTCCTCGCGGTCGCCGGAGAGGCGGACCAGCAACTCGCCCGTCGGGCTGACCACTTGGCTGGAGCCGATGAAGGCATGGCGCACAGGGCCGTTCTCCTCCACTCCCACCCGGTCACAGGTGGCGGAGAAAACGCGGTTCTCCAGCGAGCGCGTAATCATCGCCTGCGGGCAGTGCGGCAGCACCAGGTTGGCGGGCTGTAGCAGCAACTCGGCGCCGCGCAAGGCGAGAGAGCGCGCCAGCTCGGGAAAGTACCAGTCGAAGCAGATCATCAATCCGACTTTGCCCCAGGGCAACTCGACCACCGGCGCCGCCGCCTCGCCCGGGCTGAAGAACAGCTTCTCGCGCCCGAACAAATGCAGCTTGCGATAGGTGCTGATCAATCCCTCGGGCCCCACCAGATTGGCGGAGTTGTAGAACTTGTTCCCATCCACCTCGGGGAACCCGTAAACCACGTAAGTCTTGTGCCGGCGGGCAAAGCCGGCCAGAGCGTCGAGCGCGGGGCCACTGTCGGCGGCCTCGGCGCAGGAAGCCACCTCATCCTTATGGGCAAAGGTGTAGCCGCTGGTGAACAACTCCGGCAGCAGGTACAGATCGGCCGGCTTCTGGCCCGCCCCCGGCTCCATCCACCGCAGCGCGGCCGCAAGATTGGCGCTCCGCTCCAGCAGCCGCGGCGCCAGCTGAACGACCGCCAGTTTCATGGTCTCAGCGCCCGGCAGCGGCGGCGGCGGGAGCAGTCTTGGCCGCCAGCAGCGACAAGCCCTTCTGCAGTTGCAGGTCGGGCTGCGGCCCCGTGACGCCCTCGGGCGGCACGTCCAGATCGGGCAGCGCCCCGGCGTAGCGCACCTGCGCCACGTCGGGCGTCAGGCCGTCCTCGATGAGCTTGCCCTTGGGGCTGTAGTAGCGGGCCACGGTCAGCCACAGCGCCGAACCATCGCCCACCGGAATCAGCTTCTGCACCGCGCCCTCGCCGAAGCTGTGGTCGCCCACCAGTTGCGCGCGGCCGTTCTGTTGCAGGGCGGCGGCCGTCACCTCCGCCGGTCCGTAGGTGCCGAAGTTGATCAGCACATCGAGCGGCACCGTGGGCGCGATCGCCACGCCCGGGGCGGCGCTGGTCAGCGCCTTGGGGTACTCCTGCCCTTGGAGATAGGTGATGGTGCCCTGCGCCAGAAACAAATTGGCGACCTTTTCCGCTTCGGCGTAGGTGCCCTCGCCGCAGTCGCGCAGATCGAGCAGCACGCCATGCGCGCCCTGGCCTTGCAGCTTCTTCACCGCCGCCGCGATCTGGTCGGCGCGCCCCGGGTTCAGGTCCGGCACCGTGATCACCCCCACCCCGTTCTGCAGCGCGCTGCCCAGCGCGGCCGGATGCGGCGCCGCGAAGGCAACCACCACCCGCTCGGGATCGGTGTGGTGCAAGTGCACCACGCTCAGGGTCACAGATTGTCCGGCAGGTCCGTGCAGACGGCGGCGGATCTCTTCGAGCGACATGTCGCGCGTGCCCTGGTTGTCAATCGCTTCGATAAAATCCCCGGCCACCAGCCCCGCGGCGGCGGCGTTGCCGCCCGGTTCGGCCGTCACCACGTCGGCATAGCCGACGCGCTTGGAAACCACCGCCTCGACACCCGCCGTGGGAGGGTTCTTCTGCGCCGCCAGAAACGCCTGATACTCGGTCGCGTCCAGATAGCTGGAATCGGCGTCCAGCGAATCCACCAGCCCATGCAGAGCCCCGTCAGAAACCTTGGCCAGGTTGGGGGTGGAAACGTACTCGTCGTTGATGTGCTGATAGACCTCCACCATGATGCCCAACTGTTTGAGCGGACCGGTAGCATCATCCTGCCGGTTGGCGTGGCGTACCGCGCCCGCCAACAACGTGGCGGCCACAAGCAGGGAAACAACAAGCACCGAAAGGCTGGCTTTGCGCGACATGAGAAGGTAATCCGAAGTCGGCCGAATTGTCCTCAGTATACCAGTGCCGAACCCCCGGCTGCCGCCACCTATCGCCCCGCCCCACCCCGTCCACAGGGCCCTCTCCGGCCACCCAACCCCGTTTTTCCTGACAGCCAACAGCTACGGCACGCCGCGCCACGTATCGCTCCGCACCACTCCACGGGGCTGTTGGCTTTGGCTCTTAGCTGTTAGGAAAAGCCCGCCCACCTCAGGGCCCTATCCGGTCGTCCAACCCGGCTTTTCCTAAAAGCCAACAGCTACCGCGCCCCGCTCATCGCCCCACTCCACTCCGTCCACAAGGCCCTTTCCGGCCACACAACCCAGCTTTTCCATCGCCCCGCCCCACCCCGTCCACAGGGCCCTCTCCGGTCATCCAACCCCGTTTTTCCTGGCAGCCAACAGCTAAGAGCTAACAGCAGCTACCGCGCGCCCTTCAGACCTCCACCACACGGAAGGCCCGCGGTGGCTGCTGGGCCAACAGCAACGGTTGAGCGACGTTATACACAGGAATGCCGCCGCGGGTGCGGCCTTCCGGCGCGCCGTGGTGGGCGTGGCCATGAAAAATGACGCTCGCCCCAAACCGATCGCACACATCCGCCAGCCGCGAGCTGCCAAGGAACGGGAACAACTCCCGCGCCTCGCCCGCCGCCGTCTCCGCAATCGGCGCGTAGTGCAGCACCACCACCCGCTTTTCCTGGCGCAACTGCGACAGGGCGCGCTCCAGATGCAGGCTCTCCTCCATCGCCGCGTGCACGAAGCGCTTGATCTCCGGCTCGCCGAACGCCGTCAGTTCTCCCCGTCCGAAGCCGCCGCAAAACCCCTTCACCCCGGCAAACCCCACCCCGTCGCGCGAGTAGGGCTCGCCGTCCAGTGTCTTGATCCCCACCTCGCGCAGCCGCCGCAGCAGCTCGGGCGCGGCGTCGGATTCAAAATCATGGTTGCCCAGCACGGTGATGATCGGCAACCGCAGGCGCAGCAGTTGGCTGATCAGCACCTCCAGTTCCTCCGGCTTGCCGTAATTCGTCAGGTCGCCGCCGATTACCAGCGCGTCGGCGTCTTCCGGCAAATCATTCAGGCGGGCGCGAATGCGCTCCCGGTCGCCCACCCCGCAATGCAGGTCGGCGACGGCGGCGATCTTCATGCCCGCAGCCTCCGCCGCCGCAACTCATCCTCGCGGTTCTCCAGCCCCCATTCCTGCACATCGGCGGCGAACTGCAAAGGATCCACCAGACTGCCGCGAAATCCGCCCGCCGGCGGATGCTCCAGCCCCGCCTGTTGCTCCCGCCGCAGTTGCCGCCACACCGCTCGCGGCACCCGGTCCACCGCCGCCGGATACACATACTGAAACAGCAGCAAATGCCACAACAGCATCGGCGTCTGCTCACCCACCTCGCGCAACAGCCGCGGCCAATCGAGCTCCCGGCCGCAGCAATACACCAGATGGCAGATATCGGCGCCGTCGAAGCGTTCCCGGCGGGTGACGAAAATCTTGCTCAGGATCATCTCCTCCGGCGCCAGCAAAGGGTAACTGCCCTCCAGCACCGGCCCCCGCCGCGCCCGCTCCACCCACTCCGGCGTAACCCAGTAAACGCCGTTGGACATGCCCGTGATCAGGTCCACGTAGTACTCCCCGGCGCGGACCTTGGCCAGCCACACCGGATCGGTGATCTCCGTTTCCAGCCCGGCGGCGCGACAGCCCTCCAGCGCCGCCCCGATCTCCACCGCCGGCAGAAACAGATCCAGGTCCTTGGTGTCGCGCGCAATGCCGGTGTAGTGTTGAAAGGCGAAGGCGCCCGCCACGGCAAACGGTATATGGCCGCGGCCCAGGGCGTCGAGGACACGCTGAAACAACCGCCGCTGTTCGGCCACCCACACCACGGCCTCGCGGTCGGGCGGCCGCCGCGGCGGATCGGCGGCCTCGCGCGGCGAGGACATATGGCTTGGCAGATGTTGACCATGGGCGCCGGTGTTGCCCCTTTGTCGCCCGCGGAGCTGGATCGGGCGCGTCAGTATCTCTACGGCGGCCTGGCCTGGGGTACAGCTTCCAGCCTTTGGATGCTGGCCTGCCTCGCCGCCGCGTACTTCTCCGGATTAACGACTACATTTCAGGGTTGGCTGGACCAACGCCTTTCTTCCCCCTGGGCGCGTACCGCGGCGGCCACGGCGGCGCTCTTCGCCGCCGTTCTCGCCGCCCTGCTTCCCTTCAGCTTCTATCTCGGCTTCGTGCGCGAGCGCGCCTACGGGTTCCAGCACCTGGGCGTGGGCGCATGGTTCGCCCAGTGGGCCGTGTCGGTGGCTCTGGATATCGGCGCCGGGCTGGTGGTCACCGCCATCGCCTATGGATGGCTGCGGCGACGGCGCGGCCCGCGCTGGTGGATCAAAATCTGGATCGTTTTAGCGGTGGCCGTGGTGGTGTCCGTGGCGCTCGATCCGGTGCTGATCGAGCCGCTCTTCAACCGCTTCACGCCCGTCTCCAACCCCGCAGTTCGCGCCGGCCTGGAGCAACTGGCCCGGCGCGCCGGCATCCCCCATGCCCGCATCCTGGAGATGGACGCCAGCCGCCAGTCGGCCCACACCAACGCCTATGTGGTCGGCATTCTCGGCACCCAGCGCATCGTCGTCTATGACACCCTGCTGCGGACCCAGACGCCGGCCGAAATCGAATTTGTCGTCGGTCATGAGATCGGCCACTACGTGCTCCATCATCTTTGGAAAGGCGTCGCCTTCACCCTGGCGCTGCTCTTCGGCCTGCTGGCGTTGACCGGCTGGCTCTATCCCCGCTGGAGCCGCGGCCGCAGCCGGCCGGGGCTCTCGGCGATCCCCGGCCGATTGAGCGTAAGCGGGTCGCTCGGCGTTGCCGGGCGGGGCCCCGCGCCAATCGATGATCCCGCCGGTCTGGCCCTGCTGCTGCTGATTCTGCTGGGCGCGCTTTTTCTCGCCGTCCCGCTCACCAACGGCTTTTCCCGCTGGGAAGAACACCAGGCCGATGCCTACGGCTTGCGCCTCAGCGGACAGGCCGCCGCCGCCGTCGCCGGGTTTCAACGCGAGGAGCATACCGACCTCATCGATCCCGATCCCCCAGGATGGATTGTGTGGTGGTTTTTCAATCACCCCAGTCAACAGCAACGCATAGAGTTTGCGCGAACTTTCATGTCGCGGTAATGCCTTGGTCAGGCGTACCATGAATGGGACTTTCTCCCGGAGGCTGATTGGTGCGCACCGCTCTTCTGGCCCTATCCCGCAACCCTGGCATGCGCCATTTCACCGAGAGCAGCGCTCTCGGCAAGCGCATCTCGCGCCGGTTTGTGGCCGGTCTGCATCTCGACGACGCCATCCATGCGGTGGCGGCGGTCAACCAACTGGGCATGTCCGCCACCCTCGACCCCTTGGGCGAGAATGTGGACTCCGCCGCGGCCGCCGAACAGGCCGCCGCCACCGCCTGCGCCATCCTGGAAGAAATTCAGCGCAGCCGCGTGGACTCGAACCTTTCCATCAAGCTCACCCAGTTGGGTCTGGACCTGGGCCTGGACCTGGCCCGCGCCCAGACGCGGCGCATCCTGGATTGCGCCAGGCAATGGAACACCTTCATCCGCGTGGACATGGAGGGCTCGCCCTACACCGAGACCACGATTGCTCTGGTGGAGCAGTTGCACGGCGAGGGATACAACGTGGGCACGGTGCTGCAGGCCTACCTGCACCGTACCGCCAGTGATGTCGAGCGGTTGACCGCCAAGGGCATCCGCATACGCCTGGTGAAGGGCGCTTACCGCGAGCCGGCCGAAGTGGCGATTCAGGAAAAGGCCGACGTGGACGCCAACTACATCAAGTTGCTCGATCCGCTGCTGGCCAGCTCCGGCTACCACGCCATCGCCACCCACGATGAGCGCATGATCGACGCCGCCATCGCCACCGCCCGGCGGCTGAAGCGCGCGCCCGACAGCTTCGAGTTTCAGATGCTCTACGGCATCCGCCGCGACCTGCAGGAAAAACTCCGGCGCGACGGCTGGGGGGTGCGCGTCTACATCCCCTTTGGCCCCGAGTGGTACCCCTATTTCATGCGTCGGCTGGCGGAAAGGCCCGCCAACTTGTTGTTCCTGCTGAAAAATCTGGTGAAATAAGGGCGGGAGAAGTATGCAAATCCTGTCGGCGGCGCAGATGCGCGAGGTGGACCGCCTCACCATCGCCCAACATGGCGTGGATGGCGGCACCCTCATGGCCGCCGCCGCGGCGGCGGTGGAAGCCCGGCTGGAAAGGGACTTCCCCCGCGCCCTCTCCGGGCGCATCGCCATCCTCTGCGGCGGCGGCAACAACGGCGGCGACGGCCTGGTACTCGCCCGTCTGCTGCGCCAGCGGCGCGTCCGCGTGCACTGCCTGCTCTTCGCCCCCGCCGATCGCCTGCGCGGCGATGCCGCGGCGGCGCTCCCGGGCGTGCAGCCGCCCCCGGTGGAGGTCATCACCGAAGACGCATGGCGCGCCCAGCGGGCCGCCGTGCTGGGCTCCGACCTGCTCGTCGACGCGCTCTTCGGCACCGGTCTGGTGCGCCCTCTCTCCGGCTGGCTGCGGCAGGTGGTCGAGGACGTGAACCAGAACTTCCGCGGCCCGGTGCTGGCGGTGGACATCCCCAGCGGCATGGGCGCCGACGGCGAAGGCCCCGCCGAAGCCTCCGACGCGGCTGTGCTGCGCGCCGCCGCCACGGTCACCTTCACCGCGCCCAAGCGCGGTCATTATTTGTCTCGCCACGCGGCCTCGGTGGGCGCGCTGACCTGTGCCGCCATCGGCACGCCGGAGTCGGTGCTGGGCGAAATCGAGCCTGCGTCGTGCCGCCTGCGCCTCACCGGCACGGCTGAGTGTCGCCCCTTTCTCGCCCCCCGGCCGCGCGACGCCCACAAAGGCCTGTTTGGCCATGTGCTGTTCGTCGGCGGTTCGCTCGGCAAATCCGGGGCCGCCGTACTCGCCTCCACCGCCGCCTTGCGCGCCGGCGCCGGCCTGGTCACCGCCGCCGTCCCCGCCGCAGTGCAGCTCACCGTCGCCGCCGCGATCCCCGAGTTGATGACCGAGGCCTTGCCCGAGACCCCCGAAGACCCCCGCCTGACGACCCTCTTGAATATGGCGACCGTGCTCGCCGTGGGACCGGGCATGACCCAGGCGCCGGAAGCCGCGGCCCTGGCACGCCATATTGTGGGCGCCACGCCGCTCCCCTGCGTCCTCGACGCCGATGGCCTCAACGCCTTCCACCAGCGCCGCGCCGAGTTGCGGCCCCGCCAGGGCGTATTGACGCCCCACCCGGGCGAGATGGCGCGGCTCTTCGACGTCCCCACATCTGAGGTCCAGCAACGACGGCTCTACTACGCCCGGCGCCTGGCGGCCGAAACCGGCGCCATCGTGGTGCTCAAGGGCCGCTTCAGCCTCATCGCCTCACCCGACGGCCCGGTCTATGTGAACTCCACCGGCAACCCTGGCATGGCCACCGCCGGCGCCGGCGACGTGCTCACCGGCATCATCGCCGGCCTGCTGGCCCAATTCCCCGCTCCTCAGCAGCGCCTCGAATGTGTGGCCGCGGCCGTCTACCTGCACGGACGCGCCGGCGACGCCGCCGCCGCCCGCCACGGTGAGATGAGCCTGCTCGCCGGCGACATCACCCGCCAGCTCCCCGGCGTCTGCGCCGAGGCACGGTCCCGATAATGGCTCTCCCCTCGCTGCCCCCCTCCACCCGCTGCGCCACCGCCGCCGACACACGCGCCTTCGGCCGCCGCTTGGCCGCCCAACTTCCCGACTTCACCATGCTGGTGCTGAGCGGCGACCTGGGCGCAGGCAAAACTACCCTCATGCAGGGATTGGCGGAGGGCTGGGAGGTGGCCAGGGAAGAGGAAGTCGCCAGCCCCTCCTACACCCTCATCCACGAATACCACCGCCCCGGCCGCGCCCTGTTGCACCTCGATCTCTACCGTGTCGAGACCGGCCCGCAGATCGCCACCCTCGGCCTCGAAGACATTCTGCAGCCCCCGCCGCCCGGGGAACGCAAGCTGGTCGCCATTGAATGGGGCGAACGCCTGGCGGAGTTCCTTCCTCGTCCCTGGCTTCACCTGCGCATCTCTGCCCCCGCCGCCGACGACGAAACCCGCACCGTCCAACTCGACTGGCAGCTCTAACTGGCCATCCAGCGAAACGCCTTGCCCGCCCGTTTAGCTCCATAGCCGGTCCGCCGCCCCATCTTCGCCACACCCTTCCCGGCATCCTTCAGGCTGCGCGGCACCGCCCGCAGCGCCCGCCGCGTCGCCCGTGGATGCCGCCACGCCACGGTAATGGGCGATACCGCCCCCACCGCCAGCCCAATCCGTTTGTGATCGCTCAACATCAGCGCCACCGCAGCCCCCAGCGGCGCCCAGGTCAGCAAATTCTCGGTTGTCCGCGTCATAACCCATTTAGAACTCCCCCACCCGTCCCGTGTTGCCCCCCCGTTCCCTATTCCCTATTCCCTGTTCACCGTTCACTGTTCACCCCCCTGTCCACTGTTCACCGTCCACGGTCCCCTGTCCCCTGTTCCCTGTCCCCTGTCCCCTGTTCCCTGTTCACTGTTCACTGTTCACTGTTCACTGTTCACTGTTCACTGTTCACTGTTCCCTGTTCACTGTTCCCTGTTCACTGTTCCCTGTTCCCTGTTCACTGCTGCTACCCTGACCCTCATGGCTTCCGCTTCCATCTGGGCGCTGCTGCTGGGCGTCGTCGCCGCCCTCGCCAACGTGTTTGGCGGCCTGGTGCTCACCGGCCATCAATGGGAGCGGCGCTATCTGCGCTACTTCGTCGCCGTCGGCGCCGGCTTCATGCTGGCCACGGCTCTGCTCGAAATGCTGCCCGCCAGTTGGCAAATGGCGCCCCGCTCGGCCCCCTTCCTGCTGCTTGGCGGCTACCTGCTGGTGCACCTGGTCGAGCACTCCTTCGTCTCCCACTTCCACTTCGGCGAAGAGACCCACACCCATGCCTTCATCAAGGGCCATCTTCCCGTCTCCGTGATGGCAGGGCTCGGCATCCACACCTTCTTCGACGGCGTGGCCATTGGCAGCGGCTTTCTGGTCTCCAGTTGGCTGGGATGGATGATCTTCCTCGCCGTCTTCATGCACAAGATCCCCGAGGGCTTCACCATGGCTTCGGTGATGCTGGCCGCAGGCCGCGGCAACCGCGCCGCCGTGCTGGCCGCGGCCGGCATCGGGGCCGCCTCGGTGGCCGGAGTGGCCGTAATGTTAATCTTCCCCATGGGCCTTTCGCAGGCGCTGCCTTTGGCCGCCGGGGTGACGCTCTACGTCGCCACTACGGACCTGATTCCGGAAGTCAACCGCGAAACCGGCATCCACATGGCCCTGTGGGTCTTCCTCGGCGTGGCCATTCAGGCAATTTTGCGCACCTTCGTTCAAGGTTTATGAGACGCATTCTCTCGTTGCTGTGGCGGCAGGGCCCGAGTTGCCCCGGCAACATGGGGCAAGATGGCAGGGCCAGGCGTGCGAAATTCGGAACGGCGCGCCCCTGCCGGGTAGCGACCTTGGGGAAGGGGCGAGAAGCAAGTGGCGCGAGGCCGCAGCCCGAGCTGACCGGGCTGGGGCTCAAGGGGTCCCCAGTCCGGTCGAGCGTCAAGCGGGTCGAGTGGCGAAGCCACTCGGGGTCCCGCGCCAATCAACTGACGGCGAGGGAGCGTACACGGACGTACGTGACCGAGCCGGATACGGCGAGCCACGCAAAGATGCCGCGGCGCGCCTCCTATCGCCCCGCCCCTCTCTTGCTGCTGGCAGTGGGGCTGGTTGCACAGGCTGCGGTAGCGCCCAACCAGCTTAAGCCGCAGGGCTACGTCAACGACTTTGCCCATGTGCTCTCTGCCGATCAGGCGCAGCAGTTGGAGCAGGCCGCCACCGCGCTGGATCAGCAACTCAAAGTGCAGGTGGCCATGGTGACGGTCTCCACCACCGGTTCCACCGACGTCTTCGATTACTCCCTGGCTCTCGCCCAGCAGTGGGGCGTAGGCGCAAAACGCGCCGCCAACGGCCAGGACAAGGACACGGGCCTACTCATTCTGCTCGCCATCCAGGACCATAAGTACTACACCCAGGTCGGCTACGGCATCGAACCCTACATCACCGACGCCGACGTCGGCACATGGATGCGCGGCGAAGTCTCCGATCTCCGCGCCCGCCAATACGGATCGGTCTTCGCCGGCATGCTGGGCCACATCGAGCAGACGCTGGCCGCCCGCATGCCGGGCGCGGCCGAGCGCCTCGCGCAAGTGCCCAGCACCGGCAACCTGCGCCGCCACAGCCAGGATCAAGGCTCGCCGGCGGGGTTTGTCGCGCTGATCATCTTCCTGGCGGTCATCTGGGTGCTTGGCTCCTTCGCCTCCCGCGGCCGCAGCGGCGGAGGCTGCTTCTGGCCGCTGGTTCTCTTCAGCATGATGAACGGCGGCGGGGGCGGCTACCGCGGTGGCGGCTGGGGCGGCGGCTTCGGCGGGGGTGGATTCGGCGGAGGCGGGGGCGGCTTTGGAGGCTTTGGCGGCGGCGGCTTCGGGGGCGGCGGCGCAGGCGGCAGTTGGTAAACGGGGTACATTTATCCATATGGCTCAGTTGGAAACCGAAGCCGCGCTGGAAAAAATCACCGCCTGGCTGCGTGAGCTGTATGGCCAGCGCCTGCTCTCGCTGATCGCCTACGGATCGGTGGCGGGCGGCAACCATCGCGGCCGCCGCAGCGACCTCAACCTGCTGGCGGTGCTTGACCAGGTGGACGCGGTCACCCTGGACCGGGGCGCTCCCGCGGTGCGCTGGTGGAAGCAGCAGGGTCATCCGCCGCTGGTCGTTTTGTCACGCGAGGAACAGAACAACTCGGCCGATGTGTTCCCCATCGAGTACCTCGACATCCACAACCACCACCGCGTGCTCCACGGCGAGGATGTTTTTGCCGCCATCGCCCGCCATCCCGAGCTGCACCGCTTGCAGGTCGAGCACGACCTGCGCACCCGCGTGCTGCGGCTGCGCGGCGTCTACATGGGTCTGGGCGACGACGCCCGCGGCCTGGAAGGGCTGATGCTCGATTCGGTCAGCAGTTTTCTCACCCTCTTCCGCCACGCCCTCATGGCGCTCGGTGAACCCATGATCCTGCACAAGGACGAGGTGCTGCGCGCCGCGGCCGCGCGCTTTCAGTTCGATCCCGCCCCCGTGCAGCAGGTCTTGCAGGCTCATCGCAGCGGCCAACGTCTGGCCGGGGGCAAACTCGCCATGCTGCGCGGCTTATTCGCCGCCTACCTCGCCGCCGTCATGAAGGTCGAGCAATCTTTGGAGGTCAGCTAACCATGGAAACCCGAAACACCCGCGGCGCGGTCAAACCCTGGCTGATTGCCGTCATCGTCATCGTGCTCGTGGTGCTGGCCGCCGCCAGCACCTACACCGGCCGCTACAACAACATGGTGCGCATGCGCGAAGCCATCAAGCAGTCCTGGTCGCAGGTGGATGTCAACATCCAGCGCCGCGCCGACCTCATCCCCAACCTGGTAAGCACCGTGCAGGGCTTTGCCCGCCAGGAGCAGAAGGTGATCGGAGAGGTCACCTCCGCCCGTGCCGCCCTCGGCGGGGCGCGCACCCCGCAGCAGACCATGCAGGCCAACAACCAGCTCGACGGCGCCCTGAGCCGCCTCCTGGTCGTGGTGGAAAATTATCCCCAATTGCGCAGCAACCAGAACTTCCTGGCGCTGCAGGATGAGTTGACCGGCACCGAAAACCGCATCGCCGTCTCCCGCCGCGATTACAACCTCGCCATCCAGCAATATGACGCTTACATCGGAACCTTCCCCAATAATCTAGTGGCGCACTTCGGCGGCATGCCCTACAACAACGACTACTTCCAGACGTCGCAAGCCAACCGCCAGGCGCCCCCCAAGGTGAGTTTTCCGCAATAGGGCTGCTGCCGGGTTGAGAGGGACCCCATGCCCGCGCCCCGCAACTCCGATCCCCAGTCCGGGTTAAGGCTGGAGAGGGATAGTGTGGGAACTGACGCCGTAGTGCTGCCGGCGGTGCACGCCGTCGAGATGGCAGCTCTGGACACTCAAACCGGCACCCCGGACGCCGATACGGCACTCATGCTGCGCTTTCAGGCGGGCGAGGAGGCCTGCTTTGACGCGCTGGTGGAGCGCTACCGAAGGCCGCTGCAGGGCTTCGTGTACCGCATGTTGCGTGACCAGGGCGCCAGCGAGGAGCTGTTGCAGGAGGCATTTTTGCGCGTCTACCTGCACCGCGACCGCTACCGCCCCCACGCCGCCTTCCGCACCTGGATGTACCGCATCGCCTACCGATTGGCGCTCAACCATGTGCGCGACCACCGCAAGGAGAGGGCCCATGATTCCCTCGACGAACCCGAGAGCGCCGTCGGCGCTCTGCTGGCCGATCGCCGCTTGAACCCCGAGCAGCAGTTGCTGGTGGCGGCCGATGCGGCCCTCCGCCGGCAGCGCATCCGCGCCGCTATCGCCGCGCTGCCCGAACGCCAGCGCACCGCCGTGCTGCTGCATCGTTATCAGGGGCTGGATTATGAGGAGATTGGAGCTATACTGCGCCTCAGTCCCAGCGCCACCAAATCGTTATTGTTCCGGGCGTATGAGTCCCTGCGCCGGGAGCTGAAGGATCTTTTATGAAGCCGCCTGTAGATCATGGAAATGACGATATGGACCGCCTGTTCGCGGTGCTGGAAGAGTGGCAGCCCCAGTTGCAGACGGATCCCGGCTTTGCCGCCGCTCTACGGCGGCGCATCACCCAGCTCAGCGCCCCCCGCCCGGTCGGCCGCATCTGGCGCTGGCAGACCTGGACGCTGGCGGGCGCGACCGCGGCGGCGGCGCTGGCCATGGTGGTGTACTGGAGTCAGCCAAAGCCGGTGGAAACTCCGGTCGTGACGGTGGCCGTGGTGCAGGATCTGCAAATGTGGAACCGCAACGCCGACCTGATCGAAAACCTCGACTTCCTGCAGCCACCGGCCGCCCATCGCAGCGTGGAGGAACAGAATTAAGCGCCGCAGCCTCATTTTCGCTCTGCTTCTGACCCTGCTCTTGCCCGCTGCGGCGGCCGCCCAGCGGGCGCACCCGGCCGGTCCCCGGCCCGGCTCCGGTCTTGAGCGCCTGAACCGCATCCCGCCGCAAGCCCGCGAGGACCGCCTGCGCCAGAGCCCCGCCTTTCAGAACCTGCCGCCCGAAAAGCAGCGCGCCGCCATTGACAGCCTGCGCCGCCTCAACGCCCTGCCCCCCGATCAGCAGAAAAAAATCGTCCAGCGCCTGCGCGCCTTCAGCCGCCTCAACCCCCAGCAGCGTGACGGCCTGCGCGACGTCTACCGCGACTTCCAGGCCATGCCCCCCGGCGACCGCGGCGCCTTCCGCTCCACCTACCACCAACTCCGCGCCCTGCCCCCCGACCAGCGCGAACAGCAGCTCAACTCCGACGCCGTCCAGAAACGCCTCTCCCCCGCCGAAATCTCCACCCTGCGCAAAGCCCTCGCCCTCGACCTCCCCGACCAACTCGTCGGCCGCCAGCCGTAATCCGACCCTCTCCAAAACCGCCGCCGTGTCGTCAATGAAGTAACTGGCGGCCGTGGCGCTGGCGTCGGCGCCCCAGGGACAGGGCAGCCGGGCGGGTACCGATTAGCCCCAATGTCTGTCGTCGGGGCACCACGGCTCGAGCGGAGGGGGGAAAACCGAAGCCTCAACTCGCCAACCAGCGCCGTGGCGACTAGGAAACCGGCCGGTATGCACCAGAGTAGCTGCAATCCGCGACACCCGAGCGCAAGCGCGAGGCAGGCTCCGAGGACAACATTAAGCCAGCCAACTATGTCGTAGTAATGCTTCGATAATTGCCATATGTCAGCTCCGGAACGCATGGAAACTGCGCAACCACGCCGCCGGCCACCATGCCCGCAAGGCCGGCACCTAAATCACCCGGCCACCGTCGTACGGCTCCAACCGCGACGGCCACACCTTCTCCGAGATCGGCACCGACAGAAAGAGCAGGGCGATGTATAGGCCGACAGTGGCCCCGACGAGAAGCCACCCTCGGTTGCCGAGCATCCAAGCGACGATGAGCGCAATTGCTAGATCGATCCATCCCTCGACGCTGCTTCGCCGCCGGCTGAGCTGAAGAGACGCGCCACACCTTTCGCACTTGAAGGGCTTGCCAACCGGATGCCGATTCGGCACGATAGCCCCGCAGATGGGGCAGGGCATCTTTGGATTCAACACCGTAGATGCTGTAGGCGGTATCCAGTCCAATGCCGATCCACCCCAGCCTCGTGGTGGGCGCCATGCCCAAAGGATTGAACCCATCGACGAACTGGCCTGGTGCCTCGATCATCTCTGGATCATCGCGCTCCCTTCATGCTTGCATCACTCCGTGGCTCACAACGTACTGCTCACGGAGCGAGTCTTCTCTCCCAGTAACCGAATGTCAAGCAGAAAGCGGCGTGCAACGCTTTTGTCACAATTTTGTCAATTTTAAAGACGTCCTCCGGCACCGCGCATCTGAAGTCGCCCGCCTCTGTTCATGAGATTGCCCCGCTTTCTGGCACTTGCATCTAAGTCACTGCGTCCGGCGGGCACAATCGCGCCCGCTACCCCAGGGGGCATCGCCGACCCGCGATGCCGGGCAGTTTGACAACCTGCAAATCAGAGAAGGAGAGCAACTCAACCACGTAACAGGCTAACCCCCATGGAATCAGTCAAACCCTCCAAAAAATGTTACAAAAAATAGCTCGTTACGCCGGGCGCGGGGGGCCGCGCTGTTGGCACCGTGGGCCAAGTCGGCGCGGAAGGCCGCGAAATTCTCGCAGTGGCGGCCCGCCCCCGACAAACAACGAGGCGCGGACCCGACCGTGGCTGGGGTTTGTGGGGTCCCAGGCCCGATCGAGCGTCAAGCGGGTCGAGTGGCGAAGCCACTTGGGGTCCCGCGCCAATCAAAGTCACAATTTTGTCGCTCTTAAAGACGCCTTCGGGCGCCACCCATCCGGAGCCGCCCGCCTCTGTTTTACGGATGAGACTGCCCCGCGTCCTGACAATTGCATCTAACTCACTGCGTCCGGCGGGCACAATCACGCCCGCTACCCCAGGGGGCATCGCCAACCCGCGATGCCGGACTGTTTGACAACCTGCCAGTCGGAAAAGCGAGCAGCCAATCGATGTAACAGGCTAACCCCCGTGGAATCAGCCAAACCCCCCGAAAAATGTTACAAAAAATCGCTCGCGGGCTCTGCGCCGGCCGGCCGTGGCTCGCCAATCAATGCAGCGTTTCCTTCGCGCAGCCATCCGCGGCCGCCAAACCGGTGGCGGCAGGGCCCGAGTTGCCCCGGCAACATGGGGCAAGATCGCAGGGCCAGGCGTGCGAAATTCGGAACGGCGCGCCCCTGCCGGGTAGCGACTTTGGGGAAGGGGCGAGAAGCAAGTGGC
>Ga0134125_10002807_pt1 | contig 20460 bp, 24 predicted proteins | sample KB31751_FD_96464 | JGI IMG/M metagenome (GOLD analysis project Ga0134125, IMG submission 96464) | Terrestrial soil microbial communities with excess Nitrogen fertilizer from Kellogg Biological Station, Michigan, USA - KB3-175-1 | ecosystem: Environmental > Terrestrial > Soil > Unclassified ... | reverse complement strand
GAGCTTCGTGGAGACCAACATCCAGATGCAGCTGGCCGGCGTGACGTTGTTCTGGATGATGCGAAACGCCAACCTGATGCGGGCGAGCTACGTGGAGGGGCTGTCCTATCCCAAGGCGGTCCAGCAGTGGGGTGCCCGCTGGTATTTCACTAATTAGCCCGGTCGCCACTACATTTAGCACCCTGTGCCGCGCAGTATGACAGGCTTCGGCTCCGCCGAAGATCAGGTCCTGGGTGGACGGCTGCGGGTCGAGATTCGCACCGTCAACCACCGCTACTTCAATCCGCAGCTGAAGCTGCCGGTCGACCTCGCGGGGATCGAAATCGAGATCCGGGAGCGGCTGCGCCAACTGCTCGAGCGGGGGCATGTGGCGCTCACGGCGCGTTGGGTCGAGGGGCCGGTGCAGGAGCGCAGCGTGATCGTGGATCTCGCGCGCGCCAAACAGGTGCTCGCGGCGGCGCAGCAGCTCAAGAAGAAGCTCAAGCTGAAGGGGACCGTCGACCTGGCATTCGTGGCGCGCCATCCCGAGGTCCTGACGTCGGCGAACGGTGGCGATGTCGAACGCAGCGTCGCGTGGAACGACGTCAAGAAGGTCGTCGAGAAGGCGGCGTCGGACGTCGTCACGATGCGCAAAAAAGAAGGAGCGGCGCTCGCGACGGAGCTGAACGCGCGGCTGGAGGCGCTCGAGGGCGCGGCGCAGGTGATCGAGGAGCAGGCGCCGGCGCGACTCAAGGCCGAGCATGAGCGGCTCAAGCAGGCGGTGCAGGAGCTGACCCAGGGTGCGGCGGTGGACGAGCAGCGGCTCGCGCTCGAGATCGCGCTGCTCGCCGATCGGGTCGACATCACCGAAGAGCTGGTGCGGTTCCGCTCGCACATCGCGGCGGCCCGCGCGGCGCTGGGGGCGGATCAGGCGGTCGGCAAGCAGCTCGGCTTCCTCGCACAGGAGCTGCTGCGCGAAACGAACACGATGGGCTCGAAAGCGAATGACGCGCGCATCACGCAGACCGTGATCGCGATGAAGGGTGATCTGGAGAAGTTTCGGGAGCAGCTGGAGAACCTGGAGTGACCAAAGGGCCGCGCATCGTCGTGTTGTCCGCTCCCTCGGGCGGCGGCAAGACGACGATCGCGAAAGCGGTGCGCGAGCAGTACCCCGAGCGGTTTGGGTTCTCGGTGTCGGCGACGACCCGCGAGCCGCGGGCCAATGAGAAAAACGGCGTCGACTATCATTTTCAGTCGCGCGCGCAGTTCCTCGAGGGCGTCGCGGCCGGCAAGTTTCTGGAGCACGCCGAGTACGGTGGCGAGCTGTACGGGACGCTGAAGTCCGAAGTCGAGCGCGTCGTACAGTCCGGCAAGCACGTGCTGCTCGACATCGAGGTGGAGGGCGCGCGGCAGGTCCGCAAGCAGTATCCGCCGCCCAGGTCGGTGTCGGTGTTTATCTTGCCGAGTGATCCGCGGGTGCTGCTCGAGCGGCTGCGGTCGCGCGGCAGCGAATCGGCGGACCAGCTCAAGTGGCGACTGGAGCGCGCCGAGCACGAGCTGAACCAGGCGCCGAATTTTGAGCGCTGGGTGCGCAACGATGATTTGCAGAGCGCGGTGCGGGACGTGGCGGCGATCGCCGACGATGTGAAGAACACCCGCACGCGCCACAAGCAGGATTTCGAATGGATCACGAATTACGGCCGCGGGCTTCAGGAAGAGGCCCGGCGCCTGTATGATCAACTGCATCACCAGAAAGGCTGAGCAATGCGGATCGTGACACCGGCAGAAGTCGCAGGCCAGACGCAGAACAAGTACCTGGGCGTCCTCGTGGCGGCCAAGTTCGCGCGCTACGTGAACGACTTCCCGCGCGACCGGTCGGTCGACTGGGAAGAGAAGCTCACCACCCGCGCGTTCGACGAGCTCGTGCGCGGCGGCCTCAAGTACCGCCTCGTGCGGCGGCGGCGCCAGCTGGAAGCCTGATGCACGTCGTGCTCGGGGTGTCGGGCGGAATCGCCTGCTACAAGAGCTGCACCCTGGCACGCCGGCTGACGGAAGCCAACGTGACGGTGGACGTGGTGCTGACCGCCGCGGCCGCCGAATTCATCCGTCCCGTCACATTCGAAGCCCTCACCGGCCGGCCGGTCCTCACCTCCTTGTGGGATCCGGGGCGGGCGCTGGCGCACATCGACCTCGCGAAAGCGCCCGATCTCGTGATTCTCGCGCCGGCTACCGCCAACATCCTGGCCCGCGCCGCGATGGGGATGGCCGATGACGTGCTGACGGCGCTGCTGCTCGCGCGGGGCAATCGGCCCGTGCTCGCGGCGCCCGCGATGAACGACGACATGTACGCGAATCCCGCCACCAGCACCAACATCCGCGTGCTCACCGAGCGCGGCTGGCAATTCATCGGCCCCGACGTCGGCGCGCTGGCGGAAGGGCCCAGCGAGCGGCCCGGCCGGATGAGCGAGCCGGAGGCCATCTTCGCGGCGGCGCAACGCCTGCTGGGCTCAGGGGCGAAAGCCGGGGCTCAAAAAAAAAGTAAGTGGTCGGGGAAAAAAGTGATCGTGACCGCCGGGCCGACGCGCGAGCACCTCGATCCGGTGCGCGTGATCACCAATCCCTCGAGCGGCCGCATGGGCTACGCGCTCGCGGAAGCGGCGCGCGCCCGCGGCGCCGACGTCGTGCTCGTCACGGGACCGACCGAGCTGACGGTGCCGGCGGGGCTCGCCACGAAGCGCGTCGAACCGACCGCGGACATGCAGCAGGCGGTGCAGAGCCTGATGAGCGCCGCGGATGCGTTGATCATGAGCGCCGCGCCGGCGGACTACCGGCCCAAGGATCAGGCGAAGACGAAGCGCCCGCGCGCGAACGGCGCGTTCAGCGTCGCGCTCGAAGCGACGCCCGACATACTCGGCTCGCTCAAACGACGCAAGGGGACGCTCGTCGTCGGGTTCGCACTCGAGACCGGCAACGGACTCGCGAAGGCGCGCTCGAAGATGCAGAATAAGGCGCTGGACTTTGTGATCCTGAACGACGCCACCGAGCCCGGGGCTGGATTCGAGGTCACTACCAATCGCGTGACGATTCTGGGACGCAACGGCACACACGTCGACCTGCCGGTGCTGCCCAAACGCGACGTGGCCGAACGAATTCTCGACGTTGTCGAAGAGGCGCTTTGACAGATTCGCGGGCTCTGGCAGCTGCATACTTGCGACAACAACGGTTGCTGGGTGGAGATTCGGTGATTCTCACCGGATCCTCAGGAGTTGGGAGTCAGGAGTTGGGGGTTGGGGAGACACCAGCTCCAACCTCTGTCGCTACCCCAACTCCCAACGCCCAACTCCCAGCTCCCGGGGTTTCATTCGATCCACCGTCCACCGATCTCTTCTCCACCGACCCCATCCAGCGCGCGTCGAGCCTCACGGATATCGCGCAGCTCATCGCGGTGTGCGAAAAGTGCGGGTTGTGCAGTGGCCGCACCAAGACCGTCCCCGGCGAGGGCCTGGCGACGGCGCGGCTCGTCGTGGTGGGCGAAGGTCCGGGGAAGACGGAAGACGCAACCGGGCGGCCGTTCGTGGGCCGGGCCGGGGAGCTGCTCACCAAAATCCTCGCGGCGATCGATCTGCCGCGCGCGCAGGTCTTCATCTGCAACATCGTGAAGTGCCGGCCGCCCGAGAACCGCCAGCCGCAGTTCGACGAGATCGCGGCATGTCTGCCGTTCCTCTACCGGCAGATCGAGCTCGTGAATCCCAAAGTGATTCTCGCGATGGGAAGCACCGCGGCGCAGTCGCTGCTCAACACCAGGCAGTCGCTCGGCTCGCTGCGCGATCACATTCACCGCTTCCGCGGCATTCCGCTGGTCGTGACCTACCACCCGGCCGCGCTGCTGCGCAACCCAAACTGGAAGAGACCAACCTGGGATGACGTCCGTATCGCAGCTCGCCTCCTCGAAGCCTGAGCGGGGGAGCGCAGGAGAGTACGCCGGCCGCCAGACGCCGTGGAGCAACGAGGCGGAGCAGGCGGTTTTGGGCGCGATGATGCTCGACCAGGACGCCGCGCTCAAAGCGGCGGAAATCCTGGACGACACGATGTTCTACAAGGAGGGCCATCGGCTGCTGTTCCGGTCGATGATCGCGCTGACCGAGCGCGGCGACGTCATCGATCCCGTCACGCTGCAGGGCGAGCTGAGCCGGCGCGGCGATCTCGACCGCGCCGGGGGCATGGAGTACATCGCCGCCCTGATCGACGTCGTGCCCACCTCCGCGAACATCGACTATCACGCCAAGATCGTCCGCGACAAGGCGGTTCTGCGGCGGCTGGTCGAAGCCTCGACGGGCATCATCCAGGACGTCTACGAGGGCCACGGCACCGCGGGCGAAGTGCTCGACAACGCCGAGCACCGGATTTTCCAGGTGGCGCAGTTCCGGCGCGCCGAAGAGTTCATCCGGATCAAGGAGTTGATCTGGCCGACGATGGAGCGGATCGAGCAGCTCCAGTCGGGCGCCGGGTCGGTCACGGGCGTTCCGAGCGGCTTCGTCGATCTCGACCGCCTGACGGCGGGATTCCAGCGCTCCGATCTCGTGATCCTCGCGGCGCGGCCGTCGATGGGAAAGACGGCGCTGGCGCTGAACATCGTCCAGCATGCGGCGATCGAGCACAACACCGCCGTCGCCATTTTCTCGCTCGAAATGTCGAAGGATCAGCTGGTGCAGCGGCTGCTGTGCTCGGAGGGACTGGTCGACGCCCAGCGGCTCCGGCGCGGCCAGCTGCGCGACGACGACTATCCCAAGCTCGCGCGCGCCGCCGGCCTGCTCGGCACGGCGCCGGTCTGGATCGACGATTCCGCCGCGCTGACGCCATTGGGCATGCGCTCAAAAGCACGCCGGTTGAAGTCCGAGCACGACATTGCGCTCGTGATCGTGGACTACCTCCAGCTCATGCAGGGCCCGGGCGACGTCGAGAACCGCCAGCAGGAGATCTCCTACATCTCCCGCTCGCTCAAGGCGCTCGCCAAGGAGCTCGACGTGCCGGTCGTGGCGCTGTCGCAGCTGTCGCGCGCGCCCGAGCAGCGCGGCGGCGAGCACCGGCGGCCCCAGCTGTCCGACCTGCGCGAGTCGGGCGCGATCGAGCAGGACGCGGACGTCGTCTGCTTCATCTATCGTCAGGAGTTCTACGACGGGCCCGTCGATCCCAAGACGAATGAGAGCATCGAAGGGATCGCGGAGGTGATCGTGGGCAAACAGCGCAACGGACCCACCGGGACGGTGAAGCTGCACTTCAAGAAGGAATACACGCGCTTCGACAACTTCAGCGGCCGCGAGGCACCCGTCAGTGCCTAAAGGGAAGTCCGTGTTTCGCTGTACCGAATGCGGCGCGGATCAGCCCAAATGGGGTGGACGCTGTGACGCATGCGGTGCCTGGAACTCTCTGATCGAAGAACCGGTTGGGCGGTTGGGCGGTTCGGCGGTTAGAAGTATTCCAACCGGCCAACCGCCCATCCGCCTAACCGACCTGAAGAAGCAGTCCGTCCAACGGTGGCAGACGGGTCTCGCCGAATTCGACTTCGTCCTCGGTGGCGGCATCGTCCCCGGCTCCGTCATCCTCGTCGGCGGCGAGCCCGGGATCGGCAAGTCGACGCTGCTCATGCAATGCGCCGCTCGGCTCGAGAGCACCGGCGTGTCGACCCTGTACGTCTCCGGTGAAGAATCGCCCGATCAGCTGCGCCTGCGCGCCGATCGCCTCGAGGAAGATGCCGGTAACATCCACGTCCTCGGCGAAACGCGACTCGAATCGATTCTGCATCACGCCGCGCAGCTGAAATCGAGCGTCGTGCTGCTCGACTCGGTGCAGACGACCTACACTGAAGAGCTCGAAGGCGCACCCGGCAACGTCGGACAGGTGCGCGAGTGCGCCGCCCGCTTGATGCGCTTCGCCAAGGAGTCCGGTCCCGCCGTCGTGCTCGTCGGGCACGTGACGAAGGGCGGCGGTATCGCCGGTCCCAAGACGCTCGAGCACATCGTCGACACCGTGCTGTACTTCGAGGGCGAAGCGACGCTCGACCACCGCATCCTGCGCGCGGTCAAGAATCGCTTTGGCTCGGTCGACGAGATCGGCGTCTTCCGCATGACGGGCACAGGCCTCGAGCCCGTCGCCAATCCGGCGGCCGCGTTCCTCGCGGGTCGCAGTACCGGCGCTTCCGGCTCCGCGGTCACCGCACTGATGGAAGGCACGCGCCCGATGCTGGTCGAGATCCAGGCGCTCGCCTCCAAAGCGGGATTCGGCACGCCGCAACGCGTCGCGACGGGTCTCGATCATCGCCGGCTGGCGCTGCTGCTGGCCGTCCTGGAACGGCGCGGTGGGTTACCATTCGGGAACCTCGACGTGTTCGTCAACGTCACAGGAGGTGTGCGCCTGATCGAGCCGTCGACGGATCTGGCGGTGCTGGCCGCGCTGGTCTCCACCGTGCACGACCGGCCGGTTCCGGCGGACACACTGTTTCTCGGCGAAGTGGGGTTGGGCGGCGAAATTCGTCCCGTCGCCGGCGTCGAGCGGCGTCTGGCCGAAGCCGCGCGTCAGGGCTTTCGCCGCGTATTCCTGTCGAATCGTTCTAAAGGGAGCAAGGATCTCGAAGTGATCGGACTGGAGGGAATCGGTGAGCTCGCCCGGCGTCTCGCCGCCTGACGTCGGCGTCGTGGTCGTGGCGGCCGGCGCGGGAGTGCGCGCGGGCCCCGGCGAGCCGAAGCAGTTCCGGCCGATTCTGGGCGTGCCGATGCTGCTGCGCGCGCTGCGCGCGTTCATCGGACATCCCGAAGTGCGGCAGGTGATCGTCGTGCTGCCGCCCGGGTACTCGGAGCGCCCGCCCGACTGGTTGGCCAAGATGCGCGGCGAGCGCCTGGGCTTCGTACCGGGCGGGGCGCAGCGCGCCGATTCGGTGCGCGCCGGCGTGACCGCGCTGCCGGCCGACGTGACGGTGATCCTGGTGCACGATGCGGCGCGTCCCTTCGTGAGCCGCGGAACGATCGACGCGGTGATCGCGCGCGCGCGCGCCGGTGTCGGCGCGGTCGCCGCGGTGCCGTCGTCGGACACGCTGAAAGAAGTCGGCTCGTCCGAGCAGCTCACGCCGCGCGTGTCGCGCACCGTCGATCGCGATCGCATCTGGCGCGCGCAGACGCCGCAAGGGTTCCCGCGCGCGATGCTGGCGTCGGCCTATTCGCAGCTGCGCGGCAACGGCGGCGCGGCACCGAGTGACGACGCCGAGGTCTGCGAGCGGGCCGGGTTTCCGGTGGAATTGATTCCCGATTCGCCGTACAACTTCAAGGTGACCACCGCCGACGACTTCCGGATCGCCGAGGCTCTCGCCCGTGAGCTCCGGTGAGCACCCCGGTCCCGTTTCAGACGGCGGCCGAAGTTGCCGCCGCGATTCCGCGCGTCGTGGCGCATCTCCAGAGCGGTGGGCTGCTCGCCTATCCCACGGAGACGGTGTACGGCGTCGGCTCACGGGCGGTGCAAACCGACGTCGCGGCGCTCGCCGCGCTGAAGGGCCGGGTCGCGTCGAAGCCGTTTCTGCTCCTGATCAGCAATCGCGGCATGGCGGAGTCGCACGGCCTCGCGTTCAACGCGTCGGCCGACGCGCTGGCCCGCGCATTCTGGCCTGGCCCGCTCACGCTCGTGCTGCCCGGCGGCTCGGGGCGGCTTCCCGATCTGTTGCGGGGACCCGATGGCGGGATCGCCGTGCGCTGGACGTCGCATCAGGCGATCGCGCAGCTCGTCGCGGCGCTCGGGGGACCGCTGACCTCGACGTCGGCGAATCTTCCCGGCCAACCGCCGGGTCCTGGCGCCGAGGCGATCGCGCGCGACTTCGCGCCCGCCGTCGAGGCGGGGAAACTGCTCGTGCTCGATGGGGGCGTGCTGGGAAACCGGCCGCCGTCCACCGTGGTTGATTGCACCCGCCCGGAGGCGCAGATCGTGCGCGAAGGCACGCTGAGCGTCGCGGAGCTGCGGCGTGCCGTGGGACGGCTCGCGCCATGATCCAGCACGTCCTGTTCGTCTGCACCGGCAACATTTGCCGCAGTCCGCTCGCGGCGTCGCTGCTCGAGCGCGCGCTCAAGGACCGCGGCCTCGAAGTCGAGGTGACGTCGGCGGGCACGGGCGCGTGGGACGGCGCTCCCGCGTCGGAGGGAGCGTACCTCGTCGGGCTCGAGCGCGGGCTCGATCTGTCGGGACATCGCGCCCGGCTCCTCACCCGCGAGCTGGTCGACGAATCCGATCTGATTCTCACGATGGCCCGCCACCACCGCGCGCGCGTGGACGAGCTGGGCGGCGAAGGCAAGGTCTTCGTGCTCGGCGAATACGCCGGCAAGGGCGGCGACGAAGTCAGCGACCCGTTCGGCGGCGATCTGGCCATCTATCGCGACACGGCGCAGGAGCTGGAAGCACTCGCGGACGCGGTCGCGGAGCGACTCGCCGCTGAGAGCAAGCGTGGAGATCAGCGCTAAGACGCGCTTGTTCACGGTCATCGGAGATCCGGTGGCCCATTCGCTGTCTCCCGCGATGCACAACGCGGCGTTTCGCGCGCTCGGCCTCGATGCGGTGTACATCGCGCTGCGCGTTTCCCCCGATTCGCTCTTCCAGGTCCTCGAAATGCAGCGCGCCACGCACGGCGCGGGCAATGTCACCGTTCCCCACAAGGAAGCGGTCGAACGATCCGTCACGCGCAAAACGGATGTGTGCCAGCGCGTGGGCGCGTGCAATACGTTCTGGACCGAAGACGGAGCGCTCGTGGGGGACAACACCGATGTGGCGGGGGTGAAAGCGGCTCTGGCGAAGATCGGAGCCCCCGGGAAAGGTGCCAGGTGGCTGGTGGTGGGGACCGGGGGGTCCGCGCGCGCGGCCGCGACGGCGGCGGCCGACGTGGGCGCCACGTTGTTCGTGCGCTCGCGCGACGCGGCGCGCGCGCGGTCGTTCGCGGCGTGGGCGACGGGAATCGGGACGGCCGCGAAGGCGACGAACGGTCCGGTGGAGATCGACGTCGCGATCAACGCCACGCCGCTCGGTCTCGCCGGTCACGATGCGCTGCCGATCGACCTGAATCACATCCCGGGCGTGCAGCACGCGCTCGATCTCGTCTACGCTCCCGGGGAGACGCGCTGGGTGCACGCGTTGCGCGAGCGCGGGATCACGGCCAGCGACGGACGCGAGATGCTGGTGCAACAGGGCGCCGCCGCGTTTGCGAGGTTTTTTCCCGACAGCGCCGCCCCCACGGAGGTCATGCGCGCGGCGGTGCAGCGCGCGCTCCGTGCTTAGCGCGGCGCTCGAGCAGCTCCTGCTGCCCGCCGAATGCGCGCTGTGTCATGCGCTGCTCGGCGAACGCGATGCTCCCCATCTCACCTGCGCGGTGTGCCGGCAGCGCTTTCGGGTCGTGCGGCCGCCCTGGTGCGAGCGGTGCGGGCAGCCGGAACCGCACTTCGGCCCGTGTCGCTTGTGCGCCGACTGGCCTGCCGCGCTCCGGACCGCGCGCTCGGCCGTCTGGCTCGTGGATGGGGCCCAGCACGCCGTTCACGCGCTGAAATACGGCGGCCTGCCGAGGATCGCCGACGACTTGGCGCTCGCGATGACATCGCTCCGCCCTCGTAGCGACGCAACGGCGGCGTTAGTCCCCATCCCGCTCGCGCCGCAGCGATTGCGGACGCGCGGATACAATCAAAGCGAGGTGCTCGCCCGCGCGTTGGCCAGAAAGTGGCGGATTCCGGTGCTTCCCGAACTCCTCGTCCGGACGCGCGAGACGCCCACGCAAACGGCGTTGACACCGGGGACGCGTCTGGCGAATGTCGCTGGGGCGTTTGCCACGAGAAAACCCGGAGCGGGTGTGTTAACCCCGGGCTGGACTTTGGTATTGGTAGATGACGTGTTTACGACCGGCGCCACGTTAGCCGAGGCCGCGAGGGCGCTCGAGCAGGCCGGTGCGCGGTCGATTCACGGTGTGACATTCGCGCGAGCCGCAATTCCAGACTTCATCTAAGGAGCCGAGATGGCAGTGCGGGTAGGGATCAACGGGTTCGGCCGCATCGGGCGCAACGTGCTGCGCGCCGCGACGATGGCCAAGCAGACCGAAATCGAATTCGTCGGCGTCAACGACATCACCGACACTAAGACCCTGGCGCATCTGCTGAAGTACGACTCGGTGCACAGGCGCTTCCCGGGCACGGTCGAAGCGAAAAGCGATGCGCTGATCGTGAACGGCAAGACGATCAAGGTCTCGGCCATCAAGGAACCCGAGAAACTGCCCTGGAAAGACCTCGGCGTGGAGTTCGTGCTGGAAAGCACGGGCCGGTTCACCGACAAGGAGAATGCGTCCAAGCACCTCGCCGCCGGCGCCAAGAAGGTCGTGATCTCCGCCCCGGCCAAGGGCGAGGACATCACGATTTGCATGGGCGTGAACAACGACAAGTATGACCCCGCGAAGCACTCCGTCATCTCCAACGCCTCGTGCACGACGAACTGCCTCGTGCCGATGGTGAAGGTCGTGATCGACAATTTCGGGTTCAAGCACGGCTTCATGACCACCGTGCACAGCTACACCAACGACCAGCAGATTCTCGATCTGCCGCACAAGGACCTGCGCCGCGCCCGCGCCGCCGCGCTGAGCATCATCCCCACGACCACCGGCGCCGCGAAGGCGACGGGCCTCGTGATTCCGGAAGTGAAGGGGAAGATCGACGGCATCTCGCTCCGCGTCCCGACGCCGGACGTCTCGATCGTCGAGCTCGTGGCGGACGTCGAGAAGGCGACCACCGCCGAGGCGGTGAACGCCGCGTTCAAGCAGGCCGCGGCTTCGGGTCCGCTCAACGGCATTCTCTCGACGAGCGACGAGCCGCTCGTGTCGACCGACTACATCGGGAGCCTGTACTCGAGCGTGATCGACACGATGTCGACCGCGGTCATCGACGGCACGCTCGCGCACATCTCGTCGTGGTACGACAACGAGATGGGCTACTCGGCGCGCTGCGTCGATCTGCTCGTCTTCATGGGAAAGCGGCGTTGAAGAAAAAGAGCCTGCGGGATCTGCCCCCGCAGGCGCTGGACGGGAAGCGCGCGCTGACCCGGGTCGACTTCAACGTCCCGATCAAGAACGGGAGAGTCACCGACGACACGCGGCTGCGGGCGTCGCTGCCGACGATCACGTATCTGCGCGAGAAGGGGGCGCGGGTCGTGCTGCTGTCGCACCTGGGCCGCCCCAAGGGCGGGCCCGATCCGCAGTTCTCGCTCAAGCAGATCGTCCCCGCGCTCGAGAAGCTGCTGGGCGCGCCGGTCGAGTTCATCCCCGATCCCGCCACCGGCGCGGCGACGACACGACACATGACGCGGGGCGCTGTCGCGCTCGTCGAGAACACGCGCTTCTGGCCCGGGGAAGAGAAGAACGACGCCGAGCTCGCGAAGACATTCGCGACGCTCGGTGATCTCTACGTGAACGATGCGTTCGGCTCCGCGCACCGGGCGCACGCGAGCACCGAGGCCGTCGCGCATCTCCTGAAGCCCGCCGTCTCCGGATTCCTGATGGAGCAGGAGCTCGAATACCTCGGGCAGCTGCTCGAGAATCCGAAGCGGCCGTTCATCGCGGTGCTCGGCGGCGCGAAGATCTCCGGCAAGATCGACGTGATTCGCTCGCTGTTGCCGAAAGTAGATGAGCTGCTCATCGGCGGCGCGATGGCGTGCACGTTTTTCAAGGCCTTGGGGTTGGAGGTTGGCGGCTCCCTGGTGGAACCCGACAAACTCGAGCTCGCGAAGGATCTGCTGAAGACGAGCGGAAAGAAGTTGATTCTGCCGCGCGGCGCCGTGATCGCGCCCTCGCTCGAGCGTGCCAAGGAAAGCAAGCCGGTCGCGGCCGACGCGATTCCCAAAGGCTGGGCGGTGTTCGACATCGACGAGCCGACGCAGCATGACTTCCGCGCCCGGCTGCTCCGCGCCAAAACGATTTTCTGGAACGGCCCGATGGGCGTGTTCGAGACGCCGCCGTTCGACGCCGGCACGCGCGCGATCGCCAATGCCCTCGTGGAAGCGGGACAGAAGGGCGCCGTCACGGTCGTGGGCGGCGGCGATTCGGTCGCCGCCGTCGCGGGGATGGAAGACAAGCTCACGCACGTCTCGACCGGTGGCGGCGCGTCGCTCGAGTTTTTGGAAGGGAAGGAGCTGCCCGGCGTGGCGGCGCTCGAAGACAAATGAGATCGCTTCTCTTTGCCGCCAACTGGAAGATGAACCTCGGCCCGGCCGACGCGCGGAACTACATGAGCACGTTCCTCGCGGAGTACCAGGAGCGGCCCGACCGGCACGTCTGGTTCTTTCCGCCCGCGGTGTCGCTCGAAACCGTGTCGACCGCGGTGCGGGGCCGGAACACGATGCTCGCCGGCACGCAGGACATTTACTGGGAGCCGAAAGGCGCGTTCACGGGAGCGAACTCGGGACCGCTCGCCGTCCAGGCGGGCGCGCGTGCCGCGCTCGTGGGGCACTCCGAGCGGCGGCACGTCTTCGGCGAGACCGATGCCGATACCGCGCGGAAAGTGGCCGCGGCGCTGAGCAATGAGCTGTATCCGATGCTGTGCGTGGGCGAAACGCTGGCACAGCGCGATGCGGGTGAGACGGTGAAGGTCGTCACGCGGCAGCTGGAAGCAGCGCTGCCCGGGAAGGTCGATCCGCGCATCACCATCGCGTACGAGCCGGTCTGGGCCATCGGGACGGGCCGGAATGCGACGCCCAAGGATGCGGCCGAGGTGCATCGCGCGATTCGCGTCTGGCTCAAGAACCGGTCGGCGGGCGAGACCCGCATCCTGTACGGCGGGAGCGTCAACCTGAAAAATGCCGCCGAGCTGCTCGCCGAGCGCGAGCTGGACGGTGTGCTGGTGGGCGGCGCGTCACTCGATCCGCATGCCTGGGCCGAACTTGTGCGTACCGGCGTAGCCTAGGTATCTTGCGCCCCGCATGTACGCGATCCTCATCGTCGTTCTGGTTCTCGACTCGCTCATCCTCGCGACCGCGGTGCTGCTCCAGGCAGGCCAGGGCGGCGGACTCGCCACGATGGGCGGCGGCGCCGGCACCGATACCGTCATGGGCGGCCGGCAGGCGACCACGCTGCTCACCAAGGTCACGTGGTGGAGCGCCGGGATTTTCCTGTTCATCGCGCTCGTGCTGACGTTCATGTCGCAGTCCGGCGCGCAGCCGCGTTCCGTCCTCGAAGGCCAGGGACAGCCGGCTCCCGTTCAGCAAACACCACTGCCGATCGAAACTCAGCCGACGGCGCCTCCCCCCGCGCCGCCTCCACAGCCAAATCGTAGACCGTAAGCTCCAACCCGCTTACGTCCTCCTCGAGGACGGCGCCTGGTTCCCCGGGACCGCGCCGCTTCCATTCGAGCCGGCGTATGCGGAGGTCGTCTTCACCACGAATCTGAGCGGCTACCAGGAGGTCTTCACCGACCCCTCGTATCTCGGTCAGATCGTCGTGATGACCGCGCCGATGATCGGCAACTACGGCATCAATCCGGAAGACGTCGAGTCGGATCGCCCGCGCGTCGCCGGCGTCGTGGTGCGCGAGCTCTCGGGCACGCCTTCGAACTGGCGGTCGACCGGGCCGCTGCTCGAGTGGCTCGCGAGCGCCAAGGTCCCGCTCGTCGCGGACGTCGATACGCGCCAGCTCACACGTCATATCCGCTCGCGTGGCGCGATGCGCGGCGTCGTCGCCCTGGGTGAAAAGCCGACCGACGCGATCAAGCAGGCGCTCGCCGCATCGCCGTCGATGGACGGACTCGACCTCGCGAGCGTCGCCACGATCCCCGACGCCTACGTCGAAGGACCCGCCGACGCGAAGCAACACGTCGTCGCGTTCGACTTCGGAATGAAGCGCAACATCCTGCGGCTGTTCGTGCAGCACGGCTGCCGGGTGACGGTGGTGCCGGCCGCGACTTCGGCCACCCAGGTCCGGGCCCTGAAGCCGGACGGCGTCTTCCTCTCGAACGGCCCCGGCGATCCGGCGGCGGTCGGGTACGCGATCGACACGATCCGGAACCTGGCCGACGGATCACTGCCGATCTTTGGGATCTGCCTGGGCCATCAGCTGCTGGGCCTGGCGATGGGTGGAGAGACGGTCAAACTGCCCTACGGGCACCGGGGCGGGAACCATCCCGTGCGCGATCTCGCGACGGGCCAAGTACTTATCACCTCACAGAACCACGGATTCGCGGTGCGGGGGGAAACGAGCGGCGTTCCGGGCGCAAAAGCACTCGAAGTGACACACCTGAACCTCAACGACCAGACCGTCGAGGGCATAAAGCACCGGGAATACCCGATTTTCGCGGTCCAATACCACCCGGAGGCCTCTCCGGGACCCCATGACGCCCAGGGACATTTTCAACAATTCCTCCAAGCTCTTGACGCCAAATAAGTAAGCCCGTATCATAGGCCCCGACTTTTGCAACCCGGCTACACGCCAGCAGTTACGGGGGGCCCAATGACGAAGGCCGATCTAGTCGAGAAGGTCACCGCACAAATCGCTCGCACTGCTGGTCCCCTGATTTCAAAAAAGGACTGTGCGCGCGTCGTGGACTCATTTCTAGACGCCGTGAAAGCTGCGCTAAGCGAGCAGCATAACATTGAGATACGCGGGTTTGGGACGTTCAAGATCCGCCAGCGCAAGACACGGATGGCGCGTAACCCGAGGACTGGTGATCCAGTCGAAGTCGCCGCGCGCCCGGTGCCTGTCTTCAAGCCCAGCAAGGAGTTGCGGGCGATGGTCGCGGAAGCGAGCGCGAAAGTTCCGTCATGAATTGAGTTTAGCTTTATGTCATGATTGCACTTCTCTTTGCGCTTCAGGTTCCGGCTCAACCAGTTCGCTACGAAGTCTCACTCACCGCCGCCGCGCGACAATTCCATGTGACCGCAGAGTTTCCGGCCGCGGGGAAAGACACGCTGCTCGTCTCCCTGCCCGCGTGGAGTCCCGGCAGCTACGAAATCCAGAACTATGCGCGGTATGTGTTCGGGTTCGGCGCGAAGAACGCCGCCGGGCAGGCACTGCGCTGGGACCGCGGCGACAAGGACACCTGGAGAATCGTCACCGGCGGCGCCGATCGGGTCACGGCCGAGTTCAACTTCGCCGCCGACACGATCGATCTCTCGATCGCGCGCACCGCCGACAACTTCGCGCAGTTCCTCGGCACCAATCTTTTTCTGTTCGAAGAAGGACAGCTCGGCCGGCCGGCGGAGGTTCGGTTCCGCGTGCCGACGGGGTGGCAGGTGACGACGGCGTTGAAGGGGCCGGTGAACGGCGTGTATCGCGCGAACGATTATCACGAGCTCGCCGATGCGATGACGTTCCTGGGCCGCTACAGCCTCGATTCGCTGCAAGCCGACGGAAAGTGGATTCGCGTCGCGGTGTGGCCGGCGGCGGACTATACGCCCGCGGCGGCCCGCAACATCCGCAACGGCATCGCGAAAATGGCACCGGTGCAGAACAAGATCATGGGCGAAGCGCCGTACGATTCGTACACGATCTTTTTCAACGTCATCCACGAGCCGATCGACTTCGGCGGCGGGCTCGAGCACAGCTCGTCGCAGTTCGACATCATGCCGGCGCTCGCGTTCGCCGATCCGTCGGGGAAGCTCGGCGATTTCATGTATCCGCTGATCTCGCACGAATTCTTCCATCTCTGGAACGTGAAGCGGATCCGGCCGGCGGAGATGTGGCCCTACGACTACCACCAGGAGCAGTACACGCCACTGCTGTGGTGGTCCGAGGGCGTGACTGACTACTACGCCGACGTCACGAACTTTCGTTCCGGTCTCTGGACCGCCGATCAGTTCCTCGACAACACCCGCTCCAACATCGACCAGGTCGATCAGATCGCCGAGCCGTGGAGCGCCGAAGACGGCAGCGAGGCGACGTGGATTCACGAGCTCTACGTCAACAGCTCGCAGATGTACTATCCGAAGGGATCGCTGCTCGGCTTCCTGCTCGACATTTCGATCCGGGACGCGACCGACAACACGCACAATCTCGACGAAGTCACTCGCGCGCTGTACAAGAACTATTACCGCCAGAGCAAAGGCTTCACGACCGCCGACCTGCTGCGCGAGCTGCGCACCGCGGGGATGCCGGACGTCGAGGGCTTCTACAGCCGCTACATCGACGGCCGCGACTCGCTGCCCTACGAAGCGGTATTCGCGAAAGCGGGGCTCGTGTTCTCGCGCCAGGTGGTCACCGTTCCGTTCGTCGGGGTCTCGAGCGGTGCGACGCCCGGTGGAGAGTTGATCGTTCAGCAGATCACGCCCGGCAGCTCCGCCGATCAAGCCGGCGTCGAGCCTGGCGATGTGCTGGTCCGCATCGGCGATCTCAAGGTGTCGTCCGACCAGGACTGGGGAAATGATTTCCGGACGCGCTATCGCGGCAAGACCGGCCAGCCGCTCGCGATCGTGGTGCGCCGCGGCGGCAAGGAGCTGACGCTGAATGGGACCGTCAAAGAGCGCACAAGCTCCCGCGTCTCGCTGACGCGCGCGCCGAACCCGACCGCAAAGCAGGCCAGGATCTGGCAGGGCCTCGGATCATGACCGTCTCGGTGCGGTTCTTCGCGCGGTACGCCGAGCTGGCGGGATGCACGTCGTCAGCGGTGAACGTGCCTATGCCGGCGACCGTTGGCGATGTCATCGCCAAGGTGCGCGAGCTGTTTCCGGGGACGCAGGTCATGCCGCCGCGTCCGCTGGCGGCGCTGAATCGGCGCCAGGTGAAGCTGGACGCCGCGGTCAACGAGGGAGACGAAGTGGCGCTGCTGCCACCGATCTCGGGCGGATGAGCCATATCACCAGACATCCGCTCGACGTCAACGACCTGCTGGCGCGCGTCCAGGGCCCGGAGCGGGGCGGGACCTGCGTTTTCCTCGGCAGTGTCCGCAATGACGACGGCGTCACCGCCATCGACTACTCGGCCTACGAGCAAATGGCCGACGAGGAGATCGCTCGGATTCTGGGTGAAGCGCAGCGGCAATGGCCTGACGCGCGCGTGATTCTGCAGCATCGCCTCGGCGAGATTCCCGCCGGTGAAGCCAGCATCGCGATCGCGGCGGCCGCACCGCACCGCGACGAGGCCTTCACGGCTTGCCGATTCGTCATCGAAGAGGTCAAGAAGCGCTTGCCGATATGGAAGAAAGAGATGTTCGCGGATGGAACCACGGCGTGGACCGATGCTCAGAGACAGGCTAAGCCGACCACTCGGTAGCCTGCGCGTGTCGGTGACGGACCGCTGCAACCTGCGGTGCCGCTACTGCATGCCGGAGCAGGACTACGTCTGGCTCCCACGGCAGTCGATCCTCACGTTCGAAGAGATCACCCGCCTGGTGCGGGTCTTCGCGTCGCTTGGCGTCGACAAGGTTCGGCTGACCGGGGGCGAGCCGCTGCTGCGGCACGATCTCCCAACGCTGACCGGCATGATCGCGCAGGTACCGGGAATTCGCGATCTGGCGATGACCACGAACGGCGTGTTGCTCGCGAAGTCCGTCGATGCGCTGCGGAGCGCGAGGCTGGGCAGGATCACGGTCAGCCTCGATACGTTGCAGCCCGAGCGGATGCGGGAGCTGGCGCGCACCGACCGGCACGCCGACGTCCTGGAAGGGATCGCGGCGGCGCGGCAGGCCGGCTTCAGCGTCAAACTCAACACCGTCGTCATGCGCGGTGTGAACGATGACGAGCTGGTCGCCTTGATCGAGTTCGCCCGCGCGCAGCAGGCCGAGATCCGGTTCATCGAATACATGGACGTGGGTGGAGCGACGGAGTGGACGGCGGAGCAGGTAGTGTCGCAGCGCGAAATGCTCGACTCCGTGAGCAAGCATTACGGCTCGATCACCCCCATTCCGGCGGGGAATGCGCCCGCCGAGCGGTTCCGGCTGGCCGATGGCACCACCTTCGGCATCATCGCCTCGACGACGGCGCCGTTCTGTCGTTCCTGCGATCGCAGCCGGCTCACCGCGGACGGCACGTGGTTTCTCTGTTTGTATGCCGAGCGCGGCATCGATTTACGCGCGCCGGTGCGCGCGGGCGCGAGTGATGCGGAATTGGCAGAGCTCATCAGCGCGACGTGGCAGGGACGGACCGATCGGGGCGCCGAAGAGCGGCTGGAGCTTCATGAACGCGCGCCGCTCTATCAAGTCTCCGGTTTGCGGGCCGATCCGCACCGCGAAATGCATACTAGAGGAGGATAACGGGGCTCATTAACTTCCCCGCACCATGTTCAACAAAATCACCGTCGTCGGCGCCGGGAATGTCGGCGCCACCACCGCGCAGCGTCTCGCCGAAAAAGAACTCGCCCGTACCGTTGTCCTCGTCGATGTGATCGAAGGCGTCCCGCAAGGGAAGGCGCTCGATCAGTATGAGTCGGCGCCGATCGAGGGCTTCGACACGAAGGTGATCGGCGCCAACGACTACGGCCCGGCGGCCGGGTCCGAGCTGGTGGTCGTCACGGCGGGGATCGCGCGCAAACCGGGCATGAGCCGCGACGATCTCGTGCGCACGAACGCCGACATCGTCAAACAGGTCTCGCAACAGATCAAGCAGCACTGCCCCAAGGCAATCGTCGTGGTGGTGTCGAATCCGCTCGACGTGATGTGCTGGGTGGCGAAGCAGGTCACCGGCTTCCCGCGCGAGCGCGTGATCGGCATGGCCGGCGTGCTCGACACCGCGCGCTACCGCACCTTCCTGTCCGAAGCGCTCGACATCTCGGTCCAGGATATCCAGGCGATGGTGCTGGGCGGGCACGGCGACACGATGGTGCCGCTGATCTCCTACACGACGGTCTCCGGCATCCCGGTTACGCAGCTGCTCGACAAGGCGAAGCTCGACAAGATCGTGGACCGCACGCGGAACGGCGGCGCCGAGATCGTTGCTTTCTTGAAGACCGGCTCGGCTTACTACGCGCCCTCCGCGGCCGCGGTGCAGATGGTCGAGTCGATCGTGCTGGATCAGAAGCGCGTGCTGCCGTGCGCGGCGTGGCTCGAGGGCGAGTTCGGTATGTCCGGGATGTACTGCGGCGTGCCGTGCAAGCTCGGCAGGAATGGGCTGGAGCAGATCATCGAAGTGGAGCTCACCGGTGATGAAAAGGCAGCCCTCAAGAAATCGGCCGACGCGGTCAAACAGACGATGGACGCGGTGAAGCTATGACGACTTCGGTTCGTGATCTCCAGGAACGCAGCTTCGGCGCCACGATGCGCCGCGACGCGTGGTGGATTCAGCCGGTCCTCACCGCGATCGTCCTCGGCAGCTTCGGCCTCTACGCGACCTGGGCAGCCTGGGTCGGCAATCATTACGAGTGGGGACCGTATCTCTCGCCGTTCTACTCGCCGCTGATTCAAACCACCTGGTGGCCGCTCTCACCCGCGTTCCTGATCCTGATCTTCCCGCTCGGCTTCCGCGCCACCTGCTACTATTACCGCAAGGCATACTACCGCGCGTTTTTTCTCGATCCGGTCGCGTGCGCCGTGGGCGAGCCGCGACACGGCTACAAGGGCGAGACGAAGTTTCCGTTCATTCTCCAAAACATGCACCGCTTCTTCATGTACGCGGCGGTGATCTTCATCTTCATTCTCGGCTACGACGTTTGGCTCGCGCTGCGCTGGCCCGTGAACGGCGTGCTCGCCGACGGCGCAATGGCCGCCGGCCCGAAAGAATTCGGCGTTGGGATCGGCACGCTGGTCATGGCGCTCAACGTGATCCTGCTCGCGAGCTACACGTTCGGCTGCCACTCGATCCGGCATCTGATCGGCGGGAAGGTGGACTGCTACTCCTGCGTGCGCGGCGGCAAGGCGCGCTTCAAGCTGTGGCAGGGCGTCACCGTGCTGAACAAGAACCACCAGCTCTACGCCTGGTGCTCGCTGTTCTCGGTCGCCCTCACGGACGTCTACATCCGGCTCTGCGCGATGGGCGTCATCCACGACGTCCGGCTGTTCTGATGGCCGCCGCCGACCTTCGCAGCCACAACTATGACGTGGTGGTGATCGGCGCGGGCGGCGCCGGCCTGCGCGCCGCGATCGAAGCGAGCGCGCAGAAAGCCAAAGTCGCGCTCGTCTGCAAATCGCTGCTCGGCAAGGCCCACACCGTGATGGCCGAAGGCGGCGCCGCCGCCGCGCTCGGCAACGTCTTTTCCGAAGACAACTGGCGCGTGCATTTCCGCGACACGATGCGCGGCGGCAAGATGCACAACAACTGGCGCATGGCGCAGATCCACGCCCAGGAAGCCCCCGACCGGATCAACGAGCTCGAAGCGTGGGGCGCGCTGTTCGACCGCACCGTGGACGGCAAGATCAACCAGCGGCCCTTCGGCGGCCACACGTACAGTCGTCTCGCCCATGTGGGGGACCGCACCGGCCTCGAGATGATCCGCGTGCTGCAGGACAAGGGCGTGCACTCCGGGATCGACGTGCACATGGAGTGCACGATCGTGAAGCTGTTCGTCGCCGG
>Ga0134125_10002806_pt1 | contig 20460 bp, 15 predicted proteins | sample KB31751_FD_96464 | JGI IMG/M metagenome (GOLD analysis project Ga0134125, IMG submission 96464) | Terrestrial soil microbial communities with excess Nitrogen fertilizer from Kellogg Biological Station, Michigan, USA - KB3-175-1 | ecosystem: Environmental > Terrestrial > Soil > Unclassified ... | reverse complement strand
GACCGCATCCTGCACGGTCTTGATCTTCTCGGCTTCTTCGTCGGGGATTTCGAGATCGAAGGCCTCCTCGAAGGCCATGATGAGCTCGACGCGATCGAGAGAATCGGCGCCGAGATCGTCGACAAACGATGCGCTGGGCGTGACCTCGCTCTCTTCCACGCTGAGCTGGTCCACGATGATCTGTTTGACTTTATCTTCAACCCCGGGCATCGAGGGTCCTCCTGTTTGCGCCAATTGCGCGCAACAAACCTCTCAGTCTATATGGGGCTGGGAAATACTGGCAAGGACCGAGAACGGCGAACACGAAGGTCACGGAGGCCACTTCGAGAGGTCACTATGGGAAGTAGGCTACTTCCAGGTATAGCCATTTGCGACGCGACGAAGTCCGTCTTTTAGGCGTTCCACGTGGAAGTTGATCAGGAGACCTAGTGGTTTGTCATTGAGGCGGAGATACGAGAGAAGCTGCGCCTTGTGAACCGGAAGAATGGCTTCTACGCACTTCAGCTCCACGCTTACAAGGTTCTCAACCAACAGGTCTACTCGATAGCCCAGTTCCAGCCGCACTCCTTCATAAACAGCCGGGAAGGCGACTTGAGATCGAACGTTTAGTCCTGACCTTTGCAATTCGAAAGAGAGAAAAGCTTCGTATGCGCTCTCAAGCAAGCCCGGCCCAACAGCAGATGCACCTTCATAGCGGCGCGAATGATCTCCCGGCTAATAGAATCGGGACTCCTGAAAATTCGCGCTGCAGAACTCATCCCATCCCTCGTGACCTCTCTAAGTTGCCTTCGTGACCTTCGTGTTCGCCGTTCCTCGGTTATTTTCCAGATACTGGAGGAACACCACCGTACTCGTCCCGCAACCGCGTCTGCCGATTCTGCATCGGTATCTTTCGCCCTTCGATGAAGACCTGCTTCACATCGGTCTTCACATCCAGTGGATCTCCGTTTGCGATAACCACGTTCGCGGTTTTGCCCACGTCGAGGGAGCCGAGCTTGTCGGCTACTCCCCAGATTTCTGCGGGATTGATGGTCACAGCCTTGAGCGCTTCTTCGTATGGCAGACCGAAGGCTACTGCGTATCCGGCGGCGTAGGGCAGGTTGCGGTTGTGCTCAACGTGATATGACGCGAACGCTATCTTCACGCCGCGCTTGTACAGCTCTGCCGGTAGCGAGTACACGGCATCGTACCGCTCGTCCCCTCGCGGAAAGTCATAGATTGGGCCGACGATCACTGGGACCTTCCACGAAGCGATCTCATCCAGGACGTCCTGCGAATGCGTCACGTGGTTCAAAATGACTCTAAGGTTGAACTCGTGCGCCAGCCTCATTGCGTTCTCAACGTCGTAGCCGTCCTTAGCTCCGATGACCACTGGCTTTTGGCCATGCAAGTACGGCAGCAAGGCTTCGAGTTTCAGATCGCGCTTTTGGTGATCGCTACCGCCCCTTCCAGAAGAGCTGCTGGGTGAGTCGGAAGCGCGCGCTGCACCGCTCTTCTGCTTGGCTTCGTAGTCTTGAGCGTCGAGAAATGCCTGACGCAGCTGCGAAGCTAATCCCATGCGCGTCGATGGGAAGCGACCGCTGATTCCGCCTCCGCCACCTTCGCCACGTCCGCCACGACGACGCTGCTCGGCCGAAAAGTTCAGGGGCATAGCAATATCGCGTACCAGGATCATGTCGTCGCGATCCTTGCCATCGAGCTGAATGAAGATGTCCTGGCCGGGAAGGCTGTCTTCCGTGCCTGGAGCGACAATCGCATTCGTGATGCCGTTGACGCGCACGACGGGAATACGTTGCGTCTCTGCGTGAAACGCATCGTACACGTGCATCTGAGGCATGATCTCGTCGCTGGGCTCGACGAGATCGTTACTCATCTGGTCCGCTTCGACTTCCACTAAGCCGATGTTGGTTTCTGAGTCAATGAGACCGGGATAAACGGTCATTCCCGTTGCATCTATAACTTCCGCGTTTCGCGGAATTGATGTGCCGGGGCCGCCGATGGCGGTGATCTTGCCGCCGTCCATTACGACTACGCCGTTCTCAATTACGCCATGCGTGATGGTGAGCAGCTTGCCTCCGCGGATGGCGATGGGACCAGGCTCTTCAACCTTGGAAGTCGCCATGCGCGTTTTCTGTTTCGAAGTCTGTGCTGGCGAGATCGCAACGAGAACGGAAAGAATGCTGAATGCCAGTAGTTTGGTTTTCATCAGTGCATCTCCCCGATTCCCATTTCGTCTTCCAGACTGCCGTCAAAGTCGCTGCCCGACATAGGAGCGTTCTTCCAATGAGTGAGTCCCAATCCGGGAAGTGAGCTGTCGAAATAGACCTCACCATCGATGATGGTCTTTTCGACCTTCGCGTAGCTGGAGAGAGGATCTGTGTTCCAAATCGAAATGTCTCCATCCTTGCCGATTTCAAGTGAGCCAACGCGATTATCGACGCCGATGATCCACGCTGGGTTCAGCGTGATCATCTTCAGCGCCTCTTCCTGTGTGGCGCCACCGTAGCGAATTACTTTTCCTGCATCCTGATTTAAGCGTCGAACTACGTCATTGGAATCGCTCTTAAGGGCGACGCGAACTCCATGGCGCGAGGTCATCACGGCATTCCAGGGCTGCGCATCCCAAGCTTCGTCTTTGAAGCCCCACCAATCGGGCCAGGTCGCGACTGCAATTCCCTCGGCGGCGATTTTGTCTGCAACCTTGTATGCTTCGAGCGCGTGATGGAAGGCGCGGATGTGATATCCGAACTCGCGCGCCATCGCCATTTCGGTGAGGAATTCGTCGGCGCGGTAGCAGTGGATCTGGACGTAGAGCTTGCCTCGAAGCACATCGGCAAGAGCGTCGAGCTTCAGATCGCGCTTCGGAGCGCGGACGTCCTTTTCCCCCTTTTGCACTTTGGCGTTGTAGTCATCCCAATCACGCATGTATTCGCGCGCCTGCTGCAGCGCTTCGCGCTGAACTTCGAAGTTGCCCATTCGCGTTGAGGGGAGCTGGTTCCGCGAACCATAGACGCGTTTGGGATTTTCGCCGCTGGCGAACTTTATGGAGCGCGGAGCGTTGGGAAATAGCATCTGATCGCGGCTGAGGCCGAATTTGTTTTTAATCACCACAGCTTGGCCGCCAATCATGTTCGCGGAGCCATGAAGCAGTAAGAGAGAAGTCACGCCTCCGGCGAGCGCCTGGTAAAGGCCTTTGTCGGTGTTCACAAAGGCATCGAGCATGTTCATCGACGGCGTAATCGGATTCGTCGCTTCGTTCACGTCGCTATCGAGCGCGAGGTGCGAGTGGCAGTCGATGATGCCCGGCATCACGAACTTGCCGCTGGCATCGATAACCGTAGCTCCGGCGGGCGCAGAAATATTGGTCCCGATTTGCGCGATTTTGCCGTTATGGACGAGCACGCTTCCGTTCTGAATCACGCCGTGGGTCACGGTCAGGATGGTGCCATTGCGGATGAGCATGTCAGGCGCCGTTGTTCCAGCTTGGGAATTAACAGTTTGAGCTGCCATGGAGGCCGCAAGCGCGAGCGCCAGAGCGCTCCCGCAAGACAGCCAGCGAAAGGTCGCCATTAGATTTCTCCTGATCAATGCGATGAAGACAGAGCAGAGTAAATGCTAGGGAGGCGATAGGCAATAAGCGATAGGCGATCGGCTTCAGCTTTGGGTTGGTCAGAATATTTCGAGCGATTGCCGATTGCCTGTTGCCGAGTGGCCATCTCCTCGTTCATCCTTTTCACTCATGCGCGCAGTCGTTCAGCGAGTCACCAAAGCCACCGTCAGTGTCGGTGATCGGACTGTGGGACAGATCGGCGCTGGGCTGCTTGTTCTTTTGGGAGTTAGTAAATCTGACACACAAGACTCTGCCGACTACATGCTCGAGAAAGTGCTAGGGCTCCGCGTTTTTCCTGATGCCGAGGGCAAGATGAATTTGAGCGTGCGCGAGGCTCGTGGTGCAGTAATGGTGGTATCGCAATTCACGTTGTATGGCGACGTGCGTCGAGGGAAACGGCCTTCGTTCGATGATGCTGCGCGTCCGGAGATGGCGAAGAATGTGTATGAGTATTTCGTGGCCAAGATTCGCGCGCAGGGCATCGACTGCGCCACTGGAGAGTTTCAGGCGACGATGAAAGTGTCGCTTGTGAATGATGGACCGGTAACGATTTTGGTTGATTCAGAGAAGGGGTTCTGACTGAAACAGAACACAACTGCCGGCGGTCCACGCCCATCTCCGAGTCGCGAGCTCCGGCAAAACTGACATCGCACGGGCGTCCTGAGCGCAGTCGCAAAACATGCGGGGTGCCCCACCGCCTACCGGCGCCGGTTCTGTCAGTTACGCGTGAAGTTCGTTTCCACAAACGAAATCGCCTCTTCCCGCGTGTGTAGCGTGTCTTCGAGCTGCGCGTCCTCCACGGCCTGCAGCATGGTGCGAAATTGCGGTCCGGGCTTCCATCCATGCTGAATGAGGTCTTCACCGGTGATTAGCGGCGCCGGCCTGATCTCTTCTTCAGGCGTGCTCTCCAGCTTTTCACGAACGAACTCATAGAGCGACAGGTCGCGATGGCTGCCCGCGCAATCGAGACGATGCAGCTCCAGGTGTTCCTCGAAATGAGACAGGCGCATGAAGCGTTTCAGCGTTGATTCTTTCATCTTCTTCGCGTCGCCAAAACGCATATGATTGGCGACGAGTGCCGCAACCTGCTCGGTGGTTTCGTTCGAAAAGCGTAGACGGCGGCAGATTTCCTCTGCCATGCGCGTTCCCACTTCGGCATGGCCGTCGAATCGAATACGATCCGGCGCCACACGAAACGTAGGTGGCTTGCCGACATCGTGGAGCAACACTCCCCAAGCCAGCGATTTCGAGCAGCCCTTCCCGAGACCCTCTAACAGCAGCAACGTATGAATCCACACGTCGCCTTCGGGATGGTATTGCGGCGGCTGCGCCACGCCTTTCATCGCGCTTACCTCCGGTAAGACCTCCACCAGGAGGCCGCTTGCGTCAAGCAGTTCAAAGCAACGGCGCGCTCGTCCTTCGGTGAGCATTTTGTCGAGTTCGTCGCGAATGCGCTCGCGGCTTACTTGGTGAATGTCTCGCGCCAGCTCGCGGCTTGCGTTCATGGTCAGCGATTCGATTTCGTAACCGAGGCGGGCTGCGAAGCGCACGGCGCGCATCATGCGTAACTTGTCTTCCCGAAAACGCGTGCCCGGATCGCCGATGGTGCGGACGATCTTGTGTTCCAGATCGGAACGACCGCCAACATAATCGAGGACCTCATTCCTCGTTGGATCGAGTAGCAGGCCGTTGATGGTGAAATCGCGCCGCTGCACGTCTTCTTCAGCGGTGTCGGAATAGCGAACCGCATCCGGATGGCGGCCGTCGCTGTAGCCAACATCGCTGCGGTAGGTTGCGACCTCTACCTGAATAGGAGCAGCGTCGCGTGTCCCATTGGAGCGAATGAGCACAAGAATGACGCCGAATTGAGCGCCAACAGCGACGGTCTCCGGAAAAAGCGAGAGCACATCATCAGGCCTGGCGCTGGTGGTGATGTCGTAGTCCTGAGGCGCGACGCCGAGCAGCAGATCGCGAACGCATCCTCCAACGAAATACGCCGAGTGACCAGCCGCGCGAATCTGTTCCAAAACCGAAAGAGCCGCAGCGCGCGCTCGCTGAGAGCGGGTATGTGAAGCCGAAATGGTCTCGGTGGCCATGGCTGCAAGTCGATTCAATCTCGCGAAATCAACGAAATCATACAATCGAAAAATTGCTATGTAACATTCGGCCGACTCGTCTAGGACTGCGGCCGGCGGAGCGGATTCACATCCCTCTTTATCATAAGGACTGCGTGGCCTTGATTCTCGGCATCGAGAGTTCCTGCGATGAAACCGCGGCAGCCGTGGTTCGGGATGGCGAGGAGCTGCTTTCGAACGTGGTCACGTCGCAGATCGCGACCCACTTTCCCTATGGTGGAGTTGTTCCCGAACTGGCATCGCGCGAGCATCTGCGCGCTATTGTGCCGGTCGTACGCAAAGCTGTTGAGGATGCAGACCTCCAGCTAAGCGCGATCGATGCTTTTGCTGTGACTCAGGGGCCCGGACTTGCCGGCTCGTTGCTTGTGGGGATCACGTATGCCAAGTCGCTTGCGTTTGCTCTCTCGAAGCCGCTGGTCGCCGTCAATCACCTTGAAGGCCACATCCACGCTGTGTTGCTCGAGCACCGGCGTTCTCAGTCGGCGGAACTCGCAATGCCTGCGCTCGCGCTGGTCGTCTCCGGTGGGCACACCCACCTGTATCTAGTGAACAAGTCTGACACCATCTGGTCGTACCGCAATGTCGGACGCACACTCGACGATGCCGCGGGTGAGGCCTTCGACAAAGTGGCCAAGTTGTTGGGGCTCGGCTATCCTGGCGGCCCGATCATCGAGAAGCTTGCAGTTCGCGGTAATCCGCGAGCGGTTGCGATGCCTCTGTCGCAGATTAAGGTTCACCGGAAGAGGCACGACCTCGATGCAGAACAGGTTTACGATTTCTCGTTCAGCGGAATCAAAACTGCGGTACTGCGATTCGTGGAAACGCACGCGATGAGCAACGCGATTGAAAGCCGCAAAACTGCGCTTGGGCGAGTTCATGAATCCAGGACATACGATGACGTGCAGAATCTTGATCAGCTCACGCTTGATCTCATTGCGTCTTTTCAAGAAGCCGTGGTTCAGGATCTGGTACGGAAGACGCTGCGAGCGGCACAGCGGTTTGAAGTCGAATCGCTGATTGTCAGCGGCGGGGTCGCGTCAAATAGACGACTGCGCGATGAGTTCACCTCGCGCGCTCAGGCACACGGACTGCGGGTCTTCTTTCCTGGCCGTGGACTTTCGACTGACAACGCGGCCATGATCGCAGCGGCGGCGTTTCCCAAATACCGCGCCGGAGACTTCGCCGACATTCACGTGTCGGCAGAGGCTTCGTTGCCGCTGGGAACCCGCTGAGTATGCAGTTGTCTCCGTGATCGGTAGAGATTACGCCAGGACGAAAGCGCGAAAGCACGCGTAGTGCCTCGAGACCATTGCTGGCAGATTCCACTTCAAAAGCGATATTTCTCAAGCAGCCGACAAACGGTGTGGCGTATCAGTATCGAATCATCGACCACGAGCGCACGTCGAATTGAGAGGCGCTGCAGCATGGGGCGCAATCTGCCTGTTATTGTTCTATCGGCGGAATCGTGGCTTTCTTTAGGGCCTTGTTCAGTTCCGATCGCGTGATAGATTAGAAATTTCCAGATGAACTCCCGCAGCCTGCGGTTTGAGATTCACCGAGCGCAAAAGATTGCGGCCGCGTTCCTTGTCATCTTCCTCATACAAAGCCTCTGGCTAGCCGCTCATCTGCCGCTTACGATGGCTGAAACGCGCAATGCCCTTGCAGGAAAGGCGTTGTGGTCACAGCGTCAACTGAGCTATGCACGTTCCCCGCTGATACCCGGCGATAGCATCTTGACTCTGCGCTGCGCTGGATTTCTTCCTTCGGTTGCGCGATGGTTTCAGCACGACGCGCGCGAGTTTAGCATCTACGCGGCTCCTAGTCGCTGGCTCGTCCGGCTTCCCTTTGTGCTTTTTGGGCTATGGCTTGGGGGCGCTTTATGGTGGGTTGCGCGGCGGCTCTTTGGTGACTCCGGCGGATACATCGCGCTGGCGCTCTACTGCTTCAGTCCTCCCATATTGCTGGCGAGCGCCACCGTAGACTCCGCGATTCTCGCGTCCTGGGGCCTCTTTGGCCTTGTATTCACCGGCATCGGAGTGGCTCACACGCTGTACGCTCCAGCAGAAAAATGGCGTCCGCGCATCATTCTCCTGGGCATTGCAATCGGACTCACCGCCGCAGCGAGTGTCAGCGCGGCGATTGCGGGCGTGGCGATCGGTGGGATCTTTATGTTTTACTTGGCGCCCGGACGCCGTCTCCACACGTTGGGAATACTGCTCGTTAGCTGCGCAATTGGAGCTCTGATACTCCTGGCCTGCTTCGGCTTTAATTTCCGCGATGTTTCCGCTGCAGCGCTTCTCCCCAATGCGGAATATTGGGCGCTCACATCGCGACGAATGCGGCAATTCCTTAGCCTGCCTGGAGGGCTGCTGGAAGGTCTAGCGTTCCTTTCGGCTGTCTTTGTGCTCTGTCTTTGGCCCAGAACCCGTTATTTTGGAAATCTGGCTGCTCTCCTCGTTGCCATCGCGGTGCCATGGTGGCCAGGGCAGTTCAGCTCGGCATCGGCCTTGCGAGCTCTACCTTTCGCGCTGGTGTTTGTGGGCGGGATCTACGCGGATCTGCTGGAGCCTCGCTTCTTCGCCGGCCGATTTCACCGCCTTGTGGCAGCCACCGCATTCGTGCTGGTCGGAGCGAGCGCGGTCCTCAGCCTAATGGTGGTTACAGCGTCGTCATAAGCAGACATAAAACAAAAGCCGTCCCGATTCGGGACGGCTTTCTGAGAAGAAGGAGCTCTATACCAAGGGTACGTGGCGTTGATCGATAAGCATTTCTTTTTGCATGACCTGCTCGACCATGCGCTCAACTGTAGGCATGAACGGTTCGGGCGCCCCATTGATCGCAACCTTCGTGCTGTGTCCCAGAGCAAGCGCAACTTCGTTCCACCGCAGCAGAGGAGAATCGAGTGGAATGTGAACCCGCTCGCGCTGGCGCTCCGGCTGGATCAGGTAACCCACCCAGATTAGAAGAGAGACGTAATAAACCACAGGCAGGAGTTGGGCCAACCGCGGCATCTTACTGATGTGCGAACTTGCCAAGGCGCTGTACAGGACGAGCTGAAAGAACGCATCTACACCAAAACCAAGAGCGAAACCGAATACGCGATTGCTCTTTGCAACGCCGAGGTGCTGCGATCCAATAAACAGAAACATCAGAAGCCCGCATTCCATCACTCGGACAATTCTTTCGAAGTCATTCACGCCAACAATTAACAAGTTAACCTTACTTGGCTGCGACGCAGGCATCGTAACAAACACGACGAATCCCACGAAAAAGATGCACGCGGCTGCCCATTTGAAGAGAACCTTGGCTAGATCTTGCAGCCCGGCGAATGGCTTGAAGGCGGCACAAAAGATTTCATAGAGCACTGGGAGCATGAAGATGTCCTGCAGTGCCGTCCCTGTCCAATAAGCTGCGTAATATGTCCAGGATCCCTGCTTAGCGTAGTGGTAGCAGACGAAAAGAACACCAGCCTTAACAGTGACAAAAACAAAGAACCACGCAAGCCATCTAAATTGACCCAGCAACTTGCGACGGTAAAGGAAATAAAGACACAGTAACTGGAGGATGGGAGCGGTTACCCAGATCAGTGCGGACTGTAAGCTTAAGGCGGGCATAAAGCACCTGTTCGGGAGGAGAATAGCCTCTTACCCGCCTTAGCTTCAAGACAAAATGTTGCCCTAAAGTAACTTTCGCTACCCGGTTACTAGTTGATCGCGCAAGCACCCGGAGGACAAATCGGCACCGGTTCGCATCCAGCTCCCATTTGATTCTTGGTATTAGAGGTTGCGGCAGAGGCCACAGCAGCGGCCATAACGATGGTAGCGAACAGCAGACGGAGCGACTTCTTCATGGGATTCCCCCTAAATAATGCTTAGTAACGTCGTTACCAACGTAATCCAGTAACTGGTTACTTTGGTGACTGGACAATATCAAGAGGTAACGAATTTGAAAACAATTATTTCTGTGGAAAGCTGTGGAAAAAGAGACAAGTCGCTAAGCTCTTCGGGGTTCTGAGTCAGAGCATGGTGCAACTGGGAGCTGATAGGGTGGGGCAGCTTAGACGCTCGTTTTGTCCTGTCGTGCGCGATTCAACCGCCGTGGCCCAAAGCACCTGTTTTGTGCTAAAATCGTGTTGTCTCAAAAGGCGATAAATCCCTGAATAATCAACTGTTTTGCTCGCTTTTCGCGCCTAGTCTGCAGTGATTTGCAGGGCAATTCCTGTCCTAGAATTCCGAGTGGGGTCCCCGTTTGAAAGAAACAGCAGCAGTCAGGACGCAAGTGGAACCAAAACTGAATATCGAGAAAGAGCCGAAGCCAAAAAAGACCAACGGCAGCACCAATGGCGAGTACACGGCCGAGAGCATTAAGGCTCTGGAAGGCCTGGAGGCGGTGCGCCTCCGCCCGGCCATGTACATCGGTTCCACCGGCGAAATGGGCCTGCACCACCTCGTGTACGAAGTGGTGGACAACTCCGTTGACGAGGCTCTCGCTGGGCATGCCGACCGCATCGATGTGACGATCCACATCGACAACTCCATCACTGTCATTGATAACGGACGTGGTATTCCGGTCGATGACATGGAATACCACGGAGAGAAGCTGCCCGCCGCGCAAGTGGTTCTGACCGTGCTGCACGCAGGCGGAAAGTTCGATTCGTCAACATACAAGGTTTCAGGCGGACTGCACGGTGTAGGCGTGAGCTGCGTGAATGCACTCTCGCACCAGCTCGATCTCGAAATCTGGCGCGACGGATTCGTGTGGGAACAGAGCTACGCCAAAGGCATACCTGCTTCGAAATTCAAGAAGACGGGTACTACGAAGAAACGTGGCACGAAGGTTCATTTCCTGCCCGACAAAGAGATCTTCACCACGATCGAGTACAACTACGACACGCTGGCACAGCGTCTGCGTGAGCTCGCGTTTCTGAACAAAGGCCTGACGATCACTCTTACTGACGAGCGCGCAACGGACAGCAAGACCGGTGAAGCCAAGCACGCGGAATTCAAGTACACAGGTGGCATTGCGGAATTTGTGAAGCACCTCAATCGTGGAAAGACTGTACTGCACGATAAACCGATCTATATGGAAGCCGAGCGCGATGGTGTGGGCATGGAGATTGCCGTTCAGTACAACGACGGCTACTCCGAGTCGGTGTTCTCATTCGCGAACAACATCAACACCGTCGATGGCGGTACACATCTTTCCGGATTCCGCACTTCGCTCACACGTACGATCAACTACGCCGGTCAGCAGCTCGGATTGTTCAAAGATCTGAAAGAGAACCTTTCGGGCGACGACGTGCGCGAAGGTCTCGTTGCCGTCGTGAGTGTGAAGCTGTCGCAGCCGCAATTTGAAGGACAGACGAAAGGCAAGTTGAACTCCGATATCGCCGGCATCGTCCAAGCGTTCATCAATGAACGTCTGGGCGCGTTCCTGGAGCAGAACCCGACAGTCGCGCGCCGAATCATCAACAAAGCTATCGAGGCGGCACGCGCTCGCGAAGCAGCCCGCAAAGCGCGCGATCTCACACGCCGCAAAGGCGCGCTCGATGGCGGAGGTCTGCCGGGCAAGCTTGCTGACTGTTCCGAGCGCAGCGCTGATCGTTGTGAAATCTATCTGGTCGAAGGCGAGTCCGCAGGCGGCACCGCAAAGCAGGGACGCGATCGCCGCTTCCAGGCGATTCTGCCGCTCAAAGGCAAGATCCTCAACGTCGAAAAAGCACGCTACGACAAGATGCTTGGGCATGAAGAAATTCGCGCCATGATCACTGCGCTCGGGTGCGGGATCGGGAAGGAAGACTTCGATCCGGCCAAGCTCCGTTATGGGAAAGTGATTCTCATGACCGACGCTGACGTCGATGGGTCGCACATTCGCACGCTGCTGCTCACGTTCTTTTTCCGTCACATGACGGAGCTGATCAAGCGCGGACACGTGTACATTGCGCAGCCTCCGCTCTATCGGATCAAAAAGGGAAAATTCGAGCAGTACATCAAAGACGATCGCGAATTTGTGAAGGTAATGGTTCGTCGCGCAGCCGATGGGATGACGGTGCGCTACGGTGAAGGCGCCGCCAAGCTGGAAGGTCCTGAACTGACGAAATTCATGACAAAGCTGAACGAGTATCTCGGCTTCTTCGAGAAGGTGAATAAGCACCTTCGCGAGGAACGAATCGCTGAGCTGCTGCCCAGGGTGGACTTCACTGCACGAGCCGATTTCGAAGGCACGGAAAGAGGCGCTCCGCCGAAGGTGAAAGAGCTCGAGAAGCGCATCAAGGGGCTGTTGAAGGAACTCGGTCTCAAATCAGTCGAGACACGACACGAAGAAGAGCACAATACCTGGCTGGTCAGCTTCGTGGATTCACAGGGCGCTGAGCGCATCATCAACTGGGAGCTCATCACCTCGCCCGAGTACCGGCAGATGATCTCCAAGTACAAGCAGATCGCTAATTACATGGAGCCGCCGTTCATCATCGAACAGGTGGCTAAAGCGGAAAAGGGCAAGGTAGCGGAAGAAGAAGCAGAGACTCCGATCAGTGAAGCCGAGTCGTCGAAGCAGGAAAAAGGCACGGCCAAGCGCAAGAGCGCAGCTGAGCCGGTTGAGAAGCAGTCGCCGCGCGAGCTGTTCGAGTACGTCCTAAGCCAAGGCAAGAAAGACTACGATGTCCAGCGTTACAAGGGTCTTGGCGAGATGACTTCGATTCAGCTCTGGGAGACGACCATGAATCCCGACGTCCGCAGCCTCATGCAGGTGAAGCTGGAGGACATCGCGGAAACGGAAACGATCTTCACTACACTCATGGGCGAGGACGTTGAAGCGCGTCGCAAGTTCATCGAAGAGAACGCACTGGATGTGAAGAACCTGGATATCTAGTCGGTCGATACTTCGTGTCAAACAAATGGCACCCTGAATGGTGCCATTTTCTTTTTTGAGATCGCGGCTAAGAACGCAGCTTCGCACGAGCGATAGTGGAAGCTAAATCTGCACCGCCTTCAAATCGATCACAGCCGACACTCGCTTGAGTTCATCTAAGGCTGCCTGCGTTACCGGCTGATCCGTTTGTACCACTGCCATTGCTTCTGCGCGAGCAGAGGCAGCCCCCGACGAGGTGCTTGCGGCAGCGCTGCTGGCGCTTGCCTCGCTACGCCCCAGAGCGAAGTTGGCGATATTGATGTGGTTCTTTCCCAAAACGGTTCCAACCTGACCAATTACGCCGGGCACGTCGCGATTGCGGAGAACCGTGAGGTGGCCTTCCAGCGGAGCTTCGACGCGGAATCCGTCCAGGTCGAGCAGGCGCGGATACCGACCGTGCAGCACAGCCGCTCGCGCGCGGTGCTCGCCTTGCTGCGTGCGCACGTTGAGCGAGATGACATTTCCGCCGCTCAGATCCTCTGGTTTCTTTTGCTCTTGGACCTGAATGCCGCGCTCTGATGCCATCGCATTTGCGTTTACCAGATTCACGCTATCGATGCTGTGCTTAAGCGCGCCTTTAAGTGCGGAGTTGCGAAGGAGCGCGGTTTTCCATTCCGCAACCCGACCGTGATAGGTGAGGATGATGCTCTCGACATTGCCTTCGCTGAGCTGTCCCAAAAAGAGACCGAGCTTTTCCGCAAGGTCGATGTAAGGATGCATCTCGCGATACTCCTCATCGGAGAGCGAAGGCACGTTGACTGCGTTCTGGATCACTCCGCGCTTCAGGTACTCCTTCACCTGCAATGCGATCTGCACGCCGACGAGTTCCTGCGCTTCATTCGTTGATCCGGCGATGTGAGGTGTGGCGATCACGTTCGGAGCTGATAGTAAGGCGTTCTCTTTCGGAGGTTCCTGAGAAAAGACATCGAGCGCAACTCCGGCCACCTGACCGGAATTGAGCGCCTGAAGCAAAGCTGCGTCATCGATCAATTCGCCGCGCGCACAATTGACGAGGCGAACGCCTTTCTTCATCTTTGCGATCGATGCTGCATTGATCATGCCAATGGTTTGTGGCGTGAGGCCGACATGGAGAGAGATGTAATCGGAACTGACGTAGAGCGAGTCGAGTCCGACTAGTTCGATCTCGAGATCGCGCGCGAGTTGCTGGGAAACAAAGGGATCGTATGCGAGGACTTTCATTCCGAATGCCTTTGCTCGCCGCGCGACTTCCACTCCCACGCGTCCGAGCCCAATGATGCCCAGCGTCTTGCCTTTCAGCTCGGTCCCTTGCAGCGACTTTTTTTCCCACTTGCCTGCTCGCGTGGTTTGGTCCGCTTTGGGAATGAAGCGAGCCAGCGAGATCATGAGCCCAATGGTGTGTTCAGCGACAGCAATCGCGTTCGCACCGGGCGTATTCATCACTACGATGCCTTTGCGCGTGGCAGCCTCGGCATCGACGTTGTCGACACCGACGCCGGCGCGGCCGATGACGCGCAGCTTTTGTGTAGAGTCAATCAGCTTCGCGTTTACGTCCGTCGCGGAGCGCACGACAAGAGCATCGGCATCCCGAACCGCAGTCGCCAGATCGCCCATCTGCTCGTGAGTAATGACTTCGAAATCCGGCTCATCACGGAAGACCTTGAGCGTGGCCGGAGAAACCTTTTCAGCTATTAGGATTTTCATGAAGACCTCAGTAAGACACGATGACAACGTGGAGCCGGCCGCCCTCGGCCGGATTTTCTTTTTTGTTTGTCATTCCGAACGAAGTGAGGAATCCCTATGGATTTAGAAAATCAGATTGAGCAGAGCTGATCCAGTTCATAGGGATTCCTCACTCCTGCTCACGAGAACTGCACGCGTGAGCATCCGTTCGGAATGACAAGTGGAAACACCCGGCCGAGGGCGGCCGGCTCCACGTCAGTTAGGCAGTTACGGCCAGGCTCGACGAACACACTTCTGATGTGCGTCCACACGAACAGCGCTGATCGGCTTCCAGCAGTTGCGCCAGCGTGGTGCCTTTGCGTTTCGCATAAACATCCTGGGCAGCCTTCAATCCAACGCCAAGCAGATTGCGACCGAGAAGCGGAACAAGCACGTGTTCGAGACCGCCGACCATAGCGATCGTATCGAGATAGTCGAAGAAGCCGAGATGCGCGATGCGGAAGAGCTGGCCCTTCATCTCGCCCTGTCCATTGGCGATCACACCACCGAACTGCTCTTTAAATCCTTTAACGATTTTTCCCGAATCGGTACCTTCGGGGGCAAGCACGGCGGTCACCGCGGCTGCGGGCGCGGTCGACGCGAACAGTTTCAATCCGAATGCCTGGATGGCAGCGCGCGTCATTTCCGAGACGACTTCGGCATTGTGAATCAGCGCATCGCGACCGGTCGGGATATCGCCTCCTGCTCCGGCTGCGATGTAATCGAGTGCAGCCCCCAGAGCGGCGATGAGAGCGACCGCCGGCGTGTAAGCCGACTCGCCTGCGGCAGCCGCCTTCCGCTCCTTGCGCAGGTCGAAGTAGTAACGCGGATTCTTGCTGGTCTCCATGCGCTTCCACGCTCGCTCGCTCACCGCGCAATAGGCGAGACCAGGAGGAATCATGACCGCCTTCTGCGATCCCCCAATGATTACGTCAATGCCCCAGCCATCCACGTCGAAGTGTGTGGTGCCAAGTCCCGTAATGGCATCTACGACAAGGAGCGCGTCGGTGTCTTTGGTGAGCGCAGCGATGCTCTGAACGCAGTGACGCGCACCGGTGGAGGTCTCCGTCGCTTGCATGAAGACGGCCTTCACATCAGCCTTGAGCCGGGCGCGGACTTCTTCGATCGAGAACGTCTGGCCGTACGGAGCGCTGAGCGTATCCACCTGACAGCCGAAAGCTTTACCCAGGCTGGTCCAGCGCTCGCCAAATTTGCCGGCGCTGAGTACGAGAATGCGATCGCCGGGCGAGGTGAGGTTCGAGACCGCAGCTTCCATCGCTCCTGTGCCTGATGAGGCGAGGATAATGACGTCGTTCCTGGTTCCGACGAACTCTTTTAGCTGCGAGAGCACGCGCTGATACAACGCGCGGAACTCCGCGGTGCGATGATGAACGTCGGCGGCTGCCATGGCGAATTGCGCCGCCGGCAGCAGCGGAGTAGGACCGGGAGTAAAAAGACGAACCTTCTTTAACATGCCTTTTATTCTAAGTTGAACGGCTGCCCATTTGTGATGCGCGAAACGAAGTTTTGCGCCTTGAAGCCATCAAAAATTCTTCTACTTCGTATTATTGAAGCTGATAAACCAGTGCTGAGGCGTCTTTGACCTCGCTCCAGCGCATCTGTTGTGGCTTTACGTCTGCGCGGCGAATGCACTTTGCCTTCCTCAAATCGGGAGTGCTGATGGCGCTGATAGCGCACACGCTCATCGGCATCTCGCTGGTTTGGGACAAGGTGCTGCTCAAACGGCCTGAGACGAAGAACCTGGTGAACTACGTCTTTTGGCTGGGCGCCATCAGCATCTTTGGCCTGGTGCTGATCCCGTTCGGATTCAAGATGCCGCACATCTCTGTAGCGGGACTTGGATTCATCACCGGGGTGCTGCATCTCGTGGCCGTGTACTTCTACTACGACGCGCTGAAGCGCGGAGAGGCCAGCGAATCGCTCGCCGCCATTGGCGGTTTTAGTCCTGTTGCTACGGCCGTGATCGGCTATTTTCTTCTCAGTCAACCGTTCGCGGGCGGAAAAGTGATCGCATTTGGTTTGCTCACTGCCGGCGGATTTCTCATGTTCCTCGCCGAGGAGATGAACTTTCGCCGGATGATTGTTCCCATGGCCCTCGCTTCTGGATTGTTTGGCCTCGTCAACGTTCTGCAGAGAATCGTCTTCAAAGAAACCAACTTTGTTACCGGATACGTTTTCTTCACTCTTGGGACCTGTGTAGCAGCGTTCGCGCTGCTGATTCGTCCGAAGTGGCGAATTCAGATATTCAAGCATTCCGAAGAAGCGACGCCGCGCAGCAAATTCTGGTACTTCGTCAATCGCTTCATCGACGGCGTGGGGTCGTTTCTCATCTTTTACGCCATCAGCCTCACGCATCCCGCGATTGTCGACGCGATCTCCGGCGTGCGCTTCGCGATCATCTTCATAGGCGCGCTGCTGCTCACAAAGCTGCGTCCACAATGGCTTTCTGAGGATTTCTCCGGACGCACGCTGCTGGTTAAAACCCTGGCAACTGCCAGCATCGTCGCGGGAATGGTTTGGCTTTCTACCCATGGCGGACATCAAGAAGCGGGAGCAGCAACTACTCAGTTGATTACGCCACCGCACACTGCACTTTCGTGTGGGGCGCCGATGCGAATTCCTGATTCTGTTTCGCGCAATCCAGTGCTACTATCGCTCACCAACTCAGGACACAACTGATCGAAATGCAAATCGCGAAGCTCTGTTCTGCGGCTCGCGATTTTGCTGTGCGCACGCTCAGGATCTGACAACCTGCGAGTGCGCGCTGCCACCCAATCGAGTAAGTGTTCGTTCGAGTTGCAGGGGAGCAGATTGCATGCCGATGCGCGTGAGCTGTCTAGTGTGTTGTCTCCTGACGATGAGCAGCCTCGGCTTAGCACAATCATCAGCTCCGGCTACGGCCAAGCGATCCTCGATACAGGAACGTCTTATCTATTCCTCTCACGAGCGTCTGCAATGGGAGGCAGCTCAGATGTGGAACGCACCAGCTGTTCCCGATGCTACCGAACCCGCCCATCATTCAATTCATCTCCAACAACCTCCTCTTACACCTCCGCGAATTCGGCGGGAATGGCTGCAACCTTCGCGAGAAGCAGAGACTCCAGAGACAAATCCCGACGTCGCGGATATCGTCGGGAGTCCTTCGTACCTGCCGAAGAAAACGCGGTGAGCCTCAACGCATTGTGACGCTCAGAGACGTCGAAGTGCATTCGTCGCACTCAACCTCCTGAAATCTGGCGCTCGACCTCGAAGGCTATCCGCGCAGTTTCGATTTGGTCATCCAGCGAGGTCGGCCACTCGGCCTGGTTGCGAAGCGCCTGCGCTAATGCTTCCATTTCTTCAACTTGGCCCTTCTGCTGCGTAAGAGACTTCCACCCGCGCTGCTTACCGCCGGCGATCGTCAGAGATTTGTAGTCAATCATCGACAGCACCTTGCCGTCGCAGAAAATCTCCATGCTCTCTTTAGGATGAGACTTGCTGCCCAAAGCCGTGTACGTGAGCGTGCACACTGAACCGTCTTCATACGAGATGGTGGCGACGAAGTTATCGTTCTTGACGTACTGCTTGCCGGACGGAGTGATTGATGCGGCCTGAATTGCTCTCACGCTGCTTCCCGTGAGGAAGGTGAACAGATCGTAGATATGGCAAGCCTCCCCAAGGTTCCGGCCTCCGCCTTCAGGCGAATGCACCCAGTGGTCTGGGGGAAGATAGCCTGCATTCATGCGGTAATTCACAATCATCGGCGAGACGCGGCCTTGCAGGAGGTTTCTCATTCGCTTTATTGCCGGTGAAAATCGGCGGTTGTAGCCGGTCATCAGCAATGGAGGCTTGGTCTGCGTTTCGTAGAAGACCCGCAGTTGATCGAGGTCGGCTGGATCGAGCGTCAGCGGCTTTTCCACAAACACATCTTTGCCTGCGTTAAGAGCCTTTAAAACCATGCCGCCGTGGAGGTCGTGACGAGTAGCGATGATTACGAGATCAATCGCCGCGTCCGACAGCAGTTGATCGAAATCGGTAGTCGCATATGAGGCTCCGAACTGATCCGCAATTGCGCGTGCGTTTGCGCCGGTACGACTGAGCACAGCATGAAGCGCAAAGCGGTCCTTCAGTCGCGCGAGATTGGGGAGGTGCGTCGTCGCAGCAAAGTTCCCGGCTCCCGCAATGCCGACTCTAATCTTTCCTGCGCTGGCGGTTCGCGCCTTCAGTGAGATTGTGTGAGCAGGGCGTGCCTCGCGCTCGGGATATTCAAGAATGACGATCAGCGATCTTTCTTCTCCGCCCTTCAGAGCTTCGTAAGCTTGCGGCGCTTCGTCGATCGAGTACTTGCTGATTCCCAAAGTGGGAATCGAGATTTGCCCCTTTGCGAGCAAGCTTAAGTACGCTTCCATGTTGCGGTTCTCTGTCCAGCGAACCCACGGCAGCGGATAGTCCTGACCACCTTCTTCGTACGTGGCGTCATATCGACCCGGTCCATAGGAGCAGGAAATCAGGAAGTCGAGCTCCTTCTTGTAAAAATCGGAGCGCTTCAGCTCGAGACCGACGTCGCCGACCAATACAACCCGGCCCTTTTTGCGGCAAGCCTGCATCGCTTCCCTGACGATCGTGCTCCTCGAACTGGCGGCGGTGATGATCACAGCGTCTGCTCCGAAGCCATCGGTAACGCGGTACACCTGTTCGACGAAATTGTCTGATGTCGGGTCGATACCGAAATCCATGCCGTTCTCAACCGCGATCTTTACTCGCTCAGCATTGATATCGATTCCGATCACCCGGCAGCCATTCACGCGCAGCAATTGCGCTGTCAACTGCCCGAGCGCTCCCAGTCCGATTATGGCGATCGTCTCTCCCAAAGTGGGATTCGCCCGGCGCACTCCCTGAAGTGCGATGGCGCCCAGTGTTACCGTCGACGCGAGCTCAGTACTTACGCCTAACGGAATCTTGGCGCACAGATTTACGGCAACGTCGATGAACTCTGCATGATTCGCGATTCCGCCTCCAGCACAGGCCACCAAATCTCCGATGGAAAAGCGGACACTTCCGATCCCACGCCAATTACTTCACCGGCTGCGGAGTAGCCGGTCGGAAGTCCGGCATTCAGCATCCCCACAACACGATTGAGCGTTCGCTTTACACTTGGTCTCGCATCATTGCGAACACTCGTTTCGCGTGCTCCCGCTGCTTCAAAGCTCGGCGATAGAGTGGCAACGCCGAGTTGTTTACTCCCGTGACTTCAGTGCCGACGCTTATGCACGAATGGCAGACACGCACCAACAGGTTCTTCGGAGTCACCTGCGGCGCGGGTACCTCGTGCACCACCACGGCTCCGGCTTTGATCAGCGCCTGCTTCATTGGTATCTCAGCTTCATCGGCTTGTTCGCAGCGAGGAATATCTCAGTTCTTCTGATCCGATTTGCCGCTCCATCCGAAAATGCATGAAACATTTCTGCGTATGGCCAGAAGATTAGCGCTTCGGAATTTGTTTGCGCGTATCTCTCACCCGGTGAGCAACATACGGGAAGAGTCTTCAATCTTCATAACCCATCGAACTGGTACGGGTAACCCTGCCTTTTCCACAGCGTTACCCCCCGATTTCCTCAGGGTTACGCAGCGCGTGCTGCATTGCTGAGGGTTGTGCGCTGGGTTGAAAACGACTTTTACGGGAGCTCGGACGACGACTTTGCAACCGAGCGCAGATCTCTTCCGATCGCATCAGATCTCTTCCAATCCCACTGGATTTCTCATCCTGGCACATCAGAAACAGCATCTGCTTCTCCTCCGAGTCCCACACATAAATCAACTGAAATCTCTTACCGGTTTGAATGCTTCCTTAACGCCCAGCAATGCTTGAACTTCAGTCTTCGTTCTCAGGCGGGAGCCTCTTCATCCTTGTAACGTGAGCTTCTCACCCCTACTTCCGTGCTATGACGAAACGGGGCGAAAGTCAAGCGAAATCGCGACAGCTGTAATACCACAATAGAAATGTCCCCGTTGTTAGCACAATAGAAATGTCCCCTTGTTTGTGAGTTCAAACCGATGCATCCGAAGATCTGTTGGTGGATGCAAACAGCCATTTGTTGAATTTCT